>Ga0307374_10002077_pt1 | contig 36144 bp, 23 predicted proteins | sample OX3MG_FD_202532 | JGI IMG/M metagenome (GOLD analysis project Ga0307374, IMG submission 202532) | Soil microbial communities from Risofladan, Vaasa, Finland - OX-3 | ecosystem: Environmental > Terrestrial > Soil > Coastal area > Acid sulfate soil | place: Finland: Risofladan, Vaasa | collected... | reverse complement strand
CGGCCCAGGTCGAGCGCCTGCACCGCAATCCGGGTGGGTACCTGGGAACCATTCTGGTGACCAACACTCTGGCCCTGATGCTGGCCTCGTCATCGGCGACCCTACTGGCGGAGCAGCACCTGGGCGCCGGGGCGGCCATCTGGTCGGCGGTCGCGCTGGCGATTCTGGTACTTCTTTTCTGCGAGATAGGCCCCAAGACCTACGCGCTTCAGCACAGCGAGGCGATGGCTCGGCGGGTAGCCGGACCGGTCGCCCTGGCGACCCGCTTGCTGGGACCGGTGGTGTTTGTCCTGGCTGCCATGTCCGCGGTCTTCTTTCGGGTCCTGCCCGGAGAGGGAGGCCGGCGCAACCCCTTCCTTACTGAGGAGGAGCTCAAGGAGCTGGTTCTGGCCAGCCAGCAGGAGGGGGTGGTGGAGGAGGAGGAGCGGGAGATGATTCACGGAGTGCTGGAGATGACCGACAAGCCGGTCCGCGAGGTGATGGTTCCCAGGGTGCAGATGGTTGCCCTGCCGGCCGACTCGTCCGTGGCCGGCGCGATCGCGGAGATCCGCGAGCATGGGCACAGCCGGATTCCGGTCTACGAGGAGACCGTCGACAACATCACTGGAGTCATCTATGCCAAGGACCTGCTGGGGAGCTCGGAGCGTTCCCGACCAGACGCGCCGCCGCTGGGGACGCTCGCCCGACCCCCCACCTTCGTGCCTGAGGCCAAGCGACTCGGAGAGCTGCTCCAGGAGATGCAGCGGGCCAAGATCCACCTGGCGGTGGTGGTCGACGAGTACGGCGGCACCGCCGGGCTGGTCACCATCGAGGACCTGCTCGAGGAGATCGTGGGGCCGATCCGTGACGAATACGACGTGGCGGAGCAGGAGGAGGTCCAGCTGACCGGCCCCCAGGAGGCTCTGGTGAGTGCCTCGGTCAGCCTCGACGACGTCAACGAGCTGCTCCATCTTCGGCTCGAGGGCGAGGATTTCGACTCCGTCGGAGGGCTCGTCTATGCCCATCTGGGGCGGATCCCCTCGGTCGGCGACACGGTCGACGCCGGAAACGGGATCACCATCACAGTTGAGGCGATCGACCGGCGCGCGATCCGGACGGTCCGACTCACCTCGGTGCGGCCGTTTCCGGTCGACCCCGAGGAGTCAGGGACGGCCGAGAGGGCGGCCGGTGCCCCGACCGAGGCGCTGCCCCCAACCTCCTCGTAGGCAGTGGCCGAACTGGTTCGCGACGAGGGGATTGTCCTCCGGCGCCGGGCTTTCGCCGAGGCTGACCGGATCCTGGTCGTCTTCACCAAGGAGCATGGCAAGCTGAGCGTCCTGGCCCGAGGGGCGCGCCGGCCCCGGGCGCGGAACGCCGCCGGACTTGACCTGCTCACCCGGTCCGAGCTCCTCCTGGCGCCCGGCCGAAACTTGGCCGTGGTAGCTCAGGCGCGGGCGACAGGGCTTCCCTGGCCGGGGGCCGACATCGTTCGCACCGCCTGCGGGGGAGTGCTGGCGGAGCTGGTCGATGCCACCCTCGAGGAGGGCCACCCCGACCCCGAGCTGTACCAGCTGGTCTCGGGAGCCCGCGAGCGGATGGCTGACCCCGCCCGCGATGCTCGGCTGGAGCTGGCCCTCACCTCATTTCAGATCGCCGCGGACGGTGGCTATCTCCCGGACCTGCGCCGCTGTGCCGTCTGCCGGGACGAGTTGGCGGACCGCCCGGGCGGATTCCTGCCGGCGCTGGGCGGAATCGTCCAGGGTCAGTGCAACCAGGCGCAGGCGGGCGCCCTCCCCTGCGCGGCCGCGACCCTGCGCGTGCTGCGCCGGATGGAGGCCGGCGACTGGCCCTTGCTCCGCCGGCTGCGATGGTCCGATGCCCTGCGTGACCAGGTCGAATCCATCCTTCTAGCCCATCTCGAGCACCATCTCGACCGACCCCTCAAGTCGGCGCGCATTCTCTGGGAGTTCCGGGGCGGTAACTCACCCGCCGCTTGATCAGGACCTCATCAGGCGTGTGGCGAACTGCCCGCCTCAGCCGCGACCAGGAGGTCCGGCCGGTGGTGCCAGCGCTCATAGAAGCGGCGGAAGTTCAACCGGCTGAGCCGTTCTCGCTCATCGGGATCGGTCTCCTCCCAACCTCGGTGCTGGTGCATGACGACGGGGAGCTCGGCCAGGCGGCGCTGGCGGAGGCCGAAGGCGCGCAGGGTGAGCGAGAAATGGAAGTCGAGCATCCGGTAGAAGCGGAATCGCTCGTCGAAGAGCCCAACCTCGCGGAGCCGGCTCCGGGCGAAGGCGAGACAGTAGCCGTCGATGGCGTCGACTTCGATCTCCTCGGAGTCCTCGAACTCTCGCATGTCCCCACTTCGAGCTCCCCAACGCCCCACCGCGCCGACCCCTTCGGCCTGGAGCGCCGCCAGCAGGGGTGAGAAGGAATCGCCGGTCAGCTCGACCCCGGTGTCGAGGATTAGCACGACCGAGCCCCGGGCGGCGCGCAGGGTCACGTTGCGAGCGGCGCCCTCGCCCAGTTGGTGGTCGGCGTGGAAGGGCCTGAGCGAGGCGTACTCGCGGGCCAGGCGGTCGAGGACCTCGCCCACCGCCGGGGCGCCGTTGGCCACGGCCAGGATTTCCACTGTGTGGTTGGCGCGGTGCTTTTCGACACTGCGTATGCACCGTTCCAGATCCTCGGGGAAGCCATTGCTGACCAGGCTCACCGAGACCTCCACCAGGTCAGCCTCGTCGCGCTCGTCGGCGACCTCCGCCGAGGACGAGATCAGTCCCCGGCGCCGGTCCAACGCCGAGGCCCGTCGGTAGCGTGTCCCGAGCCGTCCGTCCTCGGGAACGACGCCCATGTCGAGCAGGGCGGTCCGGGCCGAATCGGCAGACCCAAACTGGTGCTGACCCCGCCGCCGGTCCCGGTCGCTGGCCAGCTCCTGCCAGGCACCAGGCTCCGGCTCCGCGCTGGGAGGTCGTTCCAGCTCAAGCCCCAGCCACCGGTCCACCTCGATCAGTCCGGCCCGGCGGGTGGCCCCGGTCATGTCCTCGGCGCGGGCGTAATCCCACACCTGGGCCAGGGCGCGGGGGAGGTCCAGATTGTCTTCCAGGGTCGCCTGCACCGCCTGGCACAGGGCGGCGACCCGGGAGCTGTCGACGGGTCCCTCGGTGGGCCGGGCCAGATGGCGCAGGCGCTGCAGCCCGCGTTGCGACGCCGCCAGTGATGCCAGCGTGAAGTTGAGCCGGGTGCCGTAGCGGACGGTGGCGCAGAGGTAGCGGAAGGCCCGCGGGTCGAATCCCCGCTCGACCAGGTCCCCCAGGGTGTAGACGTTGCCCTGGGACTTGGCCATCTTGACGCCGTCCGCCAGCAGGTGCTGGCCGTGCACCCAGTGGCGGGCGAAGCGTACCCCGGTCGCGCCCTGGCTCTGGGCGAGCTCGTCCTCGTGGTGAGGGAATATGTTGTCGACCCCGCCCGTGTGCAGATCGATCTCGTCGCCGAGGTAGGCCATCGCCATGGCCGAGCACTCGATGTGCCAGCCGGGGTAGCCCCTGCCAAACGGGCTGTCCCAGACCATCAGCTGCCGGCCGGGCTCGGCCTCGCGCCAGAGGGTGAAGTCGGCCGCATGTCGCTTGTCGGGGTCAGGCTCGGCGCCGGCAGCGCGCTGGAGCTGTTCCAGCGAGTTTCCCGAGAGTGATCCGTAGGCGGGCTGGGCGGCGGTGTCGAAGTAGACCGTGCCAGCGACCCGGTAAGCGAGCCCACTCTCCAGCAGGCGCACGATCAGGGCGACCATCTGGGGAACATGGTCGGTCGCCCGGGGGAAAAAGTCGGCCGGTTCGATGCCAACCAAGGCCTCGGCGAGGTGGAACTCTTCCTCGAACTCAGCCGCGATCTGGCCCGGAGTTCGGCCAGCGGCCAGGGCGGCGGCGATGACCTTGTCGCCGCCCCGCTCGGCCATCTCCTGGCGCATGTGACCGACGTCGGTGATGTTCTTGACATGGATCACCCGCCACCCCTGGCTTCGGGCGATTCGCTTTATCCAGTCCGCCATCAGGTAGGTGCGCAGGTTGCCGATGTGGACCGAGCGGTACACCGTCGGGCCACAGCTGTACATGCGCAGCGTGGTCGGCTCGCGCGGCACCACCGGGCGGACCTGTCGGGTCAGGGTGTCGTGGAGCCGGAGCACGGATCGATGCTAGCAGTGGCTGTCGCGGCGTCTCCGGCCGGAGGCGGAGAGCGGTGAGAATGGTTGCCGGAGATGGAGTGGCAGAAGTTGCGAGGAGTCGATTGACCGGGCCCCCAACTGGCCGGACGCTGCTTCTCCTGGGGGGGAACGAGTGGCGGCCCGGTTCCGAGCCGGCCGACAGCTGGTGGCTGACCCGGGCCTCCCGGCCTGAGGTGACCGTGGTCACCTCAGCGGCCCAGGACATCCCCGATACCCAGGTGACCTGGGCGAGCGCGTACTTCAGACGCTTGGCGGCTACCGTCGTCGGCTGCCGCATCCAGACCCGGGCCGACGCCTTCGACCCTCGGCTGGTCGAGCAACTGTCGGCGGCGGCCGCCATTTATCTCTGCGGGGGAGACCCCGGCTCGGCCCAGGCGGTGCTCTTTGAGACGCCAGCGGCGGCCGCCCTGGTGGCCGCCTACCGCGGCGGGGTTCCCGTGGCCGGATCCAGCGCCGGCGCGATGGTCCTCTCGTCGAGCTGTCTGGTTCCCGGGGAGGGCTTTGGCCTGCGCCCGGGGATGGGCCTTTTCGGGGCGGTCGTGGTCCCCCACTGGAGCGGCGCCAGCCGGCGTTGGACCGAGGTCGCCACCGGGCTGGCTCGGGACCATGAGGTGGTTGGGATCGACGAGTCCACCGGACTTTGCTGGGAGGGGAAAGGGTGGAGTGTGCGGGGACCTGGTCAGGCCGTGATCGTCGCCGGCTCGGGAAAGCAGGAAGTCGGGGAGGGCCGGCCGTCCCCGCCCGTAGAATGACGCCCACTGGTCGAACTCGGGTCCCTTCGGCGCGTCCGGCCGGGACCGCTGGAGGAGCAAATGACGGAACCGGCCGCCAACGCCCTGGAGACCCTGGTCTCGCTCTGCAAGCGGCGCGGCTTCGTGTTTCAAAGCAGCGAGATCTACGGCGGAATCAACGCCGTCTATGACTTCGGGCCCCTCGGCGTCCGGCTCCGCCGCCGCATACGGGAAGCCTGGTGGCGGGAGATGGTGGACCTCCGCGACGACGTGGAGGGGCTGGAGGCGGCGATTCTGATGAATCCGACCGTCTGGGAGGCGTCTGGCCACCTCAGCAATTTCAGCGACCCGCTAGTCGACTGCCTGGGCAGCTGTCATCAGCGCTGGCGGGCGGACCAGCTCACGGGGACGACCTGCCCCAACTGCGGCGGACCGCTCAGCCAGCCCCGACAGTTCAACCTCATGTTCAAGACCTTCATTGGACCGGTGGAGGACGACAGCGCGGTCGTCTACCTGAGACCGGAGACGGCGCAGGGAATCTTCGTGAACTTCAAGAACGTGGTCCAGAGTTCGCGGCAGCGGGTGCCCTTCGGGATAGCCCAGGTGGGGCGCAGTTTCCGCAACGAGATCTCCACCGGAAACTTCATCTTTCGACTACGCGAGCTGGAGATGATGGAGCTGGAGTGGTTCTGCTCGCCGGGCCAGGACGGTGACTGGTTCGAGTACTGGTGTGGGCAGCGGCTGAGTTGGCACACATCGTTGGGCCTCAAGCCGGAGCACCTTCGGCTGCGGCCCCATGGGGAACAGGAGAAGGCTCATTACGCCCTTGCCTCGAGCGATATCGAGTACCTCTTTCCCTGGGGCTGGGGCGAGCTGGAGGGGATAGCTCGCCGGGGAGACTTCGACCTCCGACGTCACCAAGAGGTGAGCGGTCGCGACCTGCAATACACTGATCCCAGCACCAACGAGCGCTATCTGCCGTACGTGGTGGAGCCGTCCCTGGGGGTGGACCGGACCTTCCTGGCTCTCCTGCTCGATGCCTATTCCGAAGAGGAGGTGCGGGGAGAGACTCGGGTGGTGCTCCGGCTCCAGCCGGGCATGGCTCCCTTCCAGGTAGCCGTGTTGCCACTGCAGAAGAAGGCGGCGCTGACTGAGCTGGCGCGCAAAGTCGAAAAGGAGCTCCGCCAGCGGTTTTCGACCGATTACGACGACACCCAATCGCTGGGCAAACGCTACCGGCGCCAGGATGAGATCGGAACTCCGCTGGCGATCACCATCGATTTCGAGAGCCTAGAGGACCACGCCGCCACGATCCGTGATCGGGACAGCATGGAGCAGGTGCGGGTCTCTCTGGACCAGCTGGCAGCGGCCTGCGCCGCCCGGCTGGGCTGGCAGGAATAGCCCGGTGGGCGGGCGCGAGAGGGCGGTTTCTCAGTTCCGGCGAACTCCGGTGGACTCCCTAGCCAGGCGGCCCGATGATGTTCGGAGCCGGGCAGGCGATGGCCAGGCGGGGCTACGGCCATTTCGGGGGAGTGAGTGAAGAGGACGATTCAACTCACCATCGATTGCGCCGAGCCGGACCGGCTCGCTCGCTTCTGGGCGCTGGCCCTGGACTACGTTCCGGAGGAGCCTCCGGGGGGCTTCCCCAGCTGGGTCGAGTACTGGCGCAGTCGGGGGGTCTCCGAGAACGAACTTGGGGGGGAGGGTTACGACTCCATCGTCGACCCGTCCGGGGTCGGACCGAGGATCTGGTTTCAGCCTGTCCCCGAGCCCAAGCTGGTCAAGAACCGAGTGCACCTTGACCTGATGGTCTCCGGCGGAGGCGGGGTACCCCTGGCGGCCCGCCAGAGCCGGGTCAACGCCGAAGTGGCCCGACTGGAGGCCGCCGGAGCAACCCGGGTGGGTGTCGTGCCGACTACCGCCCGGGAGCACTACGGGGTGGCGATGCTTGACCCGGAGGGGAACGAATTCGACGTGGGTTGACCTCCGGCGCGGCGGGCCGGGCCGGTCTGCTGGCGGCAGGTCTGGAGTCGGACCGCCAGCCGTCCGCGCGCGAGGCTGCTCAGCCGACGGCCTCCACTGGCTGCCGGGCGAACTGTTCGAGATAGAGGCGGGAATACGGGCCGCCCCGGTCCATCAATTGATCGTGGGTGCCCCGCTCGACGATCCGGCCGTGCTCGAGCATGACGATCAGGTCCGCGGCCAGGATGGTCGATAGGCGGTGGGCGATGGCGATCGTCGTGCGCCCCTCCATGAGCAGGGCGATGGCGTCCTGGATCGCTCGCTCGCTGTGGCTGTCCAGGGCGCTGGTGGCCTCGTCCAGGATCAGCACCCGAGGGTTCTTCAGGATTGCCCGGGCCAGGGCGACCCGCTGCTTCTCGCCCCCGCTGAGCCGGTAGCCGCGTTCGCCGCCGATCGTGTCGTAGCCCTGGGGAAGTTCCATGATCCGGTCGTGGATGGCGGCCGCCTTGCCGGCGGCGATCATCTCCGCGTCGGTGGCGTCGGGGCGACCCACCAACAGGTTCTCCCGGATCGTGCTGTGGAAAATGAAAGTCTCCTGGGTCACCACCGCGATGGCCGCGCGCAGGGTGGCGGTGCTCAACTCGCGTAGATCGTGGCCGTCGAGCCGGATGCGGCCCTTGTCGACGTCGTAGAGGCGGGCCATCAGGTAGGTGAGGGTGCTCTTGCCGGCGCCACTCGGACCGACCAGCGCCACCAGCTGGCCCGGGTCGGCGTCGAACGTCACGCCGTCGACCGCAGGGGCGACACCTGGCTCGTAGCTGAAGGTCACATCCTCGAAGGCGATCCGGCCCTTGATCTGGGCGGTGGGGATGGTTATCGCGTCGGGACGGTCCTCGATCTCGACAGGGATGTCCAGGTACTGGAAGATCCGGTCGAAGAGGGCGAGCGCGCCCTGAAGCTCGACCTGGATGCTGAGCAGCTGCCCGATCGGAAAGAAGAGTGCCGATTGGAAGGTGGTGAATGAAACCAGAGTCCCCACCGAGACCCCACCTTTGGTCCCGGCGTGGAGCACCAGCCCGGCCATCAGGTAGACCCCGGCCGGCAGGATCGAAAAGAAGGTCTGGATGAACCCGAAGAACCAGCGTCCGACCATTTGCTGGCGGATCATGAGGTTGGTCAGCTGCCCGGTCTCGGCGACGTAGCGCTCCCGGGCGGTGCGCTCGCGGCCGTACACCTTGGTGAGCAGGATGCCGCTCACCGAGAGGGTCTCCTCGGCCAGGGCCGAGAGGTCCGCCAGGGTGGCCTGGGTCTGGGCGCTCACCCGCCGCCGCACCTCTCCGACGCGAACGGTAACCAGGATGAAGATGGGCAGGACCGCGACCGAGAGCAGGGTCAGCTGCCAGCTCAGGAAGGCCATTCCGGCCAGGGTCGCCGCGGTCCTTGTCAGGTTGGACACGGTGTTGGTCGCGGTGTTAGTGATCACCGAGTCGACACCGCCGACATCGTTGGCCAGGCGGGACTGGATCTCCCCGGTTCTGGTCGCGGTGAAGAAGCGCAGGGGCAGGTTCTGGAGGTGGGTGTAGAGGGCGACGCGCAGGTCCTGCATCATCCGCTGGCCTACGATCGCGTTCAGGTAGGTCTGCCAGACCCCCAGTCCGGTGCTCAGGATCGGGGTGATCACCATGATCCCGAAGAGGACCAAGAGAAGCCGGGGATTGTGCTTCAGGATCGCGTCGTCGATGATCAGTTTGAGCATGTAGGGGTTGACGATCCCGAGGATCGCCACCACCACCAGGATGCCCAGCACCCCGAGCACCTTGAGTCGGTACGGCCGGAACAGCTTGACGACCCGTCGCACCGTCCCCTTGGCTCGGGGAGTAGTCGGCGAGCGGCTCAGTGACGAGGCCATTGCCCGCGCGCTATGGCCTCCCCCGTAGTGCATTCCCATGGCGTCCGGAATTTCCTCAGGCCCCGGGTCGGGGCGGGGCGAACCCGTCACTCCGCACCCGCGGACCCCGGTCCCGGCGGCTGACGATCTCTCGATCGTAGCACCGGCTGGGGGACGGTCTGCGCCTGAGGGGGTCCGGATTCCTCCCCCAGCTACACTCGACTTGGCCATTTCCGCCAGGGAGGCAGTGTCGATGACAGCGACCGCGGTACGGACTCGGCCGGCTCCGGCCAAGCGGACCCGGAAGAAGTTCGTCTACGATTTCGAAGAGGGGAGCGCCGAGATGCGCAGCCTGCTCGGAGGCAAGGGCGCCGGGGTCGCCGAGATGACCCGGGCGGGGATGCCAGTCCCGCCTGGCTTCACCATCACGACGGAAGCCTGCAACGAGTACATGAGGACCGGGAACAGGTTCCCGGCCGGGCTCCTCGACGAGGTGCGGGCCCACTTGGGACTGCTCGAGGCCAAGGCCAAGAAGGTCCTCGGGGATCCCGCTGAGCCGCTTTTGGTGTCAGTCCGCTCCGGAGCTGCGCTCTCGATGCCCGGGATGATGGACACGGTCCTCAATCTCGGGCTCAACCAGAGGACGCTGGAGGGCCTGGCCGAGAAGACGGGCGACCGCAGGTTCGCCCTCGACGCATATCGGCGCTTCATCCAGCTCTTCGGCCGGATCGTCAAGGGAGTCGAAGGGGAGCTGTTCGAGCAGGAGCTGGCAGCGGCCAAGCAAAAGGCCCAGGTAAGCAGTGATGCCGAACTACCCGAGGACTCCCTGACCGGCCTCGCGGAGCGCTTCCGGGAGATCTACCAGGAGCACACCAAGGCGGCCTTTCCCGAGGACCCCTGGGAGCAGCTGCGGCTAGCCATCGCGGCCGTGTTCTCCTCCTGGAATGGGCGTCGCGCGGTCGCCTACCGGGAGTACAACCACATCCCCCACAACCTAGGCACCGCCGTCAACGTCCAGGCCATGGTGTTCGGCAACATGGGCCAGGACTCGGGTACCGGCGTCGCTTTCACCCGGGACCCGGCCACCGGGGAGAAGCGCCTCTTTGGCGAGTACCTGCTAAACGCTCAAGGGGAGGACGTGGTGGCGGGGATCCGCACCCCGCAGCCGATCGAGACGTTGCGCAAGTCGCTCCCCAAGGTCTACCGACGCTTCGCCGCCATCGCGGAGCAGCTCGAGAGCCACTACCGCGACGTGCAGGATATGGAGTTCACCATCGAGCGGGGCAAGCTCTTCATGCTCCAGACCAGGGGCGCCAAGCGCACCGCTGCCGCCGCCGTCAAGATCGCGGTCGACATGGTCGACGAGGGCATTCTCAGCGAGGTCGAGGCGCTCCACCGGGTGGAACCCGAGCAGGTCGATCACCTCCTCCACCGGGCCATCGATCCCCAGGCCCAGGTGACGGTTCTGGCGACCGGGCTGGCCGCCTCGCCGGGCGCCGCCTCCGGGGCGGCGGTGTTCGACGCCGACCGGGCGGAGGCGGCTGCCAAGCGCGGGGAAAAGGTGATCCTGGTCCGGATCGAGACCAACCCCGACGATGTCCACGGCATGATCGCGGCCGAAGGGGTGCTCACGGCGAGAGGAGGGCGCACCTCGCACGCCGCGGTCGTGGCCCGGGGTATGGGAAAGCCCTGCGTGGCAGGCGCCGAGGAGGTCGAGGTCGATCTGGTCCACCGCCGCTTCCGGGCCGGTGGGGTGACCATCAAAGAAGGTGAGGTCTTCACCCTCGACGGTTCCGACGGGCGCGTGATCCAGGGCGTGGTGCCGACCGTCGAGCCGGTGGTCTCCGGCGATCTGCAGCGGCTGCTGGGGATGGCCGACCGGGTGCGCCGGCTCAAGGTCCTGGCCAATGCCGACAACCCGGGAGACGCCGCCCGGGCTCGGGGCTTCGGGGCCGAGGGGATCGGTCTCTGCCGCACCGAGCACATGTTCATGGAGCAGGAGCGGCTGCCCCACGTGCAGAGGATGATCCTGGCCGGGGACGCGAGCGCGCGGCGCGCCGCGCTGGCCCAGCTGCTCCCCTACCAGCGGGAAGACTTCATCGGCATCCTGGAGGCGATGCAGGGGCTGCCGGTGATCATTCGGCTGATCGACCCCCCCCTGCATGAGTTCCTGCCCAACCACGACGATCTGCTGGAGCAGGTGACCCGGCTCCGGGCCCTCAAGAAGGCACCCAAGCGGCTTGCCAGAGCGGAGCTCATGCTGGCCGCGGTTGAGCAGCTTAGAGAGCAGAATCCGATGCTGGGGCTGCGCGGCTGCCGTCTCGGCTTGCTCTTCCCCGAGATCATCGAAATGCAGGTCCGGGCGATCGCTGAGGCAATGGCCGAGCTTCGCCGGAAGCGGATCAAGGGCGTCCCCGAGATCATGGTCCCGCTGGTGGGTCACGTCGAGGAGCTGAGGCGATCACGAGAGGTCATTCAGGCGACGCTGAAGCAGGTTGCCAAAGAGCAGGGGGTGCGCCTGGACGTAAAGATCGGCACCATGATCGAGGTGCCCCGGGCGGCGCTCACCGCGGGCCAGGTGGCCGAACAGGCGGAGTTCTTCTCCTTCGGGACCAACGACCTCACCCAGATGACCTACGGGGTATCGCGCGACGACGCGGAGGGCAAGTTTCTCAACCGCTACGTCCAGGAGGGCATTCTGCCCGCCAACCCCTTCGAGCATCTCGACCCTGACGGGGTGGGACGGCTGATGTCCTTCGCCATCGCGGAGGGTCGGGCGACCCGGCCAACCCTAGAGGTGGGGATTTGCGGCGAGCACGGCGGTGACGCCCAGTCGATCGCCCTCTGTGAGCAGCTCGGGATCGACTACGTCTCCTGTTCACCATTCCGGGTGCCCGGCGCCCGCCTGGCGGCGGCGCAGGCCCGGAGCTTCACCGAGGCGGTGCCCCCGGGCTGAACCGCCGCCTACTTGCTGACCCTGTAGTCGTTCAGAGAGCCAGCTGAGCGAGCGCGCCCGACCAGGCCTCGCTGTAGGTAGGGAAGGGAGAGACCGTGTCCCGGAGCAGCTCCAGGCCGATCTCTGCCCGGATCGCCAGGGCGGCCCAGGCAATGCTCTCGTCGGCGCTCGGGCCGGCCATCGCGGCGCCCACCAGCACCCCTCGCGCGCGGTCCGCGATGAGGACCACCTCGCCTCGCTCCACCTCGTCGGTAAGTGCCCTCGCGGTATCGCCGATCCTGGCCGTTACCCGGACCGCCGAGATCCCTCGGCGGCTCGCCTCGACCAGGGAAAGACCCACCGCGGCGACCGGCGGGTCGGTATAGACGGCGCGAGGGATCGCTCGGTAGTCGGCACTGACCCGTTTCCCGCGCAGGTTGGCGGCGACCACCCTGCCCTGGTAGTTGGCGGTGTGGGTGAATGGCGCTACCCCGGTTACATCGCCTACTCCGAAGAGGTGTTCTTGGCCCAGCGCCCGGCACTGGGGGTCGGTGTCGAGCTGGCGGGCCCCGGGCTCCAGTCCGTACACCTCAAGGCCGAGGCCGTGGACCCGCGGCCGCCGTCCGGTCGCCACGACCAGGACTTGGACCTCGACGGGCTCCTCCTCCGAGTGAATCACGACCGCCTCCCCGGGCCGGGAACTGACGGACGTCACCCGGCGGCCGAGCCGCAGCTCGACCCCGTCCGACGCCAGGGTCGCGGCCATGGCTTCCCCGAGTGCGGGGTCCTCGGCGAGCAGAAGCCTCTCGGCCACCTCGATCAGGGTCGTGCGGCAGCCGAAGCGGGCCAGCATCTGGGCCAACTCACATCCCACCGGGCCGCCGCCCAGGATCGCCGCGCTCGCGGGGAGTCGGGGCGAGGTCAGCAGCCGATCACTGAGCCAGTAGTCGACCTCGGCCAGGCCCTCGATCGGGGGGAGCGTCGGCTCCGAGCCGGTCGCGATCACGAGCGCCTCCGCCTCCAACCGCTCCTCGCCCGCCTGAACCACCCCGGGAGCCACGATCACTGCGTGGGCGCGGATCAACTCGGCACCCTGCTCGCGAAGTGCCCGGGCGTGTCCGGTGTCGTCCTGCTGCTCGGCAACCAGGTCACGGCGAGCCGCCGCCGCATGATAGGCGGCCGGGCTCGGGCCGCCCGGAGCCGGACCAGCTGCCAGGTGGTGCCGGGTGGCCGAGTGGAGCATGGACTTGCTAGGCATGCAGGCCAGGAAGGGACACTCCCCACCAAACCGCAGCTCCTCGATCACGGCTACCGAGGCGCCACCCAGTCCCGCCCCGCAGATCGCTTCGGCGCCCGAACCGCCCCCCACGACGACGACGTCGAAGCGCCTCACTGGGGCAGCTTATCGGTGCCGCGCGGAGGCGATCGAATCGGCCTCGGCCGCGGCCCCCACCTCAAAGCTGCAGCGACTTGGCCACCAGAAACTCCTCCAGCCCATACCGCCCGAACTCCCGGCCGTGGCCGGACCACTTCACTCCGCCAAATGGCGCTGCGAGGTTGAAGGCTCCTCCGTTGACCTCGACCGTCCCGGCGCGGAGGCGGCGGGCGAAACTGATCGCGCGATCCTGGTCGTTCGACCAGACCGCCGCCGCCAGCCCATAGGGGGTGCCGTTGGCGATCTCCAGGGCGGCGGCCTCGTCGGGGTAGGGGATGATCGACAGCACCGGGCCGAAGATCTCCTCCTGGGCGATCGTCATCTCCGGGCTCACGTCGGCAAATATGGTGGCGGCGACGAAGTAACCCCGCTCGAGGCCGGCCGGGGGATCGGCTCCCCCGGCGACCAGGCGCGCACCCTGGGCCACCCCGAGCCGGATGTAGCCTCGTACCCGGTCCAACTGCGCCCTGGATGCGAGTGGTCCTAAGCGGGTCGCCTCGTCCAGGGGATCGCCTAGGCTCAGCCGCTGCGCGGTCGCGACCGCGACCTCCTCCGCCCGCGCCTGGTCAGCCTGGGGTACCAGCAGACGGGTCAGCGCCGTGCAGGTCTGACCGGCGTTGAGAAAGGCGTTGTAAACCCCGAACTTGACCGCCTTGTCCAGGTCGGCATCGCTGAGGACGACGCTGGCCGACTTGCCCCCGAGCTCAAGCGTCACGGGGATGACCCGGTCTGCCGCCAGCTCCGATACTCGCCGTCCCGCCCTAGTCGATCCGGTGAAGGAAATCATGTCGCTCAGGGGGTGCGTCGCCAGCCCCTCGCCCGCGCCTGCCCCCGACCCGGTGATGACGTTCAGCACCCCGGCTGGGAGGCCGGCGGCGTGGGCGACCTCGGCCAGGCCGAAGGCCGTGAGCGGGGCCACCTCGCTGGCCTTGAGCACCACCGTGCAACCGGCGGCCAGCGCGGGTGCGACCTTGGCCACCACCTGCTGGAGGGGGTAGTTCCAGGGAGTGATCGCCGCGACCACTCCAGCCGGCTCTCGGATGGCCGTGACGTTCCCGATCTGCTCCTGGAATATGAATTCACCGAGCGCTGCGACGGTCCCGGCGATGATCTCGATCGGGTTTCCCAGCTGGATGGCTCGGGAGTGCCGGATCGGAGTCCCGACCTCGCGGGAGATGCTCCTGGCCAGCTCCTCGCTGCGTCCGGCGATGCCCTCCGCGAGCGCGCTCAGGAACCGGCCTCGCTCCGCGGGGGGAGTCGCCGCCCACTCCGACTGGGCCGCGGCCGCCGCCTGTGCCGCCAGTTCGACGTCTTCTTCGGAGGCGTCGGCGACCTGGGCGAGAACCTCCCCGGTGCCCGCCTCGTGGACATCGATCCTTCCTGGGGCCGAGCTTCTCACCCAGGCACCGCCGATGTAGAAGTGGTCGCGGACCATGGCGTTCCCCGTCCCCACGGCGCTGGCGGGCTCCGTCAGCGGAGTCCCAGTCGGGGGTGCGCGTGGGTTGAGCCGGTCCACCCCCGAAGCCTGAACGCTGCAGGCAGTGAAGGCGGCGCCAGCCAGCCAAGGGAGCCGAGGCGACGCTCGGGCTGGACCTTACCCACGAGGGGAGGATCGTAGCAATTGGCCAGAGCGCTCACCGGAGCCGGGTCGGATAATGAGGCGTCCACAGCTGGGGAGAGAACGCAATTGCGTATCGCCAGATTTGCGGCCCCCGAGGGGCCTCGCTTCGCGACCGCCGACCCAGCCGGGCCCGCCGGGGCCACCATCCGCTGGTTGGACCTTGGTCTGGCGACCCCGGCTTCCCAGGTGGCCCTCCTGATCGGGCAGGTCCCGGCACCCGGCCCTGAGCTCTGGCCGGAGCTCCCGCTGCTTGCCCCGGTGGCACCGAACCGCCTGTTCGCGATTGGCCGCAACTATCTGGCTCACGCCAAGGAGCGAGGGGAGAAGGTTCCCGCCGAGCCGATGGTATGGATCAAGCTGAATTCCGCCGTAATCGGCGGCGGGGTGCCGATCCTGATCCCCCAGGAACACGCCGAGGCGATCGACTACGAGGGAGAGCTGGCCGTGGTGATCGGGGCGGGCGGCCGCCGGATCCCGGTGGAGGCCGCCCTGGACCACGTGGCGGGATACACGATCGCCAACGATGTCACCGCTCGCGACGCTCAGGATGCCATGGCCCAGTGGACTCTGCCCAAGAGCATGGCCACCTTCGCCCCCCTCGGCCCCCATCTGGTTACCGCGGACGAGATTCCCGACCCCCAGGCGCTCAGCATCGAGACCAGGGTGGGGGAGGAGGTCCGCCAGCAGGGGAACACCAAGGAAATGATCTTCTCGGTGGCCAAGCTGGTGAGTTTTCTCTCCGAGTACGTCGAGCTGGTCCCCGGGGACGTGATCGAAACCGGGACCCCCGCCGGTGTCGGGTGGCAGCGCAAGCCCAAGGCCATGCTCCGTCCGGGCCAGGACGTCGAAGTGAGCATCGAGCCGATCGGGGTCCTCCGCAATCCGGTCCAGGCCGAGGAGACGTCTCCGGGCGACTAGCCCGGGGCTGACGCACCATGAAGAACGAACGCCAGCTGGCGCCCTGGCTGGTCGGGGCCACCATCGAGACGGTTGGCCATGTGACCGATCGCTCCGGGGGCCGGGCTCGGCCCAAGCAGCACCGGATGCACCGCTCAGAGCGGCGCGAGCAGCTGCTGCGGGCCTGCCTGCAGGCGTTCGCCAGGGACGGGCTCGAATTGACCACGATGGATTCCATCGCCGGGGCGGCGGGCGTGAGCAAGCCCTTGGTCTACCGACATTTCCACAATCGTCGCGAGGCCCTCACTGCGGTAGTCGAGCGAGAGAGCGATCGCCTGCAGGAGTTGCTGGGGATCGCGTCGATGCCGCTGTCCCCTCCCAACTTCGAGCACCTGTCCACCACCTTCTTGGCCTTCGCCGCCGACTCCCCCGAGTCGTTTCGGCTGCTCTTTCACCTGGTCGACGCCGCCGCCGGCTCGGCCAAGCGCCGGGTAGATCAACTCCGGGACCGGGTTGGCCGGGCGATGGTCGACTCACTCCTCTCCGAGCTTCCCTCGGCCACGCGTCTGGAGGAGGGCGCGACGAGCTCCGATGCGGCCTGGCTGGCCAGCATCGTCAGCTGCATCGTGGAGGGCGTCGCGGGAGGACTAAAGCGAGGCGAGGACCCAGCTCTGCGCGCCGGGGCGCTGCGGCAGCTGCTGCGCCCGGAGGGAGTCATGGCCGCCCTGCTCGAATCCCGCCACCAGGCGCGACCGGCCACGGCCATCGGTCGGGAGTAGAACTGACGAGATCGTCCGGCTCGACGCCCCCGGCGCGCCGAACTGTCCTGGATCTGGGCGGGCCTACTCGGGTGGTTGGTGGCCCCCGATCTGGCAAGTCCCAGCAGCTCGTGGAATTGGCGGTCGAGTGGCTTACTGGTGGCGGCGATCCCAGCCGGCTGGTCGTGGTCGGGCGAAGCCGGGAGAGCGCAACCCACTTGCAAGGCCGGATCGAGCGCCTCCTCCCCGGGGCACACCCCTTGCTTGCCGTCCAAACCCACGAGCAGCTGGCTCGATCAGTACTCGCCCGGCTGGGGCGGATGAGTGATCGGGAGCAGGGCTTATCTCGGGCTGGGGAGTGGATGGCGATGCGTGAGGCCCTGCGCCGGGCGGCGCCGCTGCCCCGTCTAGGCCCGCTGGTCGGCGAGCCGTCCTGCACCAGCGACGCCATCGCCCTGGTCTCAGCGTGCAAGCGGGCGTTGGTCGGGCCGGGGCTGCTCGCGGCGCGGCTCCAGGGGGCACCCGAAAGTCTGGCCGAGATCGCCGTACTGGCGGACAGCTACGAGCGGGTGCTGGTCGACCTGTCCGCTCGGGACCCCCGCGACTGGCACCGGCTGGCGCTGGAAGCGCTGCTGGCTGACCCCGCGGTGCTTCGGGGTTGGGCGGACCTTCTTCTGGTGGACGAGGCCGAGGATCTGAGTCCGGCCCAGTGGCTTTTGATACGGGAGCTGGGGGAGCGGCTCAGCCATCCTCGCCGGCTGGTACTGGCGGGACACTGGTCCGAGTCCACGCCCGGGTTCCGAGGCGTCGCCTGCGAGGCCTCGAGCCGGCCCTTCGAGGAGTACTTCCCGGCTGAGCTCGGGGCCCGCGACTGGCCGCTCCCCTCGGTATTGCCGGGCTGGACCGGCGAGGCCGCTGCCGGGCTGGGCCTGGATCTGACCGACGGGGCCGAGCCGGCGCCGCTGGCCGCGCTTCCCGAAGCCGCGTTCCGGGTCCAGCCCCAGGCTCGCGTCTGGGCCGCCAGCGACGAGACTGACGAGGCTCTGGCGGTGGCCCGCGAGATCATGCGGGCCCGCTTGCAGGGAGAAGTGGAATACCGCCAAGTGGCCATCCTGGTCCACTCTCCCGGCCGCCAGCTGACCCCTCTGGTGGCTGCTCTCCAGAGACTGGGTGTGCCCCACCGAGTTGACGGGTCCGGTCTCCGAAGTGGCCATCCGCTGGTCGCCGCCGTCCTCAACTGGCTCCGAGTGCTGAGTGCGCCCTCGGACGATGCGGTGCTGCTGGCGGCCCTCGCCTCAGGCCCGGCAGGAATCTCCCGAGAAGCTCTCCGGGTTCTGCGTCGGTGGGCCGGGTGGCGCGACCTCCCGGCCAGCCAGGCCTTCTGGGAGTGGGCCCGACAGGATCGCCCCGGTGCCAGCCCGGCCGGAGCCGACGAGGCCGAGGCTGAGCAATGGAGGCAGCTCCGCTCGGCCGGCCAGGCCTGGTTGCGGCTGGAGCCCTGGGCCGATCGATGGGGGAGAGAGGAGCTCAGTCGGGCGCAGCTCCAATCGGCTCTGGGGGAGGTGGAGTTGGCGTCCGGCGCTGCGGCTCGGGCGCTGACCGATCTCAACGGGGCAGGAGCGCTGGCCGAACTCGCCCGGACGGCCGATACCGTGGCCGGGATTCAGCTCCGGTTCGGCCCCTCGGCGTTGACATTGCCCGCCTGGCTGGAACAGCTTGAACTGTTGCTCCGCCAGGCCGGCCCGGAGCCCGGCCCCGATCCGGAACCACCCGCCGACGCCGTGGAACTCCTCGGATTCCGTCAGGCCAAGGGCCGGAGCTGGCCGCGAGTGTTCATCTGCGGCTGCGTCACCGGGGCCGTCCCCGCGGCGCCGGAGACGGGAGGTCTCCTCGACGGCGACGAACTCCAGGAGCTGGTCCGCCGGATTCCCGAGCTTGAGGACGTCCTCTCGTTCGGGGAGCGTCAGCAGGATGCTGAGGGACGCCTCTTCTTGATGGCCCTGACCCGGGCCACGGAGCAGGTCACCTGCAGCTGGCCGCGCCGAGATCAAGGACGGGCCGCCGAGCGCTCGCCCTTCGTCGCGGCTCTGATCGCGGCCGGACCCGCCCAGGTTGGCGTACCCGCTCCGGAGCCGGTCGCGGCGGACGATGTCGCCCTTGAACTTGCCCTGTCACCGTCGGCGGCTCCCCGTCTCGGCCTTACCCCAGCGTTGGTCCGGGCCGCAAATGAGCTCCGCCAAGCGCTCGCCCCCTGGGACCCGGTGGCCGACGGCCCTGCCTTGATCCCTCGTCCAATCACGCTCAGCGCCACTGCGGTGGGTGCCTGGCTGGCCTGCCCCAGGCAGTATCTGGCGCAGCGGTTGGTCGTCTCCAGGGACCAGAGCGCCGACCTCACCCTGGGGACGCAGGCGCACCTCTTGCTCGAGCTTCTCTACCGTCGCAGGAGCGAATGGGAAGGCCAGTCGGGAGCCTTCACCGCCTTCGCCGGGGAGATCATCAACCGGGAGATCCTGCCGACCGTGCGGGCGCAGCAGCCGGATCCGCTCCAGGTCATGTACGTACAGATCTGGTTGGAGCAATTGGTCCGGCGCTGGGATAGGCGCATCGTCGCCCCCGGGACGGCCCAGGTAGGCGCGCCGATTGCCGAGGAGGTGACCTTCGACCTGCCGCGCGGTGATCGCCGCCTACGGGGTCAGGTCGACGCCCTCTGGCGTCACCCCAACGGCGAGGTCGAAGTCCTCGACTACAAGACCTCAAGGGAGGCGTCGTCCGACGGCGCCCTCCGGACCGAAGTCTTCGGCCGGGCCCGGGAGGGGCCGACCCAGTGGCAACTGCCCATCTACCAGTTGGCGGCGAAAAGCGGCGCTTTCGTCGAGCACCTGGGGGCGGAGCTGCCCGCCCTGGTGCGGAACTGGTATGTGGGCGCCGACCCCGGTCCCCGGGACCCGGATCCCATCCCGGCCTCCGGATTCCGGATCGTTGCCGGCGCGGAGACGGGAGAAGCGGGGTCCCTGACTGAGGCCGAGCTGGACCGCCTGGATGCGGAGATCGACAGGATGGCCCAGGCCATCCTGATGGGCAGGTTCCCGGCTCAGCCGCGCCATGCCCAGAGAACCTGCCGGGACGGCCGCTCGGGCTGCCCCGTCTCCTTCTGGTGCGACGGAGAGGACTCGGTCGGAGCCGAGTTCCCGACCTCGGGTCCCCGGCTTTGAGTCAAGAGGACCTTTTTTGGGCTCAGGCCCGCAAGGCCCTCACCCCGGGCCAGCTGGCGGTGGTTCAGCAGCTGGGAAAGGGTCCGGTAAAGGTGGAGGCGGCGGCCGGAAGTGGCAAGACGACCACTATGGCCTGGCTCTACGCCGCGGCTCTCGTCTCGGGCAGCCCGGTCGGTCGGATCATGGCCGTGACCTTCACTGAGCGGGCCGCGGCGGAACTGCGCCAGAAAGTCTCCTCGGTCATGTCCGAGCTCGCGATCGGTCCCGAAGGCGGGTCCGGACAGGCTCTGGAGGGCGCCTGGATCGGCACTTTCCACCAGTTGGTCCGGCGCCTCCTCGGGGAACGGTCCTACCTCGCCGGACTGCCCCGCGACCTCGAGTTGATCGACGAGGTCGCGGCCGCGATGCTGATGGAGGAGACAGTGACCAGTGTGCGCGGGCGGGCCGCGGAAGCTGACTCCTGGGCGGCCACGCTGCCCGCTGCCCCCGACCCAAGGACCCTGGTCGCGGTCGTGGGCGGGGCGGCTCAGGTGGTTGGTCGGCTGCGCTCGACCGAGCTCACCCCCAATGAGTGTGAGCGCGAGTCGCTGGCCGCTTATCGAGCCGCCGCCGAGCTGGGGGACCCGACCCAGGAAATCGACTGGCACCGGGCGGCGCTTCGCGTGACGACCACCATCTGGCGGGAGTACGAGCAACGGCTCGGCCGTCGGGGGGCCCTCGACTTCGACGGTCTGCTCCGCGAGGGGCTGGGGGCGCTTCGTCGCTCGCCGCCGCTGCTGCGCTGGTGCCGGGACAACTTCTCGTTGGTCATCGTCGACGAGTACCAGGACACAAGTGCCCTGCAGGAGTCGCTGATCAAGGAGCTCACCGGCCCCGAACCGCGGGGCTTGTTCATGGTCGGCGACGCCCGCCAGTCGATCTACGCCTTTCGAGATGCCAAGCCCGGGATCATGAAGGACGCCGTCGGACGTCGGTTCGAGCTGTTCCGCAATCACCGCTCTCGGACTACGATCCTGGCCGCCGCTGACCATGTGATCCGGGCGGATCCGGGTTTCGCCGCCGACCAACCCATGGAGGCGGCCCGGGGCGACGAGAGCCCCCTTCCCGTGTTAGTCGCCCAGGTCGATGACCCGGCCCAGGAGGCGGAGGGGATCGCGTCCGTCCTGGAGCAGCTGCGCCGGCAGGGAATCAGCTATCCCGACCAGACCCACGATCAGCTCGCCTGGTCCGACATGGCGGTGCTGGCCTATACCCACGGACGGATCGGAGCTCCTCTCGAGGAGGCGTTGCGCCGGCGGGGGATCCCATTCCAAACCGCGACCGGCGGCCTCTTCGATCGGCCCGAGGTCCGAGACGCTCTGGCCCTCCTCCGGCTCGCCGACGACGAGCGGGACGACATCGCCTGTCTGCGCCTCTTGCAGTGCCAGGTGGGACGCATTCCGGACCGGGCACTGATCGCGCTGGGGAGTACCGGAGGGAGGCGGGGGCCCGGACTGGCCGCCCAGATCCGCCAGCATCTGCGGGCCGGGTCCCCCGGGTGGGAGCGGCCCTGGGCCGAGCGAGCCGGCCGGCTGCTGGCGGTGGCGCAGGGGCTCGGCGAGGCGGCCCGGGCGCTGCCGGCCGGAGAGTTGCTGGCCCGGGGACTCATGCAGAGCGGGCTTATCCAGCTCCACGAGGCGCGGGTCCGGTCCGGCGATCCCCGGGGCCGCCGCGGTCTGGCCTCGCTCCGCGAACTGCAGCGTGAGGCCTGGGCCGCGGAGGCTGACGGGAGGTGGCTGGGACTGAGCGGACTGCTGGCCCGATTCGCGGTCATGCGGGAGTCCGCCAAGACCGCCGAGCCACCCGCCCAGGCCGGCGAGGACCTGGTGACCTTGAGCACCATCCATCGAGCCAAGGGATTGGAGTGGAAGGTTGTCGTTCTCGCCGACTGCCGGCCGTTCCATCGCCGAGGGTCGGACGCCGTTATCTGGGACCGCGCTGCCAGGGCGGTGATCTGTAGCCGGATCGGAGGCAAACCGACGGCGGCGAGGCGGCGCTGGGGCGCCAGCCCGGCCGCTTCGTTGGAGGGCGATGAGAGGCGCCGGCTGGTGTACGTGGCAATGACCCGCGCCCGGGACCTGCTGCTCGTGACCAGCAGCCGGACAAGCTCCGAGGGAGAGTTCGCCCAGCTGGCGGCGGCCGCGGCGGAGGGGGTCGATTGGGCGCTGGACTGGCCCCAGTTGGGTCAGCTGGGGAGTCTGCCTGGGGCTGTTCCCGGAGCCCGACCCGACTCATTCGATGATGCTGAACCCGAGGCCTCGACAGGCACCTTCCCGCTCTCACGACTGCGGGAGCGCTGGGAGCAGCTGGGGCGTCTGGCCGAGACGGACGAATCCAGCTCCCCCCAGCCGAGTCAGCTCAGCTTCACCGCGATCGAGACCCTGCAGCGCTGCCCACGCCAGTACTGGTACCGGTATCTGGCCCGATACCCAAGCACCGGATCCAACCCGGACTGGCCCAACCCGATGGCGGAGGCCGCCTCAGCCGGGAGCGAAAGGGCCCGCCGGCTGGGAGTGGTGGTCCACTCCGTCCTGGAGCGGCTGCACCAGGCGGCTCCCGGACGCGCGAGCTCCCTCCCCGAGGCTCTCGAGGTACTTGGGCTGGCCGCCGCCGAGCTGGAGCCTGAGCAGCTCGGGGAGGCTCAGGAAATGCTCCGGAACTACCTAGCCCTACCGGCGGCCGCTCTGCCCACGGTGGCTACCGAGCTCGCGTTCGTGTGGGCGGAGTGGGGCCAACCCGGGTGGCCTGCGCTGGTGGGGGTGATCGACCGGATCGCGCTTCTGCCCGGGAACGGACTGCTGATCCTCGACTACAAGACCAACCTCCAGCTGGACGCAGCCCGCCTGGCCGTCTACTCGCGCCAGCTGCAGCTCTATGCCGCGGCCGTCGGGGCGGGGGCGATGGGCGCTCCTGGGGCTTCGACCGCCACCGCGCTGGCGATGCTGAGGACCGGTGAACTGATCACCGTGCCAAGCGGGCCCGAAGAGCGCCGGGAGGCACTGCACTGGGCTTCGACCGCGGCCAACCGGGTAGTGTCGGGAGAGTATCGCGCCGGGGACGATTTCCCCGACCGACCCTGCCGGGAGTGCCCTTACCGGGCCAGGTGTCCGGAGCGACGCGCCGATATCGGGGCGCCTCTACCCGGGGAGTTTGAACAGCCCTGAGAGCCGCAGTGCCAGCGCCATATCACCTTTGAGCTTGAGCTTTCCGGTCATGAAGGCCATGGGCCCGTCCAGCCGCCCGGTGATCAGCTTGACGAAGTTCTGGTCCGCCATGGTGATCGTGATGTTGGCCGTCGGGGAGGTGCCCGCAGTCACCTCGCAGGTGGCGTCCTTGATCTCGGCGAACCACTGCCCTCCCTGGCTTCCGGTGATGTCGAATTGAAAGGTCGCGGCCAACCCCTGCGCCTTGTCGGCCTGGAACGCGGCCGGGATCTGATCGATGATCTGCTGCGGCGTCAGTTCGTCGTCGGCCACGCCATTTCCTCCCCGAAGTTCAACAGCTGGTTCGGCACCAAACCGCCTAGGCCGCCAACCTGGGCCAGCGACTGGGTCGTTTCAGGTAGCCGAGGTTGCCCCACATCGGGCGAGGCTCGAATCCAAACTCGGTGCTGACGGCGTCGCGCCGGGTCACATTGGGCTTGACCAGCATGTCCAGCTGGAGAGGAGTCACCAGCGGGTGGGCCAGGGCCATGTCCATCAGCATCGCCCCCGGCCTGATCAGCCGGGGGTCGAGGTGCAGCAACTTCCGCTTGGAGAAGCCGAACCACTCCTTGTCGATCGCCTGGGCGACGGCGAGGGTGATCTGCTCCAGGGTGACCTGGTCTGGCCCTCCGATCTCGTAGAGGTGACCCGACCGCGGGCCATCCTCGATACCCACCACAAGGCAGCGGGCGACATCGTCGGCCGATATCGGCTGGAAGATCGCGGTCCCGTCCCCCGGGATCACCAGGAATGGCGCCGGCAGAGAGATCGCCCTGGCCAGGGTCGTGAAGAAGCCATCCCCAGGCCCGAAGATCGTCGAGGAGCGGATCACGACCCCCTCCAGGGGGCTGGCGGCAATCGCCTGCTCTCCCCGCCACTTGCTGAGCAGGTAGGGATAGCTGGGGTCGGGGTCGGCCCCGATGGCGCTGAGTTGAACCAGACGGCGGACCCCGGCGCGGTGTGCCGCATCGACCACGTTGGCGGTTCCCTGGGAGTTGACCGCTTCGAAGGTCTGCAGTCCCCGCTCCCGGATGATGGCCACCAGATTGACCACCGCGTCGGCCCCTTGGAAGGCTCCTTCCAGGCCCTCCCCGCTGACCACGTCTCCATAGGTGAGGACCAGTCCGGGGGGAAGGGCGGCCGAGAGCATCCCGCGCCCGACCACCCTCACCTCATGACCCGCTCTGAGTAGCTGGGGGACCAGGTGGCAACCGACGAAGCCGCTGCCGCCGACGACGGCTACCCGCACGTCCGGAACCCCGCTGCGCCGGCGAACTCAGGCGCGCTTGCTGGGGCGACGGCGCGCGGGCGACTTGCCTGCGACTGCCGCCTTGAGCGCGGTGGAGGGGTAGAAGCGCACCTTTTGCGAGGCCGCCACCCGCACCATGGCCTGAGTCTGGGGATTGCGGCGCAGTCCGGCCGCGGTCTGGCGGACCTTCCAGCGGCCAAATCCGGCGATCGCAACCTCACCACCGCCCTGGAGTTCGTTGCCGATGATCTGGAAGATCAGCTTGAGAGTGTCGTCGGCGAGCATGAAACTTGAGAAAAAGGGCTCCTGCTTGCCTTCGTCGTTCTCGAACTGGATCCGGTTTTGTAGGTTTTTGGCCAACTCACGGCGATTCATAAATGAGAGCCTCCCTGGGGACGAACTGAAACCGTCACGGCGATGCATGAATACTAAGGAAAACGTGGGCGGTTTGGCTATTTCGTAGGGGCGCCCGGGGTCGGTTCCGGCTTTCTCGGCCGGGCGCCCGCGGCTTGCTTTGCCGAACAGATGTTCGTACAATTGGGAGGAGCCGGTGGGGTCTGGCTTTTCCCCGATCCGGTCCAAAGTTCAAGCGGGTGGTTTCCCAGTGTCCTCAGAACCGGCCTGGCGAGAGCGGGGAGGACCGGCCAAAGCGGAGGTTGGGGCTCTGGCGTTGGCCTTGTCTTCGCTCAACTTGCGCTATGGCCCGGGAATGGTTCGCACAGGAGCTCCGCCACGGCTCCAGGGGCTGGCAACCGGGTCGAGTTCCCTGGATGAGATCACCGGCTGCCAGGGGCTACCCAGAGGCCGCATCAGCCGGCTGTGTGGGAGCGCGGCATCGGGAGCGTTCGACCTGGGTCTGGCCCTGGGGGCAGAGGTGTCTCGGTCCGCAGCAGTGGCCGTTGTCGACTTCACGCGGGAAATGGACCCGGGGAATTTCGAGGCCTATGGGGGCGAGTTGGACAACTGCTGGCTGGTCAGGCCGAGATGCCCGGAGGAGGGATGGGCGGCGGCTCGAGCGCTGGCCAAGGTGGGAGTGGCCCTGTGTCTGCTGGTGGCCGAGGACTGGTCCCGACTCACTCCGACCGCCGCCCCGGCTGCCTTGCTGACGGCACTCGCCGAGGGTGACTGCGCCGGTCTGCTGCTAGGGGGAAGGTCGATCCCCGCTGCGCTCAAAGAGAGGATCTGCCTGGAGTTGGAGTGCTGGCGCCTGGATTGGACCTTGGCGCATGGGGATGTGTGCGGGCTCCGGCTGGGGACACAGGTCAGCCGCAGTCACCTGGGAGCGCCCGGCGCTAGCTGCCGGCTGCAGCTCAACTTCCCCCGCCCCTATCAGCGCCGAGTCGGTCTGGAGGAGTTGGGCGATTTAACCGCCAGCGAGGAGTTGGAAGAAGAACCGCTCCAGCTGGTCGGAGCCAGTGGCCAATGAGTCAGGTGAGCAGTCGCTCCCGTCTCGCCTGCTTTACCTTTCCCCATCTCGCCTTGGTGCTGGCCTGGCGGCTTCATCCCGAATTGACTGGCGAGCCAGTGCTGGTGGGAGGTGAGGGGAGAGGCGGCCGGCAGGTGGTGGTGGCGGCCTCTCCGGCGGCCTGGGCCAGGGGGGTTAGGCCGGCCCAGGACTGGGCTCGGGCCGAACTTCTCTGTCCTTTGGCGGTCCGATTGATGGTCGATCGGGAGGCCGTCGCCGAACTGCGAAGAGAGGCTCGACTGGCTCTTGCCAGCTGTAGCCCACTGGTGGAGTGGGGTGATGACGCCAGTGCCTATGTCGATCTGGCCGGCAGCGACCCACTCAGGCCGGAGGAGAGTTCTCGGGCGGCTCACTGTGGTCGGACCTTGCAGGAGGCGTTGGGAGTCACCCCCAGCGTTGGCGTGGGACCGTCTCGTTTCTCGGCCTGGGCGGCAGCTCAGTTGGCGGCTCCGGGTCGAGTGCGCTCGGTGCCGGAGGGGAAAGCCGCCGAGTTCCTGGCTCCCTGGCCGGTAACCGGGCTGCCGATTCCGCCGGCGGTGGCGGAGCGACTCCTGCAGTTCGGCCTGCGCACCTGTGGCGACTGTGCCTCGATCACCATGGTGGACCTGCAGCGACAGTTCGGACCAGACGGGATTCTGCTCCACCGGCTCTGTCGGGGCCTGGATTCAGCCCGGATCGATCCCTGGCAGGAGCAGCCACCCTGCGGAGTCCGTCGGGTCCTGGCCGGGGGTGTGGAGGACTCGGAGTCGCTCCGTTTCGGCGCCGCCGAACTGGCCAGGGGTTTAGCTCAGGAGCTGTCCCGGCTAAGACGAGCGGCGGGACGGATCCGGCTGGTTCTGCGCGGCGAGGAGGAGTCTCGGTCACCATCCCGGACTGGCCGACAGGTGTGGTGGGGAGAGGTTGCGCCACCCACCCCGATGGCCCTCGCCGACGACCTAATGGGGCCGCTGCTCAGTCTCTTCAGCCGTGCCCATCCCCTGACCCCAGTGACCGTGGTGGAGCTGGATGCCTTCGACCTGGTAGCTCCTCCGGTGAGCCAGATCGGCCTCTGGCAGGGACGGGCGGCGGACCGGGAAGTGGTTCAGCGGGCGGTGAATCGGCTCCACGATCGGTTCGGGGGAGGCCTGGTCTGGCGGATTGAGGTGCGGCCCGGGCACCCCGGGGATGTCCCCGAGGAGCGGTTGGTCTGGAGCTCAAGCTGAGCTCGCTCGAAGTGCGCCTAGGAGACTCCTCGGCGAGCCCGCTCGCGGTGAACGCTGGCCAGGGCTGGCTCGCGGTGACTGCGGTGGCGGAGCGGTGGCGGATCGAGGTCGGCTGGTGGCGGGTCCCTCCCGAGCGACCGATCCGGCGGGACTGCTGGCGGGTGCTGCTCCAGGACGGCAGCTGCCTGGATCTCCGGCTCGATCTGGCTTCCGAGCGCTGGACCCTGGAGCGGAGCTGGGGATGAGGCTGCGACTCATCTGGTAGCGTGCCACCATGCCCGACGACCCACCCCAGATGGCTTCCCGACCTCCCAAGACCCCACCCGGCGGGGGGCGGCCACCGATGAATTGGCGCTCGCTGCGAAGCTGGATGCCGCTGATCGTGATCCTGGTCCTCAACGTCCTGATCGTCAACGTCTTCCTGGCCCCCGCCTCGCCGAAGTCGATCACCATCCCCTACAACGCGTTTGTCACCGACGTGACCAACAGCGACGTAACCAGCATCACCACCAGCTCCGGCACGATCCAGGGCACCTTCCGGCACCTGACCGGGGTCACGCCCAGCTCCACCAGCAAGGCCAAGTACTTCACCACGCAGCTGCCCAGCTTCGCCGGGGGGGGACTGGAGGCGCTCCTCCAAAAGCACAACGTGACCGTCAACGCAGAGCCGACGGTGATCCCCCTGTGGGAGGAGCTGCTGCTCAGCTTCGGCCCCACCCTGCTGATCGTGTTCGCAGTCCTATACGTGATGCGCCGCGCCGCCGCCTCGGCCGGAGGCGGACTCTTCAGCATGGGCCGAAGCCAGGCGCGGCTCTACGACGCGGAGCGTCCCGCGACCACCTTCGCCGACGTCGCTGGGATCGAGGAGGCGGAGGAGGAGCTGGAGGAGATCGTGGATTTCCTGCGCCAACCGGCCAAGTATCAGCGCCTCGGCGGGACCGTTCCCAAGGGGGTGCTACTGGTCGGCCTGCCCGGTACCGGGAAAACCCTGCTCGCCCGGGCGGTCGCCGGCGAGGCCAAGGTGCCCTTCTTCAACCTGTCGGCTTCGGAATTCATCGAGATGATCGTCGGGGTGGGCGCCTCCCGAGTGCGCGACCTCTTCGCCAAGGCGCGCGCCGCAGCGCCAGCGATCATCTTCATCGACGAGCTGGACGCGATCGGCCGCAGCCGCGGGGTGGGGGCCAGCTTTGGCGGCCATGACGAGCGGGAGCAGACGCTCAATCAGATCCTCACCGAGATGGATGGCTTCGACTCCCGCGAAGGCGTGATCGTGCTGGCGGCGACGAATCGCGCTGATGTGTTGGACTCGGCCCTGCTGCGCCCGGGACGCTTTGACCGCCGGGTGATGGTTCAGCCGCCGGATCGGGTGGGGCGGGCGGCGATTCTTAAGATCCACACCCGGGGAGTTCCCCTAGGAGAGGACGTCGACCTCAACAACCTCGCCTCGCAAACCCCGGGACTGGTGGGGGCGGAGCTGCGCAATCTGGTCAACGAGGCGGCTCTGCTGGCGGCCCGGCGGGACCGCAAAGCAGTCACCCAGCCCGATTTCACCGACGCCCTGGAAAAGGTCCTCCTGGGGGCGGCGCGCCGGATCGTGCTCTCCGAGGAGGATCGCCGCCGCACTGCCTGCCACGAGAGCGGTCACGCCCTCCTCGGCCTGCTGGTTCCCGAGGCGGACCCGGTCCGCCGGGTTTCGATTGTGCCCCGGGGGCGGGCGCTTGGGGTCACCGTGCAGTCCCCCGTCGACGATCGCCAGAACTATCCCGAGACCTACCTGCGGGCCCGAATTGTCGGCGCGCTCGGGGGCCGAGCCGCCGAGAAGCTGGTCTACGACGTCGTCACCACCGGGGCGGAGAGCGATCTGCACCAGGTGACCATGATCGCCCGGCAAATGGTGGTCCACTGGGGGATGAGCCCTCGGGTTGGGCCGCTCAATCTGGCCGAGGAGGCCGACGGTCAGGCCTTGATGATGCCGCAGCGTCCCTACAGCGAGGCCACCGCCCAGGTGATCGACGCCGAGATCAAACGGATCGTCGAGGAGTGTTTCACGGAGGCCCGGGACCTGCTCAGCCGCAACCGGGACAAGCTCGAGGCTCTGACCCAGGCGCTGCTGCGCGATGAGTCCCTCGATGAGGAGGAGATCTTGCGGGTGACCGGCCTACCCGCCAAACCAGGCCCGGTGGCTCCGCCGGTGGTCCCGACCCCGAGCGCGGAGGGATCTCCGCCTGAGGTTCCCGAGGCGGTCCTACCGGCTCGCTGACCCGCAAGGGCGTCGCGGGGGAGCGGATCTGGTGAGGGCCAGACGGCCACTGCTCTCGGTGGTCGCGATCATGCTGCTGGCCTTCAATCTGCGTCTGGCCGTGTCCGGGGTGCCCCCGATTCTGGGCGACCTCGGGTTGGGGACGGTGGCGCAATCGCTGCTGGTCACCGTGCCCGTGCTCTGCTTTGGAATGGCGGCCCTGTCCGCGCCTTGGCTGACCCGCCAGGTGGGTGAGGACCAGCTGCTGCTGGGGGTGATCGCGGCCCTGGCGGTGGGATTGGCGGTGCGGGCGGCCTGGCCGGCCAGCGGCCTTTTTCCCGGGACCCTGGTCGCCGCCCTAGCGGTTGCGATCATGAACGTGCTGGTGCCTGGGGTGGTCAGGGGCCGGTTTGCCGGGCACTCGGCGGCGATGACCTCTGCCTACACGGTAGCGCTAAGCCTAGGCGCCGGCCTGGCGGCGGGCCTGACCGTGCCGATACTGCACGCCACCCGGTCGCTGCATCTCGCGCTGGGAGTCTGGGCGATCCCGGCCGGGCTGGCCGGACTGGTCTGGGCTGCTCAGCTGGGTGGCTCACGGCCAGCTCGCGGCCATGACTCCGTATCCGGGCCGAGGATCACGGGAGCAGGGGTCCAGCTCTGGTCCAGCCCGATCGCCTGGGGAGTGACCGCCTTCTTCGGGATGCAGTCCCTGGTCTATTACGCGGTCCTCTCCTGGCTGCCATCGATATATCGGTCCCGGGGGGACAGTGCCTCGGCGGCGGGGCTGCTGCTGGCGATCCTGGCGATCGTCGGCATTCTGGGAAACCTGCTCGGGCCGGCGCTGGCGTCGCGGACCAAAGACCAGCGCTTGGCGGTGACGGCGGGAGTGTCGACCACCGCGATAGGCCTGCTCGGGGTGCTCCTGGGACCACCCAGTTGGGCGATTCTCTGGGTTTGCATTCTGGGGATCGGCACCGGAGCCACCTTCTCGGTGGCGCTGCTCCTCCTGGTTGTGCGCTCGGATAGCGCGAGGACCGCGGTAAGTCTCTCCGCCATGGCCCAGGGGACGGGATACCTCATCGCCGCCTCGGGGCCGCTGGCATTGGGTCTGGTCCGGGCCGAGTCAGGGAGCTGGACATGGCCCTTGGTACTGCTCCTGGCAGTGCTCACCTTGGAGACAGTTCCCGGGCTGATCGGGGCCCGGGACAAGCCGGTGGGGAGCCTGCCCGCGGGGCCGGGGAAGTAGCCGCACTCGGGCCTGCCGTGGCCGATCCGGAGCGGGTCAGAACCAGATCCGGATCAGGCGGTTCAGATGAGGGTCCCGCTGCTCGACCGTCGCAGGCAGGCAGCGCGCGGTGCCTCTCATGATCCGGCGGGCGGTCCACAGGCAGGCGAGCGCGTCGAGCGAGTCCCCGGCCGATGGCCTTACTGGATCCAGTTGCTCGACCAGGGGGAACCAGGATCTCAGCAAAGTCCATCGGGCAGAGCGCCCGGCCGGGCTGTGCTTTGAGGCGAGCGGCGGGGAATCGCCGGCCATGGCGAGGAAGGCTAGCTCGGGGTGGCCTTCGTGGAGCTTGGAGCCGCCGGGGCCTCCGGCCAGCCGATCGATCTCAGCCACTCTGGCGAGGATTCCGAAGGCCTGTCGAGAGCAGCCTTTGCCTTCGACGCGGCACCGGATCCGCTGGGCGTCCTGGTAGTCGCGAGCGACCAGCATGGAGCGGAGGGGAGCTGGGAAGACGCTCGATCCGCGAGCGCGCCCGAGTCGCTTTCGGGCCTCGAGATCGCAGCGGCGGGAGCCGGTGGCAGTCAGCCCGATGGGGATGTCGACCACCACTGCCGCCACCGCGGGGAGCCGGGCGATTGCGCCCAGGCGCTGAGTGTCCCACCGCTCCAGGGAGGTGGACTGGTCTTCGTACTCCAGGGCCACCATCCAGGCCCCGGGGCAGCCGTCGGCACCGATCAGGCGGGGGATGGCAGGCATTGGGAGAGCGTAAGCGCGAGGCTGCCGCCGACCCCACGCAGCGAACATCAGTTCGTATGATTGGAGCTGTGGGCGAGTCTTCTTTCGCGGAGCTTTGGGCCCGCTCCTACTTTTCCTTTCTAGAGGGGGCCAGCGCACCGGAGGCGATGGCCGCCAGGGCGGCTGAGCTGGGGATGCCCGCCGTGGGTCTGGTCGACCGGGGCGGTCTCTACGGAGCGGTCCGGCTGGTCCAGGCTGCCGAACGTGCTCGGCTGGCTGCGATGGTGGGGGCGGAGTTGGACCTGGAGGCGGGTGGGAGGCTGGTCCTGCTGGCGACAAACCGGGCCTCTTATCAGCAGCTCTGCCAGGCGGTAAGCCGGGCGCAGATGGCAGGTAGCAAAGGAGCTCATCGGCTGCGTCTGTCCGGGCTGGCGGAGGCACTGGCCGATGCGGCGGGGGAGCCCGCTCGGCGGCGGGACGCCGTCCTGCCGCCCGCCCTGGAGCGGCGCTCGGCTCGGCCGGGCGGGGGCGTAGCCGCTGAGAGCTGGGTCTCTCCGGAGCAGATCAGCGAATGCACGGTGATGGCCGGAGGACCGCACAGCCCGATCAGCCTTGCCCTGCTCCGAGGCGACCGGAGGGCGGCCGACCAGGCGGCCCGAGCCCTCAGGGAGGCCTTCCCCAGGGGCCAGGTCTACCTGGCTTTGGTGCACCACCTCCATCCCGGCGACAGCTGGCTGGCAGCGGAAACCGCAGCCTGCGCCGAGCGGAGCGAGGTGGGGCTTTTGGTGTCAGGGTCTCCCCGTTACGCTCAGGCTTCCGAGGCAGCCCTGCTCGACGTGCTCACCTCGATTCGCCACAACTGCACCCTGGAGGCGGCGGCGGAGCGAGGACTGCTGCTCGCCAATCACCAGTACTGGATGCGGGACGAGGCCCAGCTCCTGAGCTTGCTTCCCTATCCAGCCGCCTTCCGAGCCACTGCGGCGCTGGCCTCCCGGGCCGAGCTCAGGCTGGATTTCCGGCACAGTCGCTTCCCGGGGTTCACGGCGCCAGCTGGTTCTAGTCCGGATCAGTATCTGGAGCAGCTCTGCCGGCGCGGAATGCCGGATCGGTACCCGACGCCGACCTCCGAGGTCGAGTCCCGGTTGCGCCATGAGCTGCAGGTGATCTCCAAGTGCAAGCTGGCGGAGTTCTTCCTCATCGTCTGGGAGCTGATGGACTTCGCCCGGCGGGAGGGGATACCAGCCCAGGGGAGGGGATCCGCCGCGGACAGTCTGGTGGCCTACCTGCTGGGCATAACCAGAGTCGATCCCATCGCCCATCGACTGCTCTTCGAACGCTTCCTGCACGAGGAGATGCAGGGCACGCCCGACATTGACATCGATATCTCGTCAGCTCATCGGGAGCGGCTGATCCGTCACGTCTACGACACCTATGGCGAGGAGCGGACCGGGATGGTCTGCACCGTCATAACCTTCCGGGCCCGGATGGCAATTCGCCAGGTCGGCGCCGCCTTCGGCCTACCCCAGCAAGTCGTGGAGAAGCTCAGCCGGTCGGTGGACCGCTGGTACGGCAAGGGCGAGCAAGCCCTGGTGGCTCAGCTGCTGACCGCGGCCGGCGAGCACCCGGACCGGGTGCTCGCCTCGCAACCCTGGCGGCGCTTCGCCAGACTGGTGGAGGCGGTGGTCGGGGTCCCTCGACATCTCTCGATTCACGTCGGCGGAATGCTGGTCACTGGGGAACCGCTTTGGGACATCGCCCCTTTGGAACGGGCCACCATGCCCGGCCGGGTGGTGGTTCAGTTCGACAAGGATGACATCGAAGACCTGGGCCTGATCAAAATCGACCTGCTCGGGCTGCGAACCCTCTCGGTGGTCGAGGAGACCCTCCAGGAACTGCAGGATGCGACCGGCGACCGGCCAGACCTGGAAGCCCTCGACCTGGCTGACCCTGAGGTCTATGCCATGTGCAGCCGGGCCGACACGATCGGGGTCTTCCAGATCGAATCGCGAGCCCAGATGCAGACCCTGCCGCGCAGCCAGCCGAGAGAGTTCAATGACCTGGTGGTCGAGGTGGCCATCATCCGCCCCGGCCCGATCCAGGGGAAGGCGGTTCACCCCTACCTACGCCGCCGTCAGGGCCGAGAGCCGGTGACGTATCTGCATCCCCTGCTGGAGCCGATCCTGCGCGACACCCTGGGAGTGATCCTCTATCAGGAGCAGATTCTGGAGATCGCCATGCAGCTGGCCGGCTTCAGCGCTGGGGAGTCGGACCGCTTCCGGCGGGCCATGACCCGGCACCGCTCCCGGATTGAGATGGCCTCCTTGGAGCGGGAGTTTTTGGCCGGCTGCGCTGGCCGCCAGGTGGCGGACCCGGTCGCGGCCGAACTCTTCGAGGCGGTTAGAGGCTTCGCCGAATTCGGCTTCTGCCGGAGCCATGCGGCCGCCTTTGCGCGCACCTCGTACGAGACCGCCTGGCTCCGGCTCTACCACCCCGCTGCCTACCTAGTCGGCCTGCTAAACCACCAGCCGATGGGTTTCTACCACCCCTCGGTGCTGGTGGAAGACGCCAAGCGGAGGGGCGTCAAGGTGCTTTCGGTCGACGTCAACCTGAGCCGGGGTCGCTGTCACCTGGAAGCTCTGCATAGCCAGTCTCGGGCCCCCGGCGAGTTCGGAGTCCGGCTCGGCTTTAACTACGTCCGCCAGTTGGGCGAGAACCTCCGCGAGCGGCTGGACCGAGAGCGTGCGCAGGGGCCTTACCATTCCCCGGAGGAATTCTGGTGCCGCACCGAGCTGCCCCGGCCGGCCCTGGACTCGCTGGTGATGGTGGGTGCCCTGGACAGCTTCGGAGAGTCTCGCCGCAAGCTCCTCTGGCGTCTCAAGTCAGTCGAGGAGTCCCTGGCTGGAAGCCGGCCACTACGGGCTAGGGCCGGGCGTGGACTCGGCGAGCCAGGGATCCCGACGAGTGGGGGAGAGGTTCCTTCGCCAGAGCTGGCGTACCCGCGCCAGGAGGAGCTGCTCGCTCTGCCCGCGGAGCCCCCGGGGTTGGTCGAGCTGAGCGCGCGGGAGCGGGCCGCGGCCGATTACCGGGTGATGGGGCTGACCACCGGGCCGCACCTCGTCTCGTTCCTGAGATCCCAGCTGGATCAGATGGGCGCGGTCTCGTTGGCCGCGGCACGGGACGCAGGTGGCGGTGCCCAGGTGCTGACCGCGGGACTGGTGATCACCCGGCAGGCACCCCACTCCGCCCACGGGATGCGCTTCTTCACCCTGGTGGATGAGACGGGCCAGCTCGACCTGGTCCTCCGTCCCCAGGTTTACCGGGCTCACCGGAGCTGGGCCAATCATGATCCGGTGATCTGTGCCGAGGGGACCTTGCAGGTGGCCGACGGGGCGATCAGCCTCTTGGTCGGCCGCTTGGTGCGGCTGCCCCTGGCGCCGACTGGCGCGGTGGAGGCTAGCTCGATCGATTCCTTGTTCCCGACCCCGTCCTCTCACGATTATCACTGACCGGCGCCGGAGCCGGGGCCGGGACCAACTGCGGGCCCGCTTCCAGCGCCAGCCGGGGAAGCATCCGCTCCAGCTGGCGCATGGTCGCCTCCAGGTCAGCTGAACTGAATGCCACCCGGGAGTTGCGCTCCAGGGCGACCGCATAGCCCTCGAAGCCGGCTAGTTCCAGGGGCAGCACCATGATCGAGGCCAGCTCGACGTTGGTACGGGCCTGGGGCCGGTTTGAGCGAGGCTCGGTCCAGACCATCGGCACCCCGCCCGGGCCCGCCCGCCCGGCCAGAGCCATCAAGCGCTCGGTGACCCCCGCCCCGGCGCGGGACCAGACCGCCATGGGGGCGCCTTCGCGGTCGAGCAGGGCGGCCAGCTGCGCGCCGCCGACCCTGCCGAGATGGGCGAGCAGGTGGTCGACGCCGACCGGGCTGCGGGCGGGCCGGCGGTGGCGCCGGGCCAGCTGCCAGTTGAGCGCTGCGCTCACGGCCATACCCAGCAGAGCTGCCAGCAACCCGTCCAAGACCAGGGGGAGGGTGGTTCCGACCAGCCCCAGGAATAAGACCAGCTGAGCACCTCCGGCGGTCAGGGTGGCCGAGACGTAGCGCCGCAGCAGGGGGTAGCGCTCCCGTCTCAGGTCGGCGAAGGTGATTCGGAGGTTCCAGCTGAAGTTCCAGACCCCGGAGAGAACGAAGGCGACCGCCCAGGCGGCCAGGGCCGGCCAGCCCAGGGCGGAGCCCCCCAGCTCCAAGACGAGCAGAAAGAGGAGCAGGCCGCTGACCCCGATGGCGGCAAATTTCCAAATCCGTGCGCTCCCCGGGACGTCGCGAATCAGCGACCACGTGTGGCGCAGAAAGAGCAGTCCCTGGGAGAGGCTGGCCTTGCTCGCTCCCGAGATCCTGGCTTCGAAACGGAGTGGAACCTCGGCGACTCGGGCCTGTGGGGAGCAGACCATGAGCTCAAGCAGGATCTTGAAGCCCACCGGTCGGAATTCGACTCCGCGTAGCAACTCGGCCCGGCAGAGAAAGAATCCCGCCAAAGGATCGCTGCTGGCGCGAGCCTCGTGGAAGAGCGCCCGCACCAGCAGGCTGGCCGCCCGGGAGACGAACTGCCGGGTTCCGGTCGCCAGACCCTCCCGACTCCCCCCGGGGAGGTAGCGGCTGGCGACCACCAGATCGGCGCCTCGGCGCTCGGCGGCCAGCATCGCCGGGATCGTCTCGGGGGGATGCTGGAGATCAGCGTCCATCACGCAGACCACCCTTCCCCGGGCCGCGTGGAGACCGAGGATCACCGCGGTGCTTAGGCCGCCACCGCGATCCTGCTGGGGGCGATGAAGCACCCGTACCCGTGGGTCGAGCTGCGCCGCCTGGCTCAGCAGGGAGCTGGTCTGGTCGTCGCTGTCGTCCACGAAAACCAGCTCGAAATCCACCTCCCGGAGAGCCTCGCGAACCCTCCCCAGCAAGGGCTCGACGTTCCCCGCCTCGTTCCGCGTGGGCAATACCAGAGAGAGTTCCGGCGTCGCTCCGGACGGGGCGGGTAGCGCGGCCATGGGCCGCAGTCTAGGCTCGATCCAGTCCTGCGGCGGTCCCCGTTACAGGATCGTCAGGGCTCGCTCGCAGCGGGCGGGGGCGGCCTGAGGGCCGCCGCCAGCTGGGCCAA
>Ga0307374_10002076_pt1 | contig 36152 bp, 30 predicted proteins | sample OX3MG_FD_202532 | JGI IMG/M metagenome (GOLD analysis project Ga0307374, IMG submission 202532) | Soil microbial communities from Risofladan, Vaasa, Finland - OX-3 | ecosystem: Environmental > Terrestrial > Soil > Coastal area > Acid sulfate soil | place: Finland: Risofladan, Vaasa | collected... | reverse complement strand
GTGCCTTGAGGTTGTATCAACATCCTCAAGCCCACTATCGAGGACTACACCGGTGAGGCCAGGGCCCATGGCGCCATCCGGCCGCCGGGGCGGCACCATCGTCACCTCATACCTGTATCCGGCGATGCCGCGTCGACGCTCTGTACCTCCTCGACTAGCTGTGCGCACCGGTCGAGATCCGTCTCCCTCCGCCGTCGAACGAGCACCCGGGCATCATCGCGCCCACTCACGCCTCGAAGACGAACAGCGGGCTCCGCAACGTGGCCCGCCGCTTGTGGGAGGGTTCCTCGAGATCGCGCAGCGACTCGATGATCGGTGCGACGACCATGCTCCATCGCTCGGCATCGAGATCCCACAATGGAGAATAGAGCCGGTCCTCGATCTGCCGAGCGAGGTCGAGAGGCGACCGTTCGACGTCGATCTCGATATGAGTGCTGGCCACCGGCTCCAACTGCGCCGCGAACGCCGCTCGGGTGATCCAATCGGGTTCCCTCGCCGGTGTCAGCACGTCAAGGCGACGGAAGAGGAGCTGAACCTCGTCCGGCGAGTGCTCGGGTGTGGCCGAGACGACAATCACCCTCCCACCCCTCGAGATTGTCCGGCGCGCCTCATCGAGGGCGGAGACCGGATCACCGATGTGGTGGAGGCTCCATACGAACAGGGCGGTTGTCATCGAGCCTCTGCGGAAGGGTAACGCCTCCCCATCGGCCAGAACGACCGCACCGGGAAGGCGGGCGGACGCCCGAGAGATCATCCCCATCGAGATGTCAACGCCCACGACATCCAGGTCATCGTCGATCAGAGCGCCCGCGATGACCCCCGTTCCGGCTCCGATGTCGGCGACCACCGAGCCGGGCGTCAACCAGGGACGGAGCGCGTCAGCGATCACCCTGGCCCGACCCTCACCGCCCCGGTCCTGCTCATAGCGCGCAGCCATCCGCTCGTAGGACGTCGAACCCACGGACTGGATCATCGCATGAGCCTCGGTGGCCCGCTCCCGCGGCTCCCGGTCCACCGCTCACTTCGGCATCGGGCCTCGGAGACCCTGGCGGCTATCGACGCGGCGGTGGACGCAGAGCTCGTGAGGCTGAGCGGCACCGACTGGGCGGCGTTGGCTGAGGCAGCCCCTGGGCAGCTCCCGGCCCACCTGGTTGTCAGCCACTTCCCGTTCGACTCCTGGGTCCACGAGCACGACCTGATGGTGCCGTGAGGTGAGCGTCAGGTGGTCGACCCGCTCGAGGCCGAGGTGGTCATGCGCTACCTCATCGGGCTCGCCATCGTCGCCACCGGCTCCGATACGCCGCTTGATCTGCATCTGACCGATCCCCACCTGCGGATCGGGGTCACCATCGTCGACGGCACGGCGGAGGTCACGATCGGCTCGGCACCGAAGACTGCGGCCGTCATCGAGGGCCGTCTCGCAGACGTCGTCGACCGCACCAGCGGCCGCCGGGGCGGCCCGGTGCGGGGGGATGACCGCGCCTTGGCGGTGATCGACGCCTTCGGACAGCTCCTCGCCGTCTGAGCCGCTTCCCCGGTGGTGCTCGGCACCGATCGCCTCAGAGCACGCGACAGGAGATGTGGGCGTCCGAGGGCATTCCGGCGAAGCCTCCCCCGGCGACAGCCACCCCCACCGATTGGCTCGAGGTGGTGAATCCCGGAGGTGCTCCGGCGGCGACCGACGTCATCTCCACCTGCCTGCCCGAGTGGAAGACCTCGATTGTGCAGCGAAGCGGCGAGGGGGCCGACGATGGGAGAAGGCCGCTCACGGTGAAGGCGATCCGTTCGGCCGGGACGCCCTGGTTGGAGAGCTGCGGATTGTAGGGCAACAGGGTGGCGGTGACCGAGTTCACCAGCACGCTCAGGGTCATCGGGCTGGTCGCCACCGGGCCCGGGCCACCGGAAGTCGACGGAGTGCCGGGTTGGTAAGTCGCCTCCAGGTAGTAGCCACCTCCGTTGGTTGCGGTGTTCCACACCCGGTAGCTGTTCCCGTGGTCGATCGGGATGGTGGCCAACAGGGCGCACTGCTGATAGGTGATGCCGCACTGGAACGGGAGCTGTCCCACCACGGGCACCGTCTGGCCTTGGTAGGAGACCGACTGGGCACCATGGACAGGCCGGTTCGAGGAGATGTTGTAGCAACTCGTGGAGTCACGCGACGGGCAGCGGACCGTGTCCTGAACGGCCGGCGTACCCGGCGTGGCGCACCCGGCGAGTCCGGTTCCGAGAAGGACCAGCACCGCCACTGCCTTTCGCTTCACGACGGCCACGGCCAGAGCCTCTCACCGCCCGGGCCATCGGTCCGGCCAGGGGCCACAACCCCGGGGAGGAAGGCCGTCCCGGGCCGGCCGGAGCCGACGGAAGGCGTGTCCCCCGTGCGTTGCCGGCCCGAAACGGTCATTCTCCCGCCGGAGGGCGACCGATGGGCAACGCCCGACCGCGGTCGGGCCTATTCTTTGCCTGTGAGACGCCAGAGGCGATCGGCGCCCAAGCGCTACGACGGCAACATCGCCGTGGTCACCGGAGCGTCATCGGGGATCGGGCGGCGGCTGGCTCTGGACCTCGCCGAGCGAGGAGCCACCGTCATCGGCTTGGCCCGGCGCGAGGAGTTGCTGGCCGAAGTCGAGCAGCTGCTCCGGGCCTCCACCGCGGGCAGCTCCACGAGGATCTGCGACGTCGCCGACACCGAGTCGTATCAGCATGCCCTCGCTGAGATCGAAGACCGGCACGGACGGATCGACGTGCTGATCAACAATGCCGGGATCGAACAACTCACCCCTGTCTGGGAAGGCCTGTCGCCGGCCTATCGTCAGATCTTCGACGTCAACGTGTTCGGCGTGGTCGCCGGCACCCTTGCGGTCGTCCCGGGGATGGCCGCCCGAGGATCGGGGACCGTGGTGAACGTCTCGTCCGATTCAGCACGGGCCCCCGAGCCGGGACACGGGGCCTACGCCGCCTCCAAGGCCGCAGTGGCCGCCTTCACCGAAGCCGTGGCCCACGAGGTCGCAGAGCGGGGCGTCCACGTCCACGTGCTCTATCCGGCCTGGGTGCCGACCGCCATGGGACTGTCAGGCACCGACGATGGCGGATCGCTTCCCCCGAAGCTGGTCCGACGGAGCGATGCCGAGGTGTCGTCGTTGGTGCTGAGCCGGATGGGTGGACCCCGCATGGAGATCAATGCGGCCACACTCCCCCTTCTGGCGCCCATCGGGCGCAGTCTCGCCCCCCTCTCCTATCAGAGGGCGATGCGCCATCGGGCCCGGTGAGGCCTTCACCGTCCTCGTCCGCCGGGGCCCGCCACCCGCCGCTGAGCCGGAGTACCGGTCCTCCCGTCACCTCGGCCGCTCGACTCAGTCCGGGACCGCGGGCCGCCTCCCGCCGGGGGTAAGGACCACGATCCCAGCAGGCGAGGCGTTGTAGGTCGACCCCACGCCGAGGACCACGGCGTTCCCGACCGTGGCGACCCCCGACCAGTTCGCCTGGGGGAGTGCTGCCTGATCGATCAACTTCCCGGTGGAGGCGAGGCGGACGTCGAGCACCGGGGCGCCCAGCCCCGGACCGTTGAACGTCATCCCGCCGGCGACCGTGGTGGGTGCGAACGATCCGGCGTGCTCGGCCTGCCAGGCGATGGCGCCCGTCTTGGCATCGAAGGAGTGCACCGAGGGCTCCTGCGTGGGGAGATCGCGTGGGTTGCCGGGGTCGCACAGCACCTTGGTGCCGTGCTCGAACCTTCCGAAGTCGCCGATGGCGGTGGAGCCGTAGACCCGCCTGCCGTCGAACGCCGTCGTGGCGATGAATCCACCGGAGAATCCCCCGAAGACCACGTTGGTCGCCCACCTCTCCCGGCCCGTCTTCGGATCGAGGGAGTAGTAGGTGCCGTCCTTGCCCCCCACGCCGAGGAAGGAGATGGCGCCGCCCGAGGCGACACCGGCGTTCGGCGTCGCTCCGAAGTCGAGGTCGCACGAGGTGTCGGCACGCGCCGGGCGGAAGACCCACGCCAGCCGTCCGTCACCGACATGGAGTGCAACCACCGATTCGCTCAGCGGGGGTGGGTTGGCGAAGTTGCAGTCGGCCACGTCGAACACCACCAAGCCCAAGCTCGGCAGCACCGTCCCCGAAGACCAGATGTTCCCACAGCCGTCATTCTGGATCCGGCCGGCCGCATCGACGTCCGTCTGGTGCTCCCACACCGGCCGGCCGGTGGCCAGGTCGGCGGCGGCGATATAGCCCCGATAGCCCTTGCTCCCGTCCACATCGACACCGAACAGCACCTTGTCCCCGGCGACCACGGGCGAGGAGAAGATGCGGGTCCCGTCCTGGTTCGGGTCGGGCGGTGCTTCGGGGCGGCCCGTGTAGTCGTGGGCCCAGTAGAGCGCGCCCGTCTCGGCGTCGAGTGCGTACAGCGTGTACCCCCCACCGAAGATCACCAGGTCGGGACGGCTGCCCCCGCCGGTTTCATACCAGGCGGACGAGGTGACCAGTCCCCCGTCGGAGGTGAGGTCGCGCGGGTTCTCGCCCGGATACGGCGTGACCGCGTCCTGGGATCGGAGGCGGTACTTCCATCGGAGGGCACCGGTGGCCAGATCCACCGCGTAGAAGTAGCCGTCCCACGATCCGGCATAGACGGTTCCGTTGACCACCGTCGGCGTGGCAGTCACCGCGTCACCAGTCGGGAAGAACCACGCCTGTCTCAATTTGCCGGCCGTGGCCACGGTGAGCGCTGTGCCCCCGTGGAAGCTGTGCTGTGCGTCGTGTCCGTAGGAGGGCCAGTCATGGGGACCCGGTGGGTGTGATGACACCGGTGGAGGGGACGCGGCACTCGTGCCGCATCCGGCCAGCAGTAGGGCGGAGACCACGACCCCGATCCATCGGCCGAGGGGGCGGCGAAGGCCCGAGCGGCCCCGCCCCGGTGTCAGTTGCACGGTTGCCGCCCCGCTTCTAGCCGAAGCCCGGCCCCGCCGGTGCATTGGTCGAGGGGCCGACGGCGGGCACGTTGTTCTCTGACGGCCCCGAAGCCGGGGGCGCGATCTTCCCCGTCGGGTAGGGACAGACCTGTCTGGACGGCACACACACCGTGACACTGGTGGCGAAGTCGAAGCCACCGTTGAGAACCGATGGCGCGCTCGGCTGATGGTGGTTGAAACTCACCCGCATGACCCGGCTCTTGTAGCTGGCCGGTCCACACCCGTCGGCGAGGTTGTTGTTCTTGCAGGTGATGTGGATGTCGACGAAGTACAGGGTCCCGTCGGGTGCGAACGCCAGGCCGAAGGGGTTGTACCCGTTGGGGTCCTGGCCGAGCTGGGCGAGGGTCTCGCCCGGGATGGGCGGACGCCCGGGCTCGGGCTGACCGCTCTGGGTGAACCAGGCGATCGAGGGATTGCCGAAGAAGCTGCTGACAGCAAGGCAGTCACAGGTCTTGTCCAGGGCGACACCGGCGGGGAACGGCAGCATGCTCGCCGATCCGTGGAAGAACACCGAGGTCCGCAGCCTCCCGGACGGGTAGAGCCCGCCGGGACAGTCGGCGGAGGAGGTGGGCAGCGAGGAGTGGTCGATGCGCACCACCTCGTCGATCCCGGCCTCGGGGACCAGCGGGTCGCCGCTGTCGGTGAGCGCTAGGGTGCCCGGCTGGCTCAGCCCTCCGGTGCCGTCGACGTGATGCGGTCCCGTCCCCCCGGCGGTGGGGCCGGCCACGATGCAGTAGCTCGAGTACGAAGGCGCGAACCACTCCACCAGGCGACCGTTGTCGGGGACGGGAAAGGCCCCCTGCGCGGTTCCGAGGTCGGTTGCCAGCAGGTTGCCACCGTGGGTGAAGGCGCATCCGGTGTAGGTGCTGTTGCCGTTGAACGCCCCGGTGGCGTCGGGTGGTGAGTCATCTCCGATGCTCTGACCAGGGAGTTTATAGGGTCCAGGAACGTAGAGCACCCGACCGCTGTAGGAGCCGTCGCGCCGATTGAGCTCCTCGCCGATGGCGGGCTCCTTGTACGGCTTGAGGCCGCCCGGGTTCTGCTGACTGGGCAATGTGGGGTCGAGGCCTCCCACGAACCGGCCGCTCCCGTCGGGAAGCACGCACACCTGGCCGTTCAGGTCCCAGGCGGGCATCAGCTGGCCCTGGCGTCCCGAGGGCATCGAGGCGAAGTCGACTTCCTCGTTCTGGTCCCAGTAGACGAGGTAGCCCGGCTTGCCGGTGGTGCCGCTGGTCCCCCCGCCGGGCGCCGACGCGCCGGTCGACGAGCAACCGGCTGCCGCCACGAGGATGCCGAGCACGAGCACGGTCGACCACCGTCTCACTCCGCCGCGACCCACCGTCGAACACACCATGGCACACCGGTCCCCCCACTGAGCCTGACGTCGCTGTCATACTATGCGGACACGAGGAGCGTCAAGCGTCACACCCGCCGATCCGCCGTCGTGGCTGCGTGGTGAGCCGTCCGGCGATCGGCACCTCGGGCTCTCGACGGGCGCCGATCGAGCGGCGCCACTACGATGCCGCCGGCGCGGGATACCCCGGGCGCCAGGACCACCAGAGCGCTCGAAGCGCGGGGAGCGGCATGCACACCAGAGCGCGGTTCGGGGGAACGGACTCCTGATGAGTGTCGCCGAGGCTCGCCCCCTGACCGCCCTCGAGATCGCCCGCAGGGCCTCGCTCAAGCCGATCTCCGACATTGCCGGGCAGATCGGCCTTGCCGCGGACCACCTCGAACTCTACGGCCAGCATGTCGCCAAGGTAAAGCTCGACGCGATGACGGCGCTCGCCGAGCGACCGACCGCCCGGTACGTGGTGGTGACCGCCGTCACCCCCACCCCGTTGGGAGAGGGCAAGACGACTACGACGATCGGGCTGGCCCAGGGGATGGCACACATCGGGAAGCGGGCGACGGCGGCCATCCGGCAGGCCTCGATGGGGCCCACCTTCGGGATCAAGGGCGGCGCCGCCGGTGGCGGATACAGCCAGGCCGCGCCCTTCGAGGCGCTCAACCTCCACCTGACCGGCGACCTGCACGCGGTGACCGCCGCCCACAACACGCTGTCGGCCATGGTGGACAACCACCTTTATCAGGGGAATACCCTCGACATCGATCCGCATTCGATCACCTGGCGGCGGGCCCTCGACGTCAATGACCGGGCGCTGCGGAACATCGTGGCCGGCCTGGGCACGGGCGAGGACGGGGTGCCGCGCCAATCCGGATTCGACATCACCGCCGCCTCGGAGGTGATGGCAGTCCTCGCCCTGTCGACCTCGCTCCAGGACATGCGCCAGCGGCTCGGACGAATCGTCATCGGCTTCACCGAGGACTCGCTCCCGGTGACCGCCGAGCACCTCCGCGCCGCCGGCGCCATGGCGGTGATCATGCGCGACGCCATCAAGCCGAATCTCCTGCAGACCATCGAGAACACCCCGGTCCTGGTCCACGCCGGTCCATTCGGGAACATCGCACACGGGAATTCCTCGATCATCGCCGACCTCATCGGCATCCGTTCGGGGGACTTCCTCATCACCGAGGCCGGCTTCGGTGCCGACATGGGTGCAGAACGTTTCTTCAACATCAAGTGCCGGGTGTCGGGCCTGGTGCCCGATGCCGCGGTGATCGTCACCACCGTGCGGGCCATGAAGGCCCACTCCGGGGCCCACCGGATCATCGCCGGGAAGCCGCTGTCCCCGGCACTCCTGGAGGAGAACCCGGCCGAGGTGGTCACCGGGGGGTCGAATCTCCGAAAGCAGATCGAGAACGTGCGCCTCCACGGGGTCACGCCGGTCGTCGCCATCAACGCCTTCCCCGAAGACTTCGCCTCCGAGTACGACGCCATTCACGAGATCGCCAGATCGATGGGTGTCCGCTGCGCGGTGACCACCAACTTCAGGGACGGGGGGGCGGGAGCGGTCGAGTTGGCCGAGCTGGTCGCAGCGGCCGCCGAGGAACCGAACCAGTTCCAATTCCTCTACCCCGACGAGGCTCCCCTCCGCGGCAAGATCGAGACCATCGCCACCCGCATCTACGGTGCCGACGGCGCCGACTATTCGCCCAGCGCCGGCCGGCGGCTCGAATACCTCGAGGCCAGCGGGTTCGGGAACCTTCCGGTCTGCATTGCCAAGACCCACCTCTCCATATCCTCCGACCCGGCGCTGAAGGGTGCACCGACCGGATGGCGCCTTCCGGTCCGAGAGGTCCGCCTCTCCGCAGGGGCCGGCTTCGTCTACGCCATCTGCGGTGACATGCGGACGATGCCCGGTCTGAGCTCGCATCCGGCCGCCGAGAACATCGACATCGACCACAACGGCGATGTCATCGGGTTGTCATAGGGGAGACGACGGCTTGCCTTGCTCGGACCGGGCTGCGACACTCCACCGGTGAGCAGACCACCCGGGGGGAACCGGTGAACGGGATTCACCGTGGGCAGGTCGGACCGGGCCGAGTGCACAGAACGTGCCTCGTGGTGCTGACCGTCCTGTCTGGCGCAGCCCTCGCAGCCTGCTCGTCGTCTGGTCCGGCGCCGGCCTCCAGCCAGCAGGGCGCAGCTTCGGCTGCCGCCCGGGCAGCCTGCCATCCACCGAACGCCACACAGCCGGTGGTGGCGAAGCCCGTGCCCGGGACGCCCAGCGACTGGAATGTCACCTCGTTCGACGGCACGACCATTCGGGCACACTGGTTCCCGGTGAGCCTGGCCGCCGGGGCGAGGGCGCCCACCGTCCTGATGGGACCCGGGTGGAGCCTCGCCGGCGACACCGACGTACAAGGTACGGGCATCCTCGGGGCCCTCCCGATCAAGGATCTGCGGGCGGCCGGCTACAACGTGCTCACCTGGGATCCACGAGGCTTCGGCCGGTCCGGCGGCAACGCCGAGGTCGACAGCCCCGCCTTCGAGGGCCGCGACGTCAGCACCCTTATCAGCTGGGTGGCCACCCTCCCCGGCGTCGAGCTCGACGCCACCGGTGACCCTCGCATGGGCATGGTGGGCGGGTCCTACGGGGGAGGCATCCAGCTGGTGGCGGCGGCGATCGACTGCCGGGTGGACGCCATCGTGCCGACCATCGCCTGGCACTCCCTGGTGACCAGCCTGGACAAGGCCGACACGGTCAAGACCGGATGGTCGGACATCCTCACCAACCTGACCACCGCCGACCACGTCGACCCGGAGGTGGCCCTGGCCCACCAGACGGGTGATTCGACCGGACTGATCACCGGGTCCGAGCGAGCCTGGTTCGCCCGACGCGGACCGGGTTCGCTGGTCGCCCGCATCAATGTCCCGACCCTCATCGTCCAGGGCACCGTGGACACCCTGTTCACCCTGCAAGAGGGCGTCGACAACTACCAGGTCCTGAAGCACGGCGGCGTCCCGACATCGATGCTCTGGTTCTGCGGCGGCCACGGCGTGTGCCTGACGCCCCCCGGCGACCAGCAGTTGCCGACCACCGCAACCATCGCCTGGCTCGATCGGTACGTGCAGCGCGATTCGACCGTCTCCACCGGCCCGGGATTCCGGTTCGTCGACCAGAACGGCACCACCTACTCCGCCGCGGGCTGGCCGGTGCCTGCCGGCCGGCCGGTCACCGCCGCCGGCCAAGGGACGTTGGCCCTGAACGCGGTGGGCGGCTCGGGCCCGGCGGACACCTCGGGAACGGCGCAGTTGCTCGCCGGTCTGGCCGGGCCGATCACCCCGGCCCCAGCCGCCAATGCCGTCAACGTCCCTGTCCCCTTCGGGAACCGTTCGGTGGTCGTGGTGGGTGCACCGCGGCTCCGACTGGCATACAAGGGAACCACTCCCCCCGGCTCGCGGCCGACCCGGGTCTTCGCCCAGTTGGTCGACGGCTCCACCGGGATCGTGCTCGGCAACCAGGTCACCCCCATCGCGGTGACCCTGGACGGTCGACCGCACACCACCACCGTTCCGCTGGAGATGGTGGCCTTCACCGGGACGCCCGAGAGCCACCTCGAGCTGCAACTGGTCGCATCGACGGTGACCTACGGACAGCCCCGATTCGGCGGCAACGTCGACTTCACCCAGGTCCAGCTGGCCCTCCCGGTGGCCTCGGACATCGCCGCCCGGTAGCAGGACCCCTCCGGGAGCGCCCACCGATCCGGATCCCGGGACGGTGGGCCGCTCCAGGGCGGTCGGCTTCTAGCTGGGCAGTTGGTCGAGGAAGGCCTGAATGGCCTCGTTGACCAGCTTGGGATGGGTGAGATTGGCCGAATGCGTCCCGCCCTCGATGGTCACGACGCCGGTTGACCCCGGGAGCCCGGCGGCCAGGGCCTCGGCCTTGTCCATGGTGATGGAGACGTCCGACGTGCCGTGGATGACCAGAGCCGGGACCTCGATCTCTCCGAGCCGGGCCGTGATGTCATCCCTGTTGATGAGCGTCTGACCCGGATGGGCCAGGGTTTCGTGGGGGCGGGCCTTCCAACGGGCGATCCAGTCCTCGTTCAGTCCGGGCTCGCCGATGATGAGCGCGGCAGCGGCCGAGGCGATGTCGTCAGAGGGGCCGTTGGCCACCCAGTCGTCGATCATGCCCTGATACAGAGGCACGACCTCGGGGTCCTCGGTCCCCGCCTGGGTGTCCAACAGGACCAGTGCCCGTACCCGGTCGGGATCAGCCAGCGCCACCCGCATGGAGATGAATCCACCCTGGGACATGCCGCCGATGACCGCCCGGTCGATGCCGAGGTGATCGAGGAGGGCGACGCAGTCCGCAGCCAGGTCCCAGTACGTGAACGGCTCCCCGTCGTAGACCGTGTCACCGAACCCACGTTCGTCCCAGGTCACCACCCGATAGCGCCGCCGCAGCGCCTCCACCTGGGGGTCGAACATGGAGCGATCCATGAGGAAGCCGTGGGCCAGCACGATCGGCGGGCCGTCGCCACCCGTGTCGTCGTAGGCGATCTGCTGGCCGTTGGCCATTGCGGTGCTCATCGGGCTTCTCCTCGTCTCGCCGGCCTCCCGGGGCTCCCCGGGCCGGCCCACCACCGATGAGCGAGCGTAGGCCGGGTCCGGCTGGCCCGCCCGACGGCTGCCACCGCCAGCCCCGCCGTCGCCAGCCCTGCCGTGGTCGGTGCCGCTCCTCTGTCGTCGGTGCCGGCTCCTACTGGAGGTACCCCTCGACCGTCCCCTCCGGACGGGTGGCCGCCTCCTCCGGGCTCCGGCCCGCACCCCGGAGGGCGCGCCGTTGGCGGAGCAGGTCCCACATCCGGTCCAGCGTGACCTCGATGGCCTTCAGCCGCTGTTCCTCTTCGTGCGACAGGCCCTGGCCGACGTGTCGCTCCTCGAGGCGTTGCTCCTCGCTGGCCAGATTGCCGATCTGGATGATGATCTCGTGGTCGTCCACCGGAGGCTCCTTTTGGCTCTGGGCACACGCCGATCCGGTCGAGGCGCCCACACGGTCTGGCCCAGACTACGGTCGCCGTGGCCGCCGTCGCACCCGGGCGGCCCGGCGTCGGTCCGGCACCCAGGGTCCCGCCGGCCTCAACGAGGGGCCCGAGGCATCCCCAGTCCCACCATGGCGATGATGTCCCGCTGGACCTCGTTGGTGCCCCCGCCGAAGGTGAAGATCGTCTGGCTCCGGGAGCTCCGCTCGAGCTTCCCCTGGAGCACGGCACCAGGTGAGCCCTCGGGCAGGTAACCGGCCTGGCCGACGACCTCGAGGAGCAGGCGATAGGCCTCGAGTGCGAACTCGGTCCCGAACACCTTGGTGGCCGACGCGTCAGCCGGGTTGAGCCCCTTGTCGGCCGCCCAGGCCACCTTCCAGTTGAGGAGCTTGAGATACTCGGCCCGGGCGTGGACCCGGGCCAGGTGGAGTTGCACCCACTGGCGGTCGATGACCCGCCGGCCATCGGCCAGCTTCTCCCGCTGGGCCCAGCGCCGGGTCTCGGTCAGGCTGCGCAGGATCCCTGAAACCGGGCAGATGGCGACACGCTCGTGGTTGAGCTGGTTGGTGATGAGCCTCCACCCCTGGTTCTCCTCGCCCACCAGGTTGGCCGCCGGCACCCGCACGTCGTCGTAGAAGGAGGTGCTGGTGAACTCGCCGGCCACCGTGGGGAGCGGTGACCAGTGAAAGCCCGGGGCATCGGTCGGAACGATGAACACCGAGAGCCCCTTGTGCCTGGGCGCCTCCGGATCGGTCCTGGCCGCAAGCCAGACGTAGTCGGCGTACTGGATGGCGCTGGTGTAGAGCTTCACCCCGTTGATCACGTACTCGTCACCGTCCCGCACCGCCCGGGTCTGCAGGGAGGCCAGATCGGTGCCGGCGGTGGGCTCGGTGTAGCCGATGGAGAAATGGACCACGCCCCGGAGGATCCCGGGGAGGATGCGTCGCCTCTGCTCGTCGGTGCCCAGGGCCATGAGTGTGGGGCCCACGCTGTTGAGGGTGAGCAGCGGGAGCGGGACGCCGGCCCAGTGCGACTCCTCGACGAAGATCATCTGCTCCACGGGCCCCTTCGCCTGGCCGCCGTACTCGACGGGCCATCCGAGGCCCAGCCAGCCGTCCTCGCCCATCCGCCGGATGCACCGTGTGTAGCTGGATGCACCCGGCCCCTCGTCTCCCATCTCTTCGACGAGGGCCTTGAAATAGGCGCGCAATTCGGCCTTGAGCGCCTCCTGTTCCTCGGTCAGTGCCAGATACACGGGTCTCCCTCTCACCCGGCACGATAACAACCGACCGAGCGAGGTTGGGATACCGTCGGCGCCATGAGCGATCCATCGACCCCCACTTCTCCCGCCGAGCTCTTCTCCGTTGCGGGGAAGACGGTGGTGGTGACCGGCGGCACCCGCGGCATCGGGCGCATGATCGCCGGGGGATTCGTGGCGGCCGGGGCGACGGTCATCCTGGCCTCCCGCAAGCCCGACGCCGTCGAGGCCGCGGTGGCCGAGCTCTCCCGGCACGGAGCCTGCTGGGGCGTTGCCGCCGACCTCTCCACCGAATCGGGGGCCGCCGGGCTGGCCGATGCCGTGGCGCGCGACCACCCACGGGTGGACGTGCTGGTCAACAACGCCGGGGCGACGTGGGGCGCACCCCTGGTCGAGCACGACACCGCATCGTGGGACCGGGTGCTCAACCTCAACGTGCAGGGGATCTTCCACACCACCAAGCGCTTCCTGCCCATGCTCGAGGCGGCCGCCGGCCCGGGCGAACCCTCTCGGGTCATCAACATCGGCTCGATCGACGGGATCCATGTGCCGGTGCTCGAGTCCTACTCCTACTCGGCATCGAAGGCGGCTGTGCACCAGCTCACCCGGCATCTGGCCAAGCGACTGGCCCCCACCATCACGGTCAACGCGGTCGCACCGGGGCCCTTCGAGTCCAAGATGATGGCGGCGACCCTCGAGGCCTTCGGCGACCAGATCGCCGCCTCAGCCCCGATGAAGCGGATCGGCCGACCCGACGACATGGCCGGGGTGGCCATCTTCCTCGCCTCCCGGGCCGGTGCCTACCTCACCGGTGCGGTCATCCCGGTTGACGGCGGGATCGCCACCACCGCCTGAACCCCGTTCCGGGCCGAGGAGGACCGCCGTGGGCTACTGCACCCCGTCCGCCTCCGCGGGGCCGGTGACCAGCGCGTCGAGCCGATCCAAGGTCCGCTCCATGTCCCGCCGGGTCTTGTTCCAGTAGATGTTGCCGAGCTTCAGGAGCACCCGCTGATGGTCGGGTCTGATGTCCCAGCTCTCGCGCACCATCGTCCCCTCGTCGATCGGCTCCAGATGGTAGCTCCAGATCCGCCCGGCCAGCACCCGACCGAGGCGTCCGGTCGGCCCGGTCTGCCAGGCGATGCACCGGTCCGCCTCGAATTCGACCACCCGGTTCACCGTCGAGTACGAGACGAACAGCTTCATGCCCATGCCGAAGGTCGACCCGAGGGCGAGACGCTGGGGACCGGCCTCCGCCGCGCCCTGGAGCATGCCCGACCCGTCGATGAGCGGGTGCCTGGCCGCGTCGGAGAGGACGTCGAAGATGATCGGGGGCGAAGCCCGGATCAGCCGGTCGACCGAGAGCACGTAGTCCCTCACGGCGTCACGCGAACTCGGCCAGGTCGGGCAGCCGGCGCTCCGAGAGCGCCTCGCCCCGGGCCAGCAGCTCCTTCGGATAGGACTCGTGGGTCAGGATCAGGAACTGCTCGTCGCGGATGGCAGCCAGGACCATCTGCGCGACCTCACTCGGAGCCATCCCCTCGGCGACGGCGGTGGCCAGGTAGTCGGTCACGAATCTCTGGTCCTCGGTCACCGGGGCGACCAGTCGCGGGGGGCGGTGCCGGTCGGAGTCGACGATGTTGGTGGTGATGATCCCGGGGCACAGCACGGAGGCCCTGATCCTCGACCCGACGGCCAGGAGGTCGTGGGCCAACGACTCGGTCGCGGCGAAGGCGGCGAACTTGGAGATCGAGTAGGGCGCTTCGAACGGGGCTCCCAGCAGGCCGGCCACCGAGGAGGTGTTGACCACGTGCCCTTCGGTGCCCTGGGCGATCATCCGGGGGACGAAGGCACGGATCCCGTGGAGGATGCCCCAGAGGTTCGCCCCCAGTACGAACTCGAAGTCCTCGTCCGGCCGGTCCCAGATGATCCCCCCGACGAACACGCCGGCGTTGTTGCAGAGGAGGTCGACCTGGCCCCACCGGTCGAACACCGCATCGGCCAGGGCGTTGACCCGATCGGCCCGGCTCACGTCGCACTCGTCGGCCATCACATCGGCCGAAGGGAACTCGGCCCGCACCAGCTCGGCGGTCTCCGAGAGGGCCGGGCCGTCGACATCGGCCAGCGCCACCCGCATGCCCTCGCCGGCAAAGGCCTGGGCCAGGGCCCGCCCGATCCCGCTGCCCGCCCCGGTGACGACGGCGGTCCTTCCTCGAAACTCCTGCATGCCGGGGTCCTTTCAGGTGCCAGGTGGGCCGTCGACGGGGGCATCGGATGGACAGAGGCGGGTGGAGAGGAACGATCCGACCGCGGCGATGCTCCGATCCGCCTCCGGTATGAGTGCACCGGGGAAGGCCTGGAAGACATGGATGAGTTCGGGCCACACGGTCAAGGTCACGCTGCCGGCGGCCGCCCGGATGCCGTCGGCCAGCCGGGTGGCGTCGTCCAGCAGAACCTCGCGGTCACCGACCTCGATGAGCACGGGGGGCAGGCCACCCAGGTCGCCGGCGAACAGCGGCGAGGCCAGTTCCGAGCGGGGGTCGGTCTCGCCCAGGTAGGCCTGCGCCATCAGATCGAGCCCGGCCCGGGACACCATCGGATCGACATCTGCGTTCCGCTCATAGGAGGGCGCGGTCTGGGTCAGGTCCACCCACGGGGACAGGCACACCGCCGCACCGGGCAGCGGCGAGCCCGCGGCGCGGATGGCGAGCAGCGCGGCCATGGTCAGGCCACCGCCGGCCGAGTCACCGGCGATGGCGATGCGCTCGGGGCGGGTCCCGAGGGCCAGGAGGTCCGCGTAGGCGGCCACGGCATCGGTGACCGCGGCAGGGAACGGGTGCTCCGGGCCGAGCCGGTAGTCGAGCGTGACCACCGGACACCCGGCGGCCACGGCGATCCGCCCGGCCAACGGACGGTGGGTGTCGAGCGACCCGATGCAGTAGCCCCCGCCATGGAGGTAGAGGACCACTGCGTCGCCGTCGGCTCCCTCCGCCGAGAGCCATTCGGCGTTGCGCCCCCCGAGCGTGACCGGTTCGGCCGCCACGCCGTCGGGAGGCGGGGTCGCGGTCGCCACCTCCGCCATCGCCGCCCGCTGTTCGACGATCGAGCCGGTGGTCATGCGGGATTCGGCGAGGAACGCACTGATCGCCTCGACGCCCTGGTGGCTCACCCCGGCACCCTTCCTCTGCTCATCGGCGCGCCTCATCGGCACAGCCGCGGCACCACGGTAGATCCTCCCGAGTCCCCGGAGGGACCCGGGCGTTGGGCTTGCCGAAATATCACTCTACGTGGGATCATTAACACTTGACGTGAAATAGTGACTGTCACCCTGCAACCCGGATTTCGTGGTGCGAGCCGGATCCGCAGGGTGGCGTTGGAGGAGTGAGGGGCATGGGGCAGAAGCGGTGGCAGAGCCTGGCGGCGGCCGGCCTCGCCGGCCTGATGGCCCTCGTGGTGGTGGGTGCCGGGGCCGGGCCGGGCCGGGCCGCCGCCGCGGCCACGCCGCCGACACGCCACACCGCCGGAGGGCAGCTGCAGACGAACTTCTGGCTGGCCACCAGCTCCGGCTCCCTGCTCGCCTTCGGCGTCCCCTCCTACGGCTCCCCCACCGGGCCCCTCAACCAGCCCGTCGTGGGCGTGGTGCCGTCCGGCGACCAGCAGGGCTACTGGATGGTGGCCTCCGACGGCGGGATCTTCTCGTACGGGGACGCCCATTTCTACGGATCCACCGGAAACATCCGCCTCAACCGCCCGGTGGTCGGGCTGGCGCCCACCCGCGCCCAACGCGGCTACTGGCTGGTGGCCTCGGACGGTGGCGTGTTCTCCTTCGGTGATGCCGTGTTCCACGGCTCGACCGGCAACCTCACCCTGAACAAGCCGATCGTGGGCATGGCGGCCACTCCCGACGGCAACGGCTACTGGATGGTGGCCTCCGACGGTGGCGTCTTCTCCTTCGGTGATGCCGTGTTCCACGGCTCGACCGGCAACCTCACCCTGAACCAGCCGATCGTCTCCATGGCCCCGAGTCCGGACGGACGGGGCTACTGGCTGGTGGCCGCCGACGGTGGGGTGTTCACCTTCGGGGATGCCGGCTTCTTCGGATCGTCGGCCGACGCCCCGGGTGATCCGGCACAGCGCCTGGCGCCGACCCGGTCGGGACAGGGCTACTGGATCTTCCGGCAGAACGGGGATGCCGCCGCGTTCGGTGACGCGACGACGCTCAGTCCCCCGTCGACGGCCCTGCTGATGAGCCCGGTCTCCCCCGGCGACAAAGCGGTCCTGTTCGCGTTCGAGCAACTGGGGAAGCCGTACATCTGGGGCGGGAACGGTCCGGTCGGCTACGACTGCTCGGGGCTGGTCCTCGCCTCTTGGAGCCATGCCGACGGGATCGGGTTCGCCCGGGTGGCCAACGACCAATACCACACAGCCGGCACGGTCGTGCCGATGAGCGACCTCCAAACCGGGGATCTGGTGTTCTGGGGGCACAGCCAGACCGACTGGACCAGCGTCTACCACACCGCCCTCTCTGTCGGCGGCGGCCGGATCGTCGAGGCCACCGGCGACCATGTCCAGCTCGGTTCGCTCGGCCAGTGGGGAATGGGCGACCTGATGCCCTCCGGACGGAGGCCCTGAACCGGACGGCGGGCCTCTGCAGGCCTTCGGTCAAGGCACCACCGAATGTGCCGATAGGGGGGTATGGGGACCCTCACCGGAAATGCCCTGATGACCAGGGGGGTCCTGTCGAGTGAATTGGTGGCGAAGATCGCCGCCGGGTTGTGGATCCTCGCCAGCGCCCTGGTCCTGTCGGCCGAGCTGATCGTCGCGCCCCCGGCGGGGTCCTCGCGCCTCGGCAGCGTCGTGGTGTGCGGGATCTCCCTGGCGGCCGGGATGGTGATGTGGGTGCTCCCCTGGGACCGCTGGAGGCGGTCGGCGACGCTGTGGCTGGTTCCACTCGCCTTCGCCACCATCGGGGTCGACCTCCGGCTGGGCAACGGCGACGGGTTCCTCTATGCGATCACCTTCCTCATCGTCTTCGTGTGGCTGGGCCTGGGCCATCCCCGTGGGACCTGCCTCCGTTGTGCGCCCCTCCTGGCAGTGGGCTACCTCGCCCCGCTGGTGGGGACCGGGACCCGCCAGGCGCAACTGGGCATGGCCTCCGCCGTCTTCGTGGTCCCGTGCTGCGTCCTGGTGGGCGAGGCGGTGGCATGGGGGGTCGACCTCCTGGTCCGTTCGGAGTCCGCCTTGGCCGAGACCAGGGCGCGGTACGCGGGCTCGTTCGAGGAGGCACCCGTCGGCATCGTACTGACCTCCAGCGATGGTGTGGTGCTCAAGGTGAACAAGGCCTTCGGCCGGATGTTGGGCTGCCCGCCCGACGATCTGAAGGGTCGGCGTCTCCGGGACCTCACCCATCCCGAGGACTGGGAGGACAACCACCGGAGGTTCCTCAGCCTCGTCGCCGGGGAGATCGACACCTGCAAGCTGGAGAAGCGGTACCTCCATGCCGACGGCCACAGCGTGTGGGTCTCGATCAATGCCTCCTGCGCCCGGGACTCCCCCGGAGGACCGCTCTATGTCATCGCCCAGATCGAGGACATCACCGAGCGGCGGGCCCTCCGGGAGCAACTGGCCCACGCCGCCGACCACGACCAATTGACCGGGCTCCCCAACCGGACGCTGTTCATGGACAAGCTCGAGCGGTCGCTGACCCTGGCCGAGGAGCGTGGTCACCAGGTGGCACTGATGTTCCTCGACCTCGACCGGTTCAAGATGGTCAACGACGGCCTCGGCCACGATGCCGGCGACCGGCTCCTGCAGCGGATCGCCCGGCGGCTGGAGAAGGCGCTCCGCGGCCAGGATCTCGTGGCGCGGTTCGGCGGCGACGAGTTCACCGTGTTGTGCGAGGTCGTGGATGAGGACGAAGCCCTGGTGATCGCCGGGCGCCTGCAGATGGCCATGGACCGGCCGGTGGCCGAGTCGGGCAACGAGCAATTCGTCTCGCTGAGCATCGGCATCTCGCTCTCCTCCGCCGAGACCACGGGGGCGGCGGCCCTTTTGCGGCAGGCCGATGTGGCCATGTACCGGGCCAAGGAGAGCGGTCCCTCACGGATAGCCGTCTACCGTGAGGACGACGACCTCGAGGCGATGCGCAGCCTGCGCACCTCCAACGAGCTGCACCGGGCCCTCGAGCGCAACGAGTTCGAGATGCACTACCAGCCGTTCGTCGACCTCCACTCCCTCACCATGGTCGGCCTCGAGGCGCTGGTCAGGTGGAACCACCCGACCCGGGGCCTGCTGCCCCCGAGCGAGTTCATCGCCCTGGCCGAGGAGTGCGGACTGATCGTCCCCCTCGGAACGTGGGTCCTGCGTGAGGCCTGCCGTCAGGCCGCCCAGTGGTGTGCCGAACGGACCCTGGCCCATCAGGACGCCTCCCGGATGAACCTCTCGATCAATGTCTCCGCCCAGCAACTCTCCGATCCCGTGTTCACCCAGCTGTTGGTCGGTGCGCTCGAGGACTCGCAATTCACGGCCGACCACCTGTGGCTCGAAATCACCGAGGGGACCATCCTGCAGGACCCGGACGCCTCGGTCTCCACCTTGCGCGACCTTCGGGAGCTGGGCGTGCACATCGCCATCGACGACTTCGGCACCGGGTACTCATCGCTGAGCTATCTGAAGCAGCTGCCCGTCGAGGTCCTCAAGATCGACGCCAGTTTCATCGACCACCTCGACGACGACCCCGACGACATGGCCATCGTGCGGGCGGTGATCGCCCTCGGGGACTCACTCGGCCTGGCGGTGATCGCCGAGGGGATCGAGCGACCCGGCCAGGCCGACCAGCTGACCTCGCTGGGGTGCCAGCTGGCCCAGGGTTTCCTCTACGGGAAGCCCCGGCCGGCACGCGAGATCGGCCGGTTCCCCGCCGACGACCTGACCGGATGGGTGGGTGAGGGCCGTCTGAGCCGGGTGTGACCGGTGCCCGGGGATATGGCACGGTAGTGCTCATGCCCCCACGTCCCGAGCCCCCGGGCCGGTCCGGGGGCGCCGGGATGCTCCAGTACCGGTCGCCCGTCGGCCGTTGGGTGATCGCCGCCACCGTGCTGGGCTCGGGCATGGCCGCCATCGACGCCACGGTGATCGGCATCGCGCTGCCGACCATCGGGCGGGATTTCCACGCCTCCCTCGGGACCCTGCAGTGGGTGGTGACCGGCTACACGCTGACCCTGTCATCACTGCTGCTGCTCGGCGGGTCGCTCGGCGATCGCTACGGCCGAAGGCGGATCTTCATGGTCGGGGTCGGCTGGTTCGCGCTGGCCTCGGCCGCGTGCGCCGCCTCCAGCGGATCGGGCCAGCTCATCGCCACCCGTGTCCTCCAGGGGATCGGCGGGGCGCTGCTCACCCCCGGGAGCCTGGCCATATTGGAGGCTTCGTTCTCGCCCGCGGATCGAGGTGAGGCCATCGGGGCCTGGTCCGGCCTGGGCGGTGTGGCCACCGCGGCCGGGCCGCTGCTCGGCGGGTACCTGATCACCGCCGCATCGTGGCGCTGGATCTTCCTCATCAACGTCCCCGTCGGGGCGATGGTGCTGGTGCTGTCGGCCCGGCACGTCCCCGAGTCGCGGGACGCCACCGTGGCCGGGCGGATCGACATGGAGGGCGCCGCGCTGGCCACTGTGGCGCTGGCGTCGATCGCCTACGCCCTGATCGAAGGCCCGGCCCGCGGGTGGACGTCGGGCCAGGTGCTTGCGGCCCTGGCCGTCGGGCTGGTCGGCGCCCTGTCGTTCGGCCTGGTCGAGTACCGGTCCCCCGCACCCATGCTTCCCCTCGGCCTCTTCCACAATCGCCAGTTCGCAGTGACCAATGCCGTGACCTTCGTCGTCTATGCGGGGCTCGGCGGCGTCCTGTTCCTCCTCCCGGTGGTGCTCCAGGTGGTCGACCACTACTCGCCGCTGGCGTCGGGGGCGGCGCTGCTGCCCATCACCGTGGTGATGCTGGCCCTCTCGGCCCACTCGGGGCGGCTGGCGGCGTCGATCGGGCCCCGGCTGCAGATGAGCGTCGGTCCGGTCGTGGTGGGCGTCGGTCTGGCCCTGCTCGCCCGTGCCCCGCGGGGCTCGTCGTATGCGACCAGCGTGCTGCCCGCCGTGCTGGTCATCGCCTTCGGCCTGGCCACCACCGTGGCCCCTCTGACCGCCACCGCCCTCGGCGCGGTATCGGAGAGCCACGCAGGGCTGGCCTCGGCCGTCAACAACGATGTGGCACGAATCGGTGGGCTCATCGCCGTGGCGGTGCTGCCCGCACTGGGAGGGATCTCCGGATTGAGCTACCTCCACCCCGACTCCCTGGCCCACGGGTTCCAACGGGCGGTGCTCATCGCCGGATCGTGGTGCATCGCCGGTGGGGTGCTGGCGGCGGCGGGGATCCGGAACCCGACCCGGGGCCCGGAGCCGTCGGGGGCCGAGACCCACGAAGCCCGCTCCCACTGCGCGCTCGAGGCGACTCCCCTCCGACAGCGGGACTGATGCCACCCGTCCGGGCCGGAGGTGGCGCCGTGTACCGTGCAGCCAGCACGGGTCCGCGAGGAGCGAGACCTCGGCCAGGCAAGGAGTCATCCCCATGAGCACCTTCCCCTACGAGGACCGATTCGAGGTCCACCGCCGGCTCCCCGAGCACGGGACCCCCCGGGGACAGATCCTCGACGCGCTGCGGACCATGGCCGGCGAGGAGGACGCCAGCTGGGAGTCGGGCAAGTGCTCGGGGACCATGTACTGCGGCGACCACGACCACTACGGGTTCATGAACGAGGCGTTCGGCCTCTTCGCCCATGTCAACGTCCTCCAACGGGACATCTGCCCCAGCGCCACCAAGTTCGAGGCGGAGATCATCGCCATGACCCTCGATCTCCTCCACGCCGAGGCGGTCGACCTGGGCGAGCCGGCCGGCCTCGTGGCCACCGGGGGCACCGGCAGCATCTGCCACGCCGTGCTCGCCTACCGCGAGCACGGCGCCCAGGAGCGGGGCATCAGCCGTCCGAACGTCATCAAACCCGAGACCGCCCATCCGGCGTTCGACAAGGCATGCCACCTGTTCGGTGTCGACCTGCAGGTGGCCCCCGTGGACCCGGTCACCACCCAGGTCGACACCGACTGGGTCGAGGAGCACATCGACGGCAACACGGTGGCCCTCGTCGGGTCGGCCTGCAACTACGGCTACGGCACCATCGACCCCATCGCGGCACTGTCCGAGGTGGCCCTCCGCCACGGCGTCGGGCTCCACGTCGATGGCTGCCTGGGCGGGTTCATCCTTCCCTTCGCCCAGGAGCTGGGCTATGACGTCCCCGTGTTCGACTACCGGATTCCCGGCGTCACCTCGATCTCGGCGGACACCCACAAGTACGGCTATGCCTTCAAGGGCACGTCGGTGCTCACCTTCCGGGACAAGGCCATCCGCAACTCCCAGTACTTCTTCCTGACCGATTGGAGCGGCGGAAAGTACTGCTCCCCGGGCATGGAGGGCTCGCGCTCGGGCGGGCTGATCGCGGCCACCTGGGCGGCGATGGTCCAACTCGGTCGGGATGGCTACCTGGGCTACGCCAAGGCCATCATGGAGACTTCGACGGCCATGCAGGCCTCGGTCCGGTCCCATCCGGAGCTCCGGATCATCGGCCACCCGACGTTCCTGTTCAGCTTCACCTCGGACGAGTTCGACATCTACCACGTCAACGACTTCATGCGCCTCAGGGGATGGCGGTTCAACGGTCAGCAGTACCCGAACGCCCTGCACATGGCCGTGACCCGTCCCCAGACCCAGGAGGGGGTGGCCGACGCCTTCGCCGTCGACCTGAACGAAGCGGTGGGCTACGCCCGACTGCACGCGGCCGAGGCCCCCAAGTCGGGGGCCGTCTACGGCGGGGTGGCCGGTGGCATGACCGACGAGGCGGACGGGTTCATCAAGATGGTCATGGGCGACATGATGGACGCCCAACAGGCCATTCCCTCCGGCATCTGACGCCGTGGGCCGGCCGGCGTCCCCGATGTGAGCGGGCCGGCGCGTCGCGGGCGCGACGAGCAGTACGTGCTGGCCGTCGACCTCGGCACCGGGGGGCCCAAGGTCGGCCTGGTGTCGCTGACCGGTGTCGTCGCCTGCCGGGAGCACCTGCCGGTCGTCACCCGCCGGACCCCCGACGGTGGGGCCACCCAGGACGCCGAGCAGTGGTGGCAGCTGATCTGTGCCGCCGCACGACGGGCCATCGGCTCGGGCACGGTGCCGGCCGACCGGATCGTGGCGGTCTCGTGCACCGGCCAATGGGCCAGCACGGTGCCGGTCGACGCGGCCGGCCACCCGGTGGGCGACTGCCTCTTGTGGCTCGACACCCGGGGGGGCCACCTGAGCCGGCGGGCGGTCGGGGGCCCCTTCGGTGGCTACTCCGCGCCGGCGCTCCTCCGCTGGCTCCGGCACAGCGGAGGGGCTCCCTCGACCTCAGGGGCCGACCCCATCGGCCACATGCTCTTCCTCGAGCACGAACTCGGCCCGGTCGCCCGGTCGGCCCGCTGGTACCTGGAGCCGGTCGACTACCTCTCGATGCGGTTCTCGGGGTTGGCGGCCGCCTCACCGGCGTCGATGGCCGGAGCGTGGCTGACCGACAACCGGCGGCCCGACCGCCTCGAGTACGACCCGGTGCTGATCAGGGCCTCCGGCGTGCCGTGGCACAAGCTGCCACCGCTGGTGGCGACGGCGAGCCCGATCGGCACGGTGCGGCCGGACGTCGCCGCCGACCTCGGGCTCGGCACCGGGGTCACCGTCGTCGCCGGCACCCCCGACCTCCACTCGGCCGCGGTCGGCGCCGGAGCGCTGGGCGCCTACCAGGCGCACCTGGCCATCTCCACCACCAGCTGGGTGAGCTGTCCGTACCCCAAGAAGAAGACCGACCCTGTCCGCCAGATCGCCACCGTCCCGGGCGTCGGCGGCGGCCTCAATCTGGTGGCCAACAACCAGGAATCGGGCGGAGCCGCCCTCACCTGGCTCCTGGACCGCCTGGCCGAGATCGATGAGACCGCCTCCTACGACGACCTCATCGCCCTGGCCCTGCGGTCCGGGCCGGGCAGCGGCGGGGTGGTCTTCACTCCCTGGCTCGCCGGAGAGCGATCACCGGTCGACAACCGCTCGGCCCGGGGTGGGATCCACAACCTCTCGTTGCAGACGACCCGGTCCGACGTGGCCCGGGCCGTGTTGGAAGGGGTCGCCCTCAACACCCGATGGCTGTCCGAAGGGGTCGAACGGTTCATCGGGCGCCCGCTCGGCCCGATACGGGCCATCGGGGGCGGCGCCGTCTCGTCCCCCTGGTGCGCCATCTACGCCGATGTCCTCGACCGGACCGTCGAGCAGGTAGCCGATGCCCGACACGCCAACCTCCGAGGCAGCGCGCTGCTGGCCGGCATGGCGCTCCGGCTGGTCCGGCCCGCAGAGGTCCGGTCGCTGGTGCCGGTGGAGGCCACACATCTCCCCCACCCGGAGCACCGTGCGCGCTACGACCAGCTCTTCGCCGGGTTCCGGGCCTTCTACGGGGCCCAGAAGCGGATGTTCGCCCGCCTCAACCGCCGGTAACGGTCCCGACGCCATTCGGGTCCGGCCCGGTGCCCGGGGACGCAGAAGTGAAGGCATCGGGCGGCCCGGGTCGGCCCAGCAGGAACCCCTGGGCTTCGTCGCAGCCCATCGCCTCCACCGCATGCAGCTCGGCCTCGGTCTCGACCCCTTCGGCTACCACCTGCAGGCCCAGCTTGTGAGCCAGATCCACCACCGTGGAGATGATGGTGGGGTCCTGTCCGGACGTGCCCAGGCCCGACACGAAGGTCCGGTCGACCTTGAGCCGGTCGATGGGCAGGCCCCTCAGATAGAGGAGCGAGGAGTAGCCGGTGCCGAAGTCGTCGAGGGCCAGGTGGACCCCGAGCTCCCGCACCTCGCGCATGACCGCACCGATCCGCCCGACGTCCGTGACCAGTGCCGTCTCGGTCATCTCGAGCACCAACGAGTCAGCCTCCAGCCCCGACTCGCTGAGGGCGCTCTGGACGTCATGGACGAAGTCGGGGTCGTGCAGTTGGCGGGCCGACACGTTCACCGAGAGGACGAGGTCGGGACTCCAGTCCTCCTGCCAGCGCCGGCACTGCTGGGTCGCCTGGCGGAGCACCCAACGCCCGACCGGGACGATCTCCCGGCTCCGCTCCAACAGCGGGATGAACTCATCGGGGGTCACGGTGCCCAGCTCGGGGTGCCGCCAGCGCAGCAGCGCCTCCATCCCCACCACTCCGCCGTTGAGCTTGAAGAGCGGTTGGTAGTGGATGGCGAGTTGGCCCCGTTGGTGGGCCGCCCCCAGCTCGTGGGCCAGCAGGCTGGCCCGCCGCTTGTCCTCGCCGATCACCGGGTTGTAGGACTCATACCGGGCCGGGCCGCCGCGCTTGGCCTGGTACATGGCGGCGTCGGCGTGAGCCAGGCAGACCTCCGGGTCTGCGTCGGAGAGCACCGGGGCGATGCCGATGCTCACCGAGGTGTGCAGCTCGTAGTCGCCGACCCGGACGGGCGCCAACATCGACCGGTGGATCCGCTCGGCGAGGGATCGGGAGGCGGCATTGGGATCGTCGAGCTCGTCGGCCAGGATCACGAACTCGTCGCCGCCCAGCCGGGCCACGGTGTCGCACGAGCGGATGACTCCTTCGAGGCGTGAGGCGACCTCGATCAGCAGTCCGTCCCCGGCCGGGTGCCCGAAGCGGTCGTTGATGGCCTTGAAGTTGTCGAGATCCAGGTACAAGAGCACGGCGCCCTTGTCATTGCGGCTGAGTGAATGAGCCACCTGGAGGAGACGGTCGCTGAGCAGGGTCCGGTTGGGCAGACCGGTCAACTGGTCGTGCAACGCCTGGTGGGCCAGGGTTGCCTGCTCCTCGCGGAGCCGGTGTTGGAGTGCTCGGCGGGTGTCATCGAACTTGCGGACGATCCGTACCAGGCTGCCGTCGGCGCTGTAGCGAACGACATTGCAGGCCATCGTGAGCAGGTCGTCGCTCACCCCGATGCGACGTGCCTCTTCGGCGAGCACGGCGATGGTGATGTCCCTCCAGGCGAAGTAGGCCTTGGCCACGCTGGCCAACACCGCGTCCTCCACGATGGCCTGCTCCCCCTGCGAGGCCAGGGTGGCGATGTCATCGCTGGAGGCGGCCTGGTCGGTGGCGAGCCATCGGCCGATGAGCTCGGCGGCGAGGCGGGAGGTGACGAACGCATTCCCCTTCAGGTCCTCGGTGAACTGTCGGTCGACCATCTCGCCGATCTCGACCGCCCGGGCCTCGAGCGCCAGGCCCAGGGCGACCCGCTCGTCGCTCAGCGCGGGCGCGCGGCGACCGTCTTCAGGCGGATCGCGTGGGACGGTTCCGAGTCCTCCGTCGTCGAAACCCGCCTCGACACCGGTCAGTGGATCCATGCTCTGTCATCGGCGCAACGCCGTCGTGACTTGACGCCGGCGGTGATCGCCTCAGGCGTCCCGGGCATGGCCTGCCCGATGGAGCGAGGGTGGACCCCCGGGAAACGGGGCCGGCGGAGTGCGGCCACCGACCACCCCACCTGGAGCCCGGAACCTAACGGTCTACTGAACCGTTAGAGTCGGAACTGGCAGTCGGCCCCTCCTGCTTCGGGCGCCCGGCGGCAGTCCCCCACGGCCGGGGCTCCGGCCCTGCAGACCCGGCGCCGAGCGCCATTAGGGTTGGGCCTCCCCGACGGATTGCGAGCCAGGTCGATGAAGGCAGCGGTGTACTACGAGACCGGCGGACCCGAGGTGTTCCGCTACGAGGACGTCCCCGACCCGGTCGTCGGGGCGGGGGAGGTGCTGGTGCGGGTGGAGGCGGTGAGCATCGAAGGCGGTGACACACTGAATCGCCTCGGAGGCGACATGGCCCATGTCCCCCACATCGTCGGCTACCAGTGCGCCGGCACCGTGGTGGACGCCGGGGACGGGGTCACCCGCCTGAGGGAGGGAGACCGGGTGGTGACCGTCGGCCTCGACGGCTCGCATGCGGCGCTCCGGGCGGCGGGCGAGTCGTTCTGCTGGGCCGTGCCTCCGGGCGTGACGACCGAGGACGCCGCTTGCGTGCCGGTGCCCTTCGGCACTGCCGACGACTGTCTGTTCGAGTTCGGTCATCTCCGGGCCGGGGAGACGGCCCTCATCCACGCTGGTGCCGGCGGGGTGGGCATCGCCGCCATCCAACTGGCCAAGCGGGCGGGTGCCCGGGTGATCGCCACGGCTTCGAGCGACGCCCGACTCGAGCGGTTGGGCGACCTCGGACTCGACCACGGGATCGACTACACCTCCGTCGACTTCGTCGACCGGGTGCGCGAGCTGACCGACGGGCGCGGGGCGGACGTGATCGTCGACCCGGTCGGTGGGCCGATATTGCAGAAGAGCCTGCACTGTCTGGCGTACCGGGGTCGGTGCATCACCTTCGGTGACGCAGGTAGGGAGCCCGCGCCCGCGCTGGACATCTCGACCATGCGCCCCAACAACCAGACGCTGACGGGTTACTTCCTCGGCGCCGAGCTGTTCCTCGATCCACGGGCCCACGCCATGATCGCCGGGCACCTGGATGACATCTCCACCGGCTCCCTCCGGGTGGTCGTCGACCGACGGTTCGGGCTGGACCAGGCCGGCGAGGCGCACGCCTACATCGAGAGCCGGCAGGCCTTCGGTCGGGTGCTGCTCATCCCCTGATCTATCGCCTTGAACCTCGTCATGCCATCGTTGTCATGCCATCGTTGGGTAGCCTGCACGCCGATGATCCGGGAGGCCGCCGAAGGGGACGTGGAGGTTCTCATCGAGTTGATCAACGAGCTAGCCCGGTTCGAGCGGTCGGCGGACTCGGTGATGATCGATCGGGACCTGCTCCATGCCGCGCTGTTCGACGGCTCTCCCAACGTCTTCACCCACGTCGCCGAAGAGGACGGGAACATTCTCGGAATGGCCATCTGGTTCCTCAACTTCTCCACCTGGACGGGCCGCAACGGCATCTACCTCGAGGACCTCTACGTCCGCCCCGAGGCCCGCGGACGGGGAGTCGGCTTGGCCCTGATCTCGGAGCTGGCCTCGATCGCCCACCGGTCGGGCTACGGCCGGGTCGAATGGTCGGTGCTCGACTGGAATGAGGAGGCCCTGCGGTTCTACCGATCGCTCGGCGCCGTGGCGATGGACGAGTGGACCGGCTACCGCCTCGCCGGCCCCGCGCTCGCCGACCTGGCCGGCCGGGGCCCTTCCCGGCGGATGATCTGACGCCCCGCAGCGATCACCGACGACGACGCCGCCACCGCCGCCGCCGCCGCCGCCGTCAGATGGTGAAGGCCAGATTGTCCACCAGCTTGCGGGCCAGACCCCGATTGCCTGCGATGGCGATCTCCTCCCGGGTCACGGACCCCGCATCGTCGCGCCCACCGGTGAGCCTGGTGAACAACATGACCGGCATACCGATGCGGACGGTGGGGTCCCGGTCGAACGACTCCACAAGGGCGGCCCGGCCGTCGACCTGGACCAGGAACGTGACCTCGATCGGTCCGGTCAGGTCGATCCGCACCCGCGACCCGTCCGGCATGGCCGCCTTCCGGCCCACGATGTAGCCGAGACCGGTGGCCACCTCGTCCAGGACGGAGCGCAGATCGTCCGGATCCTCCCGCGGGGGTGCGCCGAGGGCGAAGCGGATGTCGTGCTCGTGCATGAAGCAGTCGTAGTGCCGGATCCTCATGAACCGCCCGTAGGTCTCGTCACGGCCGGCCGGGGTCCACGAAGGCGCATCGAAGTCGGACTGGCTCATGGCGTCGAGGGCACCCAGGCGGCGCCCGACGACAGCGTCGAAACGGGCCAGCATCTCTGCTCCACCGAGCAGGCGCAGGGATTCCACCCACACCTCGTTGGCCTCGGCTACCGGGTTCCGCATGTGATCGAGGTGGGAGACGTCGGCAGAGGGGGCGGGGTTTCCGGACAGCATGGACTCGGTCCCGATGACATGACCGAGCACGTCATGAACCGTCCACCCGGGAAGGCACGTCGGAAGGTCCCACTGATCGTCGGAGAGGGCTGAGCACAGGGCCGACAGAGCCGCGAACTCGTTGCGAAGGAGCTCCACGGTGTGCGATCGGTCGACCAGGGTGGGCATCGTGGGCCACCGTAGCGGGCTGGGGCGACTGCGGCCCGCCACCGCCGGCGAACGGTCGACCGCAGGTCCCCTACACTGGTCCTGGTCGGCAGGGTGCCGGTCACGTCCCGGGGGTTCACCATCACCACCTTGCAGACGGAGTTCAGCAAGACCGAGCTGTTGGCCGACCACGACATCGCGGAGCCACTGGTGGCCGGTGGAATCCGGTGCCACGGCGGCTTCGACGACGGGGGACGGTACGTCTCGCCCCGGACGAAGAACCGGTGGCCGGCCATCGAAGCCTGGGAGCAGCAGCGGGTCGAGCAGTTCTCGACGCCGATCATCGATGTGCCGCTCGAGACCTGGCCCGAGAACTTTCCCAACGTCGAACAATCGAGATTCCTCCTCCGCCTCGGCGCCCCCGAACCGACGATCAGCGCGTTGACCCGCATCGGCACCGTCGAGGGTTTCGGGGGCATGCTCAGACACCTCGCCGTGCCCGACTTCCAGCGGTGCTTCGAAGAGGACATCCGGGGTACGGCCATCGCCCACATCGACCACGGGCTCTTCGAGGCCCACGCCCGGGACGAGTCCGGGTTCGGCGACCTGGCGGGCCACGACCGAATGTGGTTCGTCGCCCGGGACATCGCCTTCGAGCACCCGGTCACCGACGACCAGACAGCCCGGATGCTGGGCCGGATGGGAATCGACCCGACCCCGAAGTCCGCTGCCCAGTTGGCGAAGTTGCGCCGGGCGGCGGAGGCAGGCCGGGTGCTGCCGGACGACATCGACTTCACCCTGGAGATGGTCGTCGGCCGGATGATCGGCCTGCTCCTGATCGAGATCTCCGCCTTCCACGGATTCCGGTGGGCCGAGGCCGTACTGGGCGACACCGGGCTGGTGGCCGGAGACGGGTCGGCAGCCCGGCTGGTCTCCTACATCCGCTCCGATGAGACTCCCCACGTCGCCTGGCTGCGTACGGCGCTGTCCGAGATGCGGGACCGGACCTGGGTGGGCAGCGGCGGCCGGAACCACCCGGGCTCGGAGATGGTCAGCCTGCTCTGGGAGCGGGCCCTGAGCGATTCGCTCCTCCTCCGGCGCCGGGAGAACATCAACTTCATCATGCGGGAGATCGAGGACGCGCTGGCCGGCCGGGACGAAGCCGACGACATCATCGATGAACTGCTCTCCCTCGGATCGGTGATCCGGCTGGAGGACGGCACCCTGGCCGATCCGGTCGACACCTCTGCGGTGGGCTGAGCGGAGCGGACTTGAAATTCGGGATCTTCTACGAGCATCAGCTCCCCCGTCCCTGGCACGAGACGAGCGAGCAGCAGCTGATCTCCGACGCGCTCGACCAGATCGAGCGGGCCGACCAGCTGGGCATCCAGTACCTCTGGGAGGTCGAACACCACTTTTTGGAGGAGTACTCGCATTCGAGCGCACCGGAGGTGTTCCTGGCGGCGGCCAGCCAACGCACCCGGCGGATGCGGATCGGCCACGGCGTGGTCCAGACCGCGCCGGGCTACAACCATCCGGCTCGCATCGCCGAGCGCATCGCCATGCTCGACCTGGTCTCGGGCGGACGGGTCGAATTCGGGTCGGGAGAATCGTCCTCCGAGGCCGAGTTGGCCGGGTTCGGGATCGACCGGGAGTCCAAACGGGAGGCCTGGCTGGAGGGGCTGGAGGTGGCGGTCCGGTGCATGACCGAGACCCCGTTCGGTGGGTTCGAGGGCCGGTTCGTCACCATGCCCCCGCGCAATGTGGTGCCCAAGCCGGTCCAAAAGCCCCATCCCCCGCTGTGGGTGGCCTGCAGCCGGCGGGACACCATCTTGCTCGCCGCCGAGAAGGGGATCGGTGCCCTGAGCTTCGCCTTCGTCGAGCCCGAGGACGCCAAGCAGTGGGTGGAGGACTACGAGTTGGCACTGGCCGAGCGGTGCGTCCCGGTCGGGTTGTCGGTGAACCCCCAGGTGGCGTGCGTCACGCCGATGATGTGTGCTCCCCGCGAGGCGGACGCGCTGTCGCGCGGGCTCGAGGGAGCCAACTTCTTCGGGTACTCCCTCGCCCACTTCTACGTCTTCGGTGATCACGTGCCGGCCACGACGAATGTCTGGGCCGAGTTCCTCGATCGCCGCGGAAAGATGGGGTACTCCCCGGAGGCTGCCCTCGCCGCCCGCCAGGAGACGCTCGGGGCCAAGGCGGCGGCCGGGGACCAGACCGGGCTCCGGGGGGCCATCGGGACTCCGGATCAGCTGCGCGAGTTCCTCAGACGCTACGAGGCCGCCGGGGTGGACCAGCTGATATTCGTCATGCAGGCGGGCCACAACCGGCATGAGCACATCATGGAGTCCATCGAACTGTTCGGGACCCAGGTGCTCCCCGAATTCATCGAGCGGGACGAGGCCTCGAGCCCGGCCAAGGCGGCCAAATGGGAGCCGCTCATCGAACAGGCGCTCGCCCGTAGGGTCCGGCAGGACCCGGTCATGCCGGAGGAGTACGTGATGCGGGCCATCCCCAAGCAGATGGTCGAAGCCATGCACAGTGAGCCGGCCCAACAGTGGTTGGAGACGCTGGCCGACAAGCAGGCGGCGGGCGTGCACGACGAGGAGTTCCAGCGCCTGGTCGACGGGTGATCGGCGGTCGCCGCTCACGGTGGCCCCCCGCAGGGTATTCCACCCCTGACGACGGCCGGACAATCATCTGTCAGGCCAACCGGCGAAACCTGTGGCGCCGGGATAGGCTGCGCCCATGAGATCCCGTGCTGTGCGCATAGCCCTGGCTGGAGTCCTCGCAATCACCGGCTTGGCCACCGGAGTGATCGCCTCGGTTTCCGGGGCGGCATCGCCTCCGGTGACCACCCTCACCATGCAGGCCAACCAGTCCTACACGCCTCACGCTCCCAAGGGCGCCACCGACGACTACCACTGCACCCTGGTCAACCCCCACGTGACGTCCAATTCCTTCATCGTGTCGAGCCAGTTCTACCCGAACAGCGTCGAGGTCCACCACGCCATCTTGTTCCAGATCCCGCCCAACCTGGCCAAGGAGGCCAAGGCGGCCGATCACAACGGGAAGGGTTGGACCTGCTTCGGCGAGACGGCACTGCCGGGCACCGGGCTCGAGCAGATCTCCAACACGCCCTGGTTGACCGCGTGGGCACCGGGCCACGGCGAGGACGTGCTCCCGTCCGGCACCGGGGTCAGCTTCCCCGCCGGCAGCATGGTGGTCATGCAGATCCACTACAACCTCCTCCGCGGCGACAAGCCGGTCAGATCCAAGCTCATACTCCACACCGTTCCGGCGACGACCCCCCTCAAGCCGCTCACACTCACATTGATGCCGGCACCACCTGACATCCCCTGCCCGGCCGGAGTCACCGGACCCCTTTGCAACCGCAACGCCTCGCTGGTCGACCTGGGCAAGCGCTTCGGTGCCGGGTCCGCGCAGTTCGTGGGCATCATCGAGTCCGTCTGCGGTCGAAATCCCGTCAACCCGCCGAGCGGCGACACGACCTCATGCACGTGGGGTATCAGAGGGGGCCAGGAGATCGTCCGCCTGGGCGTCCACATGCACCTGCTGGGTAGGGGCATGCAGATCGTGCTCGACCCCGGAACCCCCAACGCGCGCACGCTGCTGAACGTCCCCAACTACGACTTCAACTATCAGCGGTCGTACACCCTCAGCACGCCGGTCCTCACCAAACCCGGAGACAGGATAGGGGTCACCTGCACCTACGACCCGACCCTGCGCCAGGAGTTGCCCGCACTGCGGAAGCTCCCGCCCCGCTATGTCACCTGGGGCGACGGGTCCTCGGACGAGATGTGCCTGGCCCTGGTGCAGACCGTGAAGGCGCCGACCAACGCCTGATCCCCCCGCCGGGGCAACAGCCGGGGGCTTTCGCCGCGCGCCGTGCCGGTGAGCAAGCCTCAACCGCCGTCGGGGGGGGTGAGGACCGCCACTAGCTCCACGTGCTCGGTCATCGGGAAGAGATCGAAGGCGCGCAGCGAGGCCATCGACCATCGGGCGTCGAGCAGGACCCGCAGGTCGCGGGCGAACGAGGCCGGATCACACGAGACGTAGGCGACCGCCCTCGGCGCCGGCTCGAGGGCACTGATGGCCCGGGTCACGGCCAGTCCGGCTCCCTGGCGCGCCGGGTCGAGGACGATGACATCCGGCGACCCGAGCCGGTCGGACACCACCGACCCGGTGACCTCGGACCTGACGATCTCCACCTGGTCGAGACCGGTGGCGTTGCGAACCGCGTCGGCGCAGGCCCGGCCGCTCCGCTCCACCGCCACCACCGACCCGTTGGGTCCGACGGCGTGGGCCAGCGGCACGGTGAACAGCCCTGCTCCCGCGTAGAGATCGGCCACCCGCTCTCCTGCCGCCGGCACCACCGCTTCGAGCACGCACCGGGTGAGGAGGGCGGCCCCGGCCGGGTGGACCTGCCAGAACACGCCCGAACTGACCTCGAACCGGTGGCCGAGGACGGTGTGGAGGACCCGGTTCGGCTTTCGGACCGTCCGGCCGTCCACCACCAGGCCGGCCTCCACCACCGGGCGGCCGGCCAGGCCTGAGCGGCCGGTCTGGACCGATACCACCGCCTCGCCTCCATCCGGCGGGGCAGTCACCTCCAGGTGGTGCGCCCCCTTCCACCGGACCGCGCCCACCCCCACCCGATTGACGGCGTGGATGGCGATGGGGCACTCGGCCACCGGCTCGATGGCCCGGGAGCGGTGCCGCCGGAGGCCGGTGCGACCGGCCCGATCGACGGCGAATCGGACCCGAGTCCGCCACCCCAGTCCCTCCGGGGCGCCGGGGGCCTCCTCTACCTCCACCTCCCGATCGATCCCCGCCAGCCGTCGCAGCTGCTCACAGATCAGGGCGGCCTTGAGCAACCGCTGGGCCGGCAGCGAGGCGTGCTGCCAGTCACAGCCCCCGCACCGGCCGGGGCCGGCGTGGGGGCACGGTGCCGGGACCCGGTCCGGCGAGGCTTCGAGCACCTCGACGGCATCGGCCCGGAGGAACGAGGACGCCTCGGCGGTCACCTCGGCCAGCACCCGCTCCCCGGGGAGGGCGTGCCGCACGAAGACCACCCGGCCGTCCTCCGCCCGGGCCACGCATCCGCCCCCGGCGGCCATCGCCCCGGTCACCAGCTCGGCGGAGGTGCCGACGCTGCGCCGGACCACCGGCGCAGTCAACCCGGTCGACTCCGGCTGGGTGGGTCCCGCGGAGGATGTCATGGCTCCGGCTTAGCATCCCGGGCCGCCGGGCCGACCCGCCTCGGCGGGGTCCCGGTCCCGCTTCGCAGGGTGATTGTCCCCGAGGGCGGACGTGGACGGTACGGTGACGCCCACGACCGGGCTGATCTTCGGGCCCGCCCGACCAGGGGGATGAACCAGTGGAACTGCACGAGGCGCTCTACACCACCCGGGCCATGAGAAGGGTGCGTCCTGACCCCGTCCCCCTCGACGTGCAGGCCAAGATCCTCGACGCTGCCATCAGGGCCCCCACCGGTGGGAATGCACAGAACTGGCGGTTCCTGCTGGTGGACGACCCGGAGGTGATCTCGCAGATCGGACCGCTCTATCGCCACAGCATCGAGCAGCTGTGGCTGACCATCTACGCAGACCGCCTGGCGGCTGCGGCCGAGGACCCCGATTCCGAGGAGAGCGTCCAGATGGTCAAGGTCCAACGCTCGGCGCAGTGGTTGGCCGACCATTTTGAACAGGTGCCGCTCTATCTCTTCGGCTTTGTGCAGGCCGACCCCACCGGAGGATCCATCTTCCCGGCGGTCTGGAGCGCGCAGCTGGCCGCCCGGGCCGAAGGGGTCGGGAGCTCGCTGACGGTCGTCCTCGGTGTCTTCCATCCCGACGAGGTCTTCGACATCCTCGGCGTCCCCCGCGACAAGCATTGGTTGATGGCCTGCTGCGTCAGCTTCGGCTACCCGACGGGGAGGTGGGGAGTGGCTCCCCGCCGACCGGTCCAAGAGGTCTCCTACCGGAACCAATGGGGATCCCCGGTCGGGTTCGAGTTTGACCAGCCTCTCTGGTCGCCCGGTTAGTCCGTCCTCACACCGGTTCGCACAGCCGGTAGCTCACCGGTGCGTACGGTTCCGCTGTGCCAGCTGCGGGACAGCGAACTGTCGTTGAACCCGTAGCGTCAGGGCGGGATCCGAAGAAACCCCAGCCGGACGTCAATGTTACAATCGCTGGTCCGAATCACGCGGCTGTAGCTCAATGGTAGAGCCTCAGTTTTCCAAACTGATGACGAGGGTTCGATTCCCTTCAGCCGCTCTCGACTGCCAGCCCCTCAACGGGACTCCGAGGAATGTCGGATCTCCTTCGCATCGCTCCATCCCCTCGAGGAAACGCGCCTCCGGGCTTCCCGGGCCGGGTCGCTTCGTTGTCTACGGGCTTGGAGCGGAGTGGGCCTCAACAAGCGCCTGCACTACTTCGGGATTCGCTCGTTTCCATCCGGAGTTGGGTGACGAGTCGGCTGAACAGCTCCTTGTCGGCAGCCCAATCGTCACCCAGTAACTGCCTGTGCCGGGAAGGTGGTCCTGACTGACGATGGGGTCAGTGCTGGAGGAGACGCTCAGGCCGAGGACGCAGAAGGGAAGGGGAATCCCCTGAATGGGAGATACCCGCTGCGCAGTGACAACGTGGGTACCACTCCCATCGACGCTCGTGGGTGATGCGACGCCAGGAGTCGGGAGTGGGACATTACCCGCAACCCAGGCGAGGCCAGGTCGCTCTTGATTCAGGGCGGCCACTGTGAGCTCCCCGTCCGGGATGCCCTGATCCTTGGCAACCCCATCTGCCACGGCCGCGGCTCCGGCACCATTCTGGTCAAACACGTGGTCGAGGTTGGAGAACCCCTGTCCGAGACGACTCAGCTGGAGGGTCATCGAGAGAACGCCCAGGGCACAAAATGCCGCAACCACCCCGAGGGCGATCCCCACGGTCACCCACCTCTGCCGCCGCCTCCGTCTCGCCGATCGAAAGAGAAACCGATGCGGGCCCAAGATGGGCGGCTCGGCAGGTTGGGCAACAAACGTCATCGGTGCCCTGGCCGTTCGGGGGCCATAGAGCTACTATGACTAGTACCATGATCCGTGTCAAGGTCGATCGCACCGAAGTCACCCCACTGCACGATCAGGTGGCGGCGGAAATCCGTCGGGCTATCGCCGATGGGGAGGCCGGTCCCGGTGAGCGCCTGCCCCTTGCCAAGGACATGGCCGCAGTCCTCGAAGTCAACAAGAACACCGTGCTCCGTGCCCTGCGTCTCCTCCGTGATGAGGGGCTGCTCGACTTTCAACGAGGCCGAGGAATCACCGTGGCCGGAACTCCCGAACGCAGTGTTGTCGTGAAACGGGTGCGAGAACTGGTCGAG
>Ga0307374_10002075_pt1 | contig 36153 bp, 29 predicted proteins | sample OX3MG_FD_202532 | JGI IMG/M metagenome (GOLD analysis project Ga0307374, IMG submission 202532) | Soil microbial communities from Risofladan, Vaasa, Finland - OX-3 | ecosystem: Environmental > Terrestrial > Soil > Coastal area > Acid sulfate soil | place: Finland: Risofladan, Vaasa | collected... | reverse complement strand
AAAGTTAAATAGCTGAACATCGCCGTCTGCTTCTGATCGTCTCCACGCATGCTTCTGTCTTAAATCAAACCTCGGTGGAGAAAAAGTAACTCATGCATGACTTTTTCCGCAGCCTGTAAAGCCCATCAGTTTTGCGCCATTTACGGCACGACTGAAGTCGTGCCCTGATACAAGACTCGAAATCATTTCTTTAACGGATTTAAGACTCAGTACACTAGTAACGCAAAGCCGGGGTCCGCGTCCAAATCTCAAGCTGTTCTCACGCGTAGAGTTTCCTTATCGAGTACAGGCGCGCGGAACTTCGCCGGCTGGGGCTTGACACGCAAGAGGGAGCCGTTATGCTCAAAGTTTGAGGGTCATGTTGCGGTCTTTCCTCACGCGATTTCGCGGAACCTGTTCTTCTCTGCTGATTTTGCTGGCTCTTTGCAGCCTGGCAACGGTAGGCTGCGGCCGATTTTCGGCCAAACCACCCAAACAGTACGTGTATGTTTCAGTGAAAGAGATGTTCCTGCGCGACCGTCTGGCTGCGGTGTCTGAGCGCGTGGCCAAGGTGGTGAACGGGGAACGGCTGCTGGTGGTGAAGCAGGACCGCCACTTCTATAAAGTAAAAACCTCGGACGGCAAGGTGGGCTGGATTGATGACCGCGAGGTGATTGACCAGAAGACCTATGACCAGTTCACGGCGCTTCAAAAGAAGCACGCCCAGGATCCGGTGGTCGTGACCGGAATTCTGAATTATGAGTCGAATGCGCATCTGGCCCCCGGGCGCAAGGAAGTGCACTTCTACATCTTTCCCCGAAACGCCAAGGTGGAACTGCTCGAGAGAGCGTCGAAGCCAAAGCCGATTCCCCCGCAGGCCGTCCCGGTTCCCATCCCCGCGATCAAGAAGCGCGTCCAGCGGAGCAAGGTGGAGAGACACGACCCGAATGCGCCTCCCTATGTGCCGCAGGGTCCTCCAATGGAGGACTGGTGGCTGGTGCGTGGGCCGCAGGGGCAAACCGGTTGGGTGCTTTCGCGGATGATGGACATCATCATTCCCCGCGAGCTGGCCGGTCTGGCAGGCAGCCAGAGATACGTGGCGGCATACAAAATTCGAACTGTGATTGATCCGGAGTCCAAATTCCCGAATGGGCAGGCTCCGGAATATGTGGCGCTCACGAATACCTGGAAGGACGGCCTGCCGTATGACTTCGACCAGGTGCACGTGTTCACCTGGGATGTCCGCCGCCACCGCTACGAACTGGCCTTCCGTGACCGCGGCCTTGAGGGTTACCTGCCGCTGACGATCGGCAGCGGCGTCTTCCACGGCGAGACGGAGCCAACCTTCAGCTTTAAAATGGCGACCAACACGCAAGGTATGGGCATCGATCCCGTGACGGGCGTGGCCCACGCGGCACACACGATCACGGTGACGTACCGGCTGGAAGGTGATCTGGTACACCAGGTTGGCCCTCCGGAGTCCAAACCGAAGCAGGCCAGACGGACGCACCGGCGCCGGATCCGGCACCATCGGACGGTGCGCCGGCACAGAAGCCGCTAAGGTTGGATGAAAGAAATAGAAAAGAGCCGGACGGTTATCCGGCTCTTTTGCTTTTGGCAGATCCGCTGGGGTCGGGGTCATTTACTTGATGGTTCCGTTCATGGCATTGGGGTAGAAGGCTCCGCCGGCGCCGGCTGCGCCATGCCAGGTGTGATCGCAGACCAAGGTAAGCAGAGCAAGGCAACATGAATGAGATCAGGAAGTCCAGCGTTTTCCGCGAGAAGCGCATCCAAACAACAATGGATCAAGCAGGGTATCCGACGTCGGCCGCGCTTGAAGGCGCGGTTGTGCGTGGGCAGACAGGCTGGCGACCGGAAAGCAGTTTGGGCGGGCACGTTGCCTAGATGGGCCGGTGGCTATATGGTGGTAGTACCTACATTGCAGCGTCTGGACTGTACGAACGGGCGTCGCGCTTTTTGGTCTATCAACCATTTTTTTTCGTAGTACTGAAACGAAGCTGGACTCGTTTCATTTGTGCATTTAGGCGTTGAATTAGAGCAGGAGATCGGCACATGGATAACAAGCCGGCACAGAATATTCAGGACACCTTCCTGAATACGGTTCGTAAAGACAAAACACCCATAACGATTTATCTGGTGAGCGGTGTGAAGCTCACCGGGAAGATTCGTTCCTTTGACAAGTACTCCGTGCTTCTGGAGAACAATAGTCAGGAGCAATTGATCTTCAAGCACGCAATTTCCACAGTGGTGAGCAGCCGCTCGGTCATGCATGACACGCATCGTCCATCACCGGTGAGTGCTCATGAGCCGGCCGCGGCAGCCAACAACGGCGAGAGCGCATAACAAAGGGTGTGCGCAGGAACTCTGTCTGCGCAACGAATTTGTCTCCACTCCACGCTTGCAAATGCGTGCGCGACAGCTCATGCGTAAATTCATGCTGACGGTGGTTGCGCCTTGAACGAAAAGATGCGTGAGGCCCGGTTGCGAGGCGATCGCGCTGTTCTGATCGCGGTGGAATTTACTGCGCAGCGGCGCACAACGGTGCGCGGACCCTTACGTGTGTCTGCAGCTCTGCGGACCGCTGCCCAGGCGCGGGATGCGGCGTTGGCGCGCCATCCGTTCGCGGACGAGGTTGAATCTGACGGCCCCGACCAGGCCGAGGTGCAGAGCGCGGCACCCGCATCTGGTCCGTCCTTTGATTTACAGGCGGCAATCGAGGAGTTTCGCGAACTGGTCCTCTCAGCCGGGGGCGAGATTGAGGCGGAGATCGTCCAGCGGCGTCCGCGGCCCGATCCGGCGACACTGATCGGAAGCGGCAAGGTGGAGGAGATTGCGGGCGTTGCGGCGTCAACGCAGGCGGACGTGATTCTGTTCGACCACGACCTGACCCCGACACAACTGCGCAACCTCGAAAGCGCGCTGCCGTGCCGTGTGGTGGATCGTACCCAGCTCATCCTGGACATCTTTGCGCGGCATGCTCGAACCCGTGAGGGCCAGTTGCAGGTGGAGCTGGCGCAACTTGATTACATGCTTCCCCGTCTGACCGGGCGCGGCGCGGCCATGTCGCAGCTGGGCGGCGGCATTGGTACAAGAGGCCCGGGTGAAACCCAGCTCGAAACCGACCGCAGACGCATTCAGCGGCGGCTTTTGCACCTGAAGGAAGAGCTTGAAAATGTACGGCGGGTTCGGTCGCAGCAGCGGCAGCGGCGGGAGTCGGTTCCTGTACCGGCAGTGGCGCTGGTGGGATACACGAACGCGGGCAAGAGCACGCTGTTCAATATGCTGACCAAGGGCGGAGTGCTGGAGTCGGCACGGATGTTCGCGACACTCGATCCCAAGCTGAAGGCGCTGGTGCTGCCGAGCCGGAGGAAGGTTCTGCTTTCCGATACTGTGGGGTTCATTCGCGATCTGCCGCACACGCTGGTCACGTCCTTCCGGGCGACGCTGGAAGAAGTTCAGAAGGCGGAGGTGCTGGTGCATGTGCAGGACGCCTCCAGCGAGATGCGGGAGGAGCACAAGGCCGAGGTGGAGAAGGTGCTGGGCGAGCTCGAGGTGCTGGAGAAACCGCGCATCGAGGTGCTGAACAAGATTGACCTGCTTCCTGAGGAGCAGCGCGAGGCGCTGACGGCCAGTGGGGCGGTTGCGGTGTCGGCACGCGAGGGCTGGGGCATTGCGGCGCTGCTGGCGCGGATAGATGAGGAGCTGATTGCGGACCCGGTGGTGGAGCAGCGGTTCGAGATTCCGCAGTCGGAAGGCACGGTGCTGGCGGCGCTGGGCGCGGGAGCGGTGATTCGCGAGCGGGAGTTTGTGGGGAACTCGGTGCGGATGACGGTGGCAGGCCCGGCGTCTTTGCTGGGGCGCTATCGAGGATTCAAAATCTAGGCGGCGCGGATAAGAACCGCCGTCACGTTGTCATGGCTGCCGGCGGCATTGGCGGCGTCGATCAATCGCTGGCACAGTTCATCGACCGTTCCCGGCTGCCGCAGAATCGCCGCGATGCTGGTTTCTGAAACCTCGCGGGTAAGGCCGTCCGAGCAGAGCAGCAGCATGTCGCCAGGCTCAAGCGGCAGGTCGGCAATCTCGGCTTCCACCGAATTTTGCGTGCCGATTGCGCGGGTAATGACGTTGCGGAGCGGGGAGCGTTCGGCATCCTCCTGCGTCATGCGGCCCATGCGCACCTGCTCATCCACCAGGGAATGATCGTTAGTTTCGCGGATGAGCTTGCCCTTGCGGAAGAGATAGCATCGGCTGTCTCCGACGTGGCCGATAAGGGCATGGCCGTTCTGGACGGCGACAGCCACCAGTGTGGTGCCCATGCCGCGCAGCGCGTCATCCTTGGAGGCCTGGGCATATACCAGCCGGTTGGCGGCGGCAATGGATTCCTCCAGAGCCTGGCGACGGTCTTCCGGGGAGATGACGGAACAGAGGCGTTCGATCAGGGTGTCAACGGCGATGCGGCTGGCAATTTCTCCCGCGGCGGCGCCGCCCATGCCATCACAAACAGCAAATACGCCCGCGTCAAGACATTGTCCGTAGGCGTCTTCATTACCGCTTCTCACTTTGCCCACATGTGTGAGTGCCGCGGCTTCAAGGGTGATGGACTCTGGAATCATGGGTGCGCTGTTCTGCTGCCTGCTTCACGATACATGGGGCCCGGGGATAGCTCAACAAACTTTTTTACTCTGCAGTTACCGCAATTACCAAATCCGGACCGAATGGAAAAACCGAAACTGTTGCGAATCCGTGGGAAAGTATCCGCCTAATGCTCTTCGCCGGAGTCTATGGCGCTGCCGAGCTTGGATTCCGCTTCGCGGATGATCTCGTTGGCGCGCACGTACTTTTCGGCATCGTCGCCCGCCTCGCTCCACTGTTTCTGGCCGCGATCCAGCTCTTTCCGGGCTGCTTCCGCGTTGATATCCGCCGGCTTTATCGCGCTTTCCGCAAGAATAGTCACACGCTCGGGCAGCACTTCCACAAATCCGCGGGCGACATTGAATGTCTGGCCCTCATGGCGGACGCCGGCAACGATGGTAACTTCGCCGGGAGCAAGCTCGGCCAGCAGCGGCGCGTGCCCGTACAGCACCTCAAGATAGCCGGAGCGCGAGGGCAACTCGACCGAGTCCGCTTCCTGATCCACAAGGACGCGGTCGGGGGTAACAAGCCGGATGCGAAGCTGGTTTTTTTCTGCCATGGTTACGCTGTTGCCTTCATCTTTTCGGCGGCTTCGAGCACTTCATCGATGGTGCCCTTCATGTAGAAGGCCTGCTCGGGCACGTCGTCGTGCTTGCCCTCAATGACTTCCTTGAAGCTGCGGACAGTGTCGGCGATTTTGCAGTAGCTGCCGGGAATTCCGGTGAACTGCTCGGCCACGTGGAACGGCTGCGAGAGAAACTTCTGCACCTTGCGGGCGCGCGATACGGCGATCTTGTCCTCTTCAGAAAGTTCGTCGATGCCGAGAATGGCGATGATGTCCTGCAGGTCCTTGTAGCGCTGCAGGATACGCTTGACGCCTTGCGCTACATCGTAATGCTCCTGCCCGACGACGCGGGGCATGAGAATGCGCGAGCTCGAAGCCAGCGGATCAACGGCAGGGTAGATGCCGAGCTCCGACAGCGGTCGCGAGAGCACGGTGGTCGCGTCGAGGTGAGCAAAGGTGGTCGCCGGAGCCGGATCGGTAAGGTCGTCCGCGGGCACGTAAACGGCCTGCACCGAGGTGACCGATCCGCGCTTGGTGGAGGTGATGCGCTCCTGCAGTTCGCCCATCTCCGTGGCCAGGTTGGGCTGGTAGCCGACGGCGGAAGGCATGCGGCCGAGCAGCGTGGAGACCTCAGAGCCGGCCTGGGTGAAGCGGAAGATGTTGTCGATGAAGAGCAGCGTGTCAGAGCCTTCCTGGTCGCGGAAGTATTCGGCGACGGTGAGGGCCGAGAGCGCGACGCGCAGACGTGCTCCGGGAGGCTCGGTCATCTGGCCATAGATGAGCGCGGCCTTCGATTTGGAGAGGTCCTTGAGGTCGATGACACCGGCCTCCTGAAACTCGAGCCAGAGGTCGTTGCCCTCGCGGGTGCGCTCGCCGACTCCGGCGAAGACGGAGAAGCCGCCGTGCTTGGTGGCGACGTTGTTGATGAGCTCCTGAATGACGACGGTTTTGCCGACGCCGGCGCCGCCGAACAGGCCGATCTTGCCGCCCTTCAGAAAGGGCTGGATGAGGTCGATGACCTTGACGCCGGTCTCAAACATCTCTTCCGATGTGGACTGCTCGTCGAAGGCGGGAGCCTCGCGGTGGATGGGCATGCGGAGTTTTTCGCCGACCGGGCCGAGTTCGTCAACCGGCTCGCCGATGACGTTGAGCACGCGGCCCAGGGTCTCGCGGCCGACGGGCATGGAGATCTGTCCGCCAAGATCGATGGCCTTCATGCCGCGCACCATGCCCTCCGTGGCTTCCATGGCGATGCAGCGGACGCGTCCTTCGCCGAGGTGCTGCTGCACTTCGAGGATGACGCTCATGGGGGCGGGCACGGTGAATCCGTCACTGACGACGCGCAGCGCCTGATAGATGCCGGGCATCTTCGCTTCTTCAAACTGGACGTCCACGGCGGGGCCGGAGATTTTGATGACTTTGCCGATGTTTTCTGCCATAAGGTTTAGTTTTTAGCTTCTAGCTCCTAGCTTTTAGCTTCAAAAAAACTTTGATTCTTCGACTTCGCACTGCATACTTCGCTGGGGAAGACAATACTTACGCTTTAGTTCAGGGGCCAAAGCCCCTTGATTCTCGATTTTTTGCGGCACGGCTAAAGCCGTGCCCTTTCACAAAAGCTTTTCTAAATTGCTGCTGCTCCGCTTACGATTTCAATAATTTCCTTGGTGATGGCGGCCTGACGGACGCGGTTCATGGTCAGGGTGAGGCCATCAATCATATCCGTGGCGTTGTTTGTGGCCGAGTCCATTGCGGTCATGCGGGCGGCGTGCTCGGCGGCCACCGACTCCAGCATGGCGTGATAGAGCTGCGAGGTAATATAGCCGGGCAGCAGATCGCCAAAGATCGAGGCCGCGGACTCTTCGTAAATGTAGTCCACCTCAGAGGTGCCGAACTTGCTGGCCTCGTCCTCGAATTCCCTGATGTCGGCCTCGCGCTCGCCGGGCTCGACGCTGACGCCGGCGGTCATGGCGGCGCGGCCAGCTTCGGCGCGCTCCTCGGCAGACATCTCTTCAGCGGCGGCAATCTCATGCTTGCCGAACTCGATGAAGGGCAGGATGCGTTCGACGACGACGCGCTGCTGGATGACGGACTTGAACTCGTTGTAGACGATGTAGGCGGCATCGATCTCCTCGTGCACATAGCGGGAGACGACCTCTTCGCCGACCTCGCGGGCACGGTCGAAGTTCAGATTCTGGAGCAGATTTGGATGGTCGCCGATGACTTCAACCTGTGCGCTGCGCTGGCGCTGGGCGCGGGATGCGTGCTCTTCCACCGGCAAGTCGAGGAACTTTGCGGCAGGGAAGCGGCGGCGGAAGAGATCGCGCCCCTTGCGTCCGATGGCCTCAACGTCGATTTCCTTGTCCGCATTGCGATCCAGGAAGTGCGTTGTCGCCTTGATGATGTTGGAGTTGAACGCGCCGGCAAAACCCTTGTCGCCGGTGATCACAATCACCAGAACGCGTTTTTCCTCACGGGTTTTGAGCAGCGGGTGACGCACCTCGCCGGTCTGCGGGTCGACGATCTCAATACGTCGCTTGAGCGACTCAATCACGCTGGCCAGCATGGCGGAGTAGGGCCGCGACGCAATGGCGCGCTCCTGCGCGCGGCGCAGCTTGGCCGCGGAGACCATCTTCATGGCCTTGGTGATCTGGCGCGTGTTCTTCACACTGCGAATGCGCCGCCGTAAATCGAGAACATTAGCCATGGTTGCGTCTTACTTTTCTGCTCCTGCGGGGACAGCTTCGGCTTCGGTCTGCTCCTGCGCCTTTGAGGCGGACGGGGGCTTGATCTTCGCGTCCTGATGTTCGGCGAGGAAGTTGGCCTTGTGCTCGCGCAGAGCTTCCTGAATGCGGCCCCGGAGATCGTCATCGAGGGCCTTCCTGGTGGCGATGTCGTTGAGCAGAGCGGTCTGCGCGGAGTCGAGATACTTGTAGAGGCCGTCCTCGAAGGCGCGGATGTCCTCGACCTTGATGTCATCGAGGAAGCCCTGTGTTCCGGCGAACAGGATGATGACCTGCTTTTCCGCGGTGAGGGGGCGGAACTGCGGCTGCTTGAGCAGTTCGGTGAGGCGCTGGCCGCGATTGAGCTGGTTCTGCGTGGCCTTGTCGAGGTCGCTGCCAAACTGCGCGAAGGCGGCAAGATCGCGATACTGGGCCAGGTCGAGTTTCAGCGTGGCGCCGACCTGCTTGATGGCCTTGATGGCGGCGGAGAAGCCTACACGGGAGACGGACAGTCCGACGTTCACCGCAGGGCGCACACCGGAGTTGAACAGGTCGGTCTCGAGGAAGATCTGGCCGTCGGTAATGGAGATGACGTTGGTCGGGATGTAGGCGGAGACGTCGCCGGCCTGGGTTTCGATAATGGGCAGGGCGGTGAGCGATCCTGAGCCCTTCTCCTTGCTGAGCTTGGAGGAGCGCTCGAGCAAACGGGAGTGGAGATAGAAGACATCGCCGGGATACGCTTCACGGCCCGGCGGGCGGCGCAGCAGCAGCGACAGCTCGCGGTAGGCGACGGCGTGCTTGGAGAGATCGTCGTAGATGATGAGGGCGTGCTTGCCGTTGTCGCGGAAGAACTCGGCCATGGAGGTGGCGGCGTAGGGCGCGAGGTAGAGCATGGGCGCCGGCTCAGACGCGGAGGCGACCACGACGATGGTGTAGTCCATGGCGCCGTGCTCGGTGAGCGTCTGCACCACCTGGGCTACGGAAGAGCGCTTCTGGCCGACGGCGCAGTAGACGCAGATCAGGTTTTTGCCCTTGCTGTTGATGATGGTGTCGAGCGCAACGGAGGTCTTGCCTGTCTGGCGGTCTCCGATGATCAGTTCGCGCTGGCCGCGCCCGATGGGAATCATGGAGTCGATGGCCTTGAGGCCGGTCATCATGGGCTCGCGGACAGGCTGCCGGTCGATGACGCCGGGAGCGAGGCGCTCGACGGGCATGGTCTCACTGGTGTCGATGGGGCCCTTGTCGTCGATGGGCTGGCCGAGCGAGTTGACGACGCGGCCGATCATGGCCTCGCCGACAGGCGCGCTGAGGATTTTGCCGGTGCGGCGGACCTGGTCGCCCTCGCGCAGCAGGGAGTACTCGCCCATAATGACGACGCCGACCTGGTCCTCTTCGAGGCTCATGGCAAGGCCCGCAATGTTGTGCGGGAACTCGACCAGCTCGCCGGCCATGACTTTGTCGAGGCCGTGGATACGGGCAATGCCGTCGCCAAGTGAGATGATGGCGCCGACTTCATCGACACGCACCTTTGCGTCGTAGTTGGCGATCTGCTCCTTAAGAAGCTCGGTGATTTCGTCTGCTTTTATTTGCGCCATGGGTCACTTTGTTTTGCGGGTTTCGAGTAATTGTAGTCTTGCTATTGGGGCTGCCGGCTTAACTCGCCGCCAGTTGTTCCCTTAGCCGATGAATGCGCCCGCGAACCGAATCGTCATACACGGTACTGCCTATCCGTAGGATGACGCCGCCGAGCAGCGAGGGGTCTTCGCGAAAGGTTGTGGTGACTTCGCCGGTGGTCAGGCCGGCGATATTTGTTTCGAGTGATTTACGTTCTGCGTCGTCGAGCGCGCGTGCACAGGTTACCTCCACCTCGGCGATGTTCAAACGCTGGTTCATCTCATGACGGAAGTCCTCAAGAACCTCGTCAAAAAAATCCATGCGGTCGTGATTGCTCAGGACGGCGAGGAAGTTCCTCACCTGCGCGGACAGCTTGAGCCTGGTGTTCAGCTTGTCCAGAATCGCGATCTTCTGCGACGACGGAAACGACGGATCCAGAAAGATCTCGCGGAGTCCGGCGCTCTGGCGCCATGCAGCGGCAAAGTCATTCAGGTCCGACTGCACCTGGGCCGGCTTGAGGTTCTGCTCAAACACCACATCGGCGAGGGCGCGCGCGTAACGGGAGGTAAAGGCAGCCATCAGTTCCGCTCCTCCTTGTGGCTGGTGGGGCTGAAGTGCTGTCCGAAGGCGCGGATCAGGGCGCGGTCATCGGCCGCGCTGATGTGCAGCTCGGCGCTTGCGCGATCAATGGCCAGGCTGGCCGCGTACTGCTTCAGGTCGCGGCGCACGGAGGCTCCGGCCGCTTCAATTTCCTGATCTACCGAGGCGAGCAGGCGCTGCTTTTCCACCTCAAGCGCCTCCTGAATGCGCTTTTCGTCATTCGCGGCATCCCGCTCGGTCTGCTGGCGGATGGCGTCGATCTCAATACTTAGCCTGGAGAGCCGCTCTTCGACGGCGGCCAGCCGTTCCTTCGCCTCCGCGGTTGCCGTGCGGGCGTTCAGGACGTCGCGCGCCAGCGTCTCCGAGCGCTTGCGGTACATCCTGGGGATGAAGAGGAAAATGCCCCAAAGGACGGCTCCTATAAGGATGGCGGAGTTAATGTCCTCAAAAATCTTTGCCGTCAGTTCCGTGCTCAGGCCGAGGTGTTTGGCCATCTTCTTCACCGCGGGCGAGTGGCGGAATGACTCAAGCTGGTTGCTCGACTCAGGAGTGTCTACCTGCTCGGCCCTGGACGCGCTGTTTGCCGTCACCTGCGCATGCAGCCGCGGGACGGCCGTGGGAACGCCCAAAAGCAGCAGAAGAATCAGGCTGAAGTAGAGGGTCCGCTTCATCGGGCCTCCTCTGCGCGGTTGGGGAGAACCGCCCGCACAACCTGGGCGGCAAGCTGGGCCGTAGAGTCTTCAATTTGCTTGCGGGCAGCGGCGGTGTCCTCTTCGCTCAGGGCGCGGGCCTGGGCAACACGCTCGTGGGCAGTCAGGCGGGCGGAAGCCAGTGCGGCTTCCTTCTGAGCCGTCCACTGCTGGACGCGCAACTCGCGCTGACGAAAAATCTCTGTCCGGGCAGCGCGGAGTTTAGCTTCGTACTCCTGGGCCTTGGCGTCTGCCTGAGCAATGGCGGCATTGGCGGCTTCAATGGCTCCGGTGGTGCGGGCGCGTCGCTCCTCCAGCATCCTGACCAGCGGGCCGTAAAGGATGAAACGATAGGCCACTACCAGAGCAAGAAAAATGATCATGGTCGGCACAGAGCCGAGCACAAGATCACCGAGTTGACGCAGCAGTTGATCTACCATGATTTCGCCGATTCGTTACGGTTGGAATCTACTGGGTTGGTTTAAAGTCAATTGGTTGTAACAGAGCGGAAATTCGGATGTCAATGCAGTTGAATACACCTCCACTGCATCTCCTGAATTCCCGGAGCGAGGCCAGAAAAGCTCCTCGAAACAGGTCTCGGAAATTGCTTGACTCACCCCTTGAGGGGCGTAGACTTAGGATATCACCATGACCCGTTTCAGGGTCCAATGGGCTGGATGCCAGGGACGTTTTACCGCTCCCTGGAGGTTTCAGCCCATTCTTATTTGCTGCGAGTCAGCGGGTCAGCGGGTTTATCCGTTCGACGTTCAGGCTTTCCGCCTCCCAATGTCAAAGCCCTCCGGGCGAAGCCGGTGTTGTTGCAGCACGGACTTCACCGATCAGCTTTGTTACACTTGCCTGTTTTGAGGAGACACCAATGAGTGAAATCAAACGGGTGGGCGTTGTCGGCGCGGGAACCATGGGCAACGGCATTGCGCACGTCTTTGCGCGCAGCGGATATCAGGTGCGACTGTGCGAGGTGGAACAGCGCTTCCTGAATCGCGGGTTGGAGACCATCAAGAAAAACATGGCCCGCGAGGTCGCCAGGGAAAAGCAGACCCAGGCCGAAATGGACGCGGCTCTGGCACGAATCAGCGGCACGCTCGACCGGACTGCGCTGCTGGATTGCGACTTTGTTGTTGAGGCAGCAACGGAGCGATTCGAGATCAAGAGCGCGATTTTCGCGGAACTCGGCGCGATTCTGCCCGAGGGCGTGATCCTCGCTTCAAATACCTCCTCAATTTCAATCACCAGGCTCGCGGCACAGACGGGCCGTCCCGACCGCGTGATCGGCATGCACTTTTTCAATCCCGTGCCGGTGATGAAGCTGGTGGAGTTGATTCGCGGGCTGGCGACATCGCAGGCCACCTACGACGCGGTGAAGGCGCTGGCCGAGAAGCTGGGCAAGACTCCTGTTGAGGTGAACGATGCGCCGGGGTTTGTGTCGAACCGCGTGCTGATGCCTCTGCTGAATGAGGCGATGTTCGCCGTGATGGAAAGTGTAGCGACCGCAGAGGCTGTTGACGAAGTCTTCAAGCTTGGTATGGCGCATCCGATGGGGCCGCTCACGCTGGCGGACTTTATCGGGCTGGATGTGTGTCTGGACATCATGCGTGTGTTGCACGACGGGCTGGGCGACCCAAAGTACCGCCCCTGTCCTTTATTGATACGGATGGTGGATGCTGGCTGGCTGGGACGCAAGAGCGGGCGGGGCTTTTATACCTACAACTAGATAAAGTGGCCCGTTACGAGGCCGCTGGCGGCTTTGCTCTTTCGCTGATTGGCGCCGCGAACACTTTATAGTCGATACTGGTACATCGATGGATGACTTGAGCACACGCGCTGTAGCCGCGGCGTTTGCGGTGGCGGCAGCGCAGGGGTTGCGGTGCGATGCGCCGGAGGTACTGGCCGACGGCAGCAACGTGCTGGTGCGCCTGGGGCCTGCTCCGGTGGTGGCGCGGGTGGCGACCACGACGGCGCTGGTGCGGAAGCCGGTTGAGCTTTGGATGCGCATCGATGTGGACCTGGCCGGTTATCTGGCGCGGGAGGGATTTCCAGTTGTGGCTCCCAGCCGGGAGATCGCGCCGGGGCCGCATGTGCAGGACGGATTTGCGGTGACCTTTTGGGAGTATGTGGACCACGACCGCAACGCCTCTCCGGCGGTAGAGGAAGTAGGTGGCCTGTTGTGTGAGCTGCACGGAGCTTTGCGCGGCTACAAGGGTAAGCTGCGGCAGTTGAGTCCGTTCGCGGAGATTCCGGAGTGGCTGGACGAGATTGAGCGATGGGGCACGGTGGATGCGGGCGATGTGGCGATGTTGCGTCGCGGCTATGAGCAGGTGTCCAGGCGCATGCAGCATCTCAAGCTGTCTGAGCAGCCGTTGCATGGCGACGCGCACAGGAAGAATGTTCTCATGACAAGTCGAGGCCCGCTGTGGACGGACTTTGAGGATGCATGCCGGGGACCGCTTGCGTGGGATCTGGCCTGCTTTGTCCAGACCTCGGGCGAAGCGCGCAGGACGGCGCTGGCGAGCTACGGCGGCGAGATTGAGATGGAGCAACTGATCCCGTTCTTCGAGGCGCGCGATCTTCAGGGTGGCGTGTGGTGCGCGGTGCTGTCGTCCCGTTTTGCGGATCGCCGCGAGCGCGCGGAAGAGTGGATGACGGTGTGCCGCGCACGGTACGGGGTATGAGCTTCCTCATCTGGCTCGTGTGGCCAATGCAGGTTCCCCAGGCAATTCGCTCTCTCTTCCACACGGTTCGGGGGTATTCTCGAAAGCATGGTGAAGATGACGGTGCTGGCCAGTGGTTCCAAGGGCAACAGCACGGTTGTCTCGTCGTCGCGCACGCGGATTCTGGTGGACGTGGGCGTGTCCTGCCGCGAGCTGTTTAAGCGCATGGCGGCGGCGGGTGAGGACCCGCAGACGCTGGACGCGATTCTGATTACGCATGAACACCAGGACCATGTGCAGGGGCTGTCGGTAACGGCGCGCAAGCTGGGGATTCCCGTTTACTGTACGGAGCCGACGCACCGGGAGTGGATGCGCTGGATGACGCCGCGCAAAAAGATGACCTATGCCGAGTGGCTGGCCGCGCGCAAAGCCGAGGCCCAGACTGTTGCGGCGAATCCTGAAATGGATGGCCGCGAGGCGTTCGAGGAGGAGCATTCCGAGGCCGCCGCCGATCCCGTTCCCGAGCAGACAACGGCCCCGAAGCCTAAAAAAGACCCCTCCGCGCTTCCCGCTGTCGAGTATTTTTCTGCAGGCGAAGGCTTCTCGGTGGGCGATATTTCTGTGACGCCGTTCACTATTCCGCATGACGCTGCGGACCCCGTAGGCTTTATTTTTCAAGTCGATGGGGTGCAAATTGGATTTGCAACGGACCTGGGATATATGCCTCCCAACGCGAAGCGGCATCTGAGGAAATGCGACATTCTCATGCTGGAGTCGAACCATGATCTGGACATGTTGCGTGACGGACCCTATCCTTGGAGCGTCAAACAACGTGTGATGTCGCGCGTGGGGCATTTGTCCAATTTGGCCGCGGCGGAGTTTCTGGAAGGCGACTACGATGGCGGTGCGGCTTATGTCGTGCTGGCGCACCTTTCGGAAAGCAATAATATGCCCGAGCTGGCACGGGTAAGTGCAGAACGGGCACTGGCAGGACGGGTGAATCTGCTGAAGAACCGGATATTGCTTGCGTCGCAGGTTCATCCGCTGGAATCGATTGTTTTGTAAGGGTGTTGCGGATGCTGGGGCAGCGAGTTTGCGGGCTGAAATTGAGCAACACTGAACTATAATCATAATCTAGGGATACGCTCCCCCTCCCTTTCTCGTTTGGCAGAGAGGCCGGGATTCCGAATCATTTTGGTTTGGGGGGCCGGCAGGAAGCGAGCAATGATGTCCAAGTGTACCGACCAAGTCGTAGGCGATATTCTCTCGAGTTGGAGGTATGACATTTCCGGGATTTCGCCGGAAATGTGCACCGACTACGAGGAGCATCTGGCGACCTGTGAGTATTGCCACCGCCGGCAAAAGCTGCACCGCATTGTGGATGTGACGCTGATCGGATTGAGCACGCTGTCGATTGTGGCATTTCTGCTAGCACTGGCGGTCATCCACCACGTGCCGCCGTTGCGCGACTGGGTGCTGGTTATGCATCTGGACGGGCGCTACGTGGCCCTTTCGCTACAGATGGGCGCGATGTTCGGGTTGCTGATTTCGCTGGTGATGTGGGTGCTGGTGGCGGTGGCCACTCCGGTGCCGGTCTACCTGACCGGGATGGCTCTGGAGCAGGCCCGCATGCTGCAAAGCCGCCTGCCTCACAACCAGCACAACAATACCCCGCGCAACGCGGCATAGCCTGGTGCAGGTTCGCTCAAGCCAATCGCTGTGTGAGCCTCTGTCTGCTCTCGGTTAGGAGCGGCTATCGGCAGGCCTGGGCCGGGATGTATCCAGTTTGCCGATCAGGCCGGTTACTTTTTCCAGATGATGCCGGGTACACCAGGTCTCTACACCCTTGGCGATGTGCTCCACGGCGCGCGGATCGGCATAACTGGCGGTGCCGACCTGCACTGCGGTGGCCCCGGCCAGCAGAAACTCAATCGCGTCCTCAGCCGTGACAATGCCTCCCAGGCCCATGATGGGAATCGAGACAGCGTTCGCCGCCTCCCACACCATGCGTACCGCAATGGGCTTGATTGCCGGCCCCGAGAGGCCTCCGGTGATGTTGGCGATGCGCGGGCGGCGGGTTTCCACGTCGATGGAGAGCGCCACAAAGGTATTGATGAGCGAAAGCCCGTCGGCTCCGGCCTCCTCCGCACACTTGGCCATGGCCGGAATGGACGTAACGTTGGGCGAGAGCTTTATGATCACCGGCCGTGTGGCAATCTGCTTTACGCGCCACACCAGCTCGTCCAGCGCCACAGGATCGGCGCCGAAGGCCATGCCGCCGTGGTCGGTGTTGGGGCAGGACGCATTGATCTCGTAGGCGGCGATACCTTCAGCATCGTTGAGCTGGCGAACCACCTCCACGTAGTCCGCGGCGTGGTAGCCGAACACGTTCACAATCAGGGCGCACTTCGGGTAGCGGCGCATCTCGGGAAGCTTCTTCTCAATGAATGCCTTTACGCCGATGTTCTGCAGCCCGATGGCGTTCATCATTCCCGCGGCAGTCTCAATAATGCGGGGCGCGGGGTTGCCGGCCATCGGCTCGCGCGAAATGCCCTTGGTGACGAAGCCGCCGATCTTCTCAATCGAGACGATGTCTTCAAACTCGACGCCGTAGCCGAAGGTTCCGCTGGCGGCAATTACGGGATTCTCAAGCTGAATGCCGGCGAACTGCACGTGCATGTCTGTCTTCAAGGCTTCTTCTCGCTGGCGGTGGATTTGTGGATCGGGTGGTGAACGCGGCGGCGCGTGGGACGGCGCACGCGGCGCTTCGGTGACTCAGGCTCAGGATACTTCACCTGCGATTCCGGCTTCAGGGCCTGGGTGAGAATTTGCCCCACCGAGGCGGATGGTTGATTGACGCCGAGCAGGGAAGCGAAGGTTGCGGCAAGGTCAACCGGCTGCACGCGGCCGCGATAGGTTCCGGGCGCAAAGGGCGCGCCGTAAAAGGCCAGCGGCACATGGCGGTCATACGAATATGGCGTGGAGTAGTTGGCGCCCTGCATCTGGAAGGCGTCGGGAATAACCATGACGTACCAGCCGCCGTTCGGCGTGTAGCTGTGCGCAAGCAGGCGTCCGAAGGGGGTTTCCGGCAGCAGACCCGTGGCCATCTGCACGCGCGTGTAGCTGCGGAACAGTCGTGGCACAGGCGGCAGCTTATGCATCGCGGGGCGGGGCCTGGGGGCCTTCGCGCCGGTCGGCGTTTCCGCGGGCGGCGGTGTCGCCATGGCCTTGTCAAGATCCGCAAAGGCGGCGGGCAGCGCCTTCTGCACCGCGTCCTCGGCTTCGCGTTCGTTGATTCCGGCGCGGGTGAAGGAAGGCGGATTCAGCGCGAGGTAGGGCAGGTCCTGGTTGGGCAGCAGGTAGGGGATTTTTTCGCCGGGCGAGAACCTCATATTCATGGCGTAATTCACATCGGCGGCGAGCTGCTTCAGATTAATGCCGGCGGCGTTCAGGCCAAGCCTGGCGGCGACGGCGGATCCGGGCGCAAAGCCGTGATCGGCAGTCAGCGCAATCCATACATTGCCCAGCCCGCCGGGAATGTTCTTGTCGAGCCAGCTGAATAAGTCGCCGAGGTAGACATCGACAGCATCGATCATGGCGCGCTGCTGGGGCGAGTCGGGACCGGCGCGGCGCCCCAGAATGTCCGTTGACGAAATGCTGAGGATCAGCAGGTCGGTCGTCGAGTGCTGGCCCAGGTTCTCGCCGGTGATGAGCGCCTTGGCAAAGTCCAGCTCATAGCCCACGGCGGCGGTTGTCGGGCCAACATCGTTAAAAAAGTTGCCGGTATTGATCATCGTCCCGGCTTGCTGGCGGGCCTGGGCAATGCGTCCGCTATCGTCAAAGGTCGCAGCCCATGCTGGAAGCTGCGGCATGTAATAGCTGGAAGTGATAAATCGCCCGGTGAGCGGGTCGATCCAGAAGGCTCCGTTGGCGGTTGCTCCGGCTGGCAGGATGGCCGCCGGGTCCGTTAGCGAAATGCTCCATACTTCGGATTGGCCCTTGGTGTCGAGCCGCAGTTCGTCGCCGACGGTGGACGCGAGCAGGTTGCGCGGCGAAGCGCCGGGGGTGTCTTTTTCTCCGGCGGGCAGGCCGACCAGGGCGTAGCGCCCGTCCTCCACCGACGAGACCCGGCGATTCTTGTTCCGGCTCAGGTCCCACCAGTAGTTGCTGCCGATGCCGTTGCCGTCCGTGTACGCCCCGGTGCCGATGGCGGCGTGGCCGGGCGCGGTCCTGGTGTTCGCGTAGTCGTAGTAGCAGTCCGGAAACCAGGCTCCGTGATCGAGGAGCAGGTTGAAGCCGTTGTCCTTGAAGTCCGCGCGGTAACGCTCCAGGTAGTCGGCGCGGAACTGGTCGAGGACCAGGATGATGACCAGCCGGGGATGGTGGTCGTAGGCGGTGGCACGGGCACGGGGAAGGGTGACAAGCGTCAGCGTACAAACGAGAAGAAGAGCCGCAATTCGTTTGAGCTGCTGCATAACAGTTTCAGTATCGCAGGACTGAGCGGGATGGCGCACGCGCGAGTAGCCGGCATAACCGGCCTTGCTGGCTCGTGATGTCCTCCGCGTCACCCTGTAAACTGGTTATCTATGCTTGATTTGTTATTTGTACGCGCCAATCTGGAGTTGGTGGAAGGGAAGCTTCGAGACCGGGGACAGGCCCCGGCGGAGTTGCTGGGGGATTTTCGCGCGCTGGACAAGGACCGCCGCGAACGGATTACCCAAGCCGAACAGCTCAAGGCGCAGCGCAACAAGCTGAGTGAAGAGGTGGCGCGGCTGAAGAAGTCCGGGCAGGACGCATCGGCGGTGATGGAAGAGACGCGCGCGCTGAAGGCGAAGATGGAGTCGCTGGAGGGCGCTGCGACCGAGGCCGAGGCCAAGATGCAGGCCATTCTGGCGCGCATTCCGAACCTGCCGCTGGCCGATGTGCCGGTCGGCAAGAGCGAGCAGGACAATGCCGAGGTGAAGAAGTGGGGCGAGCCGGCGCAGTTTGAGTTTGCCGCGAAGCCGCATTGGGAACTGGGCGAGCAGTTGGGCATTCTGGACTTTGAGCGGGCCGCCAAACTTTCGGGAGCACGTTTTGCCGTGTATTGGGGGCAGGGTGCGCGGCTGGAGCGGGCACTGGCCAACTTTATGCTCGATATCCATACCAAAGAGCACGGGTACACCGAGGTTCTGCCGCCGTTCATGGTGAACAGCAAGTCTCTGTATGGAACGGGGCAACTGCCGAAATTTGCCGAAGACCTGTTCCGCTGCGCAGACGAGCAGGGCTACGAGGCTGGTGTGTATCGCGAAAACGACCACTGGCTGATTCCGACGGCGGAGGTTCCGGTGACCAATCTCTACCGCGACGAGACGCTGGACGATGCCGAGCTGACACAGTCGCTGGTGGCCTATACGCCGTGCTTCCGGTCCGAGGCTGGGTCCTACGGCAAGGACGTGCGCGGGATTATTCGCCAGCATCAGTTCCAAAAAGTAGAGTTGGTGAAGTTTGCGCGTCCCGAAGACAGTGAGGCGGAGCACGAAAAGCTCACGCGCCATGCGGAGACGATTTTGGAGCGGCTGGGGCTGCCCTATCGGCGCATGCTGCTGTGCACAGGCGACATGGGCTTTAGTTCGGCCAAGACGTATGACCTTGAGGTGTGGCTGCCGGGGCAGAATCTGTACCGGGAAATTTCTTCGTGCTCGAACTTTGGGGACTTTCAGGCGCGGCGGGCGAACATTCGCTATAAGCCCAAGGGGCAGAACAAGTCAGCGCTGGTGCACACGCTGAACGGCAGCGGGCTGGCCGTGGGGCGGACCTGGCTGGCGATTCTGGAGAACTACCAGCAGGCAGATGGGACGGTCCGGGTACCCGAAGCACTGGTACCCTATATGGATGGGCGAACGGTGATTGAACCCCGTGCCCGAGCGAGGTAAGCAAGGCAAGTGCGACGCATTCTGAAGAGCTATTTCTTCTGGACCTATGAGCGGGGCAGCTTCCATTACGACGTAATGGTGACGCTGATTCTGGTGTTCATCTTCGCCACGCCGTTCCTGTGGAACTACGGAGACCGTCCGCAGCCGAACAAGCTGGCGGCGAACAGTCTTCTGGTTAAAACGGCGGGGGCGGGGAAGTATGTCTATGAGGTTCCGGTGTCGGACATCCACTCGAACGGCGCCCCGATTGAATCGCAGCTCAAGACCCAGATTGAAGCCGTGTCCGGTCCGGTCCAGGTGGAGAGTTTTGTCCCGGTCAAAGGATCGGACGGCAAGGTGCAGGCCTACCGGGTTTGGGCGCATCGCTGATCCCCAGGCCAGGTGAGGAGTCGCGGAGTTTATAGCGCATCCTGCGGGAGAAAATTGGGTTTCCTATCACTATGAGAACAATGAAGAAGACAGCGTTATTCGCCCTGGTGGCCGTGGTCGCTTCCGTTGTGGCGTTCGCGCAGGACGCTGATTTGCGGCAGGTGCTCAACCAGATGGACGCCGCATCCGCGCGGTTCCAGAGCGCGCAGGCCGACTTTGTGGCCGATACCTACACGTCCGTGGTGCAGGGCCACGACATCCAGAAGGGAACCATCGCCTTCCGGCGCGTGGGCCCCAGAACGGAAATGGTGATGCACGTCAAGACCGACGACGGCCAGCCTTCGCTCAAGGATGTTCTCTACAAGAAGGGCGAGCTCGCCTACTACCAGTCCCTCGTGAAGCAGGAGACGATCCTGAAGGCCAGCTCAAACTATGAGCGCTACCTTACGCTCGGCTTTGGCGGCAGCGGCAAACAGTTGGCTGCGGACTGGAACATCAAGTACCTGGGCAAGGAGACGGTGGGCGGCGTGGAAACCGCCAAGCTCGACCTTACGCCAAAGACACCCAGCGATCAGTTCGCGCACATCATCATCTGGGTCAACACGGGCAACGGCATCGCCCTGAAGCAGGAGGTCTTCCAGGAGAGCGGCGACTGGCGCACCGCGGTCTATTCGAACATTCGGCTGAACGATGTTCCGGCAAGCGCGTTTAAGCTCAAGATCGCCCCCGGAACACAGGTTGCCCGCAAGTAGTTAGGAGCCGTTCGCTAGTGTCCCGAGTCTGAAGTTTATTCAACAATTCGATTCATGGAAGCGATTCGAATAGCAGCACACAGGGGCTAAAGCCCATTGAGATTGAGAGCTTGTCGGCATGACTGAAGTCGTGCCCTGATACAAGACTCAAAATCATTTCTTTAACGAATTTAAGACTCAGCACGCTAGTCTTTAACGAATTTAAGACTCATTATGCTAGAGCGGAGTCTCGGTTGACGTCTCAGGCGCACGCGGAGTCAAAGCTACAGCAGCCAGCGCAAGGATCATGGGGAAACACTCGAGCGTATAGCGCGGTTCGGGCGCGTCGAGCGTGGCCAGCAGAGCACAGCGTATGAGGATATAGAAAAGCATGGCGGCCGATAGCGGTGGCCACTTCTTTAAACCCCATGCGGCGAGGATAAGATAAACCAGATTCAACCCAGCATAGGCCCAGGCAAAGACCGTCTCGCCTTCGTGCGCCTCAAACTGCCACCAGCGCAGCTCGATCCACAGCAGCGCGGTGCGGGGGCGGAGCCACATGTCTGCCAGGCGCGTCAGCGGCAGCACAACGTAGTAGCGGAAAGGATGCGCGCCGATGTGTTCGGTTGCCAGCGCGGCAAAGCGTGCGTCAAGCGCCGGGGTGACCGTAAGGCCCTTGTTGTAGTCGTCAAGGAGCTGTTTGGTTTGCTCGTATTGCTGGTGCGAGTCGAACGCGCGCGACGGCAGATCGTTGAGATCAATGGTGGCGCTTCCGCCGTTCCAGTAGACCTCCCAGGTGCAGGTAAAGTCGGCGCAGAAGGAGCGGGCCCAGCGATTGAATCCTGGATTGGTGAACTGGCCGGGGTCCATGGCCGATTGTGGAGCAAGCGGCTGGAAGACGTGGAAGGTGCGCCAGTTGCGCATGGTCCAGGGGAGGAAGGGAAGAATGGAGAGCAGCCCGGCCGCGACGGCGAAGCGCATCATGCGGGCTGTGCCCCAGCGCTTGCGCCCGTACCACACCATGGCAGGGCAGAGCGCGACGGCGATCAGTGCGCCGTCGGGACGCAGCAGCGCGGCATAGCTCCAGGCAAAGGCTTCGAGCACGGCCCATCGCCACAGCGGTGTTTCCAGAAAGCGAATGAGAGCATACAGCGCGAGCGTGATGAAGAAGATTTCCAGCGTCTCGGTCAGTGGCGTGCCGGTGTAGTTTGCAGTGAAGGGGCACAGAGCCGACAGCCACAGGGCCCACCATCCGGCCTTGCGGCTCCAGATTCTGCGCGCAAAGTCGGCCAGCAGCAGGCAGCCGCCCAGGCTGAAAACAACCTGTGTGAACATCACCGCGTTGTAGTGCTCCATGCCGAGCAGCGCGAAGCAGATTGCCAGAAACAACGGGTATCCCGGCAGCCGGATGAGGGTGGGACGGAGTGCCCCGGTCTGGCTGGTGAGGGCGTAGGTTCCGTGCAACAGCCAGTTTTTTGCAATGTCGCCATAGACGAGCGGGTCGCCCAGGATTCCAGGGTAGTAGCGGATAAACCAGAGGCGAAGGATGGCTCCCAGAGCAAGCGCGATCAGTGCCACCCACCAGCGGCGCGGCAGAACAGAATGCGATGCGGGTTCGGAGTCCATACACGCAGGGTACAAGGGTTGGGCTTGCAGGTACAGATTTCAGCAGCTTCCGGCCACCCAAGCCGTCGCCGTGCTTGTAAATTAAGAGAGAGCGGAATGCTCCGACGATGAAGCAGGTCTTTTACGATCCGAACCTGAAACGATGGAAGCGGCTGCGCCGCATCACGGATGTGGCTTTTCTGGTTGCCACCATGGTCGGCATTGTTTTTATTTTCAGCGTGGTCAAGGGCGAGCGGCTGCCCGATCTGCTCATGCCCGTGCAGCAGCACAAATTCAGAGCGCTCAAGCAGCGTCGCATCGGCGCCAAGCTGCGCAAATCTCTGGAGCGCCCATCGCACCGCAGGACACACATTCCTCCGTCTGAAGTCACGATGAACGAGGATGAGGGCCTGCGCGCCGCGTTTTACGTAAACGATGAGCCCAGCTACTCCTCGCTCAAGCAGCACATCCGCGAGATCGACATGCTGTTTCCGGACTGGCTGCATGTTGTGTCGGCTGACGGCACCCTGGCCGGAGCGACTCCGATGTTTCCGGTCCACTTGTACCCTGTGGTGGACAAGGACGGGGTCCATGGAGTGGACCCGGAGAACCGCATCGCACGCCTGATCAGGGCTACCAAAGGGAGCATGGAAGTCTTTCCCATGCTCAATGACTACAATCCGGTGACTCAGGACTGGGACGGCGATGCGATTGACCAGATGCTCCAGAACCCTGCGGCGCGCCAATGGCTGCACGATCAGCTGGACAAGTTTCTGGATGCCAATCCGCAATATCACGGCATCTGCCTCGACTTTGAAGCATTTCCTCATCCCAGCCGAGACCGCAAGCTCTATGCGGATTGGATCGCGGAGTTGTACCGCGATTTCCACGCAAAGAATCTGCGGCTGTATGTGAACGTGGCGATTGGCAACAAGGACTGGTACCTGAAGAAACTGGCGGCAAACACCGACGGCGTCATCCTGATGGATTACGACCAGCACGAGGACTCCAGTGATCCGGGCCCGGTCGCAGCGGAGAGCTGGTTCGACACCAACCTTCTGAACATGCTCAAAGCCATTCCTCGGCAGAAGATCATTTGCGGAATTGGCAATTACGGCTACGACTGGTCACTGCCTGTGCCGGAGAAGGGCAAAAGCCCCGCAAACAAGGTTCTCGATGTTACCGATCTGACCGTGCAGCAGGCCTGGCAACGTGCGGCCGAAGCGAGCGCGGACGTGCACTTTTTTGGTGATGAGCTTAATCCGTACTTTGAGTACGTCGATGAGGACGCGAAAGTCCGGCACGTTGTGTGGTTTCTCGACGGCGTAACGGCCTTGAATGAGATGCGCGATGCGCGGCAGATGGGCATCCGGACCTTCGCATTGTGGCGTTTGGGCGAGGAGGATAGCTCCTTGTGGTCGATATGGAATAATCCCGATGCCAAGGATGCGCCGCAACTCCTTGAGAAGGTCCCTCCCGGAAATGATGTGGACACCGAGGGCGAAGGCGACATTATGCGCATCGTGGCGCTGCCCAAGTACGGCCACCGTACCGTGAACATGGACGAGAACAACTTTACGGCAACCGATGAGGACATGACCGAGCTGCCGCGGCCATATGTAGCGGAACAGTACGGGTACAACCCGCACGAGTTGGCGATCAGCTTTGACGACGGCCCCGACCCGACCTGGACGCCGAAGATCCTGGCCGTGCTGATGAAGTACCACGTTCCCGCCACGTTCATGGTGATTGGCGAAGAGGCGCTGAATCATCCGGACCTGCTTGAAGACTATTACAAGGACGGGATGGAGGTCGGCAACCACACCTTCACCCATCCCGATATCAGCGAAATTTCCGATTTCCAGTTGCGTTCGGAACTCAATCTTACTGAGCGCCTGTTTGCGGCCAAGCTCGGTGTGCAGCCGCTCTTCTTCCGCCCGCCGTACTCCATTGACCAGGAGCCGGACACCAACGACCAGGCCGCGCCCGCCTATCGCATCCAGAAGATGGGCTACATCATTGTGGGCGACAAGATCGACACGGACGACTGGAACGAGCATCCGCGCAAGTCGCCGCAGGAGATTACCGACAGCGTCCTCAAGCAGATCCAGGAGATGAAGACCACTCCGTGGATGCGCGGCAGCATTATCCTGATGCACGACGGCGGAGGAAACCGCTCGGCCACGGTGGCCGCGCTTCCGATGCTCATCACAACTTTGCGCGCCCGGGGATACAAGTTCGTCAACGTCTCTGACCTGATGGGCAAGACCCGCGCCGAGGTCATGCCTCCTATCTTGCCACGAATGCGCTGGCAGGCGAGGGTGGACTCGGTCGCCTTCTTCTTCTTCGGTTTTTTCAACCACTTTGTGGTGGGTGTTTTCTTCCTGGGCGACGTTCTTATGAGCGCGCGCCTCATCTTCATCGGCCTGTTCGCGCTTATCGACCGGCTGCGCCACCGCCGGGTTCCGCCGGGAAAATACGAGCCGCGGGTGGCCGTGCTCATTCCCGCCTACAACGAAGAGACGGTGATTGTGCGGACCATCCGCTCCGTGCTGAACTCCGATTACGCCAACCTGCGCGTGATTGTGATCGATGACGGCTCCACCGACAATACCTTGGAGGTGACGCGCGCCGCGTACCCGGACGAGATAGCCGCGCAGCGTCTCATGGTGCTCACCAAGCCCAACGCGGGCAAGGCGGTAGCGCTCAATTTTGGTCTTGAGCATGTGGAGGAAGAAATCTACGTCGGCATTGACGCGGACACGGTGATCGCATCCGATGCGGTCCGCCAGCTCGTCTTCCACTTTGCCGATCCGCGCGTGGGCGCCGTGGCCGGAAACGCCAAGGTCGGCAACAAGGTCAACCTTTGGACGCAGTGGCAGGCCCTCGAATACATCACCAGCCAGAACTTTGAGCGGCGCGCGCTCGACTTGTTCAACGTGGTCACGGTTGTTCCCGGCGCCATTGGGGCATGGCGCACCGAGGCGGTGCGCAAGGGCGGAGGCTACCCCATCAACACGGTGGCCGAGGACGCCGACCTCACCATGAACCTGCTCGAGCAGACCTACAAGGTGATCTACGAGGACCGTGCCCTGGCGTTTACTGAGGCTCCGGTGAATGCGCGCGGGCTCATGCGGCAGCGTTTCCGCTGGTCGTTCGGCACCCTGCAGGCCGTCTTCAAGCACAAGCAGGCTTTCCGCACCAACCGTGCCATGGGCCTGTTCGCGCTGCCGAATATCATCGTTTTCCAGATTCTTCTGCCTCTGGTATCTCCGTTCATCGACCTCATGTTCGCCGCCGGAGTGATTCATTACTTTATCGACAAGCACTTCCATCCGGTGACGACCAGCGCAGCCAGCTTTGAAAAGCTGCTCACCTACTTCCTGGCCTTCCTGGTCATTGATTTTGTCACCTCCGCGCTGGCCTTCTCGCTGGAGCGGCGGCATCCCGCCAGCAAGGGCGACGTGTGGCTGCTGTTTCATATTTGGTTGCAGCGCTTCGCCTACCGGCAGGTGTTTTCCATTGTGCTGTTTAAAACCATCAAACGCGCCATCGACGGGCGCCCCTTTAACTGGGAGAAGATCGAGCGCACGGCCAGGATGTCCCGCCGTACAGAGAAGATTGCCGGGTAGCTAGGGGATGTCCTCTGGGGAAGCTTCGGCCTAGTCCCCTCGGTTCGCGGTCAAGTCGATTTCTTTTCTGCCGATACATAGAGGCAGAAAGATGGTGCTACACTTCGCCCATAGGATCGCTGCTGCATTGCTGATACAGCCGCGCTGGAGCCAATCCAGGCTGGTTGCGCTCCTTGCCACGAAGTTGTTCCCGCCGCATTTTTCCTGCTCGTTGACTGACTCCTCAGCTTGAACATCGCTACCGATCCGTCCATCAAGGCCAACATCGCGATCGAGCAGCAGAAGCTCCAGAACGACGCAAACTACCTGCGCTTCTATCCAATCCTTGCCGGAGGCATTGTCTACCGGTTCTGATTCCGCCGCTGCGAGCCTTCCCGATTTTGCCCCTCGATGTTGCCTTTGCTTCGGCTTTCCCCCTGGAGGGCCGGCACAGACAGGTTTTCCTGAACGGAGCTACACTGGAGGGTTATGGCTACCACTGAAATCTCCACTGTCATCCATCCCCGCGCGCCGCAGGGCGCGTTCCACAACGAACCCTTTACCGACTTCAGCCGGCATGAGAATGCGCATGCCATGCGCGAAGCGCTGGTGTGCGTGAGCGAAATGCTGGGCCACGAGTATGAACTCGTCATCGGTGGCGAGCGCGTGCGGACGCAGGGCAAGATCGTATCCAAAAACCCGGCCCGTCCGGCGCAGGTGGTGGGTATTCATCAGAAGGCCGGCGCGGAGCAGGCCGAAAAGGCCATGCAGGCCGCGCTGCGCGCCTTTGAGACCTGGCAGCACGTTACCGCCGAGGAGCGGGCCGCGCTGCTGCTGAACGCCGCGGCGATCATTCGTGAGCGCAAGTTTGAGTTCTGCGCCTGGATGACCTACGAAGTGGGCAAGAACTGGGCCGAGGCCGATGCCGACGTCGGCGAGACCATCGACTTCCTCGAATTTTACGCACGCGAGGCGCTCCGCCTCTCTCTCGCCACCACGCCCATCCAGTATCCCGGTGAGCGCAACGAACTGCTCTACATCCCGCTGGGTGTGGGTGCGGTCATTCCGCCGTGGAATTTTCCGTTCGCGATTATGGCGGGCATGACGGCGGCAGCTATTGTTTCCGGCAACACCGTCATTCTGAAGCCCTCCAGCGACTCACCCACCATCGCGGCGCGTTTTGTCGGCGCGCTGGAAGAGGCCGGTCTGCCTCCGGGCGTGGTCAACTTCTGCCCCGGCTCCGGCGCGAGCTTTGGCAACGCCATCGTCGAGCATCCCAAGACGCGCTTCATCGCCTTCACGGGATCGAAGGAGGTCGGACTCGAGATTCACGAACGCGCCGCCAGGGCCCAGAAGGGGCAAATCTGGATCAAGCGCACCATCCTCGAAATGGGCGGCAAGGACTCGATCATCGTGAGCGCGGACGCGGACCTGGATCAGGCCGTGGCCGGCGTGGTGGCGTCAGCCTTCGGCTTCAGCGGGCAGAAATGCTCCGCCTGCTCGCGCGTGATTGTGGAAGAGACGGTCTATGACGTCTTTATCGAGCGTGTGCGGGAGGCGGTGGCCGCGCTTAAGGTCGGTGATCCCGTCGAAAATCCGAACATGGGCCCGGTGGTGAATGAGGGCGCCATGAAGACCATTCGGGGCTACATCGAAGTTGGCAACAAGGAAGGCCGTCTGATCACCGGGGGCAAAGCGATTTCGACCGCCGAAGAGGGGTACTATCTGGAGCCGACGGTCTTTGCCGATATTGCGCCCGATGCGCGCCTCGCGCAGGAGGAGATATTCGGCCCGGTGCTTGCCATCCTCAAAGCACAGGACTTTGACAGCGCGCTGGCCATCGCCAACAACACGGAGTTTGGCCTGACCGGCGCCGTCTATTCCCAGGACCGCGTCAAGCTCGACAAGGCACGCCGCGAGTTCCACGTGGGCAACCTGTACTTCAACCGCAAGTGCACCGGAGCCATGGTGGGCGCGCATCCCTTTGGCGGATTCAATATGTCCGGTACCGACTCCAAGGCGGGTGGACCCGATTATCTCTACTTATTCACGCAGGCTAAGTCGGTTGCGGAAAAGCTGGCTTAGTTCATATAAAACAAGCGCAAAGTCATAACCCCACCTTTTACAGGCGGGGTTATGTACTGCTGGGGAAGACGTTAGTGGGCCATTCCTGCTAATTGACCTGCCCAATAAGCTCGCCGGCGGCAAGCGCGGCTTCCGCAAGGATACGATGATGAATCGTGAACAGCGCCAGCTCCAGGCGGTCGGAAACGCCGGTCTTGTCGTAAATGCTGCGCAGGTAGTTCTTGACCACCTGTTCCGTCGTGATCAGACGGTAGGCGATCTCCTTGTTCTTGCAGCCCTGAATGATAAGCGCTACGATCTTCATCTCCTTCGGCGTCAACCGGTCGCGCACCCGTGCTCCCACGGGGTCTTCCTCGTGCACGGTGCCCAGGCATCCGCTGGCGATGACACCGCGCTCGCCCTGAATGACACGGCGCATGCACTCGATCAGAGACGGTCCGCTGACGGAGCGGTGCACCGCTCCGTTTACACCGTCCGCGATGAAGGGCTGAATCGGTTCATGGTTTTCCGCGATGACCACGGCACGGCTTCCGGTGGAGCGGACGCGTGCCATCACTTGTAGGGTGTTCAGTTTCATGGAGGAGGCGAAGATGAGTGTTGCTCCCCGGAACGTTTCCATAACCTGGAAAACACGGATTGGATCGCCACACTGGGCAATGATTCGGAAATCATCTTCAATGGCCAGTATTTTGGCGGTCCCCGCTCTGAAAATAGCCTGATTATCAGCAAGTATGATTTTGTTCATGTTCTCCCACTAACTTCTAACTTGGTTAGGCAGTAAAGGATGCCTTGCATGAGGAAACAAGGCGTCCTGAAAGGCCGGAAGCGGTTTCGCTTAACCACGTTCTCTTGCTTGCCGGTCAATAGTATTTATCCGAGCAATGCAGCATAAGGGGCAAAATCATCCACAATGTCACACCAATGAACTGCTTGAGCGTGCGCAGCCTGATTTATTAATTTTTGATTTAATGAATTCAGAGTAATTCATTTATTTCACGCAGCAAACAAATTTCCGACCCTTGAGTAACCAAAGTAATGTCCCAAATTGGGAAATGTGAAATGTCCAGAAATCCTTTTTGCGCATTCCTGCTACGCATTTTTCCGGACGGTACACTGAGGAGACCATGGGTAAGCCGGTAATCTTGGCCGTAGACGACGACGCCAGCGTTCTGGAAGCCATTATTCAGGATCTGCGGCGACAATATGGGCCCAATTACAGAATTTTGCGCGCGGGGTCGGGGCAGGCTGCACTGGATATGTGTGTCCAGTTGCAGCAACGTGGCGACGAAGTGGCGTTGTTTGTTTCAGATCAGCGCATGCCGGGTATGACGGGCGTGGATTTTCTTGAGCAGGCACGTCATTTGTATCCCGAAGCGCGGCGTGTGCTGCTCATCGCCTATGCGGACACCGAGGCGGCGATCAAGGCCATCAATACGGCGCGCATCCAGTACTACCTGACCAAGCCGTGGGATCCGCCCGAGGAGCGGCTCTACCCCGTGCTCGACGACCTGCTGGGCGCCTGGGCGGAGGGCTATAAGCCGCGCTATGAGGGCATGCGGGTTATTGGTCCGCGCTGGTCGGCGGTCGATTACCAGGTGCGGGACTTCCTGTCTCGCAATCAGGCGCCGTACATCTGGCTTGACCCGGAGCGCGAAAGCGAAGCCTTTGAGTGGCTGGAGCGCTATGGGCTGGATGACCGCAAGCTGCCCGTAGTGTTGTTCCCGGATGGCTCTTCCATGGTGCAGCCGACCCAGATGGCGCTGGCTGAGAAGATCGGCCTGAGTACCCGCGCCGCACGGGACTTCTATGACCTGGTGGTGGTGGGCGGCGGCCCGGCGGGGCTTGCCGGTGCGGTGTATGCCGCATCCGAGGGGCTGAAGACATTGCTGGTCGAGCCGGAAGCTCCGGGCGGACAGGCGGGGTCAAGCTCGCGGATCGAGAATTATCTGGGATTTCCGTCAGGAGTAAGCGGAGCCGATTTGGCCCGGCGGGCCTACGTGCAGGCCTCGCGCTTCGGAGTGGAGTTCCTCACCCAGTGCGTGACGGGCATTCGTGCCGAGAACCAGTACCGGCTGATCCGTACCTCGGACGGAAACGAGGTCTCGTGCCGGGCCGGGTTGATTGCTTTGGGCGTCAACTATCGCCGTCTGCAGGCTCCGGGAGTGGAGCGGCTGACCGGGGCAGGTGTCTCTTACGGCGCCGCGCTGGTTGAGGCCCGCGCCTGCCGGGGCGAGGAAGTCTCCATGGTGGGCGGGGCCAACTCGGCTGGCCAGGCGGCCATGCACTTTGCGCAGTACGCCCGGCAGGTAACCATGCTGGTGCGGAGCCCCTCACTGGAAGCCAGTATGTCGAAATATTTAATCGATCAGATTGCCGGGACATCGAACTATAAAGGTGGAGACCGGTTCGCAGGTGGTCGAAGCCATGGGAGAAAGCCGCCTGGATGGCCTGCGGTTGAGCTGCCGGGGCCAGGAAATTCAGGTTCCGGCGACCGGGCTGTTCATCTTTATCGGAGCAGCGCCTTCAACCAGTTGGCTGCCGGAGCAGATCATGCGCGATCCGCACGGGTTCGTCCTTTCCGGACCGGATTTGCGCGTGGACGGCAAGCCGCCGCTGCGCTGGAAAGAGGAGCGCGACCCGTACCTGCTGGAGACCAGCATGCCGGCATTTCCAGCGAGCATCCGAACATATCTTTGAGCCCTTCTTCACCACCAAGCCGGTCGGCGTAGGCACCGGACTGGGCCTGGACATTGCGCACCGCATTGTCGTCGGTCAGTTCCGCGGGGAAGTCACCTTCTCGAGCGAACCGGGCAGGACGGAGTTCGTGGTACGGATTCCATCGCCGCGATAGGTATTTGTGGCGTATTACGTTCACCTCTAATTGCGGCTCGTTTGGCCCTCATACCGCACCCACGTGTGTGTGATGCTGTATCACAAATCTTCTATGGATCGGCAACACTGTAAGACCGCAGGCATTTTCCAGGCATTATCCTTGAGTGAGGTTGAGAGCCACATGAACGCAAACCCTCCTGACGCAAAGCGTCTTAAGTTCTTCTGCGACATTTTATTCGTCCTATCTCTCGCGGCAGTGGTTATCTTCATCCTGCGTCTGCCTCTTTTCCCGAACAGTGACGGGTCCGTGCATCTCTACTACGCGCACGTGATGTGGAGCCTGGTGAATCACCAGCCGCTCTATGAGCATTTCTATGCCATTCGGCATCTCATAGGCGTTTATTCCATTCACTATTTTGCATTGATTCTTTTTGAAAACTTTGTTTCTCCAGCGAAGGCGGAGGAGCTGTTTATTGCAATCATTCTGGTGAATTCAGCTCTTGGATTCAGGTTTCTTGCGGGACGCCTTGGCGCCAACTCCGCCGTCGTGTCGCTGTGGATGGTTCCTCTGCTTTTGAGCTGGCCGCTCGGAGCAGGCTTTCTAAACTACTGTTTCGCCATCGGCGCGGTGTGTTGGGCGCTGGGTTTCTGGATAGGCTTGCCTCCGGAGGGGAAAGCACGCGGGGTCATCGGATTTTCTGTCGCGGTGGTGGCGATGATATTTTCGCACCCGGTTCCCTTGCTATTTCTTGTCATCTTCCTTACCGCTGACCTGTTGCTCCGGTGGATGGAAGAGCGGCGCTCGAATGCGAGCGGTTTTTTCCGTAGGCATTCAGCGCGTCTTGCAGCGTTCGGCCTGACATGTCTGGCAATTCTTGTTCCATCCATACTGGTTCAAAAGGGCCAGATAGTCTCTGACTTGCGTGATATATATCCTCATCCGCATTTGCTCCGTTATCTGCTTGAAGGAAGATACGTCGGCATGTTTGGAGGGGGTTACCCGTTGCAGATTCTATACACGATAGGGGTGCTGTTTGTTATTCCAGGTGTGGCCCTTTTAATGGCGAAAGGCCCGTGGACCCGTCTGCGACAGGGAAAGACCACGGCCGCGGACAGACTACTTGTTTTCTCAATTTTGTTTCTTGTGGCGACTCTCAGCTTTCCCGACAGCTTAAATGGTGCAGACAATTTTCCGCAGCGCTTCTGGATTCTTCTTTGGATGATGATTCTGGCGTGTGGGGCCGCGGCTACGGTCAAGGCACGGGCCCTCGGATGGATCGCTGCGGGGGGAGGCTTACTCATTGTTATTACAGGCACCGTGGCGATGCGCACGATGCCTGGTGTGGCCAGGATGCAGGCTGTCGTGAGCCACGTCCGGCTCCCTTCCGGCAGCAAGGGGATATTTCTCGAGCCGTGGGGCAGGAGCCCCTACGATTTTGGCCTCACAGGAAACGTGTTCTACTCGGTTGGGTTCCGAGCGGCGGCGCAAAGCGATGCCATTATTCTGAACAGCCCTTGGATCTATCAGGAGCATATGCCGATTCGGGAAAATGGCCGTTCGGGGCTGATAGCCGACTATGTCTCCTGGTACAGTTCTCAACCTCCGCGGCTTCTCAAAATCGTGAGCACGCCTTCGCCGACTCGTGACGCGGTGCTTCGCGCTTCCGATTTTTTCCTGTTAGCGGACCCCTGGAAAATGAATGGCGGATTGGTCAACTCAGTGCGCCTCATATTGAGAGACGAGCAGCCGCAATGGTCATGCAAGTACGGTAAGGACTATGTGATGTGCCAGCGGGTCCGTAAGAGGGAGCAGGCCGGAAGCTCGCTGCGTTGACCGCAGGCGGCGCCAGATAGCGGTGTTTTATCTTTAATTCGAGTATTGATTGGGGATACAGAGCATTGTTCCTGCCAGGCCCGGCAAAGCCTGACGGATGGATCGCGGCATCCGAAGCTGTTCTTCGCAGCCCCTATGAACATGCCGGACGTTGTTCACTTCGCCAGGCTTTTCTGTGTAACTCCAATACTGCGGAAGAATCCGATCGTCATACTGCAACAGGCTCGCGGAGTGCTGGCGGGGCATACTTCTCCACCAGCGGTGGATGACACCCGCAGGAGCTGCGCGGAATCCACTCGACGGGAAGAACCAGCCGGGTTCCCTGATCGCCTGGCTGCCCGTCCACCATTCTTTCAAACAGCAGATTCGCCGCGATCCGGCCCATCTCCATGGCCGGCTGGCGAATCACCGAGAGTTGCGGCTCAAACAGCTCCGCCAGTTCAAAGTCATCAAAAGCCACCAGTGCCAGATCCTGCGGGACACGAATATCGAGTTCGCGCAGCGCCTTAAGCACGTACCGCGTTGTAAGTCCGTTGCAGGTGAAGATGGCGGTGGGGGGCATAGGCCCGCACATGGCATGGCGTACGTTGATCGCGGTCAGCTCCGGCGTCAGACACGGGATGACAGGAAGCAGTTCCAGGCCCGCCTGCCGCATCGCATGGTTGTATCCTTCAATCCGCATGCGGAAGGTGTAACGTTGATTGTCCAGAGCGGCTGCGGCAATCCAGCTGTGTCCATGGGCGGAGATCAGATGCGAGACGGCCCGCGCGGCGCCCGCATAATTCTCCACCACCACCGAGCTGAAGCGCTGGTCGGGCAGTGGGCGGTCGAGCGACACAATATGGGTGGACTGAAATTCCGGTATGGTGAGGCGCGTGCGGCCGTGCCTGGTCGGGATGACGATCAGGCCATCGACATGACGGCGCAGCATCGATTGCGCCTCGGCATATTCCAGTTCTGAATCTTCATTCGATGTGGTCAGAATGACCGAGTATCCATTTTCACGCGCAACCGTACTGATTGCATGGGCGCACATTGCAAAAAACGGATCATAAAGATACGGAACAAGAATGCCGATGGTATTGGACTTCTGTCCGCGCAATGCGCGCGCCATCTCATTCGGTTTGTATCCCAGTTCCTCAATGGCACGGTAAATCCGCGCCGCCGCATCTTCTGAAACACTGGCTGACTGATTCAGAAGACGGGAGACAGTCATAGGGCCCACGCCGGCCAAGCTGGCTACATCTTTGATGGTAGGCTTGCGGGTCATAAATCGCTTTTTCAGAACCGTTTTTGTGGATTTCGTGAGACGATGAAAACGTTAACATATTCGATTACCGATTAGGAACGGGAAATTACCCTGAGGAGCAAATCGATGAACCCGCGCAGAATTTTGATTTTATCGGCGGTGCTCTTTCTCTCGGCATCGCAAGTACTTACAGCCCAGAACGTCGCCTTCGAGCGCGCCACCACACTCAAGCACGGAATTAACCTGTCAGGCTGGTTTGCCAGCTCTCGCGACCTTTCGCCGCAACACATCGCCACCTTTACCACGGCCACCGACCTCAAGACAATTCATGCGATGGGTTTTGATTTTGTGCGGCTCGGGATTGAGCCCTCGCTCTTTGAGCGTCACGGCCAGGTCGCTCCTCCCAACCCGCAGGCGCTCACCGAGCTCGACCATGCCGTGCAGGAGGCGCTCGCGAATCATCTGCAAGTGATGCTCTGTGTTTTCCCCGACGACCAGTACAAGCACAACCTCGACACCGAACGCGGCGTAGACGACTTCGTGCAGCTCTGGCGCAACCTGGCGACGCACTTCGTAGGGCAGGATCATGCCCGCATCTTCTACGAGTTGTTGAACGAGCCCGAGCTGCAGGACCCCTATCGCTGGATGGGCATTCAGGCGCGCGTTGACGACGCCATCCGCCAGATCGATCCCTATCACACCATCATTGCCACGGCGGCCGGCTACTCCAATCCAACCGACCTGCTGCGTCTTGAGCCGGTGGCCGACGCCAATGTAATTTACAACTTTCACTTCTACTCGCCGCACACCTTCACCCATCAGGGCGCGTCGTGGGGCGCGGACAACTGGATTTTCTACAAGAACATTCCGTATCCGGCCACGGCTTCGCAGCTCACCGAGCAGTTGAAGAACGTACCCGGCGATCTTGCCCGTTTTGAACTATACGAATACGGCCTGGAAAACTGGAACCCGCAGGGCATAGCCGGCCGCATTGGATTTACGGCGGACTGGGCCCGCGAGCATCACGTTCCGCTGATCTGCAATGAGTTCGGAGCGTACCGTGAGACGATCGCGCCGGCCTCGCGCGACCGCTGGATCCACGATGTGCGCACGGCACTGGAGGCCAACCATATAGGCTGGTCTATGTGGGATTATCGCGGCAACTTCGGCATTGTCACGCGTACCGCGACCAGCATCATTCCGGACGATGCAACGCTGAAGGCGCTGGGTCTCAACGGCGACACGCACCCCGTGCCGCTCAGCGGGCAATAGCCGGACATCGCGGTTCAGGCATGGCAGGGCGCAATATCCGCTTGCGCCCGCGTCCATTTTTCTGTCCGGCCAAAGAACGAGATGCCCACATAGCCACGCAACTGTAGCGTATTGCCGTCTGAGGTCATCCATCCGCTGTAGGTGTTGCCGGACTCGGGATCGTACAACTGGCCGCCTTCCGCATGGTCTGTGCTGGTCAAACGAAACCCGGAGCCGATCTCGAGACCGCACAGGGAGCGCCTTCGCAGGCTGGGATTCGGATTTTGCATATCCACATGCGAAGCCGCCTGCTGGCTGACTCCAACAAGCTTGGCGCACACGTTGGTTCCGCAGTGGTACACATCGACCACGGAGCCGTTGGGCGTGGTCCACTCGCCAAGCACGCTCTTGCTCAGGGCCATTGCGGCCGGTGTCAGCAGAGCGCAGAGGGCAAGGGTCAGGGAAAACTTCATTGATTCACTCTATTGAATAGATTCACTCTATTCAATAATAGATGCGCGGGCACGCGAGTTCCATTGGCGATGGGACGCAGAAGCGGCGGGTACAGGCGCGCAAGTTGTACAAGATGCGGGCTGGCCACTACCGTGCGCGAAATCATGGTTGCCATCTTAACTGATCGGCGCAGTTCGCCGGTAAGGCGCATCTGGTAGGCATCCGCTTCGTAACCACTCTGAAGCATCTCTGCGGCAAGGTGCGCGCTGTGCAGCGCAATGGAGATGCCGTCTCCTGAAAACGACGGAATCACCGCCGCCTGATCGCCCACGCGCCAAAGCCCGTCAAGGGAGCGCCGTTGCAGCATGCCATAGGGAATCGACGACGCAGCAAGCGGCTTCTCCAGCAACGGGTCCGCGCCCTGCAGTCGATCAGCCAGAAAGCGCGAGCTACGCAGCATGTGCGCCAGCAGTCCATCCCAGTGCCCGCCGCACGCGCGCAACCGATCACGCCGCACCAGCAGGCACAGATTGGCCGATCCATCTTCCACCAGTTGCAGTCCGGCATACCCACCGGGAAACACGATCAACTCCACATAGCGGACCAGCGCCGCCTGTTGCGCGGGTGCAAGCCGGTAGAACATCTTGAAGGCAACCAGATCATTCTGCCTTCCTTGAGGCCGGGGATGGCTGCCGAGGTCGTGCTTGCCGGTGGCCAGGAACGCGCTCC
>Ga0307374_10002073_pt1 | contig 36172 bp, 31 predicted proteins | sample OX3MG_FD_202532 | JGI IMG/M metagenome (GOLD analysis project Ga0307374, IMG submission 202532) | Soil microbial communities from Risofladan, Vaasa, Finland - OX-3 | ecosystem: Environmental > Terrestrial > Soil > Coastal area > Acid sulfate soil | place: Finland: Risofladan, Vaasa | collected... | reverse complement strand
ACAGGCTGGCGGCCAGTGCCACCGCGACGACCGCGGCGGATCCTCCGCCGGGAGCGGGCCCGCCGTCGGCGAAGGCATCGAGGAGCAGGTCGAACGGCAGGTCCAGGTACGACGAGGCGCCGTCGCCCGGAGCGGGCCCGGTCACGGGCACGGTGAGGAGAAGCGGCCGCCGGGGAGTGCCACCATCACGTCAGCCCGACGACCTCGCCGTTCTCGTCGATGTCGATCCGCTCGGCCGCCGGGTGCGACGGCAGGCCGGGCATGGTGCGCATGTCGCCGCAGACGGGGTACACGAAGCCCGCCCCGACCGACGCCCGCACTTCGCGCACGGGCAGCCGCCAGCCGACGGGCGCGCCCTTCAGGCTCGGGTCCGAGGAGATGGAGAGATGCGTCTTGGCGATGCAGACGGGGAGGCCCCCGAACCCGTTGCGCTCGTAGGTGTCGAGCTGTCGTGCCGCGCCGGGCGAGTAGTCGACCCCCTCGGCGCCGTAGACCTTGGTGGCGATGGTCTCGATCTTCTGGCGCAGGGGCACGTCGGCCGGGTAGAGGAGGTGGAACTCGCTGGGTTCCTCGGCCGCCTCGACCACGGCCTCGGCGAGCGCGACGGCGCCGCGTCCCCCGTCGGTGAAATGGGTGCACACCGCGGCGCGGACGCCCATGGAGGCCGCGATCTCGCGGATGGCGTCGTGCTCCGACGGGAAGTCCTCGGGGAACGCGTTGATCGCCACCACGGGCGTGACGCCGTGCATCCGCACGTTCTCCAGCTGCTTTCGGAGGTTGGCGCCGCCGGCGTGGACCTCGTCGGGGCGTTCCTCGAGCAGCGCCGGCGGCAGGGCCCTGCCGGCGACCACGTGGTGCGACCCGGCGTGGACCTTCAGGGCGCGGACCGTCGCCACCACGACCGCCGCGTCGGGCGTGAGGCCCGAGGTGCGGCACTTGATGTTGAAGAAGCGCTCCGCTCCCATGTCGGCGCCGAATCCCGCCTCGGTGATGAGGTACTCGCCCGTGCGGATGCCGATGAGGTCCGCGATCACCGACGAGTTGCCGTGGGCGATGTTGCCGAACGGCCCGGCATGGACGAGGACGGGGGTGTTCTCGAGCGTCTGCAGGAGGTTGGGCTTGATGGCGTCGCGCATGATCACGGTCATGGCGCCTGCCGCCCGGAGCTGTTCTGCGGTCACGGGCTCTCCGGCGGAGGTGTACCCGACGACGATGCGCCCGAAGCGCTCGCGCATGTCGCGCAGCGATGTGGACAGGGCGAGCACGGCCATGACCTCGGAGGCGGCGGTGATGTCGAAGCCTGTCTGCCGCGGAACGCCGTCCTCTTTGGTCCCGAGGCCGACCACCAGGTTCCGCAGCGCCCGGTCGTTGACGTCGAGCACCCGCCGCCACGTCACGTTGTGCAGGTCGATGCCCAGTTCGTTGCCGTGGTACAGGTGGTTGTCGAGCATCGCCGACAGGGTGTTGTGGGCGGCCGTGACCGCGTGCATGTCGCCGGTCAGGTGGAGGTTCATCGCTTCGAACGGCACGGCCTGGCTGTACCCGCCGCCCGCCGCGCCCCCCTTGATGCCGAACGTCGGTCCCATCGACGACTGGCGGATGGCGATCGTCGCCCGTTTGTCGATGTGGCGCATGCCCTGCCCGAGGCCCAGCGTGGTGGTGGTCTTGCCCTCGCCGAGGGGGGTGGGCGTGATGGCGGTGACCACGACGTAGCGGGCGCGGGGCCGGTCCGACAGCGCCTCGATCGCCGCCAGGTCGATCTTCGCCACGTACTCGCCGTAGGGCTCGAGCAGGCTGTCGGGGATCCCGGCGTCGGCGGCGATCTTGGCGATGGGCTTGAGCACGGCCCGCCTCGAGATCTCGAGCGCGTTCAGCGTGGTCATGGCCAATTCTCCTTCCGAAGTCCGGCCCGGGCTCGCTGCGTGACCGCCAGGGCGCCGGCCCGGCCCGCTCCGCCGGCGGGATGCCGTCGGTGCCTGACCGCCACCCGCGCACGGTGCCCGCTCGCGGGCGCCCAGGTCCTCCCCCTCCCGCCCGACGGCGGGTCCACCGTTTATAGCCCCTATGTGAGAGCATGCGCGGCGACCGGTCGGGTCGGTACGACGAGACGGCAGGGGTACGGGTGGACACCTGGGAGCGGGTCCTCGAGCAGCGCCCCACCCTCGTCGACGCGCCGTGAGTGCGGCGCCCGCCGGCGGGGGGCCGACGTTCATCACCCGCTTCGACACCGCCGGCGCCGGCGTCCGGCTGGCGGTGAAGGACCTCATCGACATGGCGGGCGTCCCCACCACGGCGGGGTGCCGCGCCGTGGCCGAGCGGGCGGTGCCGGCGACGGCCGACGCCGCGTGCCTGGCGGGCGCCCGGTCGGCGGGGGCCAGGATCGTGGGCCGGACCAACCTCCATGAGCTCGCCCTGGGCGTCACGGGCGTGAACCCGTGGTACGGCACGCCGGTGAACCCCCTCGACCCCCGGCTGGTCCCCGGCGGCTCGTCGAGTGGGTCGGCGGTGGCCGTGGCGACGGAGGAGGCCGACGTCGCCTACGGCAGCGACACGGGCGGCTCGGTCCGGATCCCGTCCGCCTGCTGCGGCACGGCCGGGCTGAAGACGACGTGGGGCCGCGTCCCGCTCGACGGCGTCTGGCCGTTGTCCCCGAGCTTCGACACCGTCGGGCCCATGGCCCGCGACGTGGCGGGATTGGTGCGCGGCATGGCGCTGCTCGAGCCCGGCTTCGTCGTCGCCGACGGCGCGCCCCGGCGCGTCGGGAGGATCCGGGTCGACGCCGACCCGCTGATCGACGCCGCCGTCGACGGCGCCCTCGCCGCCGCCGAGTGGGACGTCGTCGACCTCGACGTCGCGCTGTGGCACGAGGCCACGGCGGCCGGGGGGCTCCTCCTCGTCGCCGAGGCCTGGGCGACCGACGGCGACCTGGTGGAGCGCGATCCGGACAAGGTCGGAGCCGACGTGATAGGGCGGCTCCGTCTGGGGTCGTCGCTCGACGCCCGGGCCCTGCACACCGCCCACGACGTCCGGGAGCGCTGGCGCGCCGAGCTGGTGGGGATCTTCCGCGCCGTCGACGTCGTCGTCACGCCGACCCTGACGGTGTTCCCCCCGCCGCTCGCGGGTGGCGAGGAGCTGCTCATGGCGCGCTGCACGCTCCCGGTCAACCTCGCCGGCGTCCCCGCCCTGGCCCTCCCCGTCCCGACCGAGGGCCCGTTGCCTGCCAGCATCCAGCTCGTGGGGCCCGACGGGAGCGAGGAAGCGCTCCTGGGGGCCGGGCTCGTCCTCGAAGCGGCTGCCGCCACCCTGTAGGGCCCGGTCCACAACCGGCGGTGTCCGGAGTGTCAGCCACACGCCTGGCGGCCCACCGGCCCCGCAGCGGGCGCCGTCGGGCTCACACGATGCACCGGGCGAGCTCGACGAAGCTCGTGGTGCCCGCCAGGACCTTGGCCACGCCGTTCTCGCGCAGGTGCTGCATGCCGTCGGCCACGGCCGCCGCCTCGATGTCCGCGGCCGATCCGCGCGCCAGGATGAGCGCACGGATGCTCGCCGAGATCGGCATCACCTCGTACACGGCGACCCGGCCGTGGTACCCGGTCTGGGCGCAGCGACTGCACGCGCCCGGCCCGAAGAGGGTGAGCCCCTCCCGGAAGCCGTCCGATGCGGCGTCCGGGGTGAGGGAGGTGATGGCCAACAACTCGTCCTCCCCGGGCTCGTAGCGGATCCGGCAGTGCGGGCACAGGCGCCGGACGAGCCGCTGGGCGACAACGCAGGTGAGCGAGGAGGCGACCAGGTAGGGCTCGATGTCCATCTCCAGAAGGCGCGCCGTCGCCGTCGACGCGTCGTTGGCGTGGAGCGTGGAGAGGACCAGGTGGCCGGTCAGGGCGGCCTCGGCGGCGGTGTGGGCCGTCTCGGTGTCCCTGATCTCGCCGATCACGATGACGTCGGGGTCGGCGCGCAGGATCGAGCGCAGCCCCGCGGCGAAGGTGTAGCCGATGCGGTTGTGGACCTGGGTCTGCTTGATGCCCGCGATGTCGTACTCCACCGGATCCTCGACGGTGACGATGTTGCGGCAGGGGTCGTTGATCTCGCTCAGGATCGAGTAGATGGTCGTCGACTTCCCGCACCCGGTCGGCCCCACGGCGAGGATCAGGCCCCACGGCAGCCCGAACGAGGCGCGCAGGCGCCCGAGCGCGTCGGGGTCGAACCCGAGGCGGTCGATGTCCAGCAGTCCCTGGTCGCGGTCGAGGATGCGCAGGGTCAGCGCTTCGCCGTGGACCGTCGGCAGTGTGGCGATGCGGGCGTCGACGGATCGCCCGGCCGTGACGAAGGACATGCGACCGTCCTGGGGGCGACGGTGCTCGGCGATGTCCAACCCCGCCAGGATCTTCAGCCGGTTGACCGTGCCGGTTGGCACCGAGGGTGCCAGGTCGGTGGCATCGTGGAGGACGCCGTCGACGCGCATGCGCACCCGCACGGCGTCGCCGTTGGGCTCGAGGTGGATGTCGGACGCCCGCTGCGCCACGGCGCGCGTCAGGAGGCGGTCCACGAAGTCGGCGACCAGTCGTTCGGTGAAGTCGGCGTCGATGAGAGAGGGCGCCGAGGCGGTGCTCGGCGACCTGGCCGAGGGCGACGACCTGGCCGAGGGCGACGAGGTGGCCGAGGGCGACGAGGTGGCCGGGAAGGCCCGGCCGAGCGCCAACCGGAGCTGGGCTGCGGCGACGATCACGGCGTCGACCCCGCAGCCCGCCACCACCTGGGCGTCGTCGAGGGTGAGCACGTCGGTGGGGTCGCTGATCGCCACCAGGAGTTGGTCACCCTCGAACCCGACGGGCAGGACGCCGCGGCGGCGGCAGAAGGCGGCCGGGAGCCGGCCCACGGCGTCGGGGTCGGGGGGCGATTCGGCGAGGTCACGGTAGCGAAGGCCGAACACACCGGCGAGGGCACGGCTGAGCTCCTCCTCGTCGATCACGCCCCGGGCGATGAGGAGGTGGCCCAGAGAGTCACCCGTGAGGCGCTGCTCGGCGAGGGCCGAGTCGACGTCGGACGCCGTGATGAGGCCGTGGCTGACCAGCCAGTCCCCGAGCCGGACCCGGCGCGGGGCCGATGACCAGTCGTCGTCGCTGATGGTGTCGTCGGCGGTGCGGTGGACCCTGGTGCTCTTGGTGCGGGTCACGGTGACCCTCCTCCTCGTCGATGGTGCGTGCCGGGCCCGGTGCGCCCGGTGCGGTGTGACCCGGTCCTGTGGTCAGGCGGTCTTCCCGGGCCACCATCCCTCGTCGGCCCAGTCGGCCCAGTCGGCCCCGTCGCGTCGCGGGTCGCGGCGACGGGGCTCCTGGCTCGGCGCGACGAGATGCCAGTCGATGCCGCGCCGGCACCCCGGGCACTCCGGGAACCGCTCGCCCTGCTTGACCGTGATCTCGCCGTGCCCGCAGTGCCCGGTCCAGACACCGGACTCTTCGCACGTCTTGTTGGTGAAGGCCATCGCTGCCCTCCTCGTCGTTGCGCGACCGTCGGGGCGTCGGCCGATCCCCGTGGCGCCGCCCGGCGCGGGTGCTCGGACCGACTGCTCCATCGAAGCCATCGACCCCGGCACGCCGCCGGACAACCCAACAGCGGCCTGCGGGCGAGATTGGGACTTTGGTCCCGAGGGACCTCGGACGGCCCGGGATCATCCCGGGATCATCCCGGGATGTCCGAGGACAGGCCCGAGGACAGGCCCGAGGACAGGCCCGAGGAAAGGCCGCCATCTCGGCCCAGGAGCCCCCGTCGTCGGCGTTCCTCGCCGAGCACCTCGTCACCTGACGAGGTCAGGACGAGGTCAGGCCGAGGTCAGGCCGGTGACGGCGGCTTCGGGGCGGTGTTGACCAGCGCGGCCCGGAGGAACCGGAGAAAATCGCAGCGGAAGCAGTAGTCGCGGCACTGGTGCCCCATCAGCCGTCCCCCCTCGCCAGCCGTCCGCCGCCCGGTCCTTGCGGGCCCGGCGGGGGACCGCCACTCCCTTGTCGAGGGCAACGGTGACAAACGAGCCTCACCCTGCGCCCTCGCGCGTCCCAACACTTGCCCAACTGGTACGGCGCAGTCCAGATCGGCCGCACGGGTCGGGCATCGGCCGGACCGGCAGCCCGGCCGGGACCGCGGCGTGTGGCTAGTGTCGGCCGGGACCGGCGGCCGGGCCGTCGGCAGCACCTCGGAGGTGGCCGGGCGTGATCCGTGGCGAGGGAACGGCCGTCGTGCGGGGGGTAACCCCCGACGAGGTGTTCGACTTCGTGCTCGACCCCGCCCAGTACACGAAGGCGGACACCAAGATCGTGTGGGTCACGAAGCTCGCCGACATCCCCGGGGGGATGCTCGCCCGGGAGGACGGCACCTTCCTGGGTCGCTTCCGCGGATCGGTGGTGACCCGCTACCGGTGGAGCCGGCCGACCTCCATCGACGTCACCCTCGAGCACGGCGTGCCCCGGGCCCTGCACGCCTGGTTCGAGATCGACGCCGTGGGCGGGGGGACGCGCGTGCGTCACGTCGAGGAGCTCGACATCGGGCACGGGCCCTTGGGCTGGCTCCACGATCGGGTGGCGGGGGCGTGGTTCGCCCGTTCGGTGGCGCGCGAGGTGTCGGAGATCGCCCGGCTCCTCGAAGCGGGGGAGCGCGGCCGGGGGCCCGACCAGGGCGACGCCGCCTGAGCAGCGTGAGGCGAGCCGATCGCCCGCGCCCCGCGCCCCGGGCCCGTCGGGGCCCGGTCGAACCTCAGGGGCGCGTGAAGCGGATGTCGAGGGTGCGCAGGTAGGTGTGCAGCCCCGCGTCCTGCACCGGCAGCAGGTGTGCCGGGGCGCCCGACTCGTTGTGGTGGCTGTGCCACATCCCCGGTGGGGTCACGAACGCCCCGCCGGCCTCCCAGTCCACGCGGGAGGGGTCCACGATGTCGCCGCCCGGTCCGATCTCCTCGCCGACCAGCGTGTAGCACCCCGGCCGGCAGTCCACGATGAGGTCGAGGGCGATGCTCTGGTGCCGGTGCGCGCGCTGCACCTGCCCCGACGGGAGCACGCCCAGCATCGCCCACAGTGTGTGGGTGGCGGTGAGCGTCCGGTCGTTGCGGGCGTTGCCGAGCAGCACGGCGATCCGGTTGCGCGTGGCGGCATCGGGGGCCGCCGCCACCTCGGCGAGCAGCGCCCGGGCGCGCGCGCCGTCGAAGCGCGTCGGGGCGAAGCGCGCCTCGGCCGCTTCGACGCCGAGATAGGCGAGGAGCGGCGAGTCGTCGACGTGGTAGAGCACGGCGCGCTCCTCGGCGAGGTGTCGGGCCCGGGACCGACCCGGGAGGGTGAGCACGTCGCCGGCGCGCCACGCCACCGTTCCGACGCCGGCAGGGCCCTCCACCTCGGAGTGCCCGCGGCCGGACAGGCAGTAGGCGAGGTTGCTGGTGGCGTTGGCGGACAGGTCGATGTGGTCGCCCTCGTCGATGCACAGGAACCGGGCGAGCAGCGACGGCCCCGTCGCCGGATACGGCGTGGCGAGCACGTCGGAGAGGTCGAGCGTGACCACACGCGTGTGGCCGCCCTGGTGCCGGTGCGCCGGGAACCGCTGCAGCGGGACCCGGCTCGTGAGGCCCGACCCGATGGGGTCGACGGCCGCGCTGTACTCGTGGAAACGCGCGTCGCCGGTCCAGTCCTCGATGGCGGGCCCGACGCCGAACGCGCCGGCCGTCGGGGTACGGGTCGTCGCTGCGGGCGTGCGCATGTCACCAGTATCGGCCACGGCGCCGTCGCGTGCCGGGGCGGGGGTTCTCGGCGCGGGTGCACGGCGGCGCGTCCACGGGCGCGCGCCCGTGGTCGCGGCACGCTGGGGAAGACCTGGGGAGGAGCGGGTTCCCACTGGGGACAGCCTCACCACAATTGGGGAAAGACCGACGAATTCTCTGGAGAACATCGGGATTTCGCGTCGCCCCCTTGACCTTCGTTGGCGGCGGGCGCAGAGTGTGACTCAGCCGGATGAACAACGACCCACCGGGGACCGGAGAGAGCGCCGCAAGGCGGGATCACCGGAGAGACGGAGGGCGACGAGTTCGCCGGTGAGGCAGATGGTGAAGCACCGTGAGGTTCCCTGGGATCGACCGGTGCCCACGCCCTGACCGGGGGTCGTCCGACCCTGGGGAGGGGCGAGCCCTCCGCCGATGGCACGGCCCCGAGGAGTTCGGGCGGCTTCGGCCGATCCGGCTACTCGGGGTCCTGCCGCGTCCGGGCTCTGGTGCGGCGCACCGCTACCGGATCGTGAATCGCGTCTCGCCCGCCGGTCGCTCGTCGACGACCGCCACCCCACCGACGTGCGCCATGGGCGGTCCCTGCCGGCACCACGCCACCAGCGCGTCGACCGACGGCGACGGGCCCTCGAAGACCGCCTCGACCTCCCCGGCCGACGTGTTGCGCACCCAGCCACCCACCCCGACGTCCGTGGCTCGCCGGGCACACGACGCCCGGAAGCCCACACCCTGGACGCGCCCGCGCACGACGACCCGGCGCCGCACCGCGCCGGGGGCTGGGCCGCCGTCCGTCACGCGGACGGGGCGCCCCTGGTCTCGACCACGCCGTCCATCAGGCAGGGGTCGATCTCCACGTCGGTGCACCGCTCGCACTCGAGCTCGAGCGTGCTGTGGGCGATGGTGAAGGGGACGCCGATGGCCGCCTTGACGCGCTCCCCGACGACCTGCGCCTCCTCGAGCGTCGGGTGCCCGGACAGCACGAGATGCGCGGACAGGGCGCGCACCTCGCTCGACAGGCTCCACACGTGGAGATCGTGCACCTCGGCGACTCCCGGGACCCCGCCCATGGTGGCCGTGAGCTCCCGCAGGTCGACGTCGGCGGGCGCCGACTCGAGCAGCACCTCCACGCTCGCCCGGAGGAGCCTGACGGCCTCGGCCACGATCACGACCGCCACCACGAGGGACGCCGCGGGGTCGACCCATACCGCCGACGCGTCGAGGACGAGCACGGCACCGGCGCCGAGGACGGCCAGCGATCCCAACGCGTCGCCGGCCATGTGCAGGGCGGCCGAGCGCATGTTGAGGTCACCGGTGCGGTCGTGCAGCATCAACGCGGCCAGCCCGTTCACCACGAAGGCGAAGGCGGCCACCACGACGACGAGCCCACCGTGCACGGCGTGGGGATGCACGAGCCGCACGATGCTCTGCGCCACGATGGCGGCGGTCACCACGGCGATCACCGCCGCGTTGGCCAGCGCCGCCAGGATGGGGCCACGGTGGTAGCCGAACGAGCGCTCCGGGCTCGGTGGCCGCAGGGCCCACCGGACGGCGACGAGCGACACCGCCACGCCCGCCACGTCGGTCACGTTGTGCCCGGCGTCGGAGAGCAGACCGACGGAGTGCGCCACCAGGCCCCCGGCGATCTGCGCGGCGGCCAGCACCACGTTGAGGCCGAGCGCGATCCCCAGGCGTCGTGTTCGGCTCGTGGCGCGGTCCATGGGCGGCGGGCGCTCCTCGGTCGGGCTGCCGCACCCCAGCCTACCGGTGGCGCCTCGCCTACCTCCGGGCCCGAGGTGCTAGCCGAACGGCCCGAACCACGCCTGCTCGGTCGTGCCGTCGCGGTAGCAGGCGAGCAGGTGCTCGAACCACGCCGTGCTGTCGGCCAGCCCGCCGGGCCGGAAGCGCTCGAGCCAGAGCCCGCGGTGGACGTCGACATACGCCGTGAGCTCGTCGGCCAGCGCCCGGCGTTGCTCGGTGCCCAGGGAGCCGAGGGCCCCGTCGCCGCCCAGCCGCATCCCGGCGTCGTGGCACGACAGGCGCAGCAGCGCCACCGTGGCGCCGAGCTCCCGGGTCACGAGGTCCCCGTCGGGACGGTCCGGCCGGGCCCGGCCGAGCCGGGCGACGGTGTCGTCGAGCACGGACTCCACGGCCTGGAGATCCGCGGTGGTGAGCCCTGCCGTCAGGGCTTTGCCGACCGTCCACTGGGGCAGCAGCAGGTGCAGCGCCAGCGCCGACATGTTCGGGGGCCGCGGCACGACCATGCGGCACACCCGGCCCAGGGTCACCACCGCGCGCCCGGTCTCGCCCGCGGGGTCGTCGTAGCAGTGGGCGTCGAGGAGCGTGGCCAGGTCGTCGGGGCCGAGCCCGGCGTGGGCGTCGACGCACCACCCGAGGGCGGCCGCCGCGGCGTAGCCCGGGTCCCCGACGGGCGGCTGCTGGTGGTGGCCCATGTCGCCCCAGTCGGTGGTGAGCAGCCCCCGGGCGCCGTGGGCGGCGCCGGCGGCGGCGGCGGCCCTGACGTTCCCCATCATGTTGTCCACGCGCCCGGCGATCGAGGTCCAGCCGGAGGTGCCCGGGCACACCCAGAAGGGCACGCCGGCGGCGGCCAGGCGCGCCGTGCGCTCCTCGAAGGGGTGGTTGTCCTCGTACCCCCATTCACACACCGTCACGCCCGGGGGGAGCTCGGCGAGGAGGTCGGGGTGCGACGCCAGCACGTCGCCCCACACGAGCAGCTCGCGCCCGGCGAGGACCGGCAGGGCGCGCAGGGCCCGCAGCCACGACGCCCATTCCCGGTGGCGGTCGGCACCGAGCTCCCAGGGCTCGTCCAGGCCGACGTGCACCGTCGTGCTCGCCAGCTGCGGCACGAGCTGGGTCAGCAGGTCGGCGACCAGCGCGAACGCGGCGGGTTTGGCGGGGTCGAGGGTGAGGGGCGGGCGGCGGATCCCGAACACCCAGTCGAACCCGTCGGGCGCGATGGCGAGGGGGCGGTAGCGGTCGAGCCGGAGCCACCGCTCGAAGTGGCCGAGGGTGTTCTGGTTGGCCACCAGCTCGACGCCGCGCCATCGGCAGTGGGCATCGAGCGTGTGCAGGTCGTCGGCGGTGAACGGGTCGGCGCGGCGCCACACCTCCTCGTGGCCCGCGTAGGCGAAGGTGTGCTCCATGTACAGCTGGAGCTGGTTGACCTTCCACCCGGCCAGCCGGTCGACGAGGGCGGTCACCGTGTCGAGGGTCGGCACGCGGTCACGCGACACGTCCAGCATGACGCCGCGCACGGCGAAGTCGGGCCAGTCGACGATGCGGCACGCCGGGAGGGCCCCGTCGGGCCGTCCCCCCGGTGCGTTGGCCCGGTGGCGAAGCTGCGCCAGCGTGGCCCGCCCGTGGCGCAGACCGGCGTCGTCGGCACCGACGACCCGCACGGCCCGCCCGTCGACCTCGAGCCGGTAGCCCTGGGCGGGCAACCCGGCGTCGAGCGACTCCACAGGGACGCGGTCGGGGACCCGGGGAGCGCCCGGTGCCGCCTCGAACGAGCGGGGACGGGGGAGCAGCAGCGGCATGCCCGCGGCGGCGGTCGCGTGGTCCGTGCCCACCGGGCTCAGCCCGCCGCCTCCCACGGTCCCTCGGGCCGCAGCCCCCGGCCCACCATGACGGCGAGCTCGTTGCGCACGACCGGCAGGTCGTCGGCGTGGGTGACGCCGATGCACCGGCCCGGCCCGTCGAGCACCTGCACCGTCTGGAGCGGGCCGCCGCCGGCGGCCGACCCGGCGATCATCGCCCCCACCACTTCGGGCAGCAGCACCTCGGCGTCGGTGGCGAGTGCGCCACGGTCGTGCACCGCCCCGTCGGCCGACACCGAGGGGTGCGCCGCCAGCACGGCCGCCTCGAGGACCGGCCAGACGGCGGGCCGGAACCCCCACAGGTTCATCGACACCGGGGTGTCGCCCGGGAGCTCGGCCGGTTCGAGGCCGTCACCGGCTTCGAAGCTCCCGTCGGGGCGTCGCCGCACGGCGCGCCGCTCCACGAGCCGCTCCAGCCGCCCGTCGGGTCGCACCTCGCAGGTCCCGCGTGTCACGGGCTCGTCGGCCACGATGGTGTCGCGCAGCCGGAACGCCACGATGGCGTGCTCGTCGCTCCCGTCGAGATGGCGGGCGAGCAGGTGCATCGCCGGCACGCCGTAGACGTCGTCGGAGTTCACGACGGCGAAGGGCCCGCCCCCGACGTACGTGCGGGCGCACAGCACGGCGTGCGCCGTCCCGAGGGGCACGGGCTGCTCGGCGAAGGCCACGGGGACCCACGACGGGAAGCACCGGCGGACGTGGTACCTGATGGCCGGTCCGGTCTGGGGGCCCAGGATGATGACCACCTCACCGAAGCCTGCGGCGGCGGCGTCTCCCGTGATCAGGTCGAGCACCGCCTCGCCGTGGAGCCCGACGGGCGCCAGCGGCTTGCACCCCCCGTAGCGCTTGGCCATGCCCGCGGCCAACACGACCAGCACCGGCCGGTCGTCTCGAGGGCTGGCCGTCACCCGCCCCATCGTAGGACGGCGCTGGCCCAGGTCATCCCACCGCCGAAGCCCGACAGCAGGACGAGGCTCCCCGGGCGCAGGCGTCCCGACTCGAGCGCGTCGGCCAGGGCGAGGGGGATGGAGGCCGACGACGTGTTCCCGTAGCGGTCGATGGTGACGACGCAGCGCCCGTCGGGGATGCCCAGCCGTTGGCTGGCGGCCGTGATGATGCGGGCGTTGGCCTGGTGGGGGACGAAGAGGTCGACGTCGTCGGGCGTGAGCCCGGCCCGCCCGAGCGCGGCGAGCGACGATTCCACGATGACCCGAACGGCGTGGCGGAAGATCTCCTTGCCGTTCATGGAGAGGTGGCCGCCGTGGTCGCACTTCAGCAGGTGGCGCAGGGACCCGTCCGCGCCCAGGTCCCAGGCGAGCAGCTGGCCGGGGCCGTCGGTGGCCTCGAGCAGCACGGCGCCGGCCCCGTCGCCCACCAGGACGGCCAGGCTCCGGTCGTCCCAGTCGGTGATGTGCGAGAGCGTCTCGCTCCCCACGACGAGCACCCGCCGGGCGCCGATCGACACGAGCCCGTGCGCGGCGACGAGGCCGTACACGAAGCCCGAGCACGCCGCGTTGACGTCGAACGCCCCACCGCGCACGCCGAGGCCCTGCTGCACGGTCGCCGACGTGCCCGGCACCAGGGCGTCGGGCGTCGAGGTGGCCAGCACGAGCACGTCCACGTCCTCGCCGCTGCGGCCGGCGCGCGCCAGGGCCTCCGCACCCGCGGCGATGGCGAGCTCCGAGGTGGTTCCGCCGATCCGTCGCTCCCGGATGCCGGTGCGCTCGGTGATCCACCGGTCGCTGGTGTCGAGGCGGGCGGACAGGTCCTCGTTGGTGACGATCTTGTCAGGGACGGCAATGCCCCACCCTGTGACCACTGCACCCGGCATGGGCTCAGTTCCGCTCGAGGACGTGGACCGCGACGAGGGCGGCGTCCTTCCCGGCCATGATCCCGCCGGTGTTGACGGCGACGGCCAGCCGGGGGTCGTCCACCTGCCGGTCCGACGCCGTGCCACGCAGCTGCGCCACGAGCTCGGCGACCTGGCATATCCCGGTGGCGCCCAGCGGGTGCCCGCGCGCCACGAGGCCACCACTCGGGTTCACGCACACGGCGCGCCCTCCCACGTCGGTGTCGCCCGCGGCCGTGGCCGCTCCGGCCGCCCCTGCCGGGAAGAACCCGAGGGACTCCAGGGCGTACAGCTCCTCGGCGCTGGTGGCGTCGTGGAGCTCGACCACGTCGACGTCCTCGGGGCCGATGCCCGACGCCTTCCAGGCTTCCTCGGCTGTCTCACGCAGGCGGTCGTGGTAGTCGAGCTCGCCGTTGCCCGACCGCAGGATGCTGGCGCGGATCCGGGGCGCACCGCGCTCGGCCCCCACCGACAGCACCGCGGCGGCGGCCCCGTCGGTGAACGACGAGCACATGAGGCGGGTGAGCGGGGGGACGACCATCGGCGCGGCGAGGACCTCCTCGACCGTGACCGGTGTGCGGAACTGCGCCAGCGGGTTGCGGGCGCCGCTGCGCCGGGCCTTGGCCGCGGCCGCGGCGATCTGCTCGGGGGTGGTGCCCCGCTCCTCGATCTGGTGGCGCACCCAGGTGGCGTTGAGGGCCATGAGGACGCTGCCGGCGTCGTTGTCGAGCCTCACGCGCAGCTCGGCGCGCTCGTCGGCGGGCAGCCCGTCCTCGATGCCGGCGATGGTCTCGGCCCGGTGCCCCGTCCACATCTTCTCGACCCCGAGGACCAGCACGGGTGACTGGCCGGCCAGCGCCGCCATCACACCGAGGTGCATGGCCGACGACCCCCCGGCGCACGAGTTGTCCACGTTGACGACGCCCGTCGTCCCGAGGTCCACCTCGCGCAGCCAGCTCTGGCCGCGGATGCAGCCCTGGTCGCAGAGGCGTCCGCCCAGGGCGTTGGCGACGACCACGAGACCGACGTCCGCGGGCGACAGGCCGGCGTCGTGCAACGCCGCCACGACGGCGTGGCGCGCCATGGCGTCGGGGGTGAGGTCCCGCCGGTCCATCGGCGTCATCCCGATTCCGACGACGCTCACGTGCTGTGTCACCACGACCTCACTTCCCGGAGTCCGGAGGGCACGCGACGAGGCCGGCGAACTCGCCGGCCACGTCCTCGAACTGTACCAGCGGGTCGTCGGCGGTCACGAAGACCGCGACGTGGTTCGCACCGGCATCGACGAAGCGGGCCAGCGCGGTGGCGCAGGTGCGGGCGTCGCCGGTGACGAGGTGCCGGGCGAAGGAGTGCGCCGGGAGCCCGTACAGCGACGACATCCACGCCAGCCCCCGCTCCCCGGCCGCGTCGCCGCCCGCCGACACGAACACCACCGTGGCCCGGGTGATGTCGGCGGGGTCTCGTCCGGCGCGCTCGGCCTCCTTGCCGAGCCGGCCGACGGCGGCCGCGTACTCGGCCGGGGGGACGAACAGCGGGATCCAGCCGTCGCCGCGGCGTGCGGCGCGGCGCAGCGCCGCCTCGCTCGATCCCCCGACCCACACCGGGACGGGGCCGGCCGCGGGCAGCTGCACGTACCGTTCGCCCGGGGACACCGCCCAGGTGCGGCGCAGGGTGTCGATGCCCTCGTCGAGCAAACGGCCCCGCGTGGCGAAGTCGGCGCCGGCGGCCCCGTACTCGCCGGCGTGGGTCCCCACACCCACCCCCAGCACCAGCCGGCCCCCCGACAGGTGGGCCAGGGTGGCCGCTTCCTTGGCGACCGACGGCGGGTGGCGCAGGGGCAGCTGCAGCACGCACGAGCCGACGACGACACGGCTGGTGGCCGTGGCCGCCACCCCGAGGGTGGCGAGGCATTCGAGCGCGGGGCCGTGCCAGAACAGGTGGTCGCACGCCCACAGTGCCGTCGCCCCGCCGGCCTCGGCTCGCCGGCAGATCGAGGCCAGGGTCGGCGCGTCGGGCGGCTCGCCCTGCTGGGGGAAGGTGGGCAGGATCAACCCGAGGGCCCCTGTGACCGGGGCCGGGACCCCGGCAACAGGCTGGGCCGGCGTGGCGGAGGGCACGCCGCATGGTAACCGCGGGCCCTTAGTTGACGGTCCGTCAGATTCCGCCCGGGGCCGGCGCGGGCGCCGGGCCGGCCCGCGGGCCCGGTGCCGCCCACCGTCACGGCAGAATGGGGGAGTGCCCGACGCCGACGCCCGAACCGTGGCCGATGCCGCATCCGTCGACCCCGGGGTGACCGGCCCCGGGGTGACCGAGCCCGTCCTGTCCGACCCCGTCCTGACAGACGAGGTGCGGGCGCAACGCGAGGTGGACCTGCGGTCGCTGATCGAGCTCATGCGTCCCGCCGTGCAGGCCGACGGCGGGGACCTCGAGCTCGTGGCGTTCGACGTGGCCTCGGGCGTGGTCGATGTGCAGCTCCGAGGCGCGTGCAGCTCGTGCGCCATCTCGTCGACCACGTTGCAGGGCGGCGTCGACCGCATCCTGCGGGGTCGCCTCGACTGGGTGACCGAAGTCCGTGGTGGCGTCGACGAGTCCGGTGACCCCTTCGCCAGCGCGGCGATGGGCCGCGGCGCGTACGTCCCGAAGGCCTGACCGGCGGCGGCTCAGGCGGCCAGGTCGGACTCGTCGATCTGGCCGTAGCGGACGAGCGGTTCGAACAGGTCGAGCACCATCCGGTCGGGGTCGGTGATCCCGCGCAGGGGTGGCGCGGCCAGTGTGCGCGTGGCGAAGCGCCGGGCCACGGCGGCCTTGCGGGCGTCGCCGTCGCGCTCGAGCGCCCACGCCGCCTCCTCCACCAGGAGCGCTCCCTCCACCGTGTCGGCGAGCAGCTCGGCCAGTCGGCGGCTGTGCAGCAACGCCATGTCGTCGGGCGCGCCCTCCAGGTACGCGATGGCGGACCGGGCGTCGGCGAGCGCGCCGGCCACGGTGTCGCGCGTGCCCGCCAGCACCTTGTGCCCCGAGCCGCTCTCGAGCGCCTGCTCGACCCGGGCGATCAGGGCGAGGTGGGCCCGTTCGCCGCGCATCGCCCGGCGGACGTCGACGCACAGGATGTTCTCGGTGCCCTCCCAGATGGTGTGGCACTGGGCGTCGCGCAGCTGCCGGGCCATGGGCCAGTCCTCCATGTAGCCGTTCCCGGCCAGGACCTCCAGTCCCGTGGAAGCCGCTCCCAGCGCGGCGCGGGTGCAACGCATCTTCGCCAGGGGCACGAGGATGCGGCGCAGCAGGCGACCCGACTCGGCGTCCTGGGCGCGGCGCGACGCGGCGGCGCACTCGTAGGTGACCGCCATCCCCGCTTCGAGGTCGACGAGCATGTCCACGAGGGTCTCGCGCACCAGCGGGTAACTGTCGATGCGGTTCCCGAACTGGGCGCGGCGCCCGGCGTAGATGGCGGCCTCGAGGAAGGAGCGGCGGTGGATGCCGAGGCCCATGAGGGCGACGCCGAAGCGGCTGCCGTTGACCATCTCCATCATGCGGTTGATGCCCCGCCCGTCACGGGCCGCGTCCGCACCGCCCTGCGCGGCGCGCGCGCCTGCGCCTCCGGCCAGCCACGCCCTCGCCCCGTCGAGCGACACCTCGCCGGTGGGCACGCCCACGGTGCCGAGCTTGGACTTCAGTCGTTTGACGGTGAAGCCGTTCGGCGAACCGTCGGGCAGGATGCGAGGGACGATGTAGGTGGCGAGGCCCCGGCTCCCCGGTGGGGCGCCCTCGGGCCGGGCCAGGACGATGAACACCTCGGCGTCCACGTTGGAGCAGAAGTGCTTCTCCCCGAACAGGAGCCACTCCTCGCCGTCCTGCACGGCGCGCGTGGTGTTGGCCCCGACGTCGCTGCCCCCCTGACGCTCGGTGAGGAACATCCCGCCCTCCCAGGCCTCGTCGGGGTCGACGCTGCGCAGGCGCCGGAGCAGGTCGTCGCGTGCCGCCGCCGGGGCGTAGCGCTCGACGATGTCGGCGGCGCCCGACGTCATGCCGAGGCCGCAGTAGATGGCGGTCTCGGCCTGCGACACCAGGTACGACACCGACGCCGTCACCACCCCCGGCACCGGTCGTCCGACCAGGGACTCCAGGCTCACGAAGCCGTTGCGCACCAGGTCGGCCTTGCTCTGTGTCCAGGTCGGGTGGTGCACGACCTCGTCGACCACCTCGCCCCAGCGGTCGTAGCGGCGCAGGACCGGCCCGTGCTTGTCGGTGACCTCGGCCCGGGGGGCGATGACCGTGCCCACCAGTTCGCCGTAACGGCTCACGTGCTCCTCGGCCAGGGCCCGTTCACCGGGGTCGGGGAGGTGGCGGTCGAGGAGGGCGATGAGGTTGGGGTCGAGTCGGTACCAGTCGAGCCCGGTGGCCTGCTCGAACTCTGCGTAGTCGGGGAGCATGTGCTCGATGCTACGGCCCCCGGGCGCTCCCGTCGCCGTGCGGCCGGCCCGCGGCCACTTCTTTAGGAAAGCTAATTAGAATGGCAAATGATGAAGACCGTCTCCTCCGAGCCCGGCGCCGCGTCGCACCCCGACCCGGCGTCTGCCGCCCGCCCGACGGTGCCGGGCGCCACCGTCGTGGCCGCGCCGGGGCCGTTGTCCGTCGAGCCCGCCGCCCCTGAGCCCGCCGCCCCTGAGCCCGCCGCCCCCGGGCCCGCCGCCCCCGGCGTCGCGGTCGGGGCACCGGGCTCGGACGCCGAGACGGCGGCGCGACTGCGCCTGGCCGTCACGCGCCTGGCGCGCCGGCTCCGCCAGCAGGTCGCCGGGGGCGTGACGTCGTCGCAGGTCTCCGCGCTGGCGACCGTCGAGCGCCTGGGGACCCCGACACTCGGGGAGCTGGCCGCGTCCGAACAGGTCCAGCCGCCGAGCATGACCAAGATGGTCGTGGGCCTCGAGGCCGCCGGCCTCGTCGCCCGCGGCGAGGACGACAGTGACCGCCGCGTCGTCCGGGTGGCGCTCACCGCCGAGGGCCGGCGGGCCCTGCAGCGGAGCCGCTCGTTGCGCACCGCCTACCTCGTCCGCCGCCTGCGTCGGCTGTCGGATGCCGAGCGGGCGTCGCTCGAGGACGTCGTGCGGTTGCTCGAGCACCTGGTGGAGCAACCGTGACCCGCCTCCGGCGGGCGGCCGGCACGACGTTCCGGTCGTTGCGCGTCCGCAACTACCGCCTCTACTTCACCGGCCAGCTGATCTCGGTCAGCGGCACGTGGATGCAGAGCATCGCCCAGGCGTGGCTGGTCGTCCGGTACCTGGCCCCGAAGGGACAGGCCGGCGTCGACGTCGGGTTCACGATGGCGCTGCAGTTCCTGCCGATGCTGCTGTTCGGCGCGTGGGGCGGCCTGGTCGCCGACCGCGTCGACAAGCGCCGGCTGCTGTTCGGGACCCAGGCGGCCGCCGGCGTGCTGGGGCTGGCGCTCGGGCTGCTCGTGATGCTGGGCCCCGGCCCCGCGGGCTCGGCCCACCTGTGGGAGGTCTACCTCCTCGCCCTGCTGCTGGGCTTCGTGAACATGCTCGACAACCCGGCCCGCCAGACGTTCGTCATCGAGATGGTGGGGCGCGACGACCTGCCCAATGCCGTCAGCCTGAACACCATCGTCATGAACGGGGCCCGGGTCATCGGCCCGGCCATCGCCGGAGCCCTCATCGCCACCGTCGGCCTCGGCGTGTGCTTCCTCACCAACGCGGCGAGCTACGTGGCGGTGATCGTGGCCCTGGCGCTGATGCGGCGCAGCGAGCTGCTCCCCGCCGAGCGCGTGGTGCGCGCCAAGGGACAGCTGCGCGAGGGCCTTCGCTACGCCTGGCACACCCCCAACCTGCGCGACCCGCTCGTGCTCGTCTTCGTGGTCGGGCTGCTCGCGTACAACTTCACCGTGATCCTGCCGCTGTTCGCCAGGGAGACGTTCCACGGCGGTGCGGGGACCTTCGCCACGTTGACGTCGCTCATGGCCGGGGGCGCCGTCGTCGGGGGCCTGGTGGTGGCCAACCGCGGCCGACCGAACATCCACCGGCTGACGGCCATCGGCATGGTCTTCGGCTGTCTCATCGCGGCGGTCGCCCTGTCGCCCACGCTCGTCACCGCGTGCGTCCTGCTCGTCTTCATGGGGGCCCTGTCCATCGGCTTCATCGCCACGGCCAACGCCACCATCCAGCTGCGGGTCGCCCCGTCGATGCGCGGCCGGGTCATGGCGCTGTACGCCATGGGCTTCCTCGGCACCGCCCCCATCGGGGCGCCGCTCGTGGGGTGGATCTCGCAGACGTCGAGCCCGCGGGTGGCGCTGCTCGTCGGCGCGGGGGCGACGGTCGTGGCCTCGGCTGCCACCCGGGCGCGGCACCGCAACGAGCACCGCCGCGCCGAGGCCATGCCCGAGGGCGTGGAGGAGGCGACGCCGGGCACCGAGCTGGGCGTGGCCTGACGGGCCGGGGGACGAACCGGCGGACCGGCGCGCCGCGGGCTCAGGCGCCGGTGGGTCTGGGCTCCTTCGGGAGGCCGAGGACTCGCTCACCCACGATGTTGCGCTGGATCTCCGCCGTGCCGCCCCAGATGGTCTCCGAGCGGCTGAAGAAGAACGACGCCTGGAGGTCGCTGACCGGATAGCCCGTCCCGCCCCGGCGCGAGCGGCGCAGGCCGTCGTCGTCGTCACCGTCGGTGCCGGTCAGGATCAGGCTCTCGAGGCCGAGGATGTCCATGGCGAGCGTCATGGTCGCCTGGTGGTACTCGGACCAGAACATCTTGTGCATCGCGCCCAGCGCGGCGGCGTGGTGGGTCCCGTGGAGCGCGTCGGTGAGGGACCGGTAGCCGTTGATCTTCATGATCTTCACCTTGGTCCAGGCCCGGGCGAGGCCCTGGCGGACGCGGGGGTCGGTGATGCGCCCCGTGCGGCGGGCCTCGGCCACGATCTGGTCGAGCTCCTTCTCGAACCGGCGGTGCCCGGTCGTCGACGACGCCCCCCGTTCGAAGCCCAGAGTGGTCATGGCGACCTTCCAGCCGTTGTTGACGCCCCCCACCACGTTCTCCTTGGGGCACCGCACGTCGGTGAAGTACACCTCGTTGAACTCCGACGAGCCGTCGACCTGCTTGATGGGGCGCACGTCGACCCCCGGCTGCTTCATGGGGACGAGGAGGTAGGAGATCCCCGCGTGCTTGGGGGCCCCGGGGTCGGTCCGGGCGAGGAGGAAGATGTAGTCGGCGAACTGGGCCTGCGTCGTCCACACCTTCTGGCCGTTCACGACCCACTCGTCCCCGTCGAGCGCGGCGCGGGTCTTGAGCGACGCCAGGTCGCTCCCGGCGTCGGGCTCGGAGAACCCCTGGCACCACGTGATGGTGCCGTCGAGGATCTGGGGGATGAACTCCCGCTTCTGCTCCTCGGTTCCCCACTGCAGGATCGTCGGGCCCACCAGGGTGTCGCCGAAGAAGTCGGCCCGCATGGGGGCGTCGGCCCGGGCGAACTCCTCGTTCAGGACCACCTGCTCGATCAGCGACAGCCCCTTGCCCCCGTACTCGGTCGGCCACGAGGCGCAGATCCAGCCCCCCTCGTGCAGCGTGCGGATCCACCGGGCGTTGAACGCCTCGCGCTCGGCACCCGAGGGCCGGGTCCCGGGGTCGAACCACCCCTCGGGGAGGTTGTCCTCCAGCCAGGCCCGGACCTCCGTGCGGAAGGCCTCCGCCTCGGGGGGATAGGTCAGGTCCATGGGACGCTCCTAGTGCGGGGGGAAGGGCGCTTGGTGCGGGCAGGCGGGCACGACGCCGACGGTACCGCCGTGCCGGTCCCGCGGCCAGACGGCGGCCGCCCCGGGGGCGGCCTCACGAGTGCCCGCCCAGCTGGACCGCCTTCACCAGGAGCATGGCGACCGCCACGACCAGGTACCCGTACATCAGGACCATCGTGGCGGTGCGCCCCCGCGACCAGGTGGGCCGCTCGAGCAGGGCGAGGGGCGGCATGCGCCAGTTCACCCGCCGGGCCTGTTCGTCCGCGTCGGGCGGCGGGCGCCGGACGACCGCCCGCAGGTACAGCCCCCCCGCCAGCACCAGCACCAGCGCCAGGGCGGCGCCCAGCCCCGCCAGCAGCGCCACCACGTCGACGTGGGGGAAGACGGTGGTGGTCATCAGGATCAGCGACAGCACGAACAGCACCGACACGATCGTGGTGGCCACGGCGTTGAGCCACGGGCGGTTCACCCACGGGCCCAGCACCGCCTTGTCGTTGCACAGCAGCAGGAGGAACACCGTGGCGCTCGGGAGCAGGACGCCGGCGAGCGCCTGTACGGCGGTCGTGATGAGCCCGAGCGGTGCCCCGGGGATCAGGACGATTCCGGCCGCCGCCCCCACGATCGCCGCGAACGTGGCGTAGAAGCCTTTGGCGTCGCGGACCCGGCGGTGCAGCGAATGGCTCATGCCGAACATGTCGCCGAACGCGTACGAGGTCGACAGGGTCACCGCCGCGGCGCCGATGATCGATGCGTTGAGCAGCACGATGGCGAAGAGGGTGCCCGTGGCGTTGCCGAGGTAGTGGTCGAGGGCGTGGGCCACGCCGCCCGCGTTCGTGAAGTGCCCCGCCGCCCGCGTGCCGCCGAAGGCGAAGGCGGCGGTGATGACGATGAGGCTGGCGGCGAGCACCGTCACGAAGGAACCGATGACCGTGTCGGCGCGCTCGTAGTTCATCCAGCGGGGCGTGATGCGCTTGTCCACGATGTTTGACTGCTGGAAGAACAGCTGCCAGGGGGCCACCGTCGTGCCGACGATGGCGATGATGACCAGGATCGACGTCGAATTGAACCCGCCGGCCACGCCGGGGAGCACGAAGTGCCGGAACACCGGGCCGGCGTGGGGGTGCGCGTAGATCGCCAACGGGATGACGAGGAAGTTGGCGACGATGAACACCAGCATGAACCGCTCCCAGCGGCGGAAGCTCCCGCTGGCGGTCATGGCCACGAGCCCGAGCGCGGCCAGCGGCACCGAGATGTAGGGGCTCACCCCGAAGAAGTCGAGCGCCAGGCTGACGCCGATGAACTCGGTGACGATGGTGAGGAAGTTCAGGACGAAGAGGTCGCCGACCGAGAACGCCCCCCAGAACCTGCCGAACCGCTCCCGGATCAGCCGGGCGTGCCCCACGCCGCATACCGCACCCAGCCGGACGACCATCTCCTGGTTCACGATCAGGACCGGGATGAGCAGGGGCAGCGTCCACAGCAGGCTCAGCCCGTAGTTCTGCCCCGCCTGCGCGTAGGTGGCGACCCCGCCGGCGTCGTTGTCGCCCACCATGACGATGAGCCCGGGCCCGATGATGGCGAGCAGTGTGAGCAGGCGCGCGCGCCATGACCGCCGGGGCGCCTCGTCGTGGAGGCTGATGCTGCCCAGCGCGCCATGGATGTCGCCGTCGCGCGCGTCACCCATGGCGGGCCGCGAGGCAGTTCTCGGTATGCAGGGCCTGGTCGGCCATTGAACCTCCCGACGGTGCCGGCGTCGTAGGCGTGCATGGGTCGCGCGCACGCCACGCGCAGGTCGGCCCCGGGTCAGCCCAGTGGCGTCATGCCTGCTCGGCGGCGTGCGCGCGTGAATCGTCGAGGTGACGGGTCAGCGTGCAGCGCTGCTCCTTTGCCCGGCCCTCTCAAGCCGCACCAGAGGACCGGTGACGTCCGGTAGGGCGCCGGACTCGCCGCGGGTTGCATGCGGCGCACCGTGTCTCGCCGGGGTCCCGGCCGAGGCGTGGCTGCTTGGAAGGCGATCCTATCTGCTGGGGCCCTGGTCAGGGGAGTCCCGACCAGAGGCGTCCCGACCGCGGGCGTCGAGCCACGGGAGTCCCGACGGCGGGCACGGCCAGGGGCCCGCCGTCGGCGGTCACTCCTCGACCGACGTCATCCCGAACTCGCGGCGCCAGCCCGTCGGGATGAGCATCTCGAGCACGTCGTCGACGGTGACGACGCCGACCATCCGGTGCTGGTCGTCCATGACGGGGGCGACGGTCAGGTTGAAGTCCGTCATCTTCCGCGTCACGGCGTGCAGGTCCCAGTCCGGGTGCACGTGCGCCGGGTTGGGGCGCACCACCGACCCGAGGGTGGCCGTCGGCGACGCCTGCACGAGCGACACCACCGACGCCGAGCCGGTCACCCGGCCCTCGGCCCCCCGGGCGAACACCACCGCCAGGGCCTCGGGTGGGGCGCTGCTGGCGCGGACGGCCTCGAGCACGTCGCCCACCGGCGTCGACCCCGGCAGGCACAGGAAGTCGGGGCTCATGAGCCCCCCGGCGGTCTCGGGGTTGTAGCTGAGCAGGGCCCGGATCTTGCGCTGCTGGGGGGCCGGGAGCAGGCCCAGCAGCGGCAGGCGCCGCTCCTGGTCGAGCTCGGTGATCAGGTCGGCGGCGTCGTCGGGGGCCATGGTGGCGAGGAGGCGGGCGGCCTCGGCGTCGGTACGGCTCCGGACGAACTCGATCTGGTGCTCGGCGTCGAGCTCCTCGAACACGTCGGCCTCGAGCTCGCGGTCCTGGCCGACGGCCTCGATGATCTCCTCGCCTTCCTCGTGCGAGGCCGCTTCCACCAGGTCGGCGATCTGCGCGGGGTGCAGCCGGGCGAGCTTGCGGTAGGGGATGCGCAGGCGGGCCGAGGGCACATGCGCCACGAAGGGCTCGATGCTCGCCCAGTCGACGACCTTGCCCGCGGGGATGCGCCGGCCGAGGCCGCGCGGGAGCAGGCGCCGCAGGGCCACCCGGGGGCTCGGGTCCACCGCCACGACCTCCCACCGGCCGTCGCGCCGGGCGAGCTCGATCTCGTTGGCGCGGATCAGCCGGGCCCCCTGCAGGTTGATGAGGTGGCGCGCCCGGAGGTCCTTCGACAGGAGCATCTCGCCGGGGCGCCGTTCGAACCGCCGCAGGCTCACGGTGTCCCCCAGGAACTGCACCCGGCCCGGGCGCAGGTCCGACACGATGGAGATGGGGACGAACAGCTGGCGGTGGGCGATCCTGACCACCAGGCCGGTCACGGGCGGGTGGGGGGCGAAGCCCAGGCGGGCGATGAGGTCCTCGACGCGCCCGAGCCGGTCCCCGTCCCGGTCGACGAGCGCGCTCTTGACCACGCTCGACAGGTGCAGGATCTCGACTGCCATTCCTCGGCGCTCCTCGAGCGACGCGGTGCGGTGCATCCGCCCCGGACGCAGTGCGGTACAGCCGCCCTCAACCTAGTGGACGGGCCGCGCCCCGTCCCGCGCCCGGTCCCGCGCCTCGGCCCGCACCCGGCCCGCGCCTGCGAGGCGCCGTTTGCGCCACGGTGGCCATCCGGGGGAGGCTGATCGGCCATGGTCGCTCCCGGTGCTGACGCGCGTGCCTAAGAGCCCGCGCCAGCGCCTGGCCGAAATCCGCAGGTCATGGGAGCGCAGCACCGAGATCGACGTGCCTGCCCCCCGGCCCGCCACGCCCCCCCGGCCCGGGGGCCTGCGCATCGCCTACCTGGTCTACCGGGGCAACCCGCGCTGTGGGGGCCAGGGCGTCTACACCCGTCACCTGGCCCGGGAGCTCGTGCGCCTCGGCCACTCGGTGGAGGTCTTCGCCGGCCAGCCGTGGCCGGTGCTCGACGACGGCGTCGGGTTCACGCCCGTCCCGGGCCTCGACCTGTACCGGGACCCCGACCCGTTCCGACTGCCGCACCCGCGCGAGCTGCGCTCGTCGATCGACCTGCTCGAGTTCGGGGTCATGTGCACGGCCGGGTTCCCCGAGCCCCGCACGTTCTCGCTGCGCGTGCGGCGACTGCTGGCGGCTCGCCGCGGCGACTTCGACATCGTGCACGACAACCAGTGCCTGGGGTCGGGGCTGCTCGGCATGCTCGAGGACGGGTGGCCACTGCTCACGACGCTGCACCACCCCATCACCGTGGACCGCCAGCTCGCCCTGTCGCACGCCGAGAACGCCTACCGTCGCCTCACCCAGCGCCGCTGGTTCGGCTTCCTGGGCATGCAGAAGCGCGTGGCCAAGCAGCTGCCGCGCGTCGTCACGGTGTCGGAGTCCTCGAAGATGGACATCGCCGCCCAGATGGGGGTGCCTCCGGCGCGCATGACCGTGGTGCCGGTGGGCGTGGACCACACCGTGTTCCGCCCGCGCCCGGAACGGCCCCGCGTGCCGGGCCGGCTCATGGTGACGTCGTCGAGCGACGTGCCCATGAAGGGCCTGGTCCCGTTGCTCGAAGCGCTCGCCAAGCTGCGCACCGAGCGCGACGTCGAGCTGGTGGTGATCGGGCGTCCCACCGAGGGCGGCCGGGTGGCGCGCACCATCGAGCGGCTCGGGCTCGGGCCCGCCGTGCGCTGCGTGAGCGGGATCTCCGACGACGAGCTCGCCGGTCTGTACGCCGAGGCGCAGGTGGCCGTGGTGCCGTCGCTCTACGAGGGGTTCTCGTTGCCGGCCATCGAGGCCATGGCGTGCGGCGTCCCCCTGGTGGCGACCACCGGCGGGGCGCTCCCCGAGGTCGTGGGCGCCGACGGCGAGACCGGCCTGCTGGTCACGCCCGACGACGCCGAGGCCCTGGCCGGGGCCATCCGGCGGATCCTCGACGACGAGGTCCTGGCCGAGCGCCTGGGCACGGGCGGGCGCGAGCGGGTGCTCGGGCGCTTCACCTGGGAGGCGACCGCCCGCGGCACGGCCGAGCAGTACCGGGCCGTGCTCGACGCGCACCGCCCCGGCGCCAGCGCCGCCGGTTCGGGCGTGGCGGTGGCGCCGTGCTGACCGTCGACTACGACCGCCTCGGCGTGAGCCGGGGTGAGCGGCTGCTCGACCTGGGCTGCGGGGGTGGCCGCCACGCCTTCCAGGCGGTCCGGCTCGGGGCGCGGGTCGTGGCCCTCGACGCCCAGGCGACGGAGGTCGCCCAGGTCCGCGACACCATCGGGGCCATGCTCGACGCCGGCGAGGTCCGGGCCGACGACGAGGCGGGCGTCGTCCAGGGCGACGCCCTGCGCCTGCCGTTCGCCGACGCCAGCTTCGACCGCGTCATCGCCGCCGAGGTCCTGGAGCACATTCCCGAGGACGGCTCCGCCATGGCCGAGCTGTCGCGGGTGCTGCGGCCGGGGGGCACCATGGCCGTCACCGTGCCGCGCTTCGGCCCCGAGGCCGTGAACTGGGCCCTGTCGAACGAGTACCACGACATCCCCGGCGGCCACGTGCGCATCTACCGGCGCTCCACGCTCTTCGACCGCCTGCGCGGCGCGGGGCTGCGGCCCGTGGCCAGCCACCACGCCCACGCGCTGCACTCGCCCTACTGGTGGCTGCGCTGCTGGGTGGGCCCGCGCCGTGACGACCACCTGCTCGTGCGGTCGTACCACCGGCTCCTGGTCTGGGACATCACCCGCGCCCCGCGCCTCACGCGCATGGCGGACCGTGTCCTCAATCCCCTGCTCGGCAAGAGCCTCGTCGTCTACCTGGAGAAGCCCGCATGACCCGAACCGAGGGGATGCTTCCGGTCACCGCCCATCTGCAGGACGTGGAGCGTGTGCTCGACGCCCCCGCGGTGGTCCCGGTCCCGGAAATTGCAGGCGTGCTGGGCGCGGCCGACGTGGTGGCGACAGCCGAGTCGATCGCGGCGGTGCAGCGCCACGACGGCATGATCCCGTGGTTCGAGGGCGGCCACTGCGACCCGTGGAACCACGTGGAGTCGGCCATGGCCCTCACGGTCGCCGGCCTCCACAAGGAGGCTGTGCACGCCTACCAGTGGCTCGCCGACACCCAGCTGCCCGACGGGTCGTGGTTCAACTACTACCAGCCCGGCAGCGGCGTGAAGGACCCCCGTCTCGACACCAACGTGTGCGCCTACGTGGCCACCGGTGCCTGGCACCACTTCCGCATCACCGGGGACATGGCGGTCCTGCGGTCCATGTGGCCCGTCGTCGACCGGGCGCTCGCCTTCGTCCTGCGCTTCCAGCGCGACGACGGGGCCGTGCTGTGGTCGGTCGACCCCGACGGGCGCGCCGGCCGGTACCCACTGCTCACCGGTTCGTCGTCGATCTACCACGCGCTGCGCTGCGGTGTCGCCTGCGCCGAGACGCTCGGCGACGAGCGCCCCGACTGGGAGCTGGCGGCGGGGCGCCTCGCCCACGCCATCGGGCACACGCCGCAGGTCTTCGAGCCCAAGCACGAGTTCGCCATGGACTGGTACTACCCGGTGCTGTCCGGTGCCCTCGCCGGCCACGCCGCCGACGAGCGGATCGACTCCTGGTGGGACACCTTCGTCATGCCCGGCCGCGGCGTGCGGTGCGTGTCCACGGGCCCGTGGGTCACCGCCGCGGAGACCGCCGAGTGCGCCCTCGCCCTCGACGCCCTCGGGCGCCCGGGACAGGCGCTCGAGCTGCTCACCTGGGCGCAGGCGCACCGGTGCGACGACGGGTCGTACCTGACGGGGATCGTGTACCCCGACCGGGAGACCTTCCCCTTCGCCGAGCGGACGACCTACACCTCGGCCGCCATCGTGCTCGCCGCCGACGCGCTGTCGAACGCCACCCCGGCGGCGGGGTTGTTCCGGGGTGAGTCCATCCCCGACGGGCTCGACCTCACCGAGCCCCGGCGGGCGGCGCCACCCGCCTGAGCACGCGCAGCGACCCGCACTCGCCGTCCTCGACGAACTCACCCGAGTCGAGCGCCGCGCAGAACAGCTCGTACGGGGGCCGGCCCCCGTCGGCGGGGTCGGGGAACACGTCGTGGATCGCCAGCCATCCGCCCACGGCCACGTGCGGCGCCCATCCCCGGTAGTCGGCCCACGCCGGTTCGCGCCCGTGCCCGCCGTCGATGAAGCACAGGTCGAGCGGCGTCGCCCACCGTGAGGCCACCACCGGAGAGTCGCCGACGATGCCGACGACGCAGTGGCCGAGCCCGGCGCCGTCCACCGTGCGCCGCCAGAACGGCAGGGTGTCGATGCGACCGGTGCGGGCGTCGACCACCTCGTCGTCGTGGTGATCCCAGCCCGGCTGGTTCTCCTCCGAGCCGTGGTGGTGGTCGATGCTGACGACCACGGCGCCGGTGGCCTCGGCCGCCGCCCCGAGGTAGACGGTCGACTTGCCGCACCAGGCTCCGATCTCCACGAAGGTACCGGCGGCCGGCCCCTCCGTCCCCGCCCGGCGGGCGGCGCGGTACAGCGCGTCCCCCTCGTCGTCGGGCATGAAGCCCTTGGCCGACCGGGCGTGGTCGAAGAGCTCGGCGGTGCGGTCGTCCATGTCGTCTCCTCGGTCTGCGGGGTGGGCCTCTCGGGTCACGACGTCGCCACCGTCACCGCGCTGTAGACGGCGAAGCCCGCCAGGACGACGCCCGCCACCTTGCGGATCGTGGCGAGTGGGAGGACGCGCAGCAGGACGCGCCCCCCGACGACGCCGACGCCCATCACCGCCACGAGAGCGGCCGCGGAGCCCACGAAGACCGACAGAGGGCTGTGGTAGTGCGCGGCGAGGTTGGCCGTGAGGATCTGGGTGAGGTCGCCGAGCTCCGCCACGACGATGACCGTGAACGAGGCCAGGGCGACGTGCCGGGCCGAGCGCACCTTCTGCGCCTCGCGCTCGCCGTGTTCCTCCTCGACCTTCTCCTTGACGAGCAGGAGATAGAGGGCGCCCGCCGCGAAGAACACGGCCACCACCGCCTCGACGGCACGGTGGGGGAGCAGCTCGAGGAGCCGGCCCGCCGCCACCGCCACCCCCGAGTTGACCACCATGGCCGCGGCCGCCCCGATCCACACGGGCAGCGGCCGGTAGCGGCTCGACATCACGATGGTGGCGATCATCGTCTTGTCGGGGAGCTCGGCCACGAAGATGAGCCCGAACGTGATGGCCACGATCGACAGGCTCACGGGGAGGCCTCGCCGGTCGGCCGCGTGGGGGTTCCCCGGCCTCGGTCCCGGCCGGCGCTCAGCGCGCGCCCAGGCGCTCGACCCCGGCGTCGAGGTCGGCCGTCACCGTGTCGCCGAGGGCGGCCGCCAGCGCCACGTTGACGGCGAGCCGCTCGAGCGTCTGGTCGACCGTTCTCTGTCCGGTCGGGAGGGGGTGGGCGTTCACGAACACCCGGATCTCCTCGGCCAGGGACGGGTGGCGGCACAGCAGCTTCACGCCGTCGAGCATGCGGGGCAGGATGTTGGCGGGGATGCGGGCGCGCAGCGCGTCCCATGAGTCGCGCACCCGAGCCCACGTGGCCGGGCCGACGGTGCGGTTGGCCAGCAGGAGGTGCACCAGGAACGGGGCGTTCTGCGTGCGCACCTCGGTGCCGGCGAGCTCGAAGGCGCGCGCCGCCAGGGACTCGTCGGGGAACCCGGCCAACGCGTAGAGGTAGCGCATCTCCTCCTGCGGCGTGGCGGGGTGGCGGTACCGCTCCAGGAAGGCCTCGAAGTCCTCGGGCCCGCCGCCGGCCGCCACCACGCCGAGCAGAGCCGAGGCGAGGTCGGGGTCGGGGACGAGCTCGCCGCGGCCGGCGGCCTCGAGGCGCCGGCGCGCCTCGGCGCGCACTGCCGCGTCCTGGCCCACGGTGCCCAGCGCGCCCACGACCTGGGCCCGCAGCGTCGGGGTCCGGGGGCCGTCGCCGGCGCGGGGCTCCCATCCGAGGCGCGCCAGCACGCCGCCCAGCAGGGCGCGGGCGTAGGCGGCCAGGTGCGGCCGGGCGTCGTCGTCGACGGCGTGGTCGAGGAACGACAGGGCGCCGGTGACCTGGGCCCACACGTCGGGATCGGGCTCGGCGCCGAGCGACTCGGCCAGGACGAGGAAGCCCGGCAGCGCGGCGCGCCGCCCGACGACCGCCGCCCACGTGTCACCGAGGAGGTTGAAGCGCTCCAGCAGGTCGAGCGAGCCCATGGTGTCGGCCAGACGACGCAGGTGCTCGGGGGCGTACCGCACGCGGTAGTAGCCCGAGCCGCCGGCGTTGACCACGACCGGCGCGTCGGGCGGGCCGCCGAGGTCGAGGGTCTCGGCTCCGGCGCCGAGCAGGAGCCGGGCCTCGCCGCCCCCCGGTGCCCTGGCGATGACGGGCACCGACCACGTCGACCCGATGGCGCTCGGCCCCGTCGCCGGCGCGTAGGAGAACGGCTCCTGCGTGAGCACCACGGCGCCGCCGGGCCGGGCTGACCCGTCGCCGGCGCCGGCGCCGCCGTCCACGGTGACGAGGGGGAACCCACCCTGCAGGATCCAGCTGCCCATGATGTCGCGCACCGGGGCACCGCTGGCGTCCTCGATGGCCTCCCACAGGTCGACCGTCTCGGTGTTGCCGAAGCGGTGGGCGCGCAGGTACCGCCGGATGCCCTCGCGGAACGCGTCCTCCCCCAGGTAGCGCTCGAGCATGCGCAGCACGCCGGCACCCTTCTGGTAGGTGAGGACGTCGAACATCCCCTGGGCCTCCTCGGGTGGCCCCACCGGGTACTCGACCGGCCGGGTGGCGTGCAGCGCGTCGGTCGCCATGGCCGCGTCGCGCTCGATGCCGAACGACACCCACCGCTGCCACTCGGGCCGGAAGTGGTCGACGCACAGCAGCTCCATGAGCGTGGCGAAGGCCTCGTTGAGCCAGATGCCGTTCCACCAGCGCATGGTGACGAGGTCGCCGAACCACATGTGGGCGATCTCGTGGGAGATGACGTCCGCCACGCGCTCGAGCTCCAGGCGCGACGCCCGTTCGGGGTCGACGAGCAGCACGGCCTCGCGGAACGTCACGCACCCCAGGTTCTCCATCGCCCCGAAGGCGAAGTCGGGGATCGCCACGAGGTCGAGCTTCTCGCCGGGGTAGTCGATCCCGAACCACTCGGCGAAGAACTCCAGGGCGTGGGCGGCGGCGTCGAGGGCGAAGGACGTGAGGCCGTCCTTGCCCGGCACGTGCACGATCCGCACCGGTGTGCCCCTGACATCGAGGGGGTCCGTCGCCACCAGGGGGCCCACGATGAACGCCACCAGGTACGTCGACATGGGGATGGTGTCGCCGAAGCGCACCCGGCGGCCGCCGGTGGGGAGGAGCGACTCCGCCACCTCGGGGCCGTTGGAGTAGCCCGCGAGCCCCGGGGGGATGTCGAGCGTGACCGAGAACACGGCCTTGCGGTCGGGCTCGTCGAAGCACGGGAAGGCGCGCCGGGCGTCGGTCGCCTCGAACTGGGTCGTGGCCACCACCCGCGTCGTCCCGTCGGCGTCGGTGAACGCCGAGCGGTAGAAGCCGTGCAGCTTGTCGTTGAGCACACCCGTGAACTCGATGGCGATGACCGCCGGGCCCGGGTCGAGCGGCGCCGCGGGCGCGAGGACCAGCCGTTCGGTCTCGGCGTCGAGGCGGACGTCGAGCGCCCGGGGTTCCTCGCCGGCGCGCTCGAGGTGGGCCGACGCCACGGACAGCTCGGCGGCATGCATGACGATCTCGGGCACGGTGTCGTGGACGACCACCTCGATGCGGACGTCCCCGGCGAAGGTCGCGGCCTCGAGGTCGGGGGCGAGCCGCAGGTCGTAGCGCTGCGGCTCGACGCTGTAGGGCAGCCGGTGCTCCGCCGACGGGTCGACGCGTCCGCTCACGCTCGTCTCGGTCATCGTGGGCAGGCTACCCGGGCTGGATCGCGCCACCGGCTCGGCGGGCTAGCTTGCCGGGCTGTGACCGACGCTCCCCCCACCGCTGCCGGGCGCCGGGCGCCCCTCGACGTCGTCGCCATCGGCTCGGCTCTCGTCGACGTCCTGACGACCGCGACCGCCGACGACCTGCGCCGGCTCGACATGGCGAAGGGGTCGATGACCTTGGTCGACCTGGCGAGGGCGGCCTCGGTCTACGCGGCCATGGGCCCGGCCGTCGAGGTCTCCGGCGGCTCGGCCGCCAACACCGCCGTGGGGGTGGCCGCGCTCGGCGGCCGGGTCGGCTACCTCGGCAAGGTGGCCGCCGACGAGCTGGGGGAGGTGTTCCTCCACGACATCACGGCGGCGGGGGTCACCATGTCCCGGGTGGCGCCGGTGGAGCCGTCCGGCGACCCCGCCGCCGACCGCGCCACCGGGCGGTGCCTGGTCCTCGTGACCGAGGACGGCGAGCGCACCATGGCCACCCACCTCGGCGTGGCGGCGACGCTCGGGCCCGAGGACCTCGACGAGGAGCTCGTGGCCCGGGCCCAGGTCGTCTACCTGGAGGGGTACCTGTGGGACCTCGGCCCGGCCAAGGCCGCCATGCGCCGGGCCATGGAGCTCGCCCATGCCAACGACGCGCTCGTGGCCCTGAGCGTCTCCGATCCTTTCTGCGTGCAGCGGCACCAGCGGGAGTTCCTGGAGCTGCTGCACGGCGAGGTGGACGTGCTCTTCGCCAACGAGGACGAGACGACGCTGCTCTTCGGCGCGGCCACCTTCGACGCCGCGCTGGCCGCGGTCGAGGAGACTGGGCTGCTCGCCGCCCTCACCCGCGGGCCGCTCGGGTCCGTGGTGGTCACCGCGTCGGGGCCCGTCGCCATCCCCGCCGACCCCGTCGAGCGCGTGGTCGACACGACCGGGGCCGGCGACCTCTATGCCGCCGGTTTCCTCCACGGCCTCACGAACGGGCAGGACCCCGAGCGCTGCGCCCGGCTGGGCGGCCTGTGCGCGGCCGAGGTCATCTCCCACGTCGGTGCCCGGCCCCAGGCCGACCTGCGTGCCCTGGCGGTGGAGGCCGGCCTGCTCTGAGCGGGTGGGGTGCTCGGGTCCAGGTGCTCGGGTCCAGGTGCTTGGGTCCCTCAGTGGCCGCCGTCGCCCGCCGACGCCTCCGGTGGCAGGTACGTGAGCTCCAGGTCCCCCAGCCGCACGAGCACCGACGCCACCCACCGGCCGAGCGCCCCGACCGGCCCGGCGAGCGACGAGGCGTCCTCGAGGGCGGCCTCGTCCAGCCGCAGCGTTCCCTGGTACGTCGTCTCCACGGCGAAGCGCAGGCCACCACCGGCCGGCTCGTAGACCTGCTCCACCACGGGGGCGGCCCGCACGAGCGTGTCGGCGCCGATGGCGGGGCTCTCCTCGGGGAGGCAGGCCACGACGGCGTCGAGGTCCGGCATGGCGGCCAGGCGCTGCACGCGCAGGGTGATCTCGAGCACGACCTCGGGCAGGTCGACGGGCGGCTCGCCGATCGACCACGACCGGTAGGCGCTCTGGCTCCATGTCGGCCAGTCGAGCGACAGGTCGGCACGGACACGCGGAGGCTGCTCCTCGCCGGGGAGCGAGTACGACGTCTCCCAGGACACGTCCCCGAGGAACACGTCGACCTGGAAACGCTCCTCGACCGCCTGTCGCTGCAACAGGGCGTCTTCGAGCGCGCTGCGGGTCTGGGTGATGAGGTCAACCAGGATGTGGTCGAGCATGGCGCGCCAGAGGCTACCGTTGACACGGTGGAGCGCGGCGCGGGCAACCCCTGGCTGGGACGCCGCGTGCTCACCTACGCGCACCAGTGCGGTGCCTGGGAAGCGCCCTCGTCGACGTTGTTCGCCCTGCGCCGTGCGCTCGGGCTGGGTGTCACCGGGATCGAGCTCGACGTCCACGCCACCGCCGACGGCCACCTCGTGGTGTGCCACGACGGCACCGTCGACCGCACGACGGACGGCCACGGGCCCATCCACGCCATGACCCTCGCCGAGGTGCGCGCCCTCGACAACGCGTACTGGTTCGTGCCCGGGGGCGACGAGACGCCCGGCCTCGACGCCGACGCCTATCCCTACCGCGGCCGGGCCCCCGACGAGCGCGAGTTCGGGGTGGCCACCTTGGCCGAGGTCCTCGACGTCCTCGACGACCATCCGCACGTGGCGGTCAACCTCGACATCAAGCAGACGGCCCCCGCCGTCAAGCCCTACGAGGAACTCCTCGCCCGGGAGCTCGCCGGTCGCCGGGGCCTCGATCGCGTCATCGTGGCGTCGTTCCTCGACATCGCCACGGAGTCGTTCGCCCGCTTCGGGCCCGACGTCGCCATATCGGCCGGCACCCTCGCCGTCGCCACCTTCTGGCGGGCGATCAACGGCGGGGAGGACCCACCCGCCACGGCCCACGTCGCCCTGCAGGTGCCGGCCACCCAGGGCGATGTCGTCGTCGTGGACGAGCGCTTCGTCGCCGTCGCCCACGAGCACGGCCTGGCCGTCCACGTGTGGACCGTCAACGACGTGGCCGCCATGGACCGCCTGCTCGACCTGGGCGTCGACGGCATCATCTCGGACCTGCCGACACCGCTGGTGGCGCGGGTGGCGGCCCGGGGGCTGACCTACCGCCCCTGACCCGGCCCGCCGGGCGCTCCCGCCGGAGGCTCAGCCGCGGCCGGCGTTGGGCCGCTTGCCGTGGTTGGCCTTCTTCTTGCTGCGGATCTTGCGCTTGACGGTGCGTTTCGACATGGCGTCTCACGTTACCGGACCCATCCGACGGCCACGACCGATGTGCCCGGTGCCCGGCTCGTCGGCGGAGATCGGCCGGTCGGCCAGCCGGTAGCGTCTCCTCGATGGAACGGCTCGGCATCGTCGGACTCCCCAACTCCGGCAAGACGTCGCTGTTCAACGCCCTGACCGGCGCGGCCGCACCGGTGGCGCCCCATCCCTTCACCACCACCGAGACCTCGGTGGCGGTCGCCCCCCTCCCCGACGCCCGCCTCGACGCACTGGCCACCATGAGCGCCAGCCGCAAGGTGGTGCGCGCCGGGATGGAGGTGGTGGACATCGCCGGCCTGGTCTCGGGCTCGTCGGCGGGGGAGGGACTCGGGAACCGCTTCCTGGCCGGCATCCGCGAGGTCGACGCCCTGTGCATGGTGCTGCGGGCCTTCGAGGACCCCGAGGTTCCCGGTGACACCGACCCCGTGGACGCGCTGGCCACGCTCGAGCTCGAGCTGGTGCTGGCCGACATGGCCACGATCGAGGCGCAGATCGACAAGCGGCGCAAGGCGGCGCGGGCCGACAAGAGCCTGGCGGCGGAGGTGGCGGCCATGGAGGCCGCCCACGCGGTGCTCTCGGCGGGGACCCCGCTGTACCGTGCCGGGCTCGACCCGGACGAGCGCGCCGCGCGCAAGAACCTCTTCCTCCTCACCGACAAGCCCGTGCTCGCCGTGGTCAACCTCGGGGAGGACGACCTCGGCCGCGTCGACGAGCTCGTGGAGCCGGTGGCCGACGCGCTCGAGGCGCACGGCGAGGTGCTGGGGGCGTGCATCCAGCTCGAGGCCGAGGCGTCCCGGCTCACGGCGGCGGAGCGATCCGAGCTCCTCGAGGGCCTCGGGCTCGGCGACGGCGCCTTGGCCCGGGTGGCGCGCAGCGCCTACCTCCTGCTCGGGCGGCGCGTCTTCTTCACCACGGGGGACAAGGAGTCGAGGGCCTGGAGCTTCCGGTCCGGTGCCAACGCCGCGGAGTGCGCCGGGGTCATCCACTCGGACCTGCAGCGGGGGTTCATCCGGGCCGAGGTGATCCACTGGGACGAGCTCATCGGGCTCGGCTCGTGGGCCGCCGCCAAGTCGGCGGGCCGGATCCGCCTCGAGGGCAAGGACTACGAGGTGGCCGACGGCGACGTCCTCGAGATCCGTTTCAACGTGTGAGCACGACGGAGCCGCCGTGACCTCGACGACGTGGCTGCTGAGAGACGGCGTGGTCCTGGCCAACGCCGAGGTCGCCGTCACGTCCGCCGAGCGCATGCGCGGGCTGTTGGGGCGCTCGTCCTTCGAGGGCGCGTTCATCCTGCCGCGCACCCGCGCCGTGCACAGCTTCGCCATGCGCCTCGCCATCGACGTGGCGTTCCTGGACCAGCGGATGTGCGTGATCGACGTCGTCCGCCTCGCCCCGTGGCGGATGACCCTGCCGCGCCGGCGCGCCCGGACCGTGCTCGAAGCGGAGGCGGGGGCCTTCGAGCGCTGGGGCCTGCGCGTCGGCGACACGCTCGAGCTCCACGACCCCCGGTGACCGGCGGCGGCACCCCATGAATCCCGGCGACGGTGCCGGGGTCGACGGGGCCCGGGGCACGTTGGTCCTCGTGGCCACGCCCATCGGCAATCTCGGGGACCTTTCGCCCCGGGCGCGCCTC
>Ga0307374_10002071_pt1 | contig 36235 bp, 32 predicted proteins | sample OX3MG_FD_202532 | JGI IMG/M metagenome (GOLD analysis project Ga0307374, IMG submission 202532) | Soil microbial communities from Risofladan, Vaasa, Finland - OX-3 | ecosystem: Environmental > Terrestrial > Soil > Coastal area > Acid sulfate soil | place: Finland: Risofladan, Vaasa | collected... | reverse complement strand
TGGTCAGGCAAGGTGAATGCGGGGGCGGTCGATCCCGCCTCGAGTTTGGCCATCGTGGGGTCTCCTTCGGTCGTCGTTGCGCGACGGCTCACTTTGACACAGGGTTGCGCCTCTGCACGGCCCTGGGCTGGTACAATAGGTGTGCGACCATCGGCGGGGGCCGGTGAGTCGGGGCTGACTCTCACTCCTCTGGAAGGCGCACAGCCCCGCCGTACAACAGAGAGAGCGGGTCCAATGACCGTTGATGCCCCGGCCGGCGCGCACGCCGGCACCGCCCCGAAGGACAGCGATGTTCCCGGAGACGATACCTACGAGACGGCCCGGACCTTCGAGTCCCTCGGCGTCTCACCCGAGCTGAACAAGGCGCTGGCAGATGAAGGCATCGTCAGCGCCTTTCCCATTCAGGCGCTCACCGTCGCTGATGCCCTGGCCGGGCGCGATGTCTGCGGCAAGGCCAAGACGGGGTCGGGCAAGACGCTTGCCTTCGGTGTGCCACTCCTGCAGCGGGCCAAGGCGACCCGGGACGCACAGGGTCCTGCGAAGGCCACCCGTCCGGCGAAACCGTTGGCGCTCGTCCTGCTTCCGACGCGTGAACTCGCGGTACAGGTCCACGATGTCCTGGCTCCGCTGGCCCAGAAACTCGGGCTGCACGCCGTCGCGGTCTACGGCGGTGCCGACATCGACCGGCAGGTGACAAAGCTCCGCAAGGGTGTCGACCTGATCATCGCCACCCCGGGCCGCCTCATCGACCTGGGTGACCGGGGCGAGCTGGCCGTCGACGAGCTCGAGACACTGGTGCTCGACGAGGCCGACCGCATGGCCGACATGGGCTTCATGCCCCAGGTCGAGTGGGTGCTCCGCCGCCTGGACCAGCCCCACCAGACGCTACTTTTCTCCGCCACGCTCGACGGTGCCGTCGACCGCCTGGTCAAGCGCTACCTGACGGACCCGGTCTTCCACGAGGTGGCATCGAACACGCAGACCGTCACCCTCATGGAGCACCGCTTCCTGCAGGTGCACCAGATGGACAAGGTCAAAGTGGCTGCGGCCATCTGCCGCAGCCAGGAGAAGTCACTTCTCTTCTGCCGCACCAAGCGCGGGGCCGACCGTCTCGTGGAGAACCTGGGCAAGGAAGGGATCAAGGCCCAGGCCATTCACGGCGACCTGCGCCAGGCCAACCGGGAGCGCGCCCTGGCCGACTTCTCCAACGGCAAGCTCGCCGTGCTCGTCGCGACCGACGTGGCGGCCCGGGGACTGCACATCGAGGGCGTCGACGGGGTCATCCACTTCGATCCGCCCGAAGACCAGAAGGCGTACCTGCACCGCTCGGGCCGCACGGCGCGGGCCGGCAAGGCGGGCGTGGTGGTCAGCCTGTCGCTGTGGAACCAGTTGGTCGAAATGGAAGTGATCCAGCGCCGGCTCGGACTGCGGATACCGATCGTCGAGATGTTCTCCAACGACCCCCGCCTGGCCGACCTGGCCGCCTGGACGCCGCTCCCCGAGGAGAGCGTCCTCTGAGCGAGGACGCAGCGCTCCCCGTCTGGTCGTCCGAGGACGGGATTCGTCGCGTCCTGGTCGTCACGGCCCACCCCGACGACGTCGACTTCGGCGCTGCCGGCACCGTGGCTGCGTTCACTGCGGCCGGCCTCGAGGTGACGTACTGCATCGCTACGAGCGGCGAGTCCGGTGGCTCGGACCGCACCATGTCCCGCACCGAAATGGCGGCGCTCCGCCAGGACGAGCAACGCGCCGCGGCCGCCGTGGTCGGCGTCAGCGACGTGCGCTTCCTGGGGTTCCCCGACGGCATGGTCGAGACGACGCGCGAATTGCGGCGGGACATCAGCCGCGTCATCCGTCAGGTCAGGCCCGAGCGGGTGCTCACGCAATCGCCCGAGCGGAACCTCGAGTTCATTTTCGCCAGCCACCCGGACCATCTGGCCACCGGCGAGGCAGCGGTCGATGCGGTGTACCCCGACGCGCGGAACCCTTTCGCCCACCCCGAGCTCCTCGACGTCGAGCGGCTCGAGCCCTGGACCGTGCCCGAGCTCTGGATCATGGGCCCGGGCGGGCAGCACGCCGGGGTGGCCGTCGACACCACCGCCACGGTGGAGCGCAAGGTGTCCGCGCTCTTGTGCCACAAGAGCCAGATGTCGGATCCCGACGCCGTGGCCGAAAGGGTGCGCGAGTGGGCTCGTGGCAACGCAGAGCTGGCCGGGCTCCCTGCGGGCCGCTCCGCCGAGCTGTTCCGCGTGGTCAGTATTCCCTGATCGACATGGGCACCGGCGATCCCTGGCTGCTCGTCCAGCACGTGGCCTTCGAGGGACCGGGTGTCATCGCCCAGGCCGTCAGCGCCACCGGCGCCGACCTGTCGATCGTGCGCATCGATCGCGGCGACGCCCTTCCGCCCCCGGCCGTTCTCGGCGAGGTGGCGGGACTTGTCGTCATGGGTGGGCCCATGGGTGTGTACGACGACCTGCCGTGGCTCGCCGACGAGCGTGCCCTGCTGCGCCGGGCCGTCGAGGCCGGGCTTCCCGTGCTGGGTGTGTGTCTCGGCGCGCAGCAGCTCGCCGCCGCACTCGGTGCGCCCGTCTTCGCGGGCCCGGCGCCCGAGTACGGCCTCGGCGAAGTCCACCTGACGAGCGCCGCCATCAGCGATCCGGTGTTCGGTCCGGCACCGACGCCGCTGCCGTGCATGCACTGGCACGGGGACACCTTCGCCCTGCCGGAGGGTGCGGTGCGACTGGCCGGGAACGCGGCCTACGAGAACCAAGCCTTCCGCTTCGGTGACCGCGCCTACGGCCTGCAGTTCCATGTGGAGGTGACCGCCAGCCTGGTGGCGCATTGGAGCCCCCATCTCCCGCCCGGCGTCTTCCTGCGCGAGTCCGATGTGGCGCACGTCAGCCGCTCCGGCGAGGGCATCGTGCGCCGACTCGTCGGTCTGGGTGGAGACACTCCGATTGGAGACGCCCCGATCGGCTGACATCCGTCGACCGGGAGACAATGACCGGCCGGTTGCCCCGCCATACCGCCTTGCTGCTCGCCCTTGCTCCTTTCTTCGATCGCCCGATGGAACTGCGCTGACACCACTCACCGGCGTCGAGAGCCGCATCCGGGCAGGCGAAGGAACAGGACTGCGACCGGAGTCCCGTAGACGACAACGGACCCACAAAGTCGGAGCAGATGTGACTTTCCGCTCTTTTCCCTCAGCTGCTCGGCAGAGATAGTTTCCTGGTCAAGCCAGGGAACGAAGGTCCCGTTAGCGGGAAATGGCGGAGGTGGGTTCATGAGCAACCCAGACACTGTTCAAAGTCATTCGACACGTTGGAGAGGGCTCGATGGTCTTCGGGCCTTTGCAGTTCTTCTCGTCCTCGCTTGTCACTTCGGCCTTCATGCGCAAGGTGGCATCGTGGGCGTCGACGTCTTCTTCGTCATTTCGGGGTTCTTGATCACCTCACTCCTGCTCAAAGAGCGAGACAAAACCGGCGAAATCTCCTTCCGGGACTTCTGGGTGCGCCGGGCCTACCGCCTCTTCCCCGCCCTTGTCTGCGCCATCCTCTTTGCCGTGCTCATGTCGAAATGGGCCCTTCCCGCCGAGCGTCACCAGACCTTTGTCGCGATACCACCGGTCCTCTTCTACGTCGGCAACTGGTGGGCGGTGTTCGGGCCGCAGCATTCCCTGGGACTCCTGAGCCCGGACTGGTCATTGGCCGTTGAGGAGCAGTTCTATGTGGTCTGGCCGCTGGTGGCTGCGCTTTGGCTGGCCCACACCACCCATCGCCGGCGCGCCGCCCTCATCATCGCAGTGCTCAGCGTCCTGGACGTCGTCTGGCTGTTCGCGGCTTCGTCGGTGCTCCATTGGAACAACGTCTACATGCGAACCGACACGCACGCCATGGGACTGTTGGCCGGCAGCGCACTGGCTCTCTTTCTCGCCCGCCCCAATGCGGTCACGCTCACGCCGCGGCGAGCCAAGAATCTCCAACGGTTTGGTTTTATGGCAGTGCTTGCCATCGTCGGTGTGGCACTCGTCGTCCGACAAACGCCGGCGGCCGAGCCCCCCGTTCTCACCGCGACGGCTATTACCGTGGGGACATTGGCGGCAGCCGTTCTCCTGGTGGGCCTCGTCCTGGTGCCAAATGGTTGGCTCACTCAGCTCTTCGAGAATCGAGTGGCCAAGTGGATGGGCACGCGCTCGTACGGCATCTATCTCTTCAATTACCCGATCGCCGTGATTCTGTTGGCCCACCTGCATGCCCACAACGTCACTCGCCTTTTCCTGACAGCGATAGGCATCGTGGCCTCGATTGCCATCGCTGCGGCGTCGTACCGGTGGGTGGAGCAGCCGTTCTTGGCGCGCAAAGCCCGCTACACCGCTGCCCGGACGCCTGGCCTCGTCACGACCTGACGCGCGGGGTCACACCTCAGGCGAAAACCACGTCTCGCGAGCGAACCGGAAGAGCGCTACCCCGCCATCTGGCGTAGCACGTACTGCAGAATGCCGCCGTGGCGGTAGTACTCCGCTTCCATCGGGGTGTCGATGCGCACGACGACGCGGAATTCGGTGACCGAGTCGTCGTCCGCCGTGGCCGTCACCGTGAGCTCCTTGGGCAGCTCACCGTTGTTCAGCACCTCGAGGCCGTCGATGGCGAAGCGCTCGTGTCCGGTCAGCCCCAGGCTCTGCGCCGAGTCGCCCTTGTGGAACTGCAGCGGCACGACGCCCATGCCGATGAGGTTGGAGCGGTGGATGCGCTCGAAGCTCTGAGCGATGACGGCGCGCACGCCGAGAAGAGCCGTGCCCTTCGCCGCCCAGTCGCGGCTGCTACCGGTCCCGTATTCGCGGCCCGCCAGCACGATCAGCGGCACACCCTCGTCGGCGTACTGCATGGCCGCCTCGAAAATGGAGGTCTCGGCGCCGTCGGGCAGGTGCAACGTCACGCCGCCCTCGGTGCCGGGCGCCAGCAGGTTGCGCAGACGCACGTTGGCGAACGTACCCCGCATCATCACCTCGTGGTTGCCCCGGCGCGCGCCGTAGGAGTTGAAGTCCTGGCGCACGACGCCGTGGTCGGTCAGATAGTGGCCGGCCGGGGTGGTCGGGCCGATGGAGCCGGCGGGGGAGATGTGGTCGGTGGTGACGCTGTCGCCCAGCAGCGCCAGGACCCGAGCCCCGGCGATGTCCGTCGCCGGCGACGGCGACATGGTCATGCCCTCGAAGTACGGCGGATTCTGCACGTAGGTGGAGTCGTCCTGCCACGAATAGGTCTCGCCTTCGGCGATCGAGACCTGCTGCCAATACTCGTCGCCGTCGAAGACGGCGCTGTAGCGCGTGCGGAACATGTCGGACGTGAGGGAGGCGCGGATGGTCTCGCTCACCTCGTCCATGGACGGCCACAGGTCGGACAGGAGCACCGGGTTGCCGTCGGCGTCCTCGCCCAGGGGCGTGGTGGTGAGGTCGATGTCCATCGTTCCCGCCAGGGCGTAGGCCACCACGAGCGGCGGCGATGCGAGATAGTTCATGCGCACGTCGGGGTGGATCCGCCCCTCGAAGTTCCGGTTACCCGACAACACCGAGGCGACCGAGAGGTCCGCTTCCTTGACGGCGTCGGTGACACCGTCGAGCAGCGGGCCGGAGTTCCCGATGCAGGTGGTGCAGCCGTAGCCGACGAGATAGAACCCAAGCTCCTGCAGCGGCTCTGTCAGGCCCGCCCGCTCGAGGTAGTCGGTGACGACGCGCGAGCCCGGTGCCAGTGAGGTCTTGACCCAGGGCTTGGAGCGCAGCCCGCGCTCGACGGCCTTCTTGGCCACGAGCCCGGCGGCGACCATCACTTGGGGGTTCGAGGTGTTCGTGCAACTCGTGATGGCCGCGATGACGACGTCGCCGTCGGTCATCTGGTGGTGGGGCGCCGCCGCCGGCTCGGTGGCGGCCGTCCGCGGGGCGCGGTCGAGCGCGATCCGGTAGGCGTCGCCCGCCACCGACAGGGCCACCCGGTCCTGGGGCCGGGCCGGACCGGCGAGTGACGGCTCCACGTCGCCGAGGTCGAGGGAGACGTGCTCGGAGTAGACGGGCTCGGGGGCGTCCGGGTCGTGCCACAGGCCCTGGGCCTTGGCGTAGGCCTCGACCAGCTCCAGGTGCTCGTCGTCGCGTCCGGTGAAGCGCAGGTAGTCGATGGTCACCCGGTCGATGGGGAACATGGTGCAGGTGGCGCCGTACTCGGGGCTCATGTTGCCGATAGTCGCCCGCGTCTCGAGCGGGAGGGCGCTCACGCCGGGCCCGTAGCATTCGACGAACGCACCCACCACGCCGTGGTCCCGCAGGAGCTCTGTGACCGTTAGCACGACGTCGGTCGCCGTGATCCCGGGCTTGGTCTCCCCCGAAATGCGCAGGCCCACCACCGGCGGCAGCAACATGGAGAGGGGCTGGCCCAGCATGGCCGCCTCGGCCTCAATGCCGCCGACGCCCCAGCCGAGCACCCCGAGACCGTTGACCATGACCGTGTGCGAGTCCGTGCCGACGAGAGAGTCGCAGAAGGCGCGCCCGTCCTCGGTGGCGAAGACGAGACGCGACAAGTATTCGAGATTGACCTGGTGGCAGATGCCCATGCCCGGCGGGACGGCACGGAAGTCCCGGAAGGCGCCCTGGGCCCAGCGCAGGAGTTGGTACCGCTCCATGTTGCGCCCGTACTCAATGGACACGTTCGTGTCGTAGGCCGACGCGTCGCCCGACTCCTCAATGATGACGGAGTGGTCGATGACGAGCTCGACCGGGACCAGGGGATTCACCTGGGAGGCATTACCGCCGAGCCGGGCCAGCGCGTCGCGCATCGCGGCAAGGTCGACGACGGCGGGCACCCCGGTGAAGTCCTGCATGAGGACGCGCTCGGGCGTGAAGGCGATCTCGTGCGCGCTGTCGCCCGCCCCCTGGCCGTGACCCTTCGGGTTGGCACCCCAGTTGGCCACGGCGACGATGTCGTCGGCGGTGACGTGCGGCCCGTCCTCGTGGCGCAGGAGGTTTTCCAGGAGGACCTTGATGGAGTAGGGCAGGCGTGCGATGTCGTAGCGCTCGCTGAGTGCCGGCGCGGTGATGTTGAAGATCTCGTAGGTGCGGTCGCCGACCGTGAGGTCCGCCTTGGCGTCGAAGGTATCGGGGTGCTCTGCGGTCGTGCCGTCGGTGCTCATGGATCCATTCTGCCGTGGGTCCACCCGGACCGCCCAAACGGGTCCCCGCCATGTCCCACCCGACACCCACGCGGCCGAGGCCGAGGCCGACACCGGTGTTGAACGGGACTTCGTAACGACTTCGTAACCGCTCCGGCGCACCGCCCCCGTGCCCAACGGGCAGAATCGATGTCGTGCGCAAAGGCGGAGGCACCTTGGGTGTCTACCTGTCGGGCCCGCGGCACCCCCGCCTGGCCTCTGTCGTGGCATCGGTCGTGACCATGGCCGTCGCCACGGTCCTGGTCCCGGGCGCGCTCGTCGCCGGACTGGCCGTGACCGCCGGCAGTGCCAGCCCCGCCGGAGCGGCCGAGACGGCGCACACCTACAACGACGGGGGCATGATCGGCTTCGGCGCGGTGAGACTGACCGACCCGCCGATGCCCCAGCCGCTCAACTCGCCCGTCTTCACGGGCGCCGCGACCGCCGACGGCAACGGGTACGTGCTGGCGAGTGCGGACGGGGGCGTCTTCGCCTACGGCGACGCCAACTTCGAAGGCTCCGCGGGCAGCCTGCCCCTGCAGGGTCCCATTGTGGCCATGGCCCTCACGCCCGACGCCAAGGGCTACTGGCTCGGAGCGCTCGATGGCGGCGTGTTCGCCTACGGCGATGCACCCTTCTACGGCTCCATGGGCAGCACCCACCTGAACCAGCCGATCGTCGGCATGGCGTCGACGCCCGACGGCAATGGGTACTGGCTCGTCGCCTCCGACGGCGGCATCTTCTCCTACGGCGACGCCGGCTTCTACGGCAGCACGGGGGGCATGAGGCTCAACGAGCCCATTGTGGGGATGGCCCCGACGCACGACGGTGGCGGGTACTGGCTCGTGGCCGCCGATGGGGGCATCTTCAACTTCGGCGACGCCAACTTCTATGGTTCGGCCGGCGGCTCCAACCTGCCCGACGGGGCGGTCGGCATGGTGGCGTCACCCGACGGCGGGGGCTACCTCATCGCGACGCAGAACGGGGTCGTGCTGCCCTACGGCGACGCCCGGGCCTACGGCGGGCTCTCGCTGAACCCGACCGCCACCCAGATTTCGGCCATCATCGGGAACAACCAGGGCACCGGGTACTGGCTGCTCGATCCGCAGGCCTGGTCCTACAGCTTCTCGACCGCCACCCCCGAGCCGATGGCGCCCGGCGGCGCCACCATCGCCGCCGCGGTCGCCTCCCAGATCTTCCCCGACCCCGACACGCAGGGGCTCTTCTGCAACCCGTACGGCCCGTGCGAGCAGTGGTGTGCGCTGTTCGCCACCTGGGCCTGGGAACAGGCCGGGATCCCCATCCCTCGCTACGCCTTCACGGGTGACATCTGGGGCTGGTCCGCCGCCCACGGCCGCGACCTCCCACCGACGGCGATGCCGGCGGTCGGTGATGCCGTGCTGTACGGCACCGGCCCGCAGAGCACCTCCACGTCCGTGCACGTCGGGATCGTGACCCAGGTCTGGCCCGACGACGCCATCATGACGGTCGGGGGCGATTCGGGTCCCGGTCGCACCGGCTATCTGTCGACCGCCGTCGACGGACCGTTCCTGCCGGCCGACTCGGCGTCGTACAACGGCGACCCGATCTACGGCTTCTCCCAGCCGTAGGGCCCGCCCCGCGCTGCCTCCGGGCCACCTCCCGGGAGTCTTCGCGTAGGCTGCCGCCCGGAGGGAGGCCCACCACCGTGCCCGTCTACGAATTCCGCTGTTCGACCTGTCACGCCACGTTCGACGAGCGCCGGCCGATGGCCGATGCCGACGCGTCGGCGAGTTGCCCCGACGGTCACGTCGGCGCCCGGCGGTTGTTGCCCGTTTTCGCCACCACGGGCCTGGCGGCCGAGCCCGCCGGCGGCATCTGCGGGGCACCGGTTGCGGGCGGCTGCGGCAGCGGCTGCGCGTGCTGCTGAGGCCGCCGACATGAGCCTCTCCTCCTGGGACGACTACCCCATCCACCAAGCAGCCGAGTTCATCGCCCATCCCGCCACGAGCGACCGCAACTTCTACGACCGCTACTACTTCAACATGCACCCGAGCTCGGGAGACTGGTTCGCCATCTTCGGCTACGGCCAGTACCCCAACCTCGGCGTCGTGGACGCGTTCATCGACGTGCGCCACGGCGGCTCGCAGCACATCGTGCGTTCCTCGGCGCCGTTGGGCGACCGGGGCGACCTCTCCGTCGGGCCCTTCCGCGTGGAGGTGCTCGAGCCCCTGCGCCGCCTGCGGGTCATCGTCGAGCCCACCGAGCACAGCGTGGCCATGGACGTCACCTGGGAGGGCCACATCCCCGCCATGGAGGAGCCTCGCCAGTACATGCGCAGCAAGGGCAAGGTCGTCTTCGACACGCAGCGCCTGGCGCAGACCGGGCGCTGGTCCGGCACCCTCTCGGTGGGCGGCGTCGACCTCCCTGTGACGCCCGATCTGGCCTGGGGGACACGTGACCGCTCGTGGGGTGTGCGCCCGGTCGGCGAGCCCGAGAGCGACGGCATCCGCCAGGGCGAGCTGGTGTTGGGCGGCATGTGGAACTACTTCCCGATGCAGTTCGACGACCACGCCATCATGTACATCTGCCACGAACGCGACGACGGTGAGCGCCCGCTGGTGCAGAGCGAGCGCGTCTGGGTCGACCCGGACAAGCCCATTGAGGATCTGGGACGCTCCGAGCACGAGCACCACCTCATTCCGGGCACCCGTGTCATCGACCGCTCGGTGATCCGCTTCCCCGAGGCCGGCCTCGAAATCACGTGCAGGTCGTTGCTGCCCAACTTCGTCTCCATCGGCACGGGCTACGGCATCGATGCGGACTGGCGTCACGGCATGTACCACGGTCCCGACCCGGTGACCCAGGGCCTCGTCCTCGCCGTCGACGAGGTGCAGGGGCTGGCCCAGTACGGCATCGTCGACCACGTGGCCGAGTTCTCCTACGCCGGCCAAGTCGGGTACGGGCTGCTGGAGCACGGCTTCTTCGGCCCCTATCGGCACTACGGCCTGCTCGACGGCGGCATGGGAGCGCCGGCGGACTGAACGCCCGGGTGCCCGCGTCGACCGCCACCGGTTTGCCGGCGTGCCGGGCATGCGACAATGAGGGATGCCCGACGCCGCCAGCGTCCTCCTCCAGCGGCTGCAGGTCGCCTTCGACACCATTGCGCCCGGGTCCGACCCCGTGCTGCGGGCGTCGGACCGCGCCGACTTCCAGTCCAACGGCGCCCTGCCGCTGGGCAAGGCGGTCGGCCGCCCGACGCGCCAGCTGGCAGAGGAGGTCGTCGCCGCGGCGTCGTTGGACGATGTGTGCGCCGCGGTCGAGGTCAGCGGTCCCGGCTTCATCAACCTGACGCTGTCGGACACCTTCCTGGCCGGCCTGGTGGCGGAGCTGTCCGCCGACGAGCGGCTGGGTGTCGCGCTCGCCGAGCGCCCCGAGACCGTGGTCATCGACTACTCGGCGCCGAACGTGGCCAAGGAGATGCACGTCGGGCACCTGCGCAGCACCCTCATAGGGGATGCGCTGGCCCGGGTGCTCGGGTTCTTGGGCCACGACGTCCGGCGTGAGAACCACATCGGCGACTGGGGGACGCCCTTCGGCATGCTCATTGAGCACCTGCTCGACGTCGACGGCGCAGCCAACGCGGAGTCCTTCAGCGTGCGTGACCTCAACGAGTTCTACGCGGCGGCACGGCGCCAGTTCGACGGCGATCCCGAGTTCGCGGAGCGCTGCCGCAACCGCGTCGTGCTCCTCCAGGGTGGTGACGACGAGACGCTGCATCTCTGGCGCATCTTCGTGGCCGAGTCCATGCGCCACGCCGCCGAGGTCTACGAGTTGCTCGGCGTCCTGCTCACGCCCGAGGACGTGGTGGGGGAGAGCTTCTACAACCCTCTGTTGCCCATTGTCGTCTCCGAGCTCGACGAGAAGGGCCTGCTGGTGGAGAACGACGGGGCCTTGTGCGTGTTCCCCGAGGGCTTCGAGAACCGCAACGGGGAACCGCTCCCCCTCATCGTGCGCAAGTCCGACGGCGGCTACGGCTACCCGGCGACAGACCTGGCGAGCGTGCGCGACCGTACCGGGCGCATAGGAGCCACGCGCCTGGTCTACGTCGTGGGCGCCGAGCAGTCCTTGCACCTGCGCCTCGTCTTCGCCGTCTCCACGCTGGTCGGCTACCTGCGTGAGGATGATGAGGCCATCCACGTCGGGTTCGGCCTCGTCCTCGGGACCGACGGGAAGAAGCTGGCCAGCCGCTCGGGTGGCTCCGAGCGCCTCATCGACCTGCTGAGCGAGGGGGTCGACCGGGCCGCCGCCGCCATGAAGGAGCGCTCGAACGACCTGTCGCCCGAGCGCCAGGCGGCCGTGGCCCACGCCCTCGGCGTCGGCGCCGTCAAGTACGCCGACCTCTCCACCGAGCGCGGGCGCGACTACATCTTCGACTGGGACCGGATGCTGGCCTTCGAAGGGGACACCGGGCCCTACCTGCAGTACGCGCATGCCCGCATCCGGTCGATCTTCCGGCGGGCCGCCGTGGCCCCGCCGGCACCGGGTGCGGTGCCGCGACTCGGCGAGCCCCAGGAGCGCGCGCTGTCGCTGCAACTCCTCGGCTTCGGGGCGGCGGTCGAGGCGACGGCGGCGACGTGCAGCCCGTCCAAGCTCTGCACCTACCTCTTCGAGCTGGCCACCTCGTTCACCTCGTTCTACGAGGCCTGCCGCGTGCTGGTCGACGACGAGGCCGTGCGCGCCTCGCGCCTCGGGCTCTGCGACCTCACGGCCCGGGTGCTGGAACTGGGGCTCTCGTTGCTCGGCATGGAGGCGCCCGAGCAGATGTGACCCCGGCCGGGCCGCCCCCTATCCTCTGCCCGGCACCGCAGGTGCGGGCCCGCCGGGCGGGCCGATGTCGGAGAACCAAAGGAGTCGCAACGAAATGGATCTGAACGGCACGTCGGCGATCGTCACCGGAGGGGCCTCCGGGCTCGGCTTGGCCACCTCACGTCTGCTGGCCGAGCGGGGCGTGCGCGTCGTGGTGGCGGATCTCCAGGCGGACAAGGGTGAGCCCCTGGCCAAGGAGATCGGCGGCTTGTTCGTCCAGACCGATGTCACGAACCCCGAGCAGGTGATCGCCGCCGTGGACGCCGCCGTCGAGATGGCACCGCTCAAGTCGCTCGTGAACTGCGCCGGCATCGGGTGGGCCACCCGCACCATCGGGCGCGACGGCGACTACGCATCGGCGCACGACCTCGACCTCTACCGCCGCGTGATCGAGATCAACCTGATCGGGACGTTCAACTGCGTCCGGCTGGCCGCCACGAAGATGAGCCTGAACGAGCCCGACGTGGACGGGGCCCGGGGGGCCATCGTGAACACGGCGTCGGTGGCGGCCGAGGACGGCCAGATCGGACAGGCGGCCTACTCGTCGTCGAAGGGCGGCGTCGTCGGTATGACGCTTCCCGTGGCGCGCGACCTGTCCGTGGTCGGCATCCGGGTCAACACCATTTTGCCGGGGCTGATCGACACGCCGATCTACGGCGAGGGCGAGGGCGCCGAGACGTTCAAGGGCAAGCTCAGCCAGGACGTCCTCTTCCCGCACCGCCTGGGCTACTCGACCGAGTTCGCCACCCTCGCGCTCGAGCTGTTGTCCAACTCGTACATCAACGCCGAGTCGATCCGCATCGACGCCGGCATCCGGATGCAGCCCAAGTAATTCAGCACGAGTGCGCGCCGCGTCGCGCCGGACGGGGGGAGGAAGGAACGTGATCGACCCGGAGCTGGCAGCCATGATCGAGCTGCTGCCCAAGATGGATCTGGCGGACCCGGTGGCGGCGCGCCGGGCCTTCGAGGAGATCCTCGTCGCCATCAGGTTCGACATCCCCGGCATCGAGAGGCTCGAGATCGAGGACCGCACGGTGCGCGGTTTCGAGGGCGACCCCGAGGTGCCCGTGCGCGTCTACCGGCCGAAGGGGGCCACGGCGGCCTCCCGGGTCCCCGGCGTCGTGATGATCCACGGTGGCGGCTTCGTGATCGGCAGCGTCGAGGCCGAGCATGCCGGGGCCGCCCTCATGGCCATGGACGCCGGCGCCGTCGTGGTGTCGGTCGACTACCGCCTGGCGCCCGAGCACCCCTACCCGGCCGGCCTGCACGACTGCTATGCCGCGCTGACCTACCTGCACGCCGAGTCCGACGCGCTGGGCGTCGATCCCGAGCGGGTGGCCGTGGCCGGGGCCAGTGCGGGGGGTGGGCTCTCGGCGGCGGTGGCCCTCCTGGCCCGGGACCGTGGCGGTCCTGCGGTCTGCTTCCAGTTGCTGGCGATCCCCGAGCTCGACGACCGGCTGCAGACCGGCTCCATGCAGGCCTTCGTGGACTCGCCCATGTGGAACCGGCCGCTGGCCGAGCAGAGCTGGCGGGCGTATCTCGGCGCGCTCTATGGCACCGCCGACGTCCCGGCCTACGCCGCGCCGGCCCGCGCCGGGGACCTGTCCGGGTTGCCGCCGGCCTACATCGCGACGGCGGAGAACGACCCGTTGCGTGACGAGGGCATCGCCTATGCCCAGCGCCTCTTGCAGGCCGGTGTCTCCGTGGAGCTGCACCAATTCCCGGGCACCTTCCATGGCTCGGCCTTGGTCACGACGGCAGCCGTCTCCAAGCGCGCCCAGCGCGAGTCGGCGCTCGTCCTGCGGCAGGCGCTCGGCGTCGAGCGGGACTGAACCGTCCGGCGGACCTTTACTCTGACATCCGGCTGACCGCGACCGGCGTGGCAGCGGAATGGAAAAGGAGCCCCGCCGATGGCTGACGTCCTGTCCGAGAAGGCCCGTGCGCTGATCGCCAGGCCCGTGCTGGCCTCGCTCGCCACGCTCAACCCTGACGGCTCACCACAGATCACACCGCTGTGGGTCGACCTCGACGGCGACGACGTCGTGTTCAACACGGCGCAGGGCCGCAAGAAGGCCCGCAACCTCGAACGCGACGCCCGGGTCGCCGTCACCGTCATCGATCCCGACGACTCCTACAACGTGGTGGCCTTTCAGGGCACCGTGACCGACGTCACCAGCGACGGGGCGGATGCGCACATCGACGCGCTGGCCAAGAAGTATCTCGGCGTCGACACCTACCCCATGCGCCGGGAGGATGAGGTTCGCATCCGGGTCACCGTGCGGACCGATCGCATCGCCATGCAGGGCTGAGCCGTCGTCGCCCGCTCCCGCCTCCTCAGCTGGCACCGCTGAGAAGCAAGACGCCGACGGCGGCGGCGATGGCGAGCGGGACGCTGAGCACACCCAGCATGCTGGCCCGCCGGACGTCGGGGTGCCCCCCGGCGCTGCGGGCGGACCGCAGCCACAGGATCCAGGCGAGCGAGCCGGTCACGAACAGGTTCGGTCCCACGTTGAGGCCGATGAGGAGCGCGAATGGGTGGGGTGGCTGGCGCGCCGCCAGCAGCGACGCCGCCGGGAGGTTGTTCACCAGCACGCTCGTCAGGGCGGCCACGGCCGCGGTGCCCCAGGCGTCGAGGTGGGACAGCAGCGTGGCGGGACCGGACCAGGATCGCCCGAGCGTGCCGAGCGCCACGGCCAGGCCGAAGAGCCCGACCAGGACGGGAACCCCGAGGATCCGCGCGGCCGACCTGGCCGAGCTGCCCGGCGTCCCGCTGCGCCACGAGCGGAGCGCGACCGCCGCGAGCCCGACCGCGGCCACCGGCAGGGCCGGCGCGGGCAGCGCCACGACGAGCACCGTGACGACGACGACAGCGACCAGGCCGACGCCGAGCACCGGTCGCTCCGGCCGTGCAGTCGGCACGGCGGTCGTGCGCAGGGCGGCCCGGTGGACGACGCCGACGATGAGCGCGGTCACGGTGGCGGCCGCCAGTGCCGGCAGCGCCATGTGGGCGAAGAAGGTGCCACCCGAGAGGTGGAGATGGCCGAGGACGATCAGGTTCGTGAGGTTCGACCCGGGGAGCAGCAGTGACCCGGCGTTCGAGAGGAGCAGGCAGGCATACAGGAGGGGCGCCTCACCTTCGCCGCGGCTCCGGGCGGCGTAGACGAGGACGGGCGTGAGGAAGGTCACCGACGTGTCCAGGTTCAGCAGTGTCGTCACGGTGACGACGAGCAGCACGGTCCCGAGGTAGAGCAGCACCCCGCTGGGGGCCAGGCGGGCCAGGGTGTGCCCGCCGGCGGCGAAGAGCCGATCGCCGTCGGCGACAAGGCCGACGAGCAGCAGCCCGGTGACCAGGACGAAGGGCGGCCAGTCCTGGGCCGCCGCCGCCCGGGCCTGATGCGGGGCGAGCAGCACCGCCACCAGGAGGAGGACGCAACCGCCAAGGGCGGGGGCCCACTGCAGCGCGACGGCCGTGGCCGGCGGGCGCTCCCGCGTCCCGAGGTCGTGCGCGGTCGGAGTGTGCCCCGCCGCATGAGGCTGGAAACTCCGGTGTGGACGGTCCTGTGCCGGGCCGACCGAGGGCTCAGGCAGGAGCGGCCTTGACTTCGGTCGTCTCGTCGGCGCTCGACAGGTCCTTCCAGAGGGCCCAGTAGCTCTTGTAGGTGATGCCCGGGGTGACGTACCCGGCCCGCTCGAGCTCGGCATGGAAGGCCGGCAGGTTGCGCCAGGGCACACCCATGTCGACGTGGTGGGCCAGGTGCCAGCCGGTGTTGTACGGCACGATCCAGAATCGGGCGAGCCAGGACTGGCGCACGTTGTGCGTCGTGGCCCGACGGTCGGAGCTGCGCTCCATCCCTCCGTGCTCGGCGATGGAGCGCAGGCGATTGATGACGCGCCACTCGGTCATCCAGGGCAGGAACCACAGGAGCGGGTAGATCCACCAGCGGCCGGTGGCGGCCCACATGACCGCCCACAGGACGGCCTGCACCGCGAAGATCGACAGCCCGATGGGCCGGAACGGCTTGCGGCGCGTGTTCTTGACCAGGGGCACGAAGTTCTTCCAGCCGCTGATGCCCACGGCGTCGCGGAACAGGCGTCGCCCCAGGGCCCGCCGCGTGCAGGGGTACGGGGCGTAGAACGCGATGTCGGGCTCGTCCGGGCCGAACTCGTCCTTGTGGTGGGCGAAGTGCACGCGCCGGTAGAGCTGCACCGGGGTGAAGACGGGATACGCCACCACCCACTTGCCGATCCAGTCGTTCCACCGCTTGTTGGTGAAGAGCAGCTTGTGCGCCGCCTCGTGCATCAGGATGGCGAAGCGGGCGTAGAGCGGGCCCATGAGGACGAACGCGATCAGGTAGCTCCACCACTGGTCGATCCAGACGGCCCCACCGATGGCGAGTGCCACCCAGAACCACACCGTCGCGACCGAGATGGCGTTGCGGAGGTTGTCGATACGGCGCAGCTCCGCCCGCAGCGCCGGAATGGCCACCCCGTTGGCGAGCAGCCGCTCGCAGGGCAGGACGTCGGGCCGGTCGGCGGCCTCGGGCACCATGGTGCTGGCCATGCCCTCTATATTACTTAGATAGGTCAGGTGACACAACCACGTAATACCGGCGGCAGACCCGACGGCGCCCGACCTGGGAGGCCGCTCACGGCCCGATCGGTCCTGGCCAGCGCGCTGCTGGGCATGGACCCGCCCGCGTTGCCGGTGGCCCAGCTCGTCCGTCTGACCGGCCTGTTCGGCATCAGCGAGAACAGGGCCCGGGTGGCGCTGAGCCGCATGGTGGCGAGCGGCGAGGCCACGTCCGACGGCGCGGGGCGCTACCGGCTGGCGGGCCACCTGGCGGCCCGCCAATCGCGCCAGTCGGCCAGCCGCGCCGGGTCGGTCGCCGCCTACGACGGGCACTGGTGGCTGGCCGTGATCACGACGACGGGCAGCTCCGCCGACGTCCGGGGCGCCCGACGCCGGACCCTGGCCTACGGACGCCTCGCCGAGCTGCGCGAGGGCGTGTGGATGCGTCCGGCCAACCTGGCCGTGCACCTGACCGGTGCCCTGGGCGACGACGTCGAACTCATGACGGCCCGGCCGGAGGACGCCGTGACGTTGGCACGGCGGCTCTGGGACCTTCCCGCCTGGTCGGAGCGCGCCCGTGGCCTGTCGGAGGCCCTCCATGCGCTCACGCCCGACCGCCCGGAGGCGCTGGCGCCGGGGTTCGAGCTCTCGGCTGCGGTGCTCAGGCACCTGCAGGCGGATCCCCTGTTGCCAACCGCGCTGCTGCCCGCCGACTGGCCGGGCGGCGCGTTGCGGACGGCCTACGACCGGTGGGACACCCGGTACCGGGCGACGCTCAGCGAATGGAGCCGGGCCGGCGGCTGATCGGTAGCGTCCGTGTGATGGAGGTCAACGTCGTCTTCACCGGTGTGCCCGTCACGAGCCTGGACGGCGGCCGGGACTTCTTCGAGCGGCTCTTCGGCCGGCCGGCCGATGTCGAGGTCGCCGTCGACGAGGTGATGTGGCGGGTGGCCGAGACGGCCTGGCTCTACGTCGTGGTCGACGTCGCCCGGGCTGGCGATGGCCTCGTCGCCCTGTCGGTGGCCGATCTCGATGCGACGCTGGACGAGCTGGCGCGCCGGGGCATCCGACCGGACCGCATGGAGGAGGTCGGGAGAGGGCGCAAGGCAATCGTGCTCGACCCCGACGGCAACACGGTGGCGATCATTTCCGTGCCCTCCTAGTTCCCGACGGCCCTACGCGGCGTGGGACTGATTGATCCACGTGCTGTACATCTCGGCGTAGTGGCCGCCGAGTGCGACGAGCTCGGCGTGCGAGCCCACCTCGAGCAGGTTGCCGTCGCCGACCACGACGATGCGGTCGGCCCGCATGGCGGTGGACAGGCGGTGGGCGATGAGCACGGCGGTCCGGCCTTCGAGCAGGACGTCGAGGGCCGCCTCCACGAGCGTCTCGGACTGCAGGTCGAGGTTCGACGTGGCCTCGTCCAGGACGAGGACGCGTGGCTCGGCCATGAAGGCCCGCCCGAGTGCGATGAGCTGGCGCTCGCCCGAGGAAAGCGACTGGCCCCGTTCGTGGACCGGGGTGTCGAGGCCGTAGGGGAGCCGCTGCACCAGCTCGCCCAGGCCGACCTGGTGGATGGCCTCCCAGACCTCGTCGTCGGGAGCGCCGGGCCGGGCGAACGAGATGTTGTCCCTGATGGTCCCGGCGAAGAGGAACGGCTCCTGGGGCACGACGCCGAGTTGCGAGCGCAACGAGGACAGCGTGACGCCCCTGAGATCGTAGCCGTCGATGAGCACGCGGCCAGCGGTGGGATCGTAGAAGCGCGTGACCAGCTTGGCCATGGTCGACTTGCCGGCCCCGGTGGCGCCGACGAAGGCCACGGTCTCCCCGGGCTCGATCGTGAGGTCCACGCCGTGGAGCACGGGGACGGCGGGGTCGTAGCCGAACGAGACGTGGTCGAAGCGGATCTCGCCCCGGATGGGTGGCAGCTCCAGCGCGTCGGGCGCCTCCAGGACCGAGGGCTCCGTCTCGAGCAGGTCCTCGAGCTTGAAGACTGAAGCCCGTCCCTGTTGGAAGGTGTTGTACTGCTGCACGAGCAGCTGAATGGGCGAGAAGAAGCGGTTCACGTAGAGGAAGAAGGCGGTCAGCTGGCCCAGGTTGATCTCCTGGGGGTGGTGGAGGTACATGGTCCCGCCGATGGCGAGGATCAGCACCTGGCCGAACACACTGATGAGCTGTGAGCCGGGCCCGTAGATGCCGTTGATGCGGCCGGTGTAGTTGTTGGCGTCCCGATACGAGCCGACAATGTCCCGATGCGTCCCGACGTTGTAGCGCTGCCGGTTGTGGGCGGTGACGATGCGGACACCCTGGAGGCTCTCGGACAGGTCGGCCAGGACGAGCGCGATTCCATCGCGGACCTTGTCGTAGCCGCGCTCGGACGCGCGCTTGAACCAGACCGACATGATGACCAGCGGTGGCAGCACGACGATGACGGTGATGGCGGCCAGCGTCACGTTGGTGAGGAAGAGGAAGATCGTGATGACGATCATCGTCAGGCCCTGAATGGCGAACTGGGCCAGCCCGTCCTGCAGCAGCTGCTGCAGGTTCTCGATGTCGCTGGTCATCCGGCTCATGACCACGCCGGCCTTCTCCTCGGTGAAGAAGTCGAGCGAGAGTCGTTGCAGGTGGGTGAAGACCTTGACCCGGAGGTCGTTCATGACCCATGACGCCAGGCGGCCCGTCACACGGGCCTGGCCCCACTGTGCGCCACCCGACACCACGATGGACACGAGGTAGAGCACCGCGCAGACGACCACGATGGCGAAGTCGTAATGGGGGGGCGTCAGGCCGTGGTTGATGGCGTACGAGACGAGGCTCGGTCCCAGCTGCGTGAACAGCGCGATGATGCCGACCAGGAGCGTGGCCAGCGCCAGCATGCCCGGGTACTCCATGAGCAGCGTGGTCAGGGTGAGGCGCTTCTTCTCGTGCTCCGTGGGCAGCTGGGTGAAGACGACGTCCGGCTCGCCCCGCTCGGGCTCCTCCTCCAGCAGTAGGTCCACGCCTTCCTGGAGCTCGTGCGGGATGCCGCCGAAGGGGAGGCCGGCCTGCGCCGAGCCCGGCGCGCCGCCGCCGCCCATGGGCGGACCGACGCCTCCTCCGCCGAACATCAGATCGCACCCTTCTCGGGCTCGAGCACTTCGTCGTCGGTCTGGAGGAGGCCGTCCTCGGGCTCGAGGTCCACGCCGTCCGGCTCGAGGGCCATGTCGTCCAAGCCCAGGCCCTCGACCACACCTGCGGCCACTTCCTCGGCCGCCTGCTCCTCCTTGGCTGCCTGGGCCAGCACCTCCGAGTAGAGGGGCGTCGATGCCAGCAGCTCAGCATGCGTCCCGTCGGCCACGATGCGGCCGCCGTCAAGGAGGACGACACGGTCGGCCAGGCTGATGGTGGAGAGGCGGTGGGCGATGATCAGGGTGGTCCGGCCCTCCATCAGGACCCGCAGTGACGAGTGGATGCGCTGCTCCACCTTCACGTCGATGGCGCTCGTGGCGTCGTCGAGGATGAGGATCGGCGGATTGATGAGCAGGGCCCGGGCGATGGCGATGCGCTGACGCTGGCCGCCCGAGAGCGTGTAGCCGCGCTCACCGACGACCGTGTCGTAACCCTCTGACAGCCTGTTGATGAACCCGGACGCCCCGGCAGCTTCGGCCGCGGCGACCACCTCCTCGGTGGTGGCATCGGGCCGCCCGTAGGCGATGTTGTCCCGGATGGAGACAGAGAACAGGAACGGCTCGTCGAGGACCACGCCGATGTTCGCCCGGAGGCTCGTCAAGGTGAGATCGCGCACGTCGTGCCCGTCGACGCGGACCGTGCCGCCGGTGGCGTCGTAGAAGCGGGCGAGCACGCGGGCCACGGTGGACTTGCCGCTGCCGGTGCGCCCGACGAGGGCGATGGTCTCGCCCGGGCGCATGTGCAGATTGAAGTCGCGCAATATGTCCCGATGCCCGTCGTCGTCATCGCCCGGCTTGGAGAGCAGGCTGTCGGCGGCGTAGGCGAACGTGACCCCGTCGAACTCGACGTCGCCCCGGGAGTCGACCAGGTCGACCGCACCGGGCCGGTCGACGATGGTGGCCTGCTCGTCGAGGATCTCGTAAATGCGGCCGGCCGACGCCGAGGCGCGCTGTCCCATCATGATGAGCATGCCCAGCATCATGAACGGGGCCTGCATCATCACCAGGTAGAGGTTGAAGGACACGATCGACGCCACGGGCAGGTGGTCGTAGATGACCATCCACCCGCCGACGAGCAGGACGAAGACGAGGCCGACCTGTGAGAGGTTCTGCACGAGAGGCGCGAACCGGGCCCGGAGGTCTGCGTCCTTGATGTAGCCCCACTGGACGCGGTCGGCGGCGGTCGCCAACTGGCCGAGCTGCTGCTGCTCGGCGGCGAAGCTCCGGACGACCCGGACGCCGTTGACGTTCTCGTCGACCACCGTGGCGACTTCGGCCAGGCGCGACTGGATCAACCAGGACACGGGGAAGAGGGACTTCCGCATCTTCACACCGACCAGGTAGATGAACGGCATGGAGATCATGGCCACGAAGGCGAGTGGGACACTGATGGAGAGCATGAAGATGAAGGCGACGACCGCAATGGAGCACTGGACCAGAATCATGGGGGCGAAGGTCAGGTACATCTGGACGGAGCGGATGTCCGAGTTGGCCCGCGAAATGAGCTGTCCCGACTGCACGCGGTCGTAGAACGGGAACGACATGCGGGTGAAGTGCTCGTAGATGATGTTGCGCAGGTCGAATTCGATGGCGTATGCCACCTTGAACAGGTTGGTCCGCGAGATGTAGCCGAAGAGGCCCGTGAAGAGGCCCAGCACCGCGATCAGCTCGACGTAGCCGTGCAGCGGCTGCGTCTTGTTGATCAACGCGTTGGTGATGCCCTCCTGGAGGATCTTCGGGATCCAGACCTGAATGATCAGCCCGAGGAACGAGAAGATCAGCGCGCTGAAGAACTGCACCTTGTGCGCCATGACGATCGGCTTTGCACGCCCGATCCAGGACTTGGACCGATCGGGGTCGACGGTCGCCTTGGGCGCGGTGTACCGGCTCGTCGCGCCCATGGGGACGTAGGCCGCCAAGGGCAACGTGGGCGCTCCGCCTTCGCTCCCGGCCGCGGTTTGGTTGTCGCTCGCCTGTGTGCCAGGGGATGGGCCGTACCTGTCCTCGGTCTTGCTCATCGCGGTGCCCTCTTCGGCGCCGGAACGCCGGCTGCGGCCGCTCTCGCGCCGTCGGTGTCCGGGCGTGGCCCCTTGCGGGACTCGACCATGGCCCGGGCCCACAGCTCGAGCGAGCGCAGGGCCATGGCCTCCTCCTTGTCCGGGAGGTGGCCCGCAATGGCGATCAGGTACTCGTCCACGGCCACGTCGGCGCGAGCCAGTATTTCGGAGCCCTCCGGCGTCAACCGCAGCTCGACCCTCCGGCGGTCCGTGTCCTCCTGGCGACGATCGACCAGGCCTCGTGCCACGAGCCCGTCGATGAGCGCGGTGATGGAGGGCCGTCGGACTGCGAGGCGGTCGGCCAGGCCCGACGCGGCAGCGGAGCCCTCGGCCAGGATCCCGAGGACGCGGTACTGGGGGAGCGTCAGCTCGACCTGGCCCAACGCGACCTCGACCCGCTTGGACAGCCATGCCGCGACCCGGCCGTAGGTGCCCAGGACAGGGGGAGCGCCGGTCGTCTTCGAGCCGGCGCGGGCAACGGACTTGCGCTCGGGGGCCGCGCCGGTAGAAGGGGGTGAGGTCACAGACACTTCGACCATCATACAGTTAGACACTCTAACTACGTGCGGCGGTCCCTTCCGGGGCCGGGATGCCCGGGGCAGGCGGACGCTCAGGGTTCCCGCGTGCCCCATTCGGGATCGAGCTGGCGCAGGAACAGGTCGCAGCGGACTTCCTCGTCCGTTTCGCCGATGGATCCCGCTGCCAGCTGCAGCATGTGGAGCGAGCGTAGGAAGCCCCGGTTGGGCTCGTCCCGCCAGCGCACGTAGCCCGAGCCCCGCCAGCCGGCCGCCCGCAGCGCGTCGAGGCCGCGGTGGTAGCCCACGCGGGCGAAGGCGTAGCGATCGATGGGGTCATCGGCCAGCTCAGCCAGCTCGGCCCAGGCCTGCAGGCAATGCGGGTCCCGGGCCGCGACCGCCGCCACCGCCTGTCGACGGCGGTCGAGAGGCAGGGATCGGGCGGCGTCGAGAGCGGCGGCCAGCTCCGGATTGAGCGGGTCGAGGACGGTCTCGGGGCTCCCGGAGGTGAACTGGACTGCATGTTCGGGGGTCACCCGGCCATGTTAGGAGTGCAGCTCGGCGGCCAAGCGGGGACCATCTGGTCCCGAGGCGCCGTGGCGGGGTCGAATGTCGGCCCGACGAGAGGCGGCAGTACTGTTCCCGCCGTGTTGACGCCAGACCCCAGGCCGACGTCATTTCAGAACCATCCCGGGCTGCGCGGCCGGGAGCCCGAAGCGCTGGAGCTCGCTGAGGTGCTGCGTCGTCTCATCCGCTTGTCGGTCAGTGCGGCTCCGCCGGCGGCGGAGACGACCCGGTTGACCAAGCAGCTGGGTGTGCTGGCCGACGAACTCGAGAGACACGTTCCCGCCGACCCGTTGCCCCGGTTCATACCGCCGGACGAGGACGGTCCGCCGAAGGACGTGCCCCTCGGAAACGCCATGCCCTATGACGTGGTCGTCGGCCCCTTCAATCCGGTGGCCTTGCCGGTGGTACTCGACTTCGACCCCCCGAAAGCGCTCGGCCGTGGGGTCTTCGACGTGACCTACGAGGGGGCGCCGGGATGCGTGCACGGCGCGGTCCTGGCCGCGACCTTCGACATCATTCTGACGGCGGCCAATGCGATTGTCGGCTCGGTCGGGCCAACCGTCTCGCTCGCGCTGCGCTATGTGCGCCCAACACTCACCAATGAGGAGGCCGTGTTCGAGGGATGGGTGACAGACGTCACCGAGCGCCGCATCTTCAGCAAGGGCCGCATTGTGCAGGGGGGCGTGGTCACGGTCGAGGCCGAGGGCGAGTTCGCCATCTTCAACCAGGATCGGGTGAACCGTCTGGCGTCGAGCCGTCGTCCGGCCTCCGACGCGCCGTCGGCCGACGCGGCCAAGGATTAGCGGGCCGATCGTGGCCCGCCGATCCTTGGAGCCCACACTCGATCCGGCGGACTACTCGTTCACGCATCACCTGCGCACGCGCTTCGCCGAGACGGATGCGATGGGGATCATCCATCACGCTGCGTATCTGCCCTACCTGGAGGAGGCACGGGTCGAGTACCTCAGGGCCATCGGGCACCCGTACGACGCGGTGCGCGGCGGCGAGGAGGAGGAGGATCCCCGTGAGTTTCCCGTCCTCGAGGTCTCGGTGCACTACCGCCAACCGTTGCGCTTCGACGACGAGGTGGCGGTGTCCCTGCGCATCGGCGCCGTCCGCGGCGCCACCTTCCAGATCGCCTACCTGCTGGCCGTGGGTGCCGAGGCCCGTGCGACGGCGGTGACCGTGCACGGGTGTGTCGACAGCGCGGGTCGACCTGTCCGGCTCCCCGGCTGGGTCCGGCGAGTGCGCGGGCCGGACCGGGGCTGATCTGCTCTGAGGCCACTCCTTGGGCAGGCCCCGACAGAGCGCCGGGCGAGCCCGTGCTGGGTGGCCCACATGAACTCACCGTCCACCGTGACGCCGATCTGTTGCGGTGATGTCGAGGGCCAGCTCTGCGCCCTGTCGCCGTTCTCCTTGCAGGGATAGAACTCGTAGCTCACGGGCCGGTTCTCGGCCTTGTTGAAGGTCTTGCCCTCGTTGACCTTGAACGTGCTGCCGCCCACGCACCAGAAGAGCTGCCCGGGGGTACTGCGCTGGTCTCCCCGGTCGATGTGTCGAGAATAGCGTTCGTGCCGCCGGCCTGGACCGGCTCAAATCGTCGAGATGATGCCCGCGAACGTCTCCGTCATGGCCTTCTTCGCGGTGAGCGGATCGTCGGACCGCGCCACCACCATGCCGGCCTGCATGATGGCGCCCAGCAGAAGGTGCGTCAGCGGCTCGACGGTCGCCGGCCCGATGCGGCCCGTGTCCGCGGCCAGGGTCAGCACCGTTTTGATGGTGCCGAAGGCGTAGCGCTCGTCGAGCTCGTGCCACAGATCCCAACCCAGGACCGTCGGACCGTCGAGCATGACGATGCGCTGCACCTCGGGGTTCAGGCACTCGTCCAAGAATGCGCCGAAGCCGAGCTGCAGGATCCGTATCGGGTCGGTCTCGCCGCCGGCCGCGGCGGTCTGCAGCACCTGGGCCGTGAGCTCGTCCTCCACCTGTTCGAAGGTGGCCTGGAAGAGGTCGGTCTTGCTCGGGAAGTGGTGGTAGAGCGCACCGCGGCTGACGGCGGCCTCGCTCAGGATCTCCTCGGTGGAGGTGGCGGCGAAGCCCCGTGCCGCGAAGAGGCGGCGGGCCGTCGCGATCAGCCGGCCTCGGGTGGCCTCGGTGCGTTCTGCCTGCGTGGGCACGAGGAAAGCCTAACTCCCTCTTTACAAACCGGCAGTTGGTATGTAAAGTCGCAGCATGACCTCCACTACGAAGACAGGCAATGCACAGCCCGGCGGCGCGGCGCAGACCGTGCTCCCACGCCAGACGGTGTCCCTCGGCGGGGGCGACGTGGCGTATGTGGATCTCGGCGGAGGAGGCGCAGGCGAGCCGGCCGCACTCTTCGTCCACGGGGTGCTCGTCAACGCCGATATTTGGCGCAACGTGATGTGGGAGGTGGGGGACATGCGCCGGTGCATCGCGCCCGATCTGCCGGCGCACGGTGGCAGCACTGTCCCGGAGGACGATGGCGCCGACCTCTCACTCAAGGGACTCGCCGATCTGCTCGATGCGTTGTGCGAACACCTGGAGCTCACGCAGGTCGACGTGGTGGCCAACGACACCGGAGGCGCCGTGGCCCAGGTTTTTGCAGCGCACTACCCGGACCGAATCCGGACCCTGACGCTGACCAACTGCGACGTGCACGACAACTTCCCGCCGGAGGCGTTCAAGCCTTTCGTCGATCTGGCCGAGTCGGGCGAGTTCGGACCGATGGTGGCCGCCATGGCGGCAGACCCGGCACTGGCCCGCTCCGAGGTCGGGTTCGGCATGGGCTACGCGCACCCCGAGCGACTGTCCGACGAGCTCCTGGCCAGCTACCTGGGTGCTTTCGTCACCGATCAGGGCAAAGGTCTGGAGCGGCTCCTCACCGCGTCGTCGTCGGCGGACCTGATGGCGGTCGCTCCGCTTCTCGCCGAGCTACGCGCCCCGACAATGGTGGCGTGGGGCACCGGGGACTCGTTCTTCGCCGAAGAGTGGGCGGACCGGTTGGAGAGCATGATCCCCGGCGTCGAGCGGGTCATCCTCGTCCCTGGCGCCATGTTGTTCTGGCCCGATGAGCGCGCTGCTGACCTGGTTCCCCTCCTGCGCGACTTCTGGGGCGCACACGCCTGACGCATGAGCCTCGGGAGCGTCGTGCTCCCGGGTGGGTCTCAGGCCGGGTGGCCGGGGTGGAGTGGGGGGGCGCTCCTGAACGTCAGCAGCCCAGCATGCCCGCCGGCGACGGCCCGGACCCCCCGCATCACGAAGGCTTCATGATCACCAACGGAGAAATGGCCGAGGATCTGGCCCTCCATGCTGACGGCAGAGTCCACCAGCAGCGGTGCGCCGGTCGGTCCGAGGCGCCAATCGACCGACGCGAATTTGTCGACCACGTCGCCCGTCTCCTCGCCAAAGAGGCGAGCGAGGTCGACCTGATGCCGGCCGAGAAGATGGAGGCCCATGCCCGATGACCGCTCGGCGACGCCGAAGGTGTGATTCACCTTCGAAATGCAGACGAGGAAGTTGGGCGGGTCGATGCTGCACTGCGTCACGAACCCCGCCAGGCATCCACTCATTTCTGCTTCGGGTGACCGGACCGTAATTACGTAGTAGGGATAGTCGATCAGGTCGAAGAAGGCGGCGAGGTCGCCGTTCCCCTCGGTCACGCGCGGCGGGCTTGCTCTGGCGTTCTCAACCCCACTCCGGTCCTCCATGCCTCCGAGCGCCCACATCGAATCCACCCACACGTCCGAGGGGTTGGCCGTGGGAACGCCAGCTTCCGCCCCGCTCCCGACGGCGCCCCGTTGAGGATTCCCCTACCCGCAGCGTGGGTACGCAAAACTCGTGCCAATGAGATGCCAGCTTCGCCCCCCCGGCAAGCGCAGTGCCGGAAGAGGCCCGGGGTGTTGACGCAGGGAGGTCCCAACACCTCTGGAGTCGAGGGCGCACCACCCGGATTCGACATCAAGAAGGGCGGCCTCGGTTCTGCCGCCCAGGCCCTTGCGCTGGCCACGTTGTGCGGGGTGCTCTTTCTCACCTTCCTGGACAACACGGTGGTCAGCGTCGGTCTGGCCAACGTCCAAAGCGACCTTCACGCCGGTGTCACCTCCTTGCAATGGGTGGTCAACGGTTATGCGCTGACCTTCGCCAGTTTCATGCTGGTCGCCGGGATGCTCGGTGACATCCTCGGCCGCAAGCGAGTCATGCTCGTCGGTGTCGCCATCTTCTGCGGTGGCTCCGTCGTGGCGGCCCTGGCGGGGAACGTCGATTGGCTCATTGCCGGTCGCGTCATCATGGGCATCGGGGCCGCGGCGAGCGAGCCCGGCACTTTGTCCATCATCAGGCATGTGTACCCAGATCGCGAGACGCGTGCTGACGCGCTCGGGGTGTGGGCCGCGGTCTCGGGCCTCGCTCTGGCCTTGGGTCCCGTCATCGGCGGGTTCCTGGTGGGGTTCTCCGGTTGGCGGGCCATCTTCTGGTTCAACTTGGGCTTCGGCGTCGTCGCCTTCGTTTTGGCGGCCGTCGCGGTCCCTGAAACGTCGGACCGACAGGGTCGCCGAATCGATGTGCTGGGCTTCGTGTTCGGCGCGGGATTCCTCGCCTGCATGTCGTTCGCGGTGATCCAGGGGGAGGAGTCGGGTTACACGTCGCCCGGGATCGTGACGCTGTTCGTCGTCTGTGTCCTGTCCGGCATTGCGTTCATCATCACCGAGAAACGGGTGAAGAGCCCGATGCTCGACCTGTCGATGTTCCGTCTCCCTCCGTTCGTCGGGTCCAACTTCGTCGCGTTCGTCGCCTACTTCGGCACCTTCTCGATCTTCTTCTTCACCGCGCTCTACCTGCAGGTCGTGGCCAACGCTTCCGCCTACCAGACGGCGGTGGACTTCCTGCCAATGGCGGCGGGCCTGATTCTTGCCTCGGCACTGACCGGACCGTTGGTGGCGCGAATCGGTCCCCGTTGGCCGATGACGATCGGTTGCCTCCTGGCTGGAGGCGGCATTCTGGTCGCCAACCTTGTGCTCTCGCCCACGGTCGACTTCGCAACCTTGGGGTGGGTCCTCCCACTGGCCGGGATCGGCATCGGGATGCTGTTGGTGCCCGTGACGTCGGTGCCTCTCACGGTGGTTCCCCCGGAACGGTCAGGTATGGCCGCCTCCGCCACCAACACGAGTCGCGAAATGGGAGCGGTGTTCGGCGTGGCCATCCTCGGCGCCATCGTCAACGCCAAGCTGACGGGCGACCTCGCGGCACGGCTCAAGGCGATCGGCATCCCGCCCAGCTTCCAGAGTCTCGTAGAGCATGCGATCCAGACCGGTGGCGCGTCGAGTGGTGGTGCGGCGTCGAATGCGGAACACAACAAGAACGCAGCCGTCGCGCATATCGCCACCAAGGTGGTCAATGCCGCCTACAACGCCTTCGGTTCGGGGCTCCACGAGGCCTTGTTGCTTTCGGGGTGCCTGATTCTGGCCGGCGCGGTCGTTGCTGCACTGACGATCCATCGCAAGCCAGGGGAGACCTTCGAGATCTAACGGGATTCGCTGTGCACGGCGGCCCGCCGGCCCGCACCGACCAACGGCGATTCCGCCCGCGTCTGCTCGGACCGGGGATGGGCCGTGCGGTCCCATGGCCCGACGGCCATAGCCAGCTGCTGCCGAGAGGGCGGTAGGTGGGCTCCCACTCACCGCCGCACATTTGGCACAATCATCATCCCTGTGGTCCGTCCGGACCTCGTCGCGGCATCCATCGGGGAGTCCGGGTCGATTGGAGGGTCTCGTGAAGTTCGACACCATGCTGGCCGGGCTCAAGGAAGCGCCCGCCCGTGCTCGTCGGTTGGAGCAGCTCGGCGTCGACGGCGTCTTCACGTTCGAAGGTCCCCATGATGTCTTCACGCCGCTGATCCTGGCGGCGGGGGCCACCGAGACACTCGAGCTCGCGACCAACGTCGCCATCGCGTTCCCACGCAACCCCGTGCAGTTGGCCCATCAGGCTTACGACCTGCAGTTGCTTTCCGAAGGCCGGTTCACCTTGGGCCTCGGCTCCCAGATCAGGGCGCAGGTCGAGAAACGGTACGGCGCCTCCTTCGATCGGCCCGTTGCCCGCATGCGGGAGATGGTCGGCGCGCTGCGCGCCATCTTCGCCACGTGGGAAACCGGGGAACCTCTGGACTTCCGGGGTGAGTTCTGGTCCCACACGCTCATGCCGCCGCTGTTCAATCCGGGTCCTCACCCCTATGGCACTCCAGCCATTGCCCTGGGCGGGCTCGGACCACAGATGCTCCGACTGGCGGCCGAGGTCGGTGACGCGGTCCTCGTGATGCCCTTCAACACTGCGACCCACTTCGCGCAGCGCAGCCTTCCCGCCATTGAAGAGGGCCTGGCGCGCGGGGCGCGGGATCGTTCCTCCATCAGTGTCGCGGGCGAGGTCATCGTCTGCTGCGGCCGTACCGAGGAGGAGCTCGAGGCCGCCCGCGTGGCCGGCCGGTGGCTGGTCGCCTTCTACGCCTCCACCCCGGCGTACCGGCCCGTGCTCGAGGCCGAGGGCTGGGAAGCCCTCCAGCCTGAGCTCAGCGGACTCTCCAAGTCAGGACGCTGGGACGAGATGCCGGGGCTGATCGACGACGACATGCTGGCCGCATTGACTGCAGTGGGGTCGCCCAAGCAGGTGGCCTCCGATATCGCCGATCGGTTCGGGGGCCAGGTGGATCGGGTGAGCTTCTACACCCCTTACCTCATCAGCGAGGAGACGCTGGCCGAAATGGTCGAGGCAATGACATCGGGTGCTGCTGTGACCGGCCAGAGCGGCTAGCGCTCTTCGCCGAGGTTCTCGTTGTCCGGATCAGGTCGACCCCCGAGAAGTTCCAGGACGTCACCGATCGCCCGCTCTCGAGTGGTGGGCTCGGGAACAGGGAGATGTGACTGAATCTCGTAGCGATTCCGCCTGCCTTCCTTGGTCTTGATCAGATAGCCCGCGTCCGTGAGGTCGGTGACGATCCCATGGGCGCGCCGCTCCGTGATGTCGAGGTTCGCCGCAATATCGCGAATGCGGACGTCGGGGTCGTGGGCGATGCACAGCAAGGCCCGTCCGTGATTCGTGAGGAAGTTCCAGTTCGTCACAACGGTTGAACACATTCAGCGGAAATGGATTGCATGTAAACAAGTTAAAGCATATTCTTTCGCATATTGCAAGGGCTGCCCTCGGCGGCCCGTGAAGAGGGGGAATCGTGCGCAACTTCGGCCACGGTCGTATTTCCGGTTTGTTCCATAGCGCCTGGATTCTGATGCGCGGCCCAATCGCAGCGAGGGTGACGTCATCCCAAGAATCGCCAGCCGAGCGGATCGATCGACGTTGGCGCAGGTCGCTGCTGGCCGTTGTCGTCGCAGCGGTGGGATCCATTTCGTTGTTGGCCTTGGGCGGTCTCGCCGCCACTCCGGCCTCAGCCGCCACGGGCGCGCCCGCGGTTGCCCAGTGCAATCCGCCGGACTACCCCATCACGGCAGGGTTCCAGGTCACGTGCACGGTGACGGTGGAGAACTACACGAGCGCGTCCGGTGCCACGAGCTCGACCGTGACCACCACCCAGTGCCTCGGAGCAGCGGGTGTCGTGTTTCCCTCCTGTCCGCTGAGCATCGGCCCGGTGACCAACACAGTCACCTCCAGCCAGCTCGTCACATCGGTCAACCAGTGCAACGGCATTGTGACGGGTGGCGGGAGCAATGTGTACTGCAATGTCAACATCACCAACAACGTCCCGGCTGGAACACCGGAGTCGGGCGTCACGGTTGATCAATGCGTCGGATCGGCGACCGGCCTAGGTAGCACGATGGCGTGCGCGCCGACCAGCAGCACCACCAACGCCACGGTCACGCAGTGCAACGGGTCGGGTACCGGCGGAGGCACCTATAACGGAGAGCCGACCGTCGGCTGTACCGTGACGGGCGCGGCGACGGCGGATCCCGTCACGGTCAACCAATGCAACGGGACGGCGACCGGTGGCGGCAGCGCGGTGACCTGCATGACTGCTGTGTCCGATGTCTTCGCCGCTGCGACGACCACAACGACGACGGCCCCGACGGGTGCCGGTGGTGCCAATGGAGCGTCTGCCATCGGTGGCGGTAGCGGGGGAGCAGCCGGAGCCGGCGGGTCGACCGGACTCGCCGGCGCGGCGGGCACTGCGGCAGTCATTCCAACAGGGGCCCCGCAAACCGGCTTCGGCGGAGCGTCCGAATCCACGGACCCGGCCCTCGTGTTTGTGGGTGGGGCGGCCCTGGCCGCAGCTGGACTGACGATGGTGCTGACCATCCGTCGCCAACGCCGAACGATGACGGAGTCGCTCCAGAGCCACGACTCCTAGTCGCGGACGAACATGTGGCGACCTCGACATGAGGGAAACAAGACGAGCAGGCGAGTCTTGCTGGCGGTCACCGCGACACTGCTTCTCATCGGCGCGGCAAGTCTGGTCATCGGACTGCAGGACCACCGGCACCCCCTGGCCGGCCCGGTTCCGCAACGCTCCGGCACGGCTGTTCGGGCGGCCCCCGCCTCGGTGCCTTCTGGCACCGTCCCGGCGCACGCCGCAGTCGCCCGTTCGGTGCCAGTGGCGGTTCGGATCCCCGCTCTCGGGCTGGCCGTCTGGCTCACCGAACTGGGGCTGAACGCGGACGGAACTGTCGCGGTCCCCACCAGTGTGCAGGTTCCCGGCTGGTTCTCACCGGGTCCATCCCCCGGGCAGATCGGTTCGGCGGTGATCTTGGGCCATGTGGACTCCTCCAAGGGACCAGGGGTCTTCTTCGGGCTCCGGACCCTGCAGCCGGGCGACCCGATCGAAGTAAATCTCGCCGACGGCGTCATTGCGACCTTCAGGGTGACCTCAGTCGTCCAGTACCAAAAGACGGCGTTCCCGGACCAGAAGGTGTACGGCTCAAACGGCTCGAGTGCACTCCAATTGGTGACCTGCGGGGGAGCGTTCGACCCTCAGACAGGCCACTACCTGTCCAACATCGTTGTCTATTCGTCGTTCGTCAGCGCCACGTAGCCGCGGGACCACGCTCGGCACCGAGCCTGAGAAGCGACGGCCGTAGCCGCACCACACTGGTCGCAGGCCGTCGTGGGGAAGCGGCGGACCGAGTGCCCGAACGATCTTGCGTTGCAGTCCGGGTCGGACAGCGGCGACTGATGCGAGGATGGGGACGTGTCGAGGGTCCTGCTCGAAGAACTCCGGAAGGTCGTTGGTCCTACGAACGTCCTTCTCGAACCTGACGTGATGGCGTCGTATTCCATCGACTGGACCGGTCGCTTTCGAGGCCATCCCAGCGCCGTCGTCCGCCCGAAGGATGTGGCCGAAACGGCGGCGGTCGTCGTCGCGTGCAGGGAGGAGGGCGTCGCCCTCGTACCCCAGGGAGGCAACACGGGACTTGTCGGCGGGGGTGTCCCCCTCGGCGGGGAGGTCGTGCTCAGCCTCCGGCGCATGGGCGGTGTCGCCGATGTCGACCCGTTGGGCGGGCAGCTCTCCGCCGGGGCCGGATCGACCCTGGCAGACGTCCAGGCAGCGGCAAAAGCCGCCGGTTGGGAGTACGGCGTCGATCTCGCCAGCCGTGACAGTGCGACCATTGGCGGCACCATCGCCACCAACGCCGGAGGCCTCCAAGTCCTCCGCCATGGTTCCACGAGGGCACAGCTCGTTGGGTTCGAGGCGGTACTCGGCACGGGAGAGGTCGTCTCCCACATGGGGGGCTTGATCAAGGACAACACCGGATACGACCTCGGGGCTCTGCTTTGTGGCAGCGAGGGGACGCTGGGCGTGATCACCACCGCTCGAGTGCGTTTGGTCCCGCAGAGCCCGGAGCGAGTGACCGCCGTCCTCGCCTTCTCTTCGACGGCTGCGGCTGTTGACGCCGCTTCGCTTCTCCGTCGGTCGCTGCCGGAACTCCAATCGCTGGAACTCTTCCTGCAACCAGGGCTGGAACTGGTGAGTCGATCGAGCGGTGTTGCACGACCACTTCCCGAAGACCACTGGGCGTATCTCCTTGTCGAGGCGGCGGGTCAGCGCGACCCCATGCCCGCACTGACGGCCGTACTCGATTCGGTGGCCGCAATCGAGGATGCCGCAGTGGCCACTGAGAGCACCAGAAGGGCCCAGCTCTGGCACTACCGCGAGGGTCATACCGAGGCGATCAACACGCTCGGCGCGCCCCACAAGCTCGATGTCACGCTGCCGGCGCCGACGCTGGCCGCTTTCATCGACCACGTTCCGGAGGTTGTCAGGGCCGCCAACCCGCACGCAATGACCTGGTTGTTCGGTCACGTGGGTGACGGCAACGTCCACGTCAACGTGACGGGGCTTGACGCCGACGACCTGAGCGTCGATGACCGCGTCATGCGATATGTCGCTGAGCTGGGCGGCAGCATCAGCTCTGAGCACGGCATCGGGACGGCGAAGCGAGCCTGGCTCCATCTGAACCGGAGCGATGCAGAGCTGGCGGCGTTTCGCAGGATCAAGAAGGCGCTCGATCCAGCCGGCATATTGAACCCGAACGTGCTCCTCCCCTCGCGAGACGCACCCCTCCATTCCTGATCGGGGCCGCGAACGGCCTTCACATGTGCACCATGCGAGGCGGGGTGCCAATCTTTCGGGAGGACCGGAGAGTAGGGGGCACGGCGCGTGGCACCAATCGAGTTCCAGGGCAAGATCGGTGACGACTGGCGCGACTCGGAGCCTTGGTGGCCGCCGCAGCCAACTCCACCAGAGGGCGCGCCCAACGTGCTCCTCATCGTGCTAGACGACGTCGGGTTCGCCCAGCTCGGCTGTTACGGGTCCGATATAGAGACACCCCGTATCGATGCCGTCGCCGCTGAGGGGGTTCGGCTGTCCAACTTCCACACGACGGCTCTGTGCTCACCCACTCGCGCCTGCCTGTTGACCGGGCGGAACCATCATCGGAGTGGGATGGGCCGCGTGGCCGACCTGGCGAGCGGGTATCCCGGCTACTGGGGCCGGCCGCCCCGCGAGAACGGCTTCATCTCCGAAATGCTCCGCGCCAGCGGTTACGCCACCTACGCCGTCGGAAAGTGGCACCTGAGCCCAGAGGGCGAGACCAACATGGCGAACTCGCGGTCGACCTGGCCACTCGGGCGCGGTTTCGATCGTTGGTACGGTTTTCACGGCGGGGAGACCCATCAGTTCGTCCCCGCCCTTTACCACGACAATCATGCGGTGCGGCCGCCGCGTTCCGTGGAGCAGGGGTACCACCTCAGTGCCGACCTGGCTGACCGGGCTATCGAGTACCTGGGCGACCTACGCGCCGTCGACGACCAGCTCCCGTTCTTCCTCTACTTCGCCACGGGCGCATGCCACTCGCCCCACCATGCGCCGGCCGAATGGATCGAGCACTACAAAGGACGCTTCGCGAAGGGGTGGGACGCCTGGCGCGAAGAGACCTTCGCTCGCCAGCTGGCGAGCGGCATCGTGCCCGAGGGCACGGTGCTGACACCGCGCCCGCCGTGGGTGCCCGCCTGGGAGACGCTCGACGAGCGCGAGCGCACCCTGGCCGAGCGGTTCATGGAGTGCTTCGCTGCCTTCCTGTCCTACACGGACCAGCAGATTGGCCGAGTGCTCGATTTCGTCGAGGACCTGGGTGACGCTGACAACACCGCCGTCATCATCGTCTCGGACAACGGCGCCAGCTCGGAGGGTGGCAAGGAGGGGACCATCAACGAAGGTCGGCTCTCGAACTTCGAGGGAGCCACCATCGAAGAAATGTATGACCGCATCGACGAGATCGGTGGGCCGAACATTCACAACAACTACCCATGGGGCTGGACCATGGCGGGGAACACCCCGTTCAAACGCTGGAAGCGCGAGGTCCACGAGGGTGGCGTCGCCGACCCGTGCATCCTCCGCCTGCCGGCCAGCCGACAGGGCGCCGCGGGTGGGGGCATCCGTCGGCAGTACGCACACGCGGTCGACATTGCGCCGACAGTGCTCGAGCTGGCCGGGCTCACGCCGCCGGCGGAGATCGATGGCATCCCGCAGTCCCACCTCGACGGGACGAGCTTCGCCTTTGTGCTCGCCGACGGAGGCGAGACTGAGCCCGGCCGTCACCTCACCCAGCACTTCGAGATGCTCGGCTCGCGAGCGATCTATCACGACGGGTGGAAGGCAGTGGCCTACCACCCGGTTGGCCCGATCTACGACGACGGATTGCGGTCCAACGCCCCCTGGGATGACGATGTGTGGGAGCTCTACCACGTGAGCGAGGACGTCTCGGAGTCGCGCGACCTGGCTGCCGAGCTGCCCGAGAAGGTGGCGGAAATGGTGGCACTCTGGTGGGAGGAGGCACGCCGCAACGACGTGCTCCCACTCGACAACCGGGTGCTGGAGGTGATCGCCCACAAACACGATCACCGGCGCTATCAGGAGACGTACCGGTACTTTCAGGGCGGGGCTCCCGTTCCGGAGTGGGTGGCCGTCGACACCCGGAACCGGTCCCATGACATCACCGTCACAGTGGATGTCCCCGAGGGCGTTGTGCCGGACGGCACGTTGCTGGCGCTCGGGTGCTCCCTCGGCGGTTGGTCCCTTCAGGTGCGCGAAGGAAAGCTGCGCTACCTGCACAACCTGCACGGCCAGCGTCTCTACGAGGTCGTCGCGACCACTGCGCTGGGACCCGGTCGCCATGAAGTGGCCTTTCGATTCGAGAAGGACGAATTCCTCGGCGGGGGGGCCACGCTGGTCCAGGACGGCGTAGAGGTCGGCACGGGGGAGGTGAAGCGCTACACCCCGGTGGCTTTCAACGAAGTGATGATCGGACTGACATGCGGCTACGAATGGGGGCCCGCGGTCGGGAGCGACTACGACGCGCCCTTTGCCTTCAACGGCACCATCGTCCGGGCGGAGGTGACTGCCATCGGCCCGGCCCAGCGCGACCCGGTGGCCGAGATCGCCGCCATTCTGGCCTCGCAATGATCCTTCGATATCGAAGGAGAGTGGCTGCGGGTCGGGCGGTTGGAACGGACGTCCCGCCATGTCGCAATGAATGACGGACCGCGCTAGTGGCGCCTATCGGACTCCACTATGGCGCGCTCGTAGGCGGCGACGTAATCGTCCACCATTCGGTTGCTGTCGAATCGTCGGACAGCGTCAGTTCTCACTGCCCCGCGGTCGAGTTCACCGACTCGCCGCACTGCCGCGGAGGCTTCCTTCACATCAGTCACGACGAAACCGGTGGTCCCATCACGAATGATCTCCGACATGGAACCTCGGTCGAAGGCGATCACCGGGGTGCCACAGGCCATCGCTTCAACCACCGA
>Ga0307374_10002068_pt1 | contig 36287 bp, 33 predicted proteins | sample OX3MG_FD_202532 | JGI IMG/M metagenome (GOLD analysis project Ga0307374, IMG submission 202532) | Soil microbial communities from Risofladan, Vaasa, Finland - OX-3 | ecosystem: Environmental > Terrestrial > Soil > Coastal area > Acid sulfate soil | place: Finland: Risofladan, Vaasa | collected... | reverse complement strand
CCCCAACGCGCCCGAAACAACGAGTCCCACTCGCAGAACGGCCATCCGCGACCATCTTCGTGCCAAGTCCACCCCCCCTCCAGGCTTAGATTTCCGGCGAATGACCGATTTTCCGACAGGCACTAGCCTAGCGGAAAACTCCCCGTCCATCGATCCCATGCGCCCCCGCCCTTGCCCGCCACCCGCCGGCGCGGGAGACTGCTGGGCATGAACCACAAAATGGAACCGGTTGCAACTTATTCGGATGGAGGCGCACTGAGCACGTTCGGCCGGAATGTGTACCGACTTTATCCCGATAAGATATCCGTCACGGGCAATCGAGTCGGGCAAACATTTGATGCGACGATTCCTTTGAGTGACTTTAGGAGCGATCCGGTCCATCTGTGGGGGCACGGCCAATCGTTTCGTTACGGTTCCGTTCTCTCGGCCGTCACGTCGCTTCTTCTGTTCGTTTCGACCATCATTTTTCGCCCATACCAAGTGGAGTTCGCGGTTTGGTACTACGGAGGCGCCGCCCTCATTGCGGTCGGTATCCTGGGTTGTGTGCTTGCGTTTCGCAAGATACAGATTGTGCGATTCGTTGGCGAAACGACTGGGATAGCGCGTTTGGACGTGTTCGCCCACAGTCGAGCGAATCGAAAACTCCAGGAGGCGTTCGTGTCGGCGATCCAACGTCAGATTGCGGAGTGCAGGCGGGAGTCGGAGCGCTCCACGTAATCAGTCTTCGATCGCGATCTTCATTTCGTCGGAGTTCGCCTTCAACTCCGGCGCGTACATGGCCGAGGCCCGCGTGGGCAGCGCGCTGAACTTGCCGGGGATCTCCGCGCGCAGGCGGTAGGCCACGCTGTGCTTGCCGCGGGCCAGGTTCCGCACGAAAAAACAGACGCGGTTGTCGCGCAATTCCATATACGCCCCCAGCGCTCCCCCGGCGCTCAGAATTTCCCGCACGGACCTGGCCCACAACCCAAGGCCGCCCGACAATCCGAGTCAGCCGCAATTGAAAAAGGCTACCCGGATCTGGCCGTCGCTCGTCACGGGCAACGTCCCGCTTGACGATGTGTTATAAATGTTATATCATTGGGTTTGTAAGCCGATTTCAGAGATGCCGGCGCTGTTGGATCAGACCAATGGGTCTTTTTGGTTCGTACTATGTCACGCCAACTCCCACGGCCATTACTCGCGCGTGGAAGATCTGCAAGGAACACGTTCGCGATTTTCAGGCAATCCGTTCGCATGGCCTTAAATTGGCGTTTTGGCCAGGCGGCCTGGACTCCGAGTGTGCCGATCTTGATTGGGATTGGATTGAGGGGTTGAAGGATAAGAGAATTGGTGAACTCAGAATTGATGAGGTTATTGTAGGGAACAACAACCTTCGTATTGTCTTTTTCAAGGCCAACAGAGTCTTGCCTCGCGATCCAGTAGCGAGGTCTGGAGAGCCAATGATCCGGATCTGGCCAATGATCGTATTTCAGAAGAAGAGGAATGATTTTTCGACGCGAGAGATCGCGGCATTCTGCGCCGCACGTCAGATCATCGTGCTGCGGTATTATGACGGGGCGAACGACGCTTAACTGCGGAATTCGCCATTTCGTGCTGGAGTATATTGCAAATGGCTATGATTGACGTTCAGGATGTCGTGTCAAATTCGACCTTGACGTTTGCCACGTACCTGTGTGCCTACAAGGAATGCACACCGGAGGTTCAGGCAATTGTTTATGAAATGTCGGCAATTGTGGCAGACAAGGAGTCCACCGCCGATGAGCGTGAGCTTGCGACCGAGGTAATTATCTCGTCTCTTTTCCCCGGCGCTGGCGCAGATTTTTTGCGCGACCACGAAGCCCTTATTCAAGCACTCGAAGCGCGCGAGTCCAAAGGCGGCGACGAAGTTGATTTCTCGTGGCGACTCCAAGCCATCATGGCCAAGAAGGGAATGCGTCAAGCAGAACTTGCGCAGCAAATGGGGGTCAGTCAGCCGGCGGTGTCGAATATGCTAAATCGCACATGCCGTCCTCAGAGACGAACCATTGCGAGGCTCGCCGAGGTTCTGGGCGTTTCCCCGTCCGATCTTTGGCCCTCATGGGATGGCTAGTTTTGATTGAAGTCCTCGATCCTCCCCGCCTCGCCGGCCGGCGCCTCGCGGCCCTTCGACAAAATCGCGGTGCCCGCCGCGTCGCAGACGCGCAACTGAAAGCTCCACCCCTGCGCCCAGTCTTCTTTCTGCTCGTTCTGGCAGATTTTGAGCAAAATCCGGTTGCGCCCCTTTTTCAGCGTGCCGCGAGCGATGTACTGATCCATGTCGACGCCGGAGTGGTAGACGCGGTGCTCATGGACCAATTCGCCGTTGAGCCAGATTTTAGCCGCGTCGTCGCGCCCCAGCCGCAATTCGGCCGGCCGCCGCTGGTCCGACTCGAACTCGGCGTAGGCGTAGGCCAAAACGCCGTTGGCCTTGCCCAACACCTGGTTCAAATCGACAATCCCGTATTCGTCGGCCGTGGCATGTTCGACCCAGCGCACCGGCCGCGGTTCGCCCTGCAGCGGTTTGCCGTCGTACTCGGCCGCCAGATCGATCGATTCCTCCGGCGGATAGGCCACGTCGATCCCTTTTTCGCCGGTGTTGTCGAACGGGCCGATCAGTTTCCACTCGACGATGAAGCCGAAGTGCGACGGCAACTCGACCTTGCGCCCCAGCTTTTCCAACTCGGTCTTGAGTTGCTTCACCTGGTCGAGGTCGCGAGCGCCCGACAGCGCCTTGCCAAACACCTCGCGGGCGTCGTCGGGCCGTTCGGCCTTCAGCAGCGCCGCGGCCTGGTCGAGTAAGCGGGCCACCGCGTCGCGGCGGAGCTCGACGCTCGGATCGTGCAGGAAGCCGGGAATCATCCGATCCGGCGCCGTCGCGTCGCCCCGCGCCAGCCACTCGAACGCCAATCGCCGCGCGCGAGGCGCATGTTCCGTGCCGCGGACGAACGCCTCCAACTCCGTTTGCGGCAGGGTGTCCCCGGCGCGGAGTTGTCGCTCGGCGATCGCGTCGACCGCCGCCCGCAGCCAGTTGGCGGCCAAGGGTCCGGCGTCGTCGAACGCGACCAGGATGACGGGCAAGTCCTTGGCCGAAGCGGTGGAAATCTTGCGCCAGGCTTTCGTGGCCCCCGCCGTGCCCGCCCCTTTCGGCCCCACGGCTTTGAGCGCCTTCAGGGCCGCCGCCAGCTCGCCCTCCGCGATGGTTTCGCAACGGGCGAAACCCCAAGGCCCGCAGCAACAGGCCAACACGATGATCGAAATGAAACCTACCGACCGCGCGCGGGCCGGCCGTGGATTGCTTGGGTCGTTCATGGGAGCTGGATGGGGGCTTGAGTTTCGGCGGGAGTTACGTGAAGCCATGACGCTGGTGGCCCCATTGTATCCGCTCGGCCGAACCAAGGGAATCTTTGCCTCAGCCCGCTTCACGGCTAGGATTGGCACCCGAACCCGATTCTGTAGGTAGGGAACGCCCTCCGTGGCGTTCCGTGCCCCTCGAGCAGACGTCCATACCCGCTACACGGAACGCCACGGAGGGCGTTCCCTACAGATGCCGTTACCGCGGCAATCCCAGCCTTGCGGCGGGGCGTCGTTAATCATCCGAGGTAGTTCCCAGCCGGCTCATTCCGGCTTATGATGATCTCTCAAAGACCCCGCGCCGTCGCCGCGCGAAACCCAACCCCAAGGCATATCGATCATGAACGACTCATCGACCAACGATCCCGACCGTGGACAACCGCTCTCTCGTCGCCGTTTGCTCGAAGGCGCCGCGGCCACCGCCGCGGGCGTGGCCGCCTTCGACGCGGCGCGCCGGCCGGCCGCGGCGGCGGCCGACGCTCCCGCCGCGACGAAGGGCAACATCAACCAGTCGCTCGTCGAGTGGTGCTACAAGAAGTACTGGAAGATCGACGAACTGTGCCGCGTCGCCAAGCAACTCGGCTGCAAGAGCGTCGAATTGGCCGATCCCAAGGACTGGCCGACTTTGAAAAAGCACGGGCTGATCTGCGCCATCGCCACCAGCCACGGGTTCGACAAGGGACTGAACAACCCCGACTATCACGAAATGTGCATCGAGAAGATCCGCCGGTCGATCGACGCCTGCGCCGAGTACGGGTTTCCCAACGTGATCACCTTCACCGGTTTTCGCGAGGACATCCCCGACGACGTGGGCGCGAAGAACTGCGTCGAGGGCTTCAAGAAGATCGTGGGCCATGCGGAGAAGAAGAAGGTCAACCTCTGCCTTGAGATGCTCAACAGCCGCGTGGACGTCGAAATGAAGGGGCACCCCGGCTACCAGGGCGATCACACCGACTACTGCGTCGAGATCATCAAACAGGTCGGCTCGCCGCGAATGAAGCTCCTGTTCGACATCTACCACGTCCAGATCATGGACGGCGACGTCATTTCCCGCATTCGGCAACACGCCGACTATATCGGCCACATTCACACGGCCGGCAACCCCGGCCGCGCCGAACTCGACGACCAGCAGGAAATCAACTACCCGCCGATCATGCGGGCCCTGCTCGAAATCGGCTATTCCGGCTATGTGGGCCAGGAATTCATCCCCACCCGCGATCCGCTGGGCGGCCTGCGGCAGGCCGTCGCGCTGTGCGACGTGTGAACACGGAAAGCGCAGCATGAAATTACAAGAAATCCTTCGTGTCAAGTCAAGGGGACCGTTATGAACATTATGAACAAGATGCGTTGTTATTTCCGAATGTTGGTTGTGTGCTTGACCCCGCTCATGACGGGCCTCGAGGCCTGCATTGCAATCGAACCCGCCCCGCGAATCCAATACCGACAGGATGCCGGCGGAGTTCACGTCGAAGGGTTCACGGGCAGAAATCCCGTCCTCTACGACAACGATTGGTGGAACGATACCACCGATGGGTTTTATCTCCTGGCCAAAGCCAGTCAGGGCAAAGCCGACTTGCGCGGAAATGTGGTGTCGCGAGACATGTATAATTGGCGGCAGGGATACAGCTTTACCATGAAACAGGGGATGGAGAGCGCGGTCAATGCCGTCCAGATGGCGCGTCAATCCGGATTGGCTAAGGTTCCGGATCCCGTGGCGGGGTGCGACAAGGTGTTTGAGAAACCGGCCTCGGAACGCATCGAGGACACGAAGATCATCGAGAGCCCGGGCAGTCGTCTCATTGTGAAGGAGGCGTTGCTGGCCACACCGGACAACCCCCTGGTGGTCTTTGTGGGTGGCCCGATCAACACCGTGGCCAACGCGGTCATGATGGAGACCAGAATTGCCGAACGCATGATCGTCTGCATGACCGACCTGCAAGGCTACAATGGCATGGATCATTGGGCCAATTACATCGTGGCAAAGCGGTGCCTCCTGCTCAACTATGGTGCCGATGTCTGGTGGCCGCAACGGCCTTTGCCGCCGGTCATGCCTTTGGACCGGTTTGCCGCCCTTCCGCAAAACGACATGACTCGCGAGATGCGTCGCATCGCCAAGAACTTCTGGGATCGAAGCACGAAAAAGGACAAGCCCATCCGGGACGATGGATTTGGCGACGGCTCACCCATCTTTCTGTATTTTAATGCGGCCACATGGACACGCGTGCAGACGCGCCGGGTGACGGGGATGTTTCAGGTGCAGGATGTGCCGGTTGGCGAGCCTTTCGATTTAATTGACGCGCGGCACTGCGACTACGCGTTGATGACGGAAGACTTTTTCCGGACGTTTACCCGGCAACCATGAACCACCGCAGTCAAGGGCGGACCGAGTAGTACGAAACAGTCGGCCGGTTGGCCCAGCTTGCTTCAAGCTGGGTGCGTCAGCACAAGAAATCCCTCGCCGACATTGGTTGCACGTAGGTTTTTAAATGCGATCTAACTGTCTCGATAGCCGAAAAAGACGGAGGCATCCCATGAAACATCTTTTCCCAACAATGATGCTCCTCGCCATCGCAAGCCCCTCGTTCGCTGTGGATAAACCGCTCGCACTCCACCCCGATAACCCGCATTATTTTCTGTTCCGCGGCAAACCAACGATTTTCATCACGTCTGCCGAGCATTACGGCGCGGTTCTCAATCGCGACTTCGACTTCACCAAATATCTCGACGAACTCGAAACGCGCGGCCTGAATCTCACCCAGACCTTCACCGGCGTCTACTGCGAAAACACCAATGCGTTCGGCATCACGCTCAACACGCTGGCGCCGAGCGAGGGAAAGCTGATCTGCCCGTGGGCGCGGTCGAACACGCCCGACTATGCCGGAGGCGGCAACAAGTTTGACCTCACCAAGTGGGATGACGCGTACTTCAAGCGGATGAAGACGTTTCTTACGCAGGCCGGCAAGCGCGGCATCGTCGTCGAACTCGTATTGTTCTGCCCGTTCTACGAAGATCCCAGTTGGAAGCTGAGCCCGATGAACGCGGAAAACAACGTGAACGGTATCGGCAAAGTCACCCGCATTGTCGCCTACAACCGCGACAAGAACGGCGACCTCCAGGCCACCCAGGAAGCCCTCGTGAAAAAACTCGTGGCGGAGTTGAACGATTTCGACAACCTCTACTTCGAGGTCTGCAACGAGCCTTATTTCGGCGGCGTGACGGATGACTGGCAGCGGCGCATCATCGACGTGATTGTGGCTGCCGAGAAGTCGCCGCCAAACAAGCATCTCATTTCGCAGAACGTCGCCAATGGTTCAAAAAGGATCGAGAGGCCGCACCCCGCGGTATCGATCTTCAACTTCCATTACGCGACCCCGCCTACCGCAGTGAAAGAGAACTTCGCGATCAACAAGGTTATCGGGGACAATGAAACCGGCTTCAAGGGAACCGGCGATACGCACTACCGCATGGAAGCCTGGGATTTCCTGCTGGCCGGCGGCGGGCTTTACAACAACCTCGATTACTCGTTCGCCGTGGGCCACGAAGATGGCACGTTCCAGTATCCGGACAAGACGCCCGGGGGTGGCAACCTCGGGTTCCGAAGACAGATCTCGGTACTCAAAGAATTCCTCGACGGATTCGATTTCATTCGGATGAAGCCGGACGAAACCTTGCTCAAAGGCGGCTTGCCGGCGAACGGCAGGGCACGGGTTCTGAGCGAACCCGGCAAGCAGTACGCGGTCTATTTTTTCGGCGGGCCGAGCGTGAAACCATCGCTGGCGCTGCCGGCTGGCAAGTACCAAGCCGAGTGGCTCAGCCCGCTCACCGGAAAACTACTGAAGTCCGAGCCCATCACCGCGAAAGAGATTCCAGTAGCACTGGCTTCGCCAGAGTTTGGCCCGGACATTGCCTTGCGGATTAAACAAATCGAGGTGAAGTAAAGACCGCCTCCGGCCGTGGCGGACGACGCACCGGCCGCGACTAAGGGCAACATCAACCAGTCGCTCGTCGAATGGTGCTACAGGAAATACTGGAAGTTCGACGACTTGTGCCGCGTCGCCAAGCAACTCGGCTGCGCGAGCGTCGAACCTGCTCGAAATCGGTTATTCCGGCTATGTGGGCCAGGAATTTATCCCCGCCCGCGGTTCGCTGGGCGGCCTGCGGCAGGCCGTCGCGCTGTGCGGCGTGTGAATTTGACCCAACCGGGCTTGGCAGGTTATACTTCACGCCGTCGAGCCAGCCACCACCCAGGGAAAGCGCAGCATGAAATTACAAGAAATCCTTCGTGTCAAGGGGAGCGGAGTTCACACGATTCACCCGCGGGCGACGCTCGACGAGGTCGTGCAGAAGCTCGTGAGTTGCAATTGCGGTTCACTGGTGGTGCGCGAGCCGGCCGACGCCAGCGGCCGGCCCGGGGCGATGGTCGGCATCATCAGCGAGCGCGATATTCTGCGGGCGATCGCCGCCCGCCGCGGCGCGCTCGACACGCTGCTGGCCGCCGACGCCATGACCCGCGACGTGATCGTCGGCAACCCGGCCGACTCGGTCGAAGATACGATGGGTCTGATGACCGACCGGCGGATTCGCCACCTGCCAATCGTCGACGCCGGCGAGTTGGCCGGCATGATCTCGATCGGCGACGTGGTCAAGGCGCACCACGACCAGGTGGCGCTGGAAAACCATTACCTCAAGAGCTACATCCAGTCGTAAAAGCAGGCGCAGCGGGAGCCGGTTAATCCGTCGTGGCAATCGCGGTTGGTAATCGCGTTGAAACAGATCCGCGCACGACTCGGAGGCTCATCATGCTTGCGGTCCATTTACGGTCTGGTATTGCGCACGTTGGTCAAGCGTTGCGGATGCCGGAGGAATTTGCCGTCGCGTGGAACGACGGCACGGTGCGTTATCGGTGGTGGGTCTGGCTCTCGCTAATGGCAACGGCCATTCTAGGGACCACAACCTACGGAATGACGATGGGGTTGCTCGGCGGCACGGGCGACGTGCTGTACAAGGGACTTGCTTGCACATTGGCCGCGGGACTGGCGTGGGGAATTCCGCTACCCGCCCTCTACATTTTGAACAGCCTTTCCGGCTCGCGGCTGCCCGCCAGCAGCACGCTTCTGGCGGCGATGGTCACCACGAGTTGGGGCGGCCTGGCGATGATCGCATCGATCCCGATCAACTGGTTCTTTTCCGTCGCCGTGCCGCTTCCCGCGTTTGTCCTGGCCGTGAACCTGACCGTCTTCGCCGGGGTGGGCGTGGCGATGATCGACGTATTTCAGCGTGTCATGCGAAGCCTCGAGCCGCGACGCGAACTCGCGCCCACCTGGTGGCTTGTGCTCGTCGGTGTGGTGGGCGCCGAGTTGTTCTATTTCTTCGGGTTGTTCCAATTCCACTTCGTTTCTTGAGGCCGATGCCATGACCACCGCTCAGCGTTTGGACCTACTGCACCGGATCACCAACGCCGGCGTCATCGATGCCGCGCCGGCCGAGCCACCGCCATTCGCGCCGAATATCGAATTGCCGGGGAAGACGGGGATCGCCGATCTTGTCGAACTCATTCTCAAGCGGCGCGATCAACTAGAGCGTTTGATTCGCGAACCGTCGTTGCAATCGCCGCTGATGCCAAAGTTCCTCGCGATCGCGCTGATTGGATTCGTGTTTTTTGGCGTCGCCCTGTCATTGGTGTTCACATCGGCCGGCCAGTGGCCGCGGCTCGTCGCGATCAGCGAAGTCGTGGCTGGAGATGCCCGCTCGGTGGCAACCTTCGATCGGCTTGCCGGCGGCGAAGCGCGTCGCGCGCCGTGGCTGGACGGCTCGGCCGAGGCGCTCATCGCCGCCTACGCGATTGGCCTGATCGCGGCCACGGGCATCTGCCTCCCGAGCCTCTACTTCTACGGACTGCTTGCCGGCGTGCGGATAACGATGCTTGACGTGGTAATTCAATCGCTCAAGGCGAAAGCCACCGCGGCCGTCGCGCTGGTGGGAATTTTGCCGATTTACGCGGCCCTGGGACTGGCGGTCGTCATTTTCGATCTTCCCGAACCACTGCGCAATGCGACTTTCTGGCTCGGTCTGGTCTTGCCATTCCTGGCGGGTCTGTTCGGCACGTACTCGCTGTACCAGGGGCTGGCCGGATTCACCGATACGCTTTCGCCGGATCGCCGCCGCCGCCGCGAATGCTTTCTGCGGCGGCTCGTGCTGTCTTGGGCCGCGTGCTACACCGCCGTGACTCCCGTCATGATTCACACGTTATGGGTCATGCTCGCTGGAACCTGATCGAAGGAGAAACCAATGCGTTTGTTGAATCGCCTGACCGACATTCTGTCCGCCAACCTCAACGATCTGATCGAAAGCTACGAAGACCCGGAGCTGTTGCTCAAGCAAGCCGTGCGCGAGATGGACGAATCCATTCAGGCGGCCTTGCAAGACGCGGTGAAGGTCGTGGCGCACGAGAAGATCCTGGCCAGGCAACTCGCCGATGAGGAATCCGCCGTAACCCTGTTGCGGCGGCAAGCCGAGGCGGCTGTCCAGCGAGGAGAATACCAGGCCGCCCGCGAAGCACTGCGTCACAAGCGTGACCGCGAGGCGGTCTGCGCCTTGCTCGCCAAGCAACTGGAAGAATTAACCGGTGCGGGGCAAACGCTGCGGCGACAGATCGAAACGATGCGGCGGCGAGCAGAGGAAGCAAATCGCAAGCTGGTGTTGCTCGCCGCCCGCCAGCGGGCGGCGGAAGCTCGACAACGGCTCCTGAGGGAGTTCAGCCTCGCGCCGATCGGCGAGGATGCCTTCCAAAAGTTTGAACGAATGTGCCGGAAGGTCGAACGAACCGAAGCGGAGGCGGACGCGCTGGCGGAACTTACGGGCAGTCCCGAGACCGTCGCAGGGATGTCCACCAGCCAAACGGGGGCCAGCGACAACGAAATTGAAGCCGAACTGGAAGCCTTGAAGGCCCAATCCGGCGTGTGACGAGCGGCCGGAGTCGTGCGGGAGTCCGTCATGAACCTCACAACAACACTGCTTTTCTACTTGCTGTTCGGCGGCGCGGTGGCCGTGGCGGTTCATTTGGCGCCGGGCGCTGACCATAGCGTCCCAAGGTGGTTTCGGACGCTTTCCGCGGCCGTTTTCTGGCCGCTCTATCTTCCGGGACTTTTGCAGCATCCGGCGAATCCAAGGGCCGAATCCTGCGAGGGCGGTGGATCGAATCGATTGCCGGACACGGATATGACCGCGGGTGATGAAATCTCGGCGGAAATTCAGCAAGTGGAAACTGAACTGGATCTGGCGCTCATCAGCCTGGGCGGCTGGTCGGACGCCGTGCTCGCCCGCGAACAGCACCGATTCGAGGAGCTTCGCGTCGCATGGCACGCTCAAGCGGATAAGATTCGCGATCTGGATCGCATCCTTGGTCAATTGGTTCCCACGGATGCGGCGGTCAACGCTCCGGCGGCAAAGGCAAGCGAACGAATCGCGAGCAGCCACACCGCGCGACAGGCGAACATTACGCGGCTACGTACACTTCGCGACCGATTCCATGCGGATCTCATGAATACCCTGGCGTGGGTGCGCGAGTTGGTGACGATGATTCACCTCGCCAAATATACCGGCGCGCCCGCGTCCCGCGCCGAGGAACTCGTGATGCAAATTGCGACCAGCATTGAAGGTTTGTCGGAAGTCGCGGCTTGGCGTGATGCCGATGAAGTCGCGTCGAGGTCGTCGATTTCTTGACTCGGCCGCCTCTGTTGGTTTATACTTCACGCGGCCGAGAATGAGACATTCAGGAGGTTTCGGGCCATGAATTGCCGTCGTGGGACGCCGTCGGCGTTGCTGTTGGTGCTCGCCTTGGCGAGCATGTCATTTGGCCAAGACTTATACGTTGAAACAACCGTCTATGGCGGCGCGGCGGCGCCCTACGTCATGGCCGGCTATGCTCGCGGCGGGCTGTGGCCTGGGTATCCGTATGCACCTGGCCCGCTGGCCACAGGGTACAGTTACGGCGTGTATGGATATCCTTATTACTCATTCTATCGCCCGAGCCTGGCCTATTCGTGGTGGGGTCCGCCGGGCATGGTGGGGCCAAGTTATTTCGGCTACGGCGGCTATGGCCTGCCCTACGGTTACTACGGCTACGGCGGCGCTTTTTACTGGTAGGCCCCACGCTACCATCGCGATTCACGCTCCCCTTGCGGGCGGAAAAACGCTACAATGCGGATGAAGGATCATTCGCCCCAACCACCATGGGAGATCTCGTCGCATGATGTCGAACGAGTTGGTGAACGCATTGACGTCCGTCGCCAAGCGGCTGGCCGCGTTGGCGACCGACGACGACCAAATCCGTCAGGAAGTTCGCCGGCTGGCTTTGGCGGTGCTCGCCGCCACGGACATGCCGCGGCCTGATAGTTCCGCGGAGCCCGCGATCGTCGCGTTCCCGACCAGCGAGCCATGCCCGCGCGTCGGTGAAGATTCGACGTCGGCCTGTGGCGAGGCGGCGGCAAGTCAAGGGATGGACGAGTCGGCCGAACCACCGCGGCTGCCGGAACTGACGTTGGGGCGCGCCACGGTGGCCGTCGAATCTCCGGCGATTCATCTTCCCGCGCGCTGGACGACCATCGGCGATACGGACCTGACGCTTCTCGAAGAGCGCTTGCGGCTCAAGGCGCATGGAGCTCGCTGGGCGGCGACTCGCCGTCGGCGCATGTCGGAGGGGGCCGACTTCAACACCGAAATCGCCCCCGGCGACCGCGAGATCGTCGCCAGGGCGCGCGCCGTGCCCGGCTGCCTGCTCTGGATGTGCCGGCCCAACAGCCCCAGTCCGGACGATCTGCGGCGCTACGACGAGATCGCCGGATGTTACGAAGCGGTCGCGCAGGTGCTGGCCGTGCTGAATTTGATGCAGGCCGAGCCGGATTTGCAACAGGGTGAATTCGAACGCTCTTTGGAGTTTCTGGCCGAGGCCCAATCGGCGTTGCGCGTCGCGATCGCCAAAGTCGAGGGGCCCGCCGACCCGGACCAATTGCTCGTATTCAACTGGCTCAAGGCGACGACCAGCGAGAACCAGGTGTACATCGAGCGGCACATGCGGGCCGACGACCCGGCCGACCCGACTCGCCACGGCGAACTCTTGTCGCGCGTCGAGTCCGTCGATACGCGACTGCAAGAGGCGCTACGGCGGACCAAACAGCGCCGCAAGGCGTTCGGCAAGGTGCGACACAAGCTCTCGCTCATCGCCTCCGGCGCGCCGGACGGCGCTTGCGAGCACTGGCGGATTCTGGCTGCCACCGTGGACGAGTTGGTGCGGGACGGCCTGCCGCCGAGCAACCGCGAATTGCGCGAGCTGTTGGCGCCGGCGCTGGAGGGCATGCCCGAACTGAGCGACGCGCCGCGGGGCTTCCAGTTGGTGTTACGCGAAGTCGAGCGTTTCCTGGCGGCGTCGCCCGTGGCGGAAGCGCCGACGGCGCTGCGGACGACGGCCGAAGTGCAAGCGGCCTTCCGTTTGCTCGAAGGCCGGTCGATGCTGCTGATCGGCGGCGAGCGGCGCCCGATCGCGGAGCAGTCGCTCAAGAACGCCTTTGGTCTGCGCGACTTGTTTTGGATCACGACCCGCGAGCACGAGTCGAACGACGGCTTTGAACCGTACATTGCCCGGCCCGAGGTCGCCGTGGTTCTGCTGGCGATCCGCTGGTCGAGCCATTCCTACGGTGACGTTCGGGTATTCTGCGAGCGGCACGGCAAGCCGTTGGTGCGCCTGCCGGCCGGTTACAACTCGAACCAGGTGGCGGCGCAGATCCTCGAGCAGTGCAGCGAACGCCTGCGGCGCGCGTAGGGTGCAGGCCTTGGCCATCAGCCCCAGCGCATAGGCGCGCAGGTACGGGTTGACGATCTGAGCGGCAATGTGGCGGGCACGCTCGGGGTCGGCGGTGGCCACGGTGGCTGGGGCAGAGCCTAAGCGATGCCCCGGTCGCTATCTAGCGCGCGGCACCGCTTACGCTTTGCCACCAGCCACCCGCTCAAATTGAAGTTGGGATGAATTCCTTCCAGCACGAACTCGCCCTGCGCGTCGGTGGTGGTGGCGGCCCACTTGGGACCATTGACGCCGCTCTCCAACCACGGCTCGTAGGTCACCCACCAGGCGGCCTGCACTTCGGCCCCGGCGACGCCATGGCCGCTCTCGTCAACGACCTTGCCGCGCACGCGCCGTCCGCGGACCAGTTCGATGGGCGGCAGCGTTTGTTCCGTGGATTCCGCCATGACGACGACCGGGGCGCGAAAGGCGCGCAGCGGCTTGACGAACTCCGCAGGCCCATCAGTGATTTCTCCTGATACCAGGCCGGGCGAGAGCAGGCATTCGTAACGCCCCTGTTCGTCGGTGACCGCACGCGCCTGCGTCCGGCCGCTGGAAATCCGCAGCGCGACGCCGGCAATCGGCTGTTGGCCTTCCGCCGCGCGGACGACGCCGGAGAGTCGGATCCCCGGCCCGCGCGCGGAAGCGGGCTGCGCCAAAACGAACCAGACGAGAGCGACTTGAAGCGTGACAATTTCCTGAGCATGGACCACGGACGGTAACGACGTCGGCCCAACTAACCACGGATAGCACGGATGATTTCACTGATGCCACGGATTCCAACACACCCTCTTCTTCATCCGTGCCATCCGCGTTATCAGAGCTATCCGTGGTTCTGTTAGTTTCATTCTTGTGCGCGTCCAGCGTTACTTGTGGGGTGCCAAGCCTACGTCTTCGTTTGGTTGCGGCCGAGCGAAGCAACGCCACCCTACGGGCTTACATCCAACGGCCGTTGGTCGCGCAGGACGCCGGCGAGCGGCCCGCTGTCGAACTCGACGGCGACGTACATGCGGCCGGCGGGCTGGTCTTTTGGCACTCGCACCGAGTGCCCGCAGAACGTGCCTCAGGCGAAGCCCGACTGCCAGGCCGACACTTCCGAGCCGTCGCCGGCCACGAGCGCCAGCCTGGCGCCGCTTCCCTCGCTGCCGCGGCCGCTGTCGTGCGTGCCGCGAAAGCAGGCGTTGATCAACAGGCCGTCGCCCGTCACCAGCCTCGGCTGCACGCTGATCTGCTCGCCCGCCCTGCACGTCGCCGCAGTGTCCGGGCCGCAAGCCGAGAGCACCAGGCCGGCCAGCGGGTCGAGCGACAACACCGCGTCTTTTTCCAAAGTGTACCATTGCTTTTCGTCCCGCGTCCCGCCGTCGGAAAAGACGAAATTCCAGCGTGGTCCGCCGCCTGGATCGTCGAGCGCGACGGTCAAGGCGCTCACGCGGTATTCACCCCGGGGCACGATGGCTTCGGCCACGGCGCCGCGCAGCCCGACGGCCGAGCCGTCGCGGCCCACCAGCGTAACCGACAACTCGACGACCCGGCCGGCGACCCCGGCTTGCGACGGCTTGCCGTCGGCACCGGCTTGCTGGACCACCAGTTTGATCGTGCCGGTGCCTTCGAGCAGTTCCAACGCCAGGCGGGTGCCCAGTTCATCGGAACGAACGGCGTAGCGCGTTCCGTCGAGGGCCAGGATCGGGGCGTGCAGAAACTGTTCGGTCGCGGCTTCCCAACGACCGTCGCCGTTGGCATCGTGCCACAAGCGGTCCTGGGCATCGGTGAAGAAGCCGTTGCCGTCGCCGTCCATGCGGCGAACCGCCACGTTGCGTCCGCCGATCTCGACCTCGCCTGCCAAGAAACCGGCGGCGGCGTAGCTCAGCGTGCGGCCGGTCGAGCCGAGACGAAAGATCACCTGCCGCCGGATGGCGCGCACGACGTCCCCCTCGACGATTTCGACGTCGAGCGGCACTCGCCACACGCGTCCCATGCCCGCCACGCGCTCCTTGGTCTCGATCGAGCGGCTGCGGTTGGCGTCGACGTAGAGATCGACTTCGCTGGGCGACACGCGGTCGAGCACGATCGCCACCCGTTTCGAGCCGGAGCTGCCGAAGCGGATTTGCGCGTAGCGCCGCTCGCCGCCGCGGTACTCGGCCCGTTCCATCAGATCGTCGGGCTTTTCGCTCGCCAGCGGAATCGCCCGTAGCGGCGGGTGCTCGTGCTCCGCGCCCGGTTCGGGCAACACGTACCGCCAGGCGTCGCTGGCCACCAGGTGGCTGGGCGCGGCGAAGAAAATGATCCCCGCCGTGGCCAACGCAAGCCAAGCGATCCTGAATTGAAAAACCACGGCCCGCTTCAAGGCCAGGATTGCCGCGGTGACGGTATCTGTAGGGAACGCCCTCTGTGGCGTTCCGTGACGCGGGTATCGACGTCTGCTCGCGGGGCACGGAACGCCACGGAGGGCGTTCCCTACAGAATCGGGCTCGGGTGCTAGCCTTGAAGCGGGCCGTTGTTGAAAGTCCACGAGTGTCAGTGCAAATAGGTATTTCATGACGTTGCCTTGACCGTTCCTACCACATGTCGAACCCAGCGATTTCCCAATAGCCTGCCTCGCGACAATACAATTTCGTCTCATTGCTCGGTATCATACCGCGCCGGATCATGATACCCCATCCAATCCCAACGCAAGGCGTCGCGCGCGCCGATCATCCGCGCCAGCTCCAGCTTGGCCCAGTTCATCGGCCGATTTCGTCGCGCATCGGTCGGCGCCGGCAGGCGGTCGAGCAGTTGCCGCGCCCAGGCCGGATCGATCGCCGCCGCCGCGCCCACGACCTGGCCGGCGCAGAATCCTGACGGGCTCGCGGAGAATTCCTCCAGCCGCCCGACCAACGGCACCAACATCGCGCGGGCCAAGCGCCGATCGTAGCGGGCCAGCATCGTAATCAGGGCGAGGTCGGCCCGCTCGGTCTCGTCGTCCAGCCTCTCGGCGGCCGGTCGCGGCATCCGCAGCGCCAACGTCCGCCAGAGGAACTCGAAGCCGAGTCGCCCGTCGATCCGTTCCAAAAGCGGCAGCAAGCGGCAGAGCGCCACGGCTTCGGTGCGCAACGGATAGAAACGATCGCCCGGCGGATCGCCGCGCGGAAGCTCCATTCGCGGAAGCTGCCGTAGCAGTGTCACCGCGGCGGCTTCGTCCGACTCGCCCAGCGCTCGCGCGACCGCGCCGAGCGCGTCGATGCGTGACGTCGAATCGCCCATCGCCGATGCCATGCGCCGCGCGCGCGAAGCGTCGAGCTTCGTCAGCCGATAGCAAAGGGGTGCGCCGAGTTCCACATCGCGCCACCACAGCGAGAGCGCGTCCGGCCGCCGTCCGTCGCGTCGGCCGGCCATCCGCCAAACCCGTTCCGCCTCAGCGGCGTCGCGAAGCGCCAGTTCGCAGGCCAGGCGGCCCATCTCGTCACAATAGATTCCGTCATAGTGCAGGCGCTCAAGAAGTGCCAGCGCGGCCGGCAGATCGAACCGGCTCACGACGCGGGCCACCGTGCCGGTGGTGTTCCACGGGACGTCGTGGGCGATGGGCAATTGCTCCACGAGCCGTAGCGATTCTCGCGCCAGTTCCTCGCCCCGCGCCGTTTGTCGTTGGTCGAAGAGACCGCCCGCGATTCGCCCCAGCATCAACGCGCGCCGCTTCGGATCGGTCTCGCGGCGCGCTTGAAGCAACTCCTCGTCAAGCCACTCTTGTTTACGATCGCCGCCCATGCCCGGCAACCTGCGAGCGGCGTAGACGTAACCGGCGGCCTTGGTCGCGGGATTGTCGGATTTTTCGATCAACGACTGGATCTCATCGCAGTCGCGCGTCAACCCCTGTTCGATCATCTCCGATAACAGGCATTCGAGCGCCCACTGGCGTTCCGACGGTTCCTGGAAGGACACCGTTTCAAGCCGTTCGAGCGCGGCGATCGTATCGACGGTCGACAGCCACAGAATCGCCAGGGTCTTTTCATTGTCGGTCCCGTTCTCAGTGATTTTGAGGTAGGGTATCAGCACGCGCAGGGCCAGCGCCTCGCGCTCGTCGTCGGACAACAGCGGCGGCAAAGTGCGCAGCGGCTCGACCTCCTCATCGGCGCTCGCCAACTCAATCTCCACTGACTTATTCTCCGCGGCCAACAACTTGCCCGTAAAACGGAAGCCGGGCTCTTCGACGAACAGGAACACCTGGCCTTCGGGAACGCCGGCCAATTGAAAGCGGCCTTCGGCGTCGGTCGTGGTCTCGACGCGCTGGTGCGAGTCGCCCACATTGAAGACCGTGGCCCCGGCGACCGGCCGGCCCTGACGGTCGACGACACGCCCCGGAACCGTGCGAAGGCGTCGCAGCACGATGTCCTGGACATCCACGGAGGGCGTGTCGCCAGCGGTGATCCAGCGGCTCCGCCCGGCGAGCATCCCCTTGGCCAGGGCAACGACTCGCAGCGGCGATTCAGCATCGAACGCGAACTGCGTTTCATACCGGCCATCGGCGCCCGTTCGGAGTGCCTCGGCGCCCAGCGAGATCAGTTCATTGCGAGTGCTCCTCTCGTCGGCCGACTTCACTTTGCGAAAGATACGGATCTCCGCGCCGGCGACCGGCATGCCGGTGGTATCGACGACGCGGCCCTGGAGCGACGCCGCATGGGCGACAGCACACGCGGCGCACGCCGCGCAGACGAACAAGACTCGAACAGGCCATTGGATCTTCATTACAGTTCGCTCCGCGCGGCGGGCGTGACTTACTCTCGACGTTTCGACCGCGAACTTCATCATATTCATGGTGCAGGGAAACGAGCGCAGACTGCTTTCACACTAACCCGCAGCGCAAGCAAGGCAAGTCCAACGCTGGGCCTTGCTTGCGCTGCGGGTTGGTGTGGTACGTTCATCGCCCGTGCAAGTATGCCAGCAGATCGCGGAACTCGCGTGGCGTGAGTTGCTCGACCAGATTGTCGGGCATGATCGACTTGCCGTGCGGGACGCGCTGCTCAATCTGCTCGGGCCGCAACACGAACAGCCGGCCCTCGGCGTCGGAATAGTTCTGCTCGCCGCTGACGGTCTCGCTTACCAACAGGCCGGTCAATGTTTTGCCTTCCGTGGTGACGATCGACCAGGGGACGAACCGAGGGGCCAGCTCCTTGCTCGGCTCGACGATCGCTTCGATCAGTTTTGCCCGGTCGAGTTGCCGAGCCGTGGTCGAAAGCTCAGGACCAATCCTTCCGCCGCGGCCGTCGACCTGGTGGCAACGATAGCAGCCGGCGGCGCGCGAATGGAAGAAGATCCGCTCGCCCGCCGCGGCATCGCCCGCTCCCTGGGCCAGCACATTCCAGGCCGCGACATCGCCCAGGTCGGGCGCCGTGGGCTTGGCCAGCGGCCGGAGCACGCGCGCCACCAGGTCGCCCGTGTCTTCGTCGAGGACGGTCAGTCGTCGCAGCTTGTCGAGATGCTCGAGCTTCTCGCGCTGCGCTTCCGATAGCGGAGCGAACCGCAGTGACCGCAGCGCCTCGGCGCGGAGCGTCGGGTCGTCGCTGGCGGCCAGCCCCACGAGTTGCTCGATGATGGGCGGATCGAGCGACACCAGTCCGACGATGGCCTCCGCCCGCAGGCGCACCGAACGCTCCGTGTCGGCGGCCAGCGACGAAAGCCAGGCGGTTCGCTCGGCCAGCGGGCCATCGCGGAGCGTGCGGACGACTTCGAGCCGCAAATCCTCATCTCCCGCGGCGAACAGTTCCTGGAGCCGTTGGTACGTCAGGGCCGGATGATCGGGCCGCAGCATGCGCAGTGCGAGGCGACGAACGCCCGTTGGCATAGCGGGGTCGGCCAACACGCGGGCGACGTACTCTTCGCCCGCCACTTCGTCGCCCGGCGGCGGCGGCGGCGCTTCGCCCTTGGCCGCCCGGTCCAACAGCTCCAGCGCCGCCAGACACCCCTCGAACACTTGCCGCGTGTCGGCCCTGGCCAGCGCCGCCTCGACCCGCGGCCGGTATTCGGCCAAAGCGTGCTCGCCCACCCATTGCACGGCGGCGAAACGGATCGCCGGATCGGAGTCGTCAAAGAATTTTGGTAAGGTGGCGATCGCGCGCGGATCATTCCGTTCGCGCAACAAGAGCAGGGCCGCCATACGAACCGCGGGGATATTGTCGTCGGCGAATCTCATCCATTCATTCATGTTCGACGATTGCTTCAACCCCACGACTGCCGCTTGCCGCAGAAAGGGGTCGGGATCGCCGATCGCTGTCAAGATGGGCTTTAGCTTGACGTGGCCCGTTAATCGACGCAACGCCTCGGCGCGGACCAAGGGCTGCTTGTCTGGCTGCGCTAATCGTCCGAGGTCCAACTCGTCGACTGGAAGCCAACGCGCGGCTGTCGCGTCAAAATCCGTGCCGCCAATCAAGTTTCGATCCGTTTGCGGCAACTGCAGATAAATGGCCGACATTTGCCGATAAATGGCCGGCACTGACAGGCCTTTCGTTTCGCCCACGGAGGCCAAAGCTTCCAATGCCAGTGCTTGCACGCGCGGATAGACATGTGTGCGCGCCGGCCCGCTTGTGCGCGGAAGCCCCGGAGATCGGTCGCTACGGATCAACCCTCGCAACGTCTCCGCCCCCTGCTCTTTCTGCGCCAACAGCTCCCTCGCCGCGCGTTCGCGCCGGTCGCGGAAGGGCGACCCGATGTCTTTCAGCGGATCGGCCGGCGGAGGGAATTCGGGCGGTTGCTTGGCCCGCACCCGCCAAATCCGCCCCTTGCCGTGCAGCGTGTACGACTTGTCGACCCAATCGCTGACATAGAGTGAGCCGTCGGGGGCCACGGCCATGCCCACGGGCCGGAAATTCTCGCCCCCGGTGACGAATGGCTTGGCGGTCGACGTGAACGACGCGCCGCGCGGGACGAGCTTGAAGCGGTCGAGCCGGTGGTCGCCCCAGGACGTGACCAACAGTTCGCCGCGATAATCTTCGGGCAGGCCGCCCGATTCGTAGGCCACGATGCCGGATGGGGCCTCGCCCGTCCCGGCGACCATCGGCAGCGTGCCGGGCAACTCGCCGTTCCAGGCGGTGAACGGGTGCAGCCCTTTGCGACCGTTTCGATAGCGGTAGCCGTAGTCGCCCTCGGGTACGATGTGCAGCAGGCGGCAGGGGGGGCGGCTATCGGGATCGTTGTCGACGGCGAACAAGCGGCCGAAGGCGTCGTAGCAGAGATGGAACGGGTTCCAGAAGCCGGTGGCCAGCCGTGCCAGCTTGCCGCCGTCGGCGGCGCAGCGGTAGATGCTCCCCCCTTCGCCGCCGCCAGCGAGGGTCGTGCCGTCGCTGCCGACGAGCTTGTAATCGGTGCCGGAGTTCTCGCCCATGCCGAAGTAGACGTTGCCGGCGAAATCGAAGGCGAAGCCCGACAACCCGTTGTGCGGATAGTCGCCGGTCGTTTCGAGCCGGGCGATCGGCGTGCGCTCGTCAGCTTGTCCGTCGCCGTCGGTGTCGCGCAGGCGGAAGATTTCATTGCGCGTGGCGACGTAGACCGAGCCATCGTGGTAGATGGCCAGGTTCATCGTGGCGCGAGTCCCTTCGAAAAAAGTCGAGATCTTTTCCGCCCTGCCGTCGCCGTCGGCGTCCTCGAACATGCGGATGCGGTCGGCCTTGGGACCGGCGTACCCCTCGGGCGGGAAGTGCGTATGGCTTTCGACCACCAGCACGCGCCCCTTCGCGTCGACCGCGATACCGGTTGGCGTGACCAGGTCGGGCTCGGCCGTGAACCGTTCGATCACCAGCCGGTCGTCGAGCACGCGCGGGATTTCAAGCGCGTCGGGGTCGGATCGCAGCAAGGTGGCAACCAGCAGGAAGATGTGTGCGTTCATGCGGGTTCTCTGTGACCGGAGCGACTAAGGGATAATCTGAGGCCCAAAGGGTAAGTGTAGCGGCTCGGCAGGCGGGTCACAATGTAGTCACTCGCTGTCGCAGAGGGCTACGAGGGCTACGCCGGCGGCTTGTCCCATCGCCTGGACAGGGCGTGCTTTGCTCGCTCGGATCTGTCGATTTATCGCTTTGGGTCGCCGAGGGCGAGGTCGTCTGCCGCGGCTGCAAGAAGGTTTTTTTCGCGCCCGACGCGCGGGTCGAGCCAAGGCCGCCAAAGCTCAGCACGATCGCGGACCTGCTTCGGCGCCGTTAGGAGGCGGCTGGGCGCATCTCCGCGACGTCGCAAACAGGGGGCTTACGCCCCCCGCTCGCCCGGGGCCGACGGCGCGTCGCCCTTTTTACCGGGCTGCCTTTGCCGCATTGGCCTGTATCACCCTGATCGGCGCGAATTACTTCAGCCCCGCCGCCCAGGCTTCGAGCATCTGAAACTGAAGGCCGAAATCGTGCTCGGCGACGCCCAAGGGGCTTTTGAAGAAGCTGCATAGAAACGTCAGCAGCCCGACGTCGCCCTTGCGCCAAGCGCGCTCGGTGAAGCGAACCAGGTCGAGCACCAAGGGCGCCGCCAAGAGCGAGTCGCAACCTTGCCAGATGAACTGGAACGTCATCGGCGTGCCCAAAAAACCGGTGAAGTGGACGTGGTCCCAGGCGGTCTTCCAGTCGCCCAGGCTGTCGATGCGTTCGATCGAGACCAGCGTCTGCGGCGCGTAACCCAGAATTTGCCCCAGCAGACGGTCTTTGCTGGTCACCTTGGCCTGCTTGTTCGAGGGGTCGTCGAGCACCTTGGCGTCCATGTTGCCGAAGATGTTGTGCCCGACCCAACTCATGACCTGCAAGTTGCGCTTGGCGAACATCGGCGCCAGCACGCTCTTCAAGAGCGTCTCGCCCGTCTTGCCGTCGTGCCCCATGTGCCGCGCGCCGCGCGCGCGGGCCAACTCGTCGATGGCCGGCGCGGCTGAGCCGAACGAGGGGGTGAAATTGATGTACGAACATCCCAGGTCTAAGGCCGCGATCGCGTAGAGCGAGCTGGCCGGCAGCGGACAGCGGCGGGGTTTGTCGATCAGTTTGTCGAGATCCGCCCAACGATCGGGAAGCGTCGCCTGGGAAACGGCCGGTTCGGTCGAAGCCACGTTGACCACGACCACATGGTCCAACTGCTGCTCGGCGACGAACGTCTTCAGGTCGGCTTGCACTCGCTCGATCGCCTCGCGCGGGCTTTCACTGTGCCGGCGCGCGGCGGGGCCGGCCAGGCATTCGATCGTCGAGCCGACGTTCAAAAGCGTGCCGGTCTGGATTTGCTTGTCGAGCTTGTCCAACTCCCCCTTGCACTTGGTCAGCAGGCCGGGCTCGATCGCCCGGCTTTCGGCGTGCATCCGCCAGGCTTCGTCGAAGCTCCGCACTTCGCGGATTTCGTGGCCTCCGATGGTGAAATCCTTCCACGCCGCCAGCCCGATGTCTTGGAACTGGGGCAATTCGCTCACCAGGCCGGCGCTCGTAATCAGCCCTTTTTTCAGGGCGATCAGGCCCACCGTGGCCGTCGAAGCCACCCCCCCCTTGGCTCCGACGAACCAGATACCGATCTTTGAACGTGCCATGAGGTAAGCTGCGTGTGTGGATGGGTTGCGGTGGGCGGGCGGCGGACGACGCAAAGGCGACCGGCGGGAAATCGGAGCGGCGCTACTTGGAAGCGGACACCGAAGGTACTATGATTGTCCGGCCGTTGGGTCGCGTCAAGCGCCTCACCGTAGCACACCCGGCTCGCGACATCCTCCCACCCTACCAGTCCCATGCCCGCCACCATCTCCAAAATCGTCCAAGCCCTGGAACCCTCGGCCACCTTGACCATGGCCGCCAAGGCGAAAGAACTCAAGGCCGCCGGCAAGACGGTCTACGATTTCAGCGTCGGCGAACCCGACTTCACCACGCCTCGGCACATCTGCGACGCGGCCACTGCGGCCATGAACGCCGGTCACACCCATTACACGCCGGTCGGCGGCATCCCCGAATTGCGCGCCGCCGTCGCCAGGCAGTACCGCCAGCGGCACGGCCTCGAATACTCGCCACAGCAGGTCGTGGTCTCCAACGGGGCCAAGCACTCGCTGCACAATGTCTTCACCGTGCTGTGCGATCCAGGCGACGAGGTAATCATCCCGGCGCCGTATTGGGTCAGCTACGCCGAATTGGTCAAGCTCACCGGGGCCAGGCCGGTGATCGTGCCCACCCAGGAAGCCGACGATTTCAAGCTCTTGCCGGCCCAACTGCGCGCCGCGGTCACGCCGCGGACCAAAATCCTTCTGATCTGCTCTCCTTCGAACCCGACCGGCAGCATGTATTCGCCCGAAGAGTTGGGCGAACTGGCCGACGTGGTGATCGAAAACGACCTGTTGGTCGTGGCCGACGAGATCTACGAGCGGTTGATCTACGGCGACAACCGTTTCGCCAGTTTCGCCACGGTACGGCCTGGGCTTGCCCAACGGACGATCACCGTCAACGGTGTGAGCAAGGCCTACGCCATGACCGGCTGGCGGATCGGCTGGACGTTATCGCCGGCCGCCGTCGCCAAGGCGATGGACGGTTTGCAGAGCCAGGAGACATCGAACCCGTCGAGCGTCAGCCAGTACGCGGCGGTGGCCGCTCTGGAAGGCCCGCAGGAATGCGTCGACGAAATGCTCGCCGAGTTCGCCCAACGGCGCGAGTTCGTGCGAGGGCGGATCGCCGAACTACCGGGCTTGAGCTGTGCCGAAATGGGGGGCGCCTTCTATGCCTTCATCAACATTCAAAAGCACCTGGGCCGCAAGTACGCCGGCAGGCAGGTCGACAACTCGACCCAATGGTGCCTGGAACTATTGGCCCAGCGGAACGTCGCCACCGTCATGGGTTCGGCCTTCGGAGCCGAGGGATACGCCCGGCTCTCGTTCGCCACCAGCCTTGAAAACCTGCGGGCCGGGTTCGAGCGCATCGAAGCGTTTTTGAAGTCCGCCGCTTCAGCGTGAATTCCGGCCGGCGCGAGCTTCCGCCGGATAAACGGGAATTCTCGCGAATTCCGTTACGAGCGGCGCCTGATTTGGAATTCGCCTATTGCAAGCCGTGCCGCAAGCAATGATGACATGGCCTCCCACTGTCCCGGTAAGCGGCACAACCCACAAGGTTTTGTTGGATCTCGCCGCGCGTGAGGGAAGTCCAGTGCAAACGGTTCTGGACAAGGCAGTCGAGGCTTATCGGCGGCAGCAGTTTCTCGCCGCTGTCAATGAAGGGTACTCCGCCTTGCGCAGCGATTCAGCGGGCTGGCAGGATGAGCTGGAGGAACGCCGGGTCTGGGACACGACACTCGCTGACGACTTGGGCGATGAAGCATGAGCGCCTCCACCCTTCCCTCGCGCGGCGACGTGTGGTTGATCGACTTGAATCCGACGCGTGGGCACGAACAGGCGGGCGTGCGACCCGCGCTGGTTCTGTCGGAAGACACTTTCAATCACGGTCCGGCCGGCCTTTCCGTGCTCCTGCCGATCGACCGAGGCGGAGTTCGCGCACCACATTGACGAAATTATGAGGAACCCGTCGGCATCCAGGAACCAACCTTACGAAGGGGCGAAAGGCGTTTTGGGATGACAAGTCAATGACCGTCGTTATCAGAGACCCCAAGAGCCCCGATTTGGGTACTGCGTTCAAGCCGAACGACGGGAAAGCGTACTTCGACAACTTGAAGTAGGAGGAGAGTCCAATGAAGGTTAACCGTCAGGGCACTTCATAAAGGATCAACTTCTTGTCGCGAGCGACGACGGGCAGCTTGAGCTTCCACTGGGCATACGTCAGCACGCTGGTGAAACCGAACTCCCCGGCCAGTTGCCGCCACTCGCCCGACTCGCGTTTTTCCCAACGTTCGCGGCCGCTTTCATCCAAGAGGCCGCCGATCTTGATCCATGCCGCGGGACGCGGCTTGAGCATGTCGTCGTCGTAAATGCGTTGGAGCACACGGTTCATGGCCGGCCCCGAAGCGGGCACATAGGTGATCTGGTTCATCGCCTCGCCGTTGAGCACCACGCCTCGCCGGGTGCGCAACTGCACGATGCCCATCCGCGGGGCCGTGAGGATCAAGCCCTGCCGCCGCCGCGCCGCGGCAAAGATGGGGTCGTCGCGCCACTGGCGAAAGGGGGCGAAGCCCAGGTCGGCGCGCGCCGCCAGTTGACCGCCCATCAAGCCCAAGCCGACGCCGCCGAGCACGACGGCGAAAGCGCGGCCGGCGAGTCCGTTGGCCCAGACCGCCGGCGCCAGCGCCGCCGCCGCCAGGCCAAGGGCCAGCCAGGGGCCGACCGCCATGAGGGCCACGGCCCCACCGCAAACGACCGCGATGCCATACAGGCATGCCCCGAGCGCCGGCTTGCCGGGCACCGTCAGCTTTCGCCGCGCAAGCCACAACAGCGGCACGGCCAGCCACACGAGCGAGGCCACGCGCCAATCGCCGCGCCACGCCCAGCCGGCCGCGGCCAGACTGACCAACGTCCCGCATCGCACCATGTTTCGCAGTCCTTCACCGCGCCCGCGTTGGGCCGCCAGCAGATAGACCAGGATCAGTCCGACGACGACGAAAACCTTCGAGGCGGCCGGCACGTAAATCACTTGCTTCAAAATCGTCAGCGCGCGCAAAAGGCAGAAGACCATCAAGCCGGTCAGAAGTCCCTGCGCCGACCAGAATGCGTGTCGCCGCCGCGCCAAGAGGCCGATCACGAGCGCCGGAAAGACCATCGCCGCCAGGTTGACGAATCGGCCCGGCATGGCCATGACGACGGCCCGCGGCAGCCGGTCGAGGAAGTGCGTCAACGGACACAGCGCCAGGCTCGCCAGCGACGACAGCATTACCATACGCAAGAGTACGAGCGACTCGCGAGGTAGTCGTTCGGCGTGCCAGGCCAGGGCGGCCGAGGCGACCGCCAGGGCGCACCAGCCGATTTTCCACTCGATATGGTTCAAGGGATACGCAAAGCGGTGATTGTCCCAACCGGCGACGAAGGCCTCCAGCAGCCGGCCCGCCAGCTCTGGATCGGCCGAAGGCAGACCGCGCGCCAGGTAGCGCTGCGCGGCGAAGCTGATCAGGGCCAAGAGCGCGCCGGCGGCGAACCAGCGCGCCAGAGTTGTCACCCGAGGGAGTTGGCTGCGCCAATCCCAGGCCAGGCTCGCGGCCGCGATGCCGGCGCACCATGTGCCCAAAAGCGGGTGTACGGCGGGCGCCAAACCGCACAAAAAGGCCGCGGGCCGGAGAAAGCCCAGGCCCAAAAGCGACCAAGTGAATACCACGAAGGCGGTGCCCGTCACGCCGTAGGTGGTCCAGTACAGGTTCGATGTCAGCCGGGTTGGGTAGACGGCCCCGCACTCCTCGTAGACCTTCGTCACCAGGCAGATCAAGGGCACGGCGCAGGCGATGAACCGGTCGCGGCCGAAGGCCAAAGTCGCCAGCGCCAACGCCTCGAAGCTCAGGACCGCGGCCAGACAACCCAACGCCACTGAGACCACTTGTTCCGATAAGCCGCAGGCCAAGGCCGCGGCGGGCACCTGGTGCAGCAGCGTCCACGATTGGATGTGGTACGTGTAGAACGGATTGTCGGCCGGGTAGCTCACGATCCCGGCAACGGCTTGGGCGCTTTCCACGGGAATCTGCCAACCCGACGTCAGGCCGAAATAAAGCCCGCAAACGCCGGCCACCAGCATCACCAGCGCCGCGTCGCCCGGCGGGCTTGTCGCGTCGTCCGGCTGAGGTGCCGTGTTCGCGCGGGGCGACGGCCGCCACGGTCGTGATGGGTCGTGGGAATCGAACGGCCCAGGCCGCGGAATCGATCCCTTCAGTAAGGAGCCGGCAAGCGACATCGTCACGACCCCGTATGCTTGGAACGCGGGAAACCGGTGGGCAATCATGCCGGCCTCCCATGAAGCTGGCAAGGCCAGTTTTCGCGGGCGGCAGGAGAGCAGGCCGGGATCGTCGCATTGCGTTCTCAATCGGGCAATTTCAATCGCTCGTCGGCCAGGTCGAGTTGGTACATGATCTGGTTGTAATCGTAGCGTGGCGTTTGTGCTGGATTTCCCGAAAACGTGTGCGTAAACGTTCCTTCAAAATAGATGACGCGGCCTCGTTGCTGGTCGAAGTAGGGGTGCTGCTTGGGGTTGTAGAAGCTGTATCGGTCGTGGGTCAGCACCTTGCGGGCATGGCGCCACGGTCCCTCCGGCGCAGCGGCCTCGGCGTACCAAACCTCGCCCAAGGGCGAGGCGCCGCCGGCCTCGGTGGCGATCATGATCCAGCGGCGGCGATATTCGTTGAAGTAGACGCTGCCGCGGTGGGCCACGGCGTGCTGGCCGGTGTCGGGGTCTTCCAGGTCGACGCACGCCTCGCCCGGCTTGAGCCGACCGGCCTTGAGCCATTGGCTTTGCAACCGCGGCGTGGCCACGGGCGTGTCGCGCTTCCAGGCCCAAAGCAAAGTACCGTCGGCGGCGCGGTCGAGCGGGGGCGAACTCGCCGCGTCCTTTTCCAGCCGGCTGCCGGGGACAAGGCAAGTGTAGGCTTCGTAGCGGGTCAGGTCGCGCAGCGACTCGACGTTGGCCTTCACGCGCAGCAAGGGCGCCGGGTCGGCGAAATAGATGTACTCGACGTCACGATCGGCGTGGAGGAAGGGGTGCCCCGAGGGAAAGACGGGCGAGCGCATGTCGAACTCGGCCACCTGCGTGAATTCATGCCGCTCGTCGTCGAAATCGGCCAGTCCGCGCGCGTACACATCGAGCCAGCCCTTGACCTTCACGTAGGCGGCGAACATCCGCTCGCGACCGTCGTCACCCTTGAGCACGACCAGACCGTCGATCCAGGTGGGCCCTTCGCCGGGCATTCGGCAGGTCGGTTTGGCGAAGCCCTCTCCATCGACGAAGTAATCGAGATTCACGCCGACGGACGGATCGAGTCCGCCGTCGGCCGGCAAGCGCGACGTGGCCCCCGGCACATGGAAATTGCCCAAGGGGTACGAAGGCCGTAGCGTGTCGCCCCAAAACCAGCAAAGACGGCCGCGGTACACCGTGCTCACCACGCTGTCGGAGCCGAAGACCTGGGCGTTGATGAGCGGCTCATCGAGCGGCGCGGCTTCGCCCGTCAGAACGCTATCGCGGTAGATGCCCGCCCCGGTCACGCGATAGAGCCGCCGTGCAATGTTGATACGTTCGATTTCCAGCTTCGCGCCGCCGCCGCCGCGCACGTCGAGCGCCGCACCGCGGAAACCGAATCCGTCCTTGGCGAATTCGTAGCCGTGGCTCGTGACGTGGAAGTACACCTTGCGATCCATCAGGCCCGGCTCGTGGAAGGCGACCACGCCGTTGCTGTCGGTGACGTGGCGAATCTGGTTGGTCGTCGTCAGTTCGACCAGCGGCACGCCGCGGCCCGTTTCCGTATCGACCACCGTGATGCGAAAATAGTCGCCGACGCGCGGGGCGGGTTCGGCGGCAAAGCAGGATACGAGCAGGCACGCGGCAAGCGACATAAACGAGGCTCCGTTGAAATGACCGTCAGGGACGAACGCGGCTGGTTCACAGCCTTCGTAGTGCCCTTCTAGGATCGCCGCTTTGAGAAATCGTTGCCGTTTGGGCGCCGTCGGCACTCGGGTTCGTGTGGCAAAATTAGCGCTGGTCGCATTGGCGAACCATCGCCGCCCGTGGTATACAATATACCAAGGGGACGAGGTTGAGCCGACCATGAGGGCGGGACCGTTTAGCCCGCACTTGCCCTTTTTGTTGACGGAAGGAGGCCGATGATGGCGACCGGTTTGGAAATGTTCGATGCCTTGAGGCACGTCACTGATGGCTTGCCGACTGGGGCGGAATTCAAAATCAATCGCTTCGACGCGGAGGATCTGAGGCAACTTTCCGCGACGGACCTCGTCTCGGCGGGCCTGGACGACCCCGCGGCGAAGCGTGTGGCTCAAGACCTCGCCAACGGCAATCTAGGAGAACTCGGCGCCATGATCGGCGTTCGGCTTTCCATCGCTCACGAGGTCAAGAATCTGATCCCCGGTGAGGGCTTTCGCCGCATGGCACGTGTGCCGATTGACGACGGACAGACGGCCGATGAATTGTTCGAGGAGGTTGACCAGATCCGACATCCGGAAAGGTATCCGGCGTGAGTTTTCTGCTGGATACCAACACCTGCTCGCACCACATCAAGGACGATCGGAGATTGTTTCAGCGATTCGTGCAACACTCGGGGCGACTCTTTGTGTCGCGGATCGTGGTGGCTGAACTCTACGCGTGGGCTCACTGTCGTTCCGATACGGTGAAAATGCTTGAGAGAATTGAGAACTTCCTCACGGAAATGCGCTTGATCGAGATCGACACGGAGGCAAGTCGCGAATTCGGTCGGCTCCGCGGCGTGCTTCGACGCCAGGGAGTGGCAGTCGGGCAGTTTGATTTATTGATCGCCGCCACGGCACTCGTCCATAATTTGATGGTTGTGACCCATAACACGCGCGACTTTAACCCCATTCCCGGCTTGTCGGTGGTCGACTGGCTGGCACCGTGACCCTTGCCCGTTCACAGGTAAACAGAATATACTTCGCGCGGCCGCCAATGAGACGTTTTGCCACGAGAAAGTGGTGGCTGGTGGCAGAGCGTACGCGATGCCCTTGTTGGATAGCCACCGGGGCATCGCTAAGGCTCTGCCCCAGCCACCGCGAATGTCTCATTTCCGGCCGCGTGAAGTATAAACGAGGGACGAATCAGCGATGGCTTCCACTACCTTCCACTGCTACCTCGTCACCAAGGACGCCCAAGGCAAGACCAAAGCCGAGTTGGCCCAGTGCGCGCTCGACGACCTGCCCGCGGGCGATGTGCTGGTTCGGGTGGCCTATTCGTCGCTCAACTACAAGGACGCGCTCTCGGCCAGCGGCCATCCGGGCGTGACTCGCACGTTTCCGCATGTGCCTGGGATCGACGCGGCGGGCACGGTCGCCGAGAGCCGCTCGCCCGACTGGCGCGTGGGCGACGAGGTGATCGTCACGGGCCACGACCTGGGACAGAACACCTGGGGCGGCTTCGCCGAGTACGTTCGCGTGCCCGCCGCATGGGTCGTGCGAAAGCCGGCCGGCCTGACGCTGCGCGAGAGTATGATCTACGGCACGGCCGGTTTCACCGCCGGCCTGAGCTTGCAGGCGTTGATCGGTCATGGCGTTACCCCGGCGGCAGGCGAGATCGTCGTCACCGGCGCCGGCGGCGGGGTCGGAAGCCTGGCCGTGGCGCTACTGGCCAAGGCCGGCTATCGCGTCGTGGCCTCGACCGGCAAGCCCGCCGCCCACGAACTGCTTTCGCGGCTCGGCGCCGCGCGCGTCGTCGGCCGTGAGGAGGTCTGCGACACGAGCGAAAAGCCGCTCTTGGCCCCTCACTGGGCGGGCGCCGTCGATACCGTCGGCGGCAGAACGCTGGCCACGCTGGTCCGCTCGGCGCAACGTCACGGTGTGATCACCGCCTGCGGCCTGGTGGGCGGAACCGACCTGCCGCTTTCCGTTTACCCATTCATTCTTCGCGGCGTCGAATTGGTCGGCATCGACTCGGCCGAATGCCTGTACGACTTGCGCCGGACCATCTGGAACAACCTTGCCGGAGCGTGGAAGCCGGCGGGCCTGGAACCCTTGCTGACCGAAGTGAATCTGAGCCGGATTGGAACGCACATTCAAGAAATCCTGGCCGGCAAGGTCACAGGACGGGTGATCGTCAAGATTGGGATCTAGTCATTGGTCATTGGTCTTTTGCCGTTGCCCGCTTTCTCCTTTCTCCTTTCTCCTTTCCACTTTCTCCTCTTTCCTTCCCATGCGAGAAACTTTCGAGCATACCGCCGATCTGGGGCTGCGCGTCGTCGCGCCGGACCTCGACACACTCTTCGCCGAGGCGGCGCAAGGGCTGACGTCGATGATCGTCGCGAACCTCGACCAGGTTCAACTTGTCCGAGAGGTGGCATTTCGCGTACCTGGCACGGCACGCGATGAACTGTTGTTCGATTGGCTGAACGAGATCCTGTACGCTTTCGAGTCGGGGCACTTGCTGTTGGCGCGGTTCGACGTAAACGTCGGCGATACGGGTTTGGAGGCCACGGCCCAGGGCGAACCGCTCGACTTCGATCGGCACCAGCTTGAGCACGAAGTCAAGGCGATCACATACCACGGTTTGAAGGTTGAAGAGTGCGACGGCGGTTGGCTGGCTGAGGTGATCGTGGATATTTAACCAATGACCAAAGACGTTTATCACGGCCCGCTCGAAAAGATCAACGACTGCTGTTGGCGGATTCCCAAGAGCTATAAGCCAGGCATGCGCGTCGATGGCCTGATCTACGCCAACGACGAGTTGATCGAGGCGATCAAGGCCGACCAGGCGCCCGAGCAGGTGGCCAACGTCGCGTTCCTGCCTGGCATCCAGCACGCCAGCCTGGCGATGCCCGACATCCATTGGGGCTATGGCTTTTGCATCGGCGGTGTCTGCGCCACCGATCCCAACGAGGGGGGCGTCATCTCGCCCGGCGGCGTGGGCTACGACATCAACTGCGGCGTACGGCTGGTGCGCTCGAACCTTTTCTACCAGGACGTCAAACCGCGCCTGAAGCCCTTGGTCGAAGAGATGTTCCGCCGGGTGCCCACCGGCGTGGGTCGCGAGGGGAAGTACCACTTCGATCCCAAGGAACTCAAACGGCTGATGGCCGATGGTCCCGGCCGGCTGGTCGAGCGCGGCTTGGCGACGCCCGGAGACATCGACCACACCGAAGCCCGCGGCCGGCTCGACGGCGCCGAGCCGGAAAACGTGAGCGAACGGGCGCTGGAGCGCGGCAAGAACCAGTGCGGCACGCTCGGTTCGGGCAACCATTTCATGGAGGTGCAGGTGGTCGACGCCGTATTCGACGACGAGGCCGCCGCGGCGATGGGTCTTGAAAAGGACATGGTTTGCGTGATGATCCATTCCGGCTCGCGCGGGCTGGGCTACCAGGTCTGCGACGACGCTTTGAAGCTGTTGCGCGGCGTGCCGGAGAAGTACGGCATCACACTACCCGACCGGCAACTGGCCTGCGCGCCGGTGGAAAGTCCCGAGGGGCGGCACTACCTGGGGGCGATGCGGGCGGCGGCCAATTACGCCTGGTGCAACCGGCAGCTCTTGATGTGGCAAGCACGCGAGGCCTTTGAGAGCGTCTTCGGCGAACCGTGGCAGGGTCTCCGGATGAACCTGGTTTACGACGTGGCCCACAACATCGCCAAATTCGAGGAGCACGCCGTGGGCGGCAAGTCGCGGCGCGTGTGGGTCCACCGCAAGGGGGCGACGCGCGCCTTTCCGCCCGGCCATCCCGAGGTGCCCGACGTCTACCGCCGCATCGGCCAGCCGGTGATCATTCCCGGCGACATGGGCCGGGCGAGCTGGGTTCTGGCCGGCCAGGAGGGAAGCATGGAGCAGACGTTCGGCACGGCTTGCCACGGCGCGGGACGCGTCATGAGCCGCACGGCCGCCGTGAAGCACGCCCAGGGGCGGCGGATCGATCAGGAACTCGAACGCAAGGGGATCATTGCTCGCGCCCGGAGTTGGAAAGGTCTGGCCGAGGAACAGCCCGACGCCTACAAAGACGTGAACCTGGTGGTCGACGTCGTCCACCGCGCCGGCCTGGCGAAGAAAGTCGCCCGCATGAGGCCGATTGGCGTCATCAAGGGCTGATTGGCTCGTTCCCACTCCAACCCGCGGCGCCAGCAAGGTCCAGGGCTCCGTGTCCCCACGCCACGCTTCGCGTGGGAACGGCCTGGGGTGTTGAGAATTTGGTATTGACTCGGGTTTTTCTTCGCGCGAGCGAGGATCGGGTGCTAGTCGATGGCATCTACAACGGCCCCGACGGGGCCAAATTGGATAGCCCAGGGCTGCGCCCTCGTTGTTCTATACATCTTGTAAAGAGGCCAGGGGCTTGCCCCCTGGAGTTTCTCACGCTTGTATCTACACACGCAGGGCCTTGATCGGATCGTTGTGAATTCTGCTAGCATTCATTGCCCGATCGAGGCCGATCAAGGCAACCATATGTGACGCTGTGACGCTTGTGACGATGAATTCGCACCTTGCGAGTGAGTTTTGAGGCATTTTGAGAGTTTCGGGTAATATGGGTCGGGCTCGCCAGAATGCGCAACGATCCGATCAAGGCCCACACGGGCCTTGATCGGATCGCTGTGAATTCTGCTAACCCGGATTATTCATGGTCCTGCACCAACCCGCAGCGCAAGCAAGGTCCAGTATTGGACTTACCTTGCTTGCGCTCTTGCGCTTTGCGCTGCGGGTTAGTGTGACGGCAGACTGCGCTCGTTTCCCCCGGACCATGAATAATCCGGGCTAGCATTCATTGCCCGATTGAGGCCGATCAAGGCAACCATGTGTGACGCTGTGACGCTTGTGACGATGAATTCGCACCTTGCGAGTGAGTTTTGAGGCATTTTGACAGTTTCGAGTAATATGGGTCGGGCTCGCCAGAATGCGTAACAATCCGATCAAGGCCTCTGACGAAGAAGCCCGTGATTGCCCAACATTCCCATTTCACCACCTGCGATCAAAAGATGTGTGAAACACTGCTGATCGAGGCCGGCACCTACGCGAATCGTTGAGCCGGCGCGGAATCCGCGTTCAACTGCTTGGGCCATCTCGCTATAATCCGGTCAATTCACGTCGCGTCAACGCATGGTCATGTGTTGATCTTGCGTCCTGGCATCCTTGGTCGGGTTCGAAATGCGTTCGCCAATTGGTTCTTGGATTGCGTTTTGGGTTTGCTTCATGCCATTGGGCTGCGGCACCACGAAGTGGTCGGACACCGCGCGCACGGCGACGGAACAACTCTTGATTTCCACGGCGGTAGACCACGCGATCGAGAGGATCGATTTCACGCCATTGGCCGGCAAGAATGTTTATTTCGACGCCCAGTACATGGACGGAATCGTGGATAAGAATTACGTCATCAGCACGATGCGACAGCACATGCTGGCCCAGAATTGCATCCTGAACCCCGACAAGGAGAGCGCCGCTTACACGATCGAAGTACGGGCCGGCGCGATCGGCACCAACCACCACGACGTGTTGCTCGGCGTCCCGGCGTTGAGCCTCCCCACGGGAGCGTTGACCGGCATCCCATCGATGATTCCAGAGATTCCGTTCGCGAAGTCGACGGACCAGAAAGGAATCGCGAAGATCGCTTGCTTCGTCTACAACAACAACACGGGCCAGGCGGTGTGGCAGTCGGGCGTGTTCCCGGTGGTTTGCAATGCCAAGGATACCTGGATTCTCGGGACCGGTCCGTTCCAGCGCGGGTCGATTTACGACGGCACGCGGTTCGCGGGCAGCCGCCTGATGATCTCGCGCCGCAAGCGGTCTCCCGATCCGCCCAAGCCGGACGTTGCGGTGGCGGACGCCAAGTATTTCGACGACTTGCCATTCGTCGCCCAGCCGCTGCCCAAGAAAAGCGCGCAGAGCGGGCCGCCTGCCAGCGTGGCGAAGTCGGCTTCGCCCGCCCCGGCCGCGTCGGTGACAGGCACCTCGCAAGGGATCGGCTCGCCCAACCCCGTCGTGGCCGCCCAGGCGCTGATTCCGGCGAATGGCACATCGAGCGGGCTTCCCACCGGCGACATCGTGCGTTTGCCGGCGGTTGGACTGCCGGCACAGCCGGCACATGCGACGGGCTCAAAATAGAGCGCGATCTTCGCTGGTCGGGCGGCTGGGGTTACACCGATTCACCGCCCTGCCACGACAACATCGCTTTCCTGATCTCCGCCCATTCCGACTCAAGCTCGCCCGTATCATCGTCAATTTGCGCCAGAAGACGCGACACAAGCAGTGGCCGCAGAGCCGCTTCAATTTCGCGGTCGGCACGATCGCGATTTGCCCTGTTCTTTTTCTCGAACACCTGTTCGCGGCGTCCCGACCAGTCAAGTTGACAGGGCACATCCGTCCATGTAAGCGAGCGCCATTCGTCGTATTTAGAGTCGAAATCGACAATCAGTGGCTCGCCGGAGAACGGCTCACGCAGCATGGCATTTTCGACGAAGATTCGCGACCAATCGCCAGAGTTTTCTTGTAGGCCCTTGCGCACGACTTCGACTTTTGGAGCGACCAGACGTGACGCGTCCTCGATCTTTGGTCTCGATTCGATTTTGCTCTGAAGGTGACGGCTCGGGTCCGTCGGTTCCCAAGCCCGTCTGCACTGATAAATCGCATATTGCAGGGCTTGATACACCGGCAATGCTCGTACAACTTCGGTGACGGCATCACGAACATCGTCGGCGCTACAATTGAACGCATCGCTCATCACGGGAACGAGAACGGATGGTTGGATAAAATAATTTTCGACCTCGTTTCGGCGCCACGTTCGCCAATCCAACACGCGTACGCCCCTCCGTCCTCGGTCTTTCGCCTGCTTCAATCCATCAGCACTTGCTTCATCCTGCGACCGGAAATCGCGGTCTTCGATAACTAGGATCGGGCGGCTACGCCCCAGTGAATCGGACATTCCAAAGATGGCGTTCTTCGTGCCGCATGGCCAGACGTCCACGAGCGGCTTAGTCCCGACGTTGGCATCCGCCCACCGCTGCAAGATGCTTGCCTCGTACCCAACCAAATCCCCCTCGCAGAGAACGGCCACGTTCCCGGCTTGTGGATATATGCTTCGTGGTGCTCCATCGCCGTCAACTCGTGCCGTCCAGTTCGCCCATGTCCAGCGTCGCCGGAAGCGGCGCCCCCGGCCGGAACCGGGCAGGCAAGCAGCCAGTGGCTCGTTCAAGATCCGCTCCTTTGATGTCGGCGCGCTTCCCTTGCTGAATCACATCCTGGAACGAATGGGGTTGGAAGATCTGCTCGAAGAGCACCTGCCGCCCGATGATCCGCGCACCGAGTTGCCCACGAGCCAGGCCATTCTGGTGTTGGTCAGAAACGTCCTCTTGTCACGCGAGCCGATCTACGGTGTTGGTGAATGGGCCGCGAGGTTCGCTCCCGACTTGTTCGACCTCTGGGAAAACGAAGTGCCACTCTTGAGCGACGACTGCTACGTCTCATTTTAACTGACCGGAATAGGCGGTGCGAGTCCCGGTTTTTTTGGCCCCCAGACCCCGCCCGGAGCCCGCCTCGACCCCGCCCGCGCGCATAATTCTAGAACCCCGCCCCTTTCC
>Ga0307374_10002065_pt1 | contig 36310 bp, 27 predicted proteins | sample OX3MG_FD_202532 | JGI IMG/M metagenome (GOLD analysis project Ga0307374, IMG submission 202532) | Soil microbial communities from Risofladan, Vaasa, Finland - OX-3 | ecosystem: Environmental > Terrestrial > Soil > Coastal area > Acid sulfate soil | place: Finland: Risofladan, Vaasa | collected... | reverse complement strand
CAAACACTAGGTCTACAGCTTGTCAAAAACTTGGTGGGTCTGAAAGAGCAACTGGATGTGGAACGCAATGCTGCCACAAAACTTGGGCTAATGGAAACCGCCACGATGACAACCACATTAGCAAGAGAACTCGACGAACTAGATATGAATTCCCCAATCCCTCCAACATTTGCACATAGGTGTGGCCAAATACTAGCAAACTGCCAACAATTTTTCACAGTGATTTTGCCAGCGACACTCAAACAACTGCTTAGTCTCGAAGTACCTGTAATCGCCCAAGACATTGAGCGAGATATAATCTGCATTCAAGGCGTAAAAGATACAATGATCCGGCTGTCACAATTGCAGCGGGAGCATGAGGAATACCGTAAGATTGAAAGAAACTTTGGACTCATTGCAGCTGCCATTCGTGAGCAGGCAGCAATACATCTTAATAACGTTGTTGCCACACTACAAGAGGATACTGCGGCAATCTATAAAAAAATTCATACTACTGGCGAAGTGCCAACAGTCAGTGTAACAGTTGATGCCAAGGCGAAGACGATGAGCCTACGCGTAGGATTCCATTCACCTAATCGTAAGGTCCCTCCTGCAGGATACCTGAGTGAAGCACAGATCAACACACTTGGCTTGGCGCTTTTTCTGAGCGCTGTACGCTTGTTCAACGACGAGTTTCCTTTCATTGTTTTAGATGACATTGTATCGTCGTATGATGCAGACCATCGTGCCAAGATCGTCGACGTTATTGCCGAAGATTTGCAGGGGTTTCAGGTTATTCTAACTACACATGATGAGCGCTTCTATACGATGCTCAAAGCTCGGCTCCCACAAGCACTCTGGAAATTTACGAGAATCACCAGGTGGACACTCTTGGAGGGCCCGAGGCACGAGGAAGATGCAACTCAACCAGAACATATAACACAGTTAATCCAGCAAGGAGACATGCGTATTGCCGGTAGTGCGTTGCGGCAGTATATCGAGGATTGGCTGGATAAAAGATGTGCCAAGTATGAAGCCCGCACGATCCACAAGCGAGGTACAAAGGACTTCGACCGCACCATAGGTGAGCTCTGGGATGCCTTTATAAAGAGATTGAAAGAAATTAAGGGTAACTTTTTCACGCAGCATATCGAGCCAAGCTATCAGAAGTTGAGTGCCATCTTTGCACTCAATTTCTACAGTCATGCACAAGCGAACCCTCATGAACAAGGTGCGATGGGAGACGTAGCATATATCTGGGAAGCATTTCAAGAGTTGGAAAATTGCTTTGAATGTGCTAAGTGCCATAAGGAGCTGAAATACAATAAGGATGATGGCTTCTACTGCTTATGTCGTGGAGCATTTATTCCTCCACAGACAGTAGATACGATGTCCTCCAAAACAGCCGTATTAGCAACACAGAGCTTGACAGGGGACATGAAACGGGGGTAAGGTACGACTAATGCCTTAGTCGTACCCCCTCCGAAGTTCTGGCCTGCACACCTGAAAGGTGATACTCGGAATCCACAAACACCCCAGCGCGCAGCGGATTGACAGCCCATTTATAGCCTGATACAATCCCACACTAGATAATAGAGTGTAGGATTCCTTTGCAGAAAGCGAGCGAATGGCATGACCGAGGACACAGCCCTTGCGCCGATTCCAGCACCCACTCCAGCCACACAGAGCGGCGTTGCGTATGGCGATGACATGCAGCAGGCCAGCCACCTGGCGCACCAGTTCCGCCAACAGTCGTCGAATCTCTTTGCCGAATACCACGACAAGAACACGCCCAACACCTGCGCCCGCCAGCGCTTCGACCTGCTGAACTTCACGACCTACCTGGCGGGCGCAGGTGTGGCGCGCGGCGTCGCTCAGCTCTATGACGATGCGGCCGCCTGGACCGGCATCAGCGAGCCGCTGGTCTTTGGTTATCGCGCCTGGCTGCGGCAGGCGGGCTACGCTATCGGCACCATCAACCTGCGGCTCTCGACGATCCGCGCCTACTGCGCCCTGGCGTGCCAGGCCGGGGCCATCAGCGAGCAGGACGCCAAGCTCATTCAGACCGTCAAGAACTATACCTTTCAGGAGGGCTGCAACATCGATGCCGCGCGCTGCGAGCAGGGACAGCCGACCCGCAAGAGTACCAAAAAAGCCATGCCCGCACCCGTCTCCACCGCGCAGGCCCAGCGCCTCAAACGCGAAACCACACGCATTGACCGCAAGCCACGCCCGCGCGACCTGATCCTGGAAGCGAAAGACGCGCTCATGATGGGACTCTTCATCGAGCATGCATTTCGGGTCAGCGAAGTCGTCCAACTGGACATTGACCGCTTTGATCGCGACGCCGGCACCGTGGCCGTCTATCGCCCCAAAACCAAAGACTGGCAGACGCACCGGCTGAAAAAGCACACCCGCATGGCGCTCGATCTCTACCTGGCCGGCGAACAGCGCACCAGTGGCCCACTTTTCCTCGGCTATGCCAGCAAGAAGAAGCAGGCCGGGGACCGGCGCATCACCCGCTACGGCCTCTACGATCGCGTGCGCCTGCTGGGCCAGCAGGTCGGCGTTCCCAACCTGTCGCCGCATGACTTGCGGCATTACTGGACGATCGACGCGCTGGCCAACGGCACGCCCATTGATCGCGTCCAGAGCGGCGGGAACTGGACCACGCCGCATATGGTGCTGCGCTACGCCCGCAAGCTGGGGATCGCCAACGAGGGCGTCATTATCACCGAGTAACACCTGGCCATCATCATGCACCGCAAGGACGCGAAGCTGGCTGACACCGGGCGAGGCCTCGGCCACAGCAACCTCAAGACCACCTCAGACTACGAAGATTACCACCACCCTGGACCTTGAGGTTCGGAACCTGATCGAGAATGGCGGCGAGTCAACGGCTGTAGCAGTAGAGCAATAGAGTGAAACCACCTAAACCCCAATGCGAGGTCCACAGGCCAGCGATTTTAAGATTAGCATATGGAAACCTGAAAAGTGAAGCGCAAGCAAGAGAGGTATAGAGAGGAAAAAGCGCTATTATGTGGTTTCGATATGCTGATCTTAAAATCACGCCTGCTACTTCCCCTGTTTTCGATAATGTCTTTTGAAAGTGCGAACAAGATTCCGTACGGTTGCAACAGTAGGGGGCAACATTAAAACAGTTTGTACTAATGCCAACCAATTGATCCAGTTGTCCGACATTTATATGACTCCTCTCTAAGACAAGTTGTTGGGGAGAGGCAGGATACGAGATTTCCTTCCTGTCCTTTTCTTAATCACATGACGAGTACAAAGCTCAAAAGTGGCCAACTACTGAATGTGATACTTTTATGGCATTGAAGAGAAAGAGGAGGACGCAATCTCTAGCGTATCCTTGAAGGAAAAAGTTGGCCACTTTTGATCGGCTTGTCCGTCATAGTGGTAGGAAGAAATAGCAGTAGTACGTCATGTAGGAAGGATTATCGCTATGATACCAACGGCTTGGGAACCCGCAGCCTCATCAGATGCCGACGGAGCATCTGATGAAGAGCTTGTGGAACGTTTTCAAGCCGGAGATATCTCCGCTTTCAATCAGCTCGTCCTGCGTTATGAGCAACTACTCCGTAAGTATTTAATTGGTTTGGTGGGTGATGATTATGCAGACGATCTGGTTCAAGATACATTCATTACCGCATACCAGAAATTGCCAAGTATGCCGGCAGTGTCAAGGTTCAAGGCTTGGCTCTACCGGGTCGCCACAAATTTGGCAAACGACCATTGGAGACGAACAAAACTGTTTCGGTGGTTGCCCTGGATTGAGCACAAAGAATTGAGCGCAGACGGACATATTTTCGTGGCCGGGCCTGAGCAACAGGTAGAAGCAGCGGAGCTTATTAGTAAATCAATGAACCGGGTATCTTCAACATACCGCCCCTGCCTTTATTTAGATATCTTTGAAGATATGAAACAGCAAGAAATCGCTGATCTCCTAGGCATGTCTAAAAGAACCGTGAGAAGATATATTTTTCTAGGAAAAAAACAATTAGATAAGGCATATGATGACTACTTCGCCAGTGAAGAAGGCAACACAAGCTAAGAGGAGAACAGCTCAATGAAACATCAAAAACTCTGCGCTGATTTGGAAGAGATGCTTGCAGTCAGCCATCCAGAGGAAGATCTTTCACCTTCTGAGTATGCTGCTCTTAAGGAACATCTAGCTCATTGTTCAGAATGCGCCGCCATTCGTGAACGCTATGTCCTCATGACTACTTATCTTCGTGCATTATCAGCAGCGAAGCCAGTGTCCAGCAATACTCCTGAGCTAATAAGGCTGAGGGAAAAAATAGCTGTCCCCGAGAAAGAAGCTGCACGCTCTTCTTTCCCGTCACAGCCGAGAGGCAAACAAGAGCCTAAAAGAGGAGAATTTCCTGAAAGAGCGGTTGGAAGCGGCATAGCGGCCATCATCGTCACGCTCATGCTCGCCCTTATTGCTCTTGTGCTCTTCCAGCGACACGCCTTAACGGCAATAGCCGCGATTAGTAAAGTAATAGCAACTTCCCTTGCAAGCATTTCTGCCTCTGCTTTTGTCTTCTCTATTACCGTCACAGGCTGTATCGTTGTGTTGATGGCGATTTACCATTTCCGAAAAAAAGAGGGACGCAAGCTGGGGAGAATTGTAGCTGTTGCCGCCAGTGCTGTTGTGCTGCTCACTGTCGCTGCGAATCTGGCAATAGGAGCAATTGAGGGTCCAGCTACGAACGGCAGCCCAACTCCAGGAGGGACTTCAACTCCCATCCTCAAGCCAATACCCAACGCCCCAGCGCCGACAAACCAGTCGCTCCTCGTGGTCCTCCTCGATCGCTCCGGCAGCCTCATTCAGGGATCCTCTGCAACTGATCCCAATGGGTATAGTACGTCCGTGACAAAAGCGCTGGCTGATCTCTGGCCGGGGAAGATGGCCGTCATCCCATTCAGCGGTGATACACAGTCATTGCCGATCCTCGGGCTGTATACCCTATCAGACCCTACTCAGTTGTCGAGTCTGAAAGAGAAAGTTCAAAATTATCCAGTTGGTGGGGATACGCCGCTTGGTCCTGCAATGCAAGAAGCGCTGGGTCTATTAGGACAACATGGCAATCCACCCGGCTCCCGAGTAGTCATCATCACTGATGGAACGCCAACAGGTATTGGTAACAACGATGGTCCTCACCAGATGCAGAATATTCGCAACAACCTCGTTCCGCGGTTCTGCAACCAGGGAATACCGATTAATGTCTTCGGGCTCATGATAAACCTCAGTACTCCTGATGGGCAAGAAACCAACCAACTGTTCTTAGACATGACTCAATGCACGGGAGGGACTTATACCAATGTGCAAAGCGCAGCGAGCCTAACAACCTCTTTCATCAAACTCTATGCGCAGTGGAAAGGTTTGAGTTTGATACAAGAGAATGCGCAGAGCGGGAACTTTCAAGTCCCGATCGATCCTTTTGCGGAGCAAGTTGAGATCGTTACTTTTCGCTCTACGAGCAATGATCGAGCGACGCTTGTTGGGCCGAATGGTCAACTCATTCAGGGACTAGTACAATCAAGTGATAGACATTATGAGATTGACATCTTACCAAGCACGTTTACCGCAGGGACTTATACAGTTCATATCAATGGGCATTCCAGCGTGCAGGTCTACGCATTGATCAACTCGTCGCTGCGGGTACAACTTGAGACTCCTACTTTGCAATCAACTGCTCATGGTGAATCGATTGAGATCGCGGTAACTTTTCTTGATGGGAAGAATCCATTGACGCCAGAGCAGGGCCAAGCACAAGTCGTTGCACATGTCAAATTGATTGTCGATGGTCAACAATCTGGGCCTACCCGTAATGTGATACTTGTACAGCAAGGAGCAAAATTTATAGGCCAGGTGCCTGCGTATGAACAAGCGGGAGAAGTAGCCATAGAGATCGAGGGAAGTTATTACGGAACTCAGCGAACGACCAGCACCAGTTTACAGTCAGTGACTCCATGCTCACTAGGAACATTGCAATGCTTCTGGGTGCAGCATCAACCCGGAGAAATTCTGGCAGGACTATTTGCAGCGATCCTGCCCTTGCTACTCATTCTGATAGCACTCTTCCAGCCGACGCCATTCGGGTACCTTCATAGTAACGTGAATGACGCTGTTGATATTGCACTGAAAGCGCTCCCTCGTTTTCCTGTGAGGCTTGTTCGCAAGTCCATTATCAAGACTGCTGATATCCGAAATTATGTCAAATCGTATAAAGACTTTCCTTTCGGTGCAGCCAAATTCGACATCATATTCAAGCGAGGTGGTAAAGCATTTATACGCCCCGCAAAAAACAGCTACGTCTCCATAGAAGTATGGACTTCTGACGACCAGGACATACTCCACCATTCCAACAAACGCGGGAGCTGGCAATCAAGAGGAGCCTTGAACCAAGCGCGGCTGCATATTGAAATCGAACCAGGAGAACTAAAAGAACTCCCATTCGGCAGTGTTATTGTTGTCAATGGTAAACCTGTAGTGTCTTTTGAAAAGGAAGCGGCTTTCCGCCGAAAAGACGAGGCTCCATGACTGTAAATCATTGAATTCCATGGGCGGAATCTGTCCAATTAGGTGGGCGAGGACGAACGCGTTCTTTCCGTAAAGAAGAACCCTGCTTTGGCTTTGCAAGGGCTTCAAGAGAAATGTGAAGGGAGAGTAGGAGAGCGAAAGGCGCCCACCTAATTGGACAGATTCCGCCCATGGAATTCAATGATTTACAGGATGGTGAGAAGCGGCGCGCCGATCACCGACCTGGCCGGGCGACTCGGGCATACGGACATCAAGATCACCCAACTGTATACGAAAGAACTCATGGGAGATGAGAACCCCTACGGTGAAAAACTTTCTGCTCGATTCGGGATTAAACGCAAGACGACCAGGTGAGGAGGTGCTGCTATGAGGTCCCGTTGGATCCAGAGAAGATCGTTGGGTAACACCAGAGTGCTCAAAAAGAGCCAGAACAGACTGGCCGCACTTTAGAGCAGGTCTTCGGCGTCAGCGCAAAACAACGTGAAGAGGAATGAGCACAGGAAAGGAAGCATATCAATGGAAGAACAGACACTAGCCCTGCGCATCTTTTGCGCCTATGCAAGCGAAGATCAGGCCCTCTTTCGCAAGCTAGAACAAGTGCTTGGGATTTACCGTCACCAGGAGCTGGTCTCCCTCTGGCATCACGGCGAACTCCTTCCAGGATCCGAGTGGGACAGCGAGATTCGGCAACAATTGCACGCTGCTGATATCATTCTTCTGCTCATTAGCCCCGCCTTTCTGGATTCGGAATATAGCTGGAATAAGGAAATACAGTGGGCAATGACAAGGCATACCATCGGTGATGCACATGTCGTCCCTATCATACTCAAATCGACACCGGGTTGGGATGAGACGCTTCTCGGCCAACTACAAGCGCTCCCAGCCGACAAGAAGCCGATTACGAGCTGGAAAAAACGTGATGAGGCCTTCGCCGATGTGGTGAAGGGGCTTAGGAAAGTCATTGAGTACGCCCAGCGTGAAGAGCGGTATCCTGTTGAGGAGTATATGCTCGAATATAAATCTTTCGCCTACCAGTTAGACAATACTCCGGCTGAAGAGGTAGCCAAGCATCGCATAGAACAATGGATAGGCGCTATCGCTCAGAGAGGTACACTTCAACGCATTATGGAGCGGGATCGACAAGCCGAGTGGATTTTCATCGACCAGCAGCAAGACTGCTATATTACCGCACAGTGGAGCGAGAGCACGAAACACCCGTTCACAGACGATTTTCGGGCGGCTATGGCAATTTCCCTGACCAGTAGATATGCTTCCTTGCTCGATCAACTGATAGGCGACGGGCAGCTTCCCTATTCCTCACTTCAATGGACTTTACAAGATGACTTAAACGTCCCTGCACTCATCCAACAAATCCATGAGCAAAGTGGCAGAAATTTCAACTCTATTTCTAGGGTCCCTATTTATCATGTCGAATATGTCCTTCGAAGGGGAACACAGTCATTCGAAGAAGATGAATCAGTCAGAATCGCTTTCTCCTCCAGAGGACCTGCACACCCTAGAAACCCACCTCCCCATCCACGGGTCTGCCTGACCCTTGACCCATACTCCTCAAGAAGAGGTTTCTATCATGCACATCTGTTGCTTTCGATACGAAAGTTGCTAGCCGCACTCTGTGGAGAGCTGCCCTATAAAGATTTCTGGCAACTCATTGACAAAGCATGCACGCCATAAAGTGTAAATGCGAACTTTAAACTGGTGGAATCTGTACAATTATCCTGGTGGCTTTCGGTTTCCTCTGTCTTATTTGTTTGCTGCTCATCTCGCTTTCCAGGCCAAACGAGCCATCTTTCTTTCTGAAATTATGTCTCTCCGTTGGCCAGGATAATTGTACAGATTCCACCAGTTTAAAGTTCGCATTTACAGCCATGGGCTGAACAGTTTCCCGATCCAGTTGCCTATCGTGCTGACTTCGCCATCTACTACGGAAGCTCATTCGTTGAAACGGTGGCAGCGGTGAGTGTCGATGGCCATCGCACGATCATTCCCCTACCAAAGTCACCGAGGGACCTGGTAATTACTCAGTGGCAGTATCATTTCGGAAAGATAGTCGAGATTGATCCGCATAGCCCCCATAGCCTTGACGCGAAACTGGAATATGCCGGTATTCGCGTTGAGTAGCAGCCGACAACGAAGGCATTACTCTGCGCTGTGTATTTCTTGATGTGAACGAGTATTTTCCGTCTTATTATGTAAGGCGTGGAGACGATTCGCGGCCAAAAAGAAACTGACCCTCGGATCGTCATGCTGTATCGCATTCTGGCTGTCAGTACTTGGTAGGTGGTGTCAACCAGGATGCGCTGCGCTGATCGAGCAGAGCGGTCAGTCCATACCACGCCCTGGATTGAGCATGGTTCCGGGTATTTCACAACCCTTCTACAGTAATGGACGGGTACAACCCCTTATATTAAAAACGAGGTTGCAAGAGGCGACTCGGAAGTGAATGATTCAATACCTTTTGCACTCAGCTACAACGTGCATTTACAAAATCATCATGCAACCCCTGCAACAATTGACAACCTGTACTACATATAAGTATGCTAGATATAAGAGGAATAGGCCTCGGTTGTCATGCTGTAGAGCATTCTCGGCCATCAGTACTTGGTAGGTGGTGCTGGCCAGAATGCACGCGCTGGTCGAGCGGAGTGGCCTTGTTCAGGCATGCTTTTCCCCCGAACAGGCTACTCTCCGATCCGCTTTGTCTCAAGGAGTTGGATAAAGTGGAAACCCCTGGCTTACTGTTTCAGTACGTCCCGTTGTGGGCGCAGGTTGTCATCCTCATAGTGATACTCCTGCCCGCCCTTCTTCAGGCGGTCGTCGCTCTCATCCGAGCGCTCGTTCCGCCTCACTCAGGCCCTCCCCAGCCACGCCCTTTTTATCGTTACCCTGATTCGCGACAACGGCAGGTCCTGCGCCAGCAGGTGCGCCGGAAACGTCACGCGGTACCATAACCGTGTGAGATAGTGGGCGGGCCACGCCGGACAGATATCCGGCGTGGCCTCTGGAGGGACATATGCCAGAATTTTTGAAACATGACAATGGGCAGGCGAAGGAAGAGGGAGCAGACCGGCCGGAAGAGGTGCCAGGATCTGACCTGCCCGATTCTGCTGAGAAGGATGTCTCAGTAGAAGAGCTGCTGGAACAATATGACTCGTATATTGTTGCGCTCGTGAGGCAACGAGTGTACCGCACCAAAATTGGCGACCTGCCAATCTCCGATCTGGAGTGCGATGAGATCATTCAGCAAGTTCGTATCAAATTCTGGACGATGCTGAGTCAAAAGAACGTGGAATACCCCAAAGCCTATCTCAGGATGATCGTCCACACCATCATGATTGATAAGCAGCGCGCGCGCAAGCCTCCATTGCCATTACCCGTGGATGAAGAGGGCGAGCTGTATGCTGGAACGGTGATCGCCCAGACGCAGGAGGAGATGGAGAACCCGGCGAACGAGTTTGAGCAGGAGGAGGCCGTCAGGGAACTGCTGGAGAGAACTGCTGCTGCCGTAGCGTCTTTGCCTCCTCGCCAGCAGCGGGCGATGATTGCTTCACTGGCAGAGCGGGTGGACAATGTGCTTCAGCTTGTGGAGGCGTTTAAGAAATACCGGATCGATGTGCTCACGAATTGGCCAGAGGATAAACAAGAGCATCTGTTGCTCAAAGCTTCGCTCTCCATCGCGCGCAGGAAGATAGCATCCTCTCTAGCGAGTGCGCAAGTAGTACACGCCGGAACGCAACACGCACCCGCTGTGCAACAATACGAAACCCCTCCGGTTGAAGAGCATGAGCCAGCAGTCCTGGATCAGTGCAGTGACTCGCAAGAGCAGGCAGGGATGGAGGCGTCTCTAGGCAATCTGCGTGAGCCCTACCGGACGGCAGTCTACCTACATCGCGTCAAGGGGCGCAGCTATCAGCAAATGGTTGACGAACTCCACCTGCCTCTCGGCACGGTGAAATCGCACGTCAGCCGCGGCCAGGAAATGCTGCGCAAGCTGAGGGAGATGGGACCCAACCTGTGGGAAATGTCACAGAGGAGGATCGATAGTGCAGAAATCGCTGCGCGTGCAGGAACACTGCGTGAGCCATATCGGACCCCTATCGAGCTGCATTATAAGCAGAAGCATAGCTATCCGCAGATTGCAGGCGAACTCAACCTCCCAGAAGGGACCGTGAAATCGTACATCAGCCGTGGCGTGAAGATGCTCCGGAAATCGGCGTAAAGGTCGCTACCCGCTTTTGAAGCATAATTGAGGCAGGCCTTAGGCCTGCCTCAATGTTACCTATCTTACAGTCAATCGATGTATATAAGTGAGAAGCAGGGTTTACTTGAGGGGAGGGCGTCTCTTGAAATCTTCGACCAGAAAAAACGGCAAGCAAGCACCACAACCAGTAGTTCCTCTTGAACAAGATGATGAAGACGAAGCTGAGGAGCGACGAGAATACCTCGAAGAACGCAAACTGCTCATTGACCTGAATAACCAGGCATGTCAGTCCTTCGATAAGACGGTGATACTTCTGGCAGGCGGGGCGTTAGGGCTCTCAATCACGTTTATTCAGCAGATCGCCCCACATCCGCCTCGGGCAACGCTGCCGCTTTTAGTCTGGGCCTGGGGGTTGCTCGTGCTGGCGCTTTTAGTTATCTTGTTTTCCCTTTTCACCAGCCAAGTGGGGATGCAAAGAGCGCAGCACGAGCTTGATAAAGAATACTACAGCGGGACTCTACCAATCCCGCCGAAGCAGTTTCTCCTGAGAGTATGTGATAGCTTTGGAGCCGGGTTTACCCGTTTCTTCGGATGGAGGCCCCTGACTTCAATTCTTAATTTTTTAGCCATTGTATTTACCATAGCCGGGATAACGCTTCTCGCATGGTTCAGTATTCAGAATATCTACCACATCGGTTAGTGATAGATTGCTACCCGACGAAATGAGGTTACATGGAAGAAGGACATCTGCAGGAGGGTACAACCCCACCTCCACCACTAAGAAGGGTGCAGCCCGCAACAGGAAGAAACCAGCAATCGACTCAGAAGACTCCGCCACCGCCGCCACCAGCAAAGCCGGCGCGGCCTGAGAGGAAAATAATACCTCCTGGACCAGGAAAAGGGACGCCACCGCCAACTCCACTCCGTCGTAGACCTCCGAAAAAGGGGTAACAACAGTATTCTACATGGAACCTGCTTGGCTGTCCTAGTCGTCGATGGAGCTGGAGAACGACCAGAGCCGGGGAACCCAGACCTCTGAATAGCTAGCCGCCTGCAGATCGGGAGAGAGCTTCATCACACTGGCAGTAACGTCCTCCCACGATCCTTCTGCTATCTTTTGGACAGCGCAATCAGTTTGTATCTGACCTGAAGTGTAAATACGATAATTAAATGAGGGAGTGCTGCGACAGCTAATTGCTACCTGCTGCGAGTTGTCAAAATGTTTTGCCGCTTTGTGCCATAAGTTTTGCCATGCGGTCACAAAGTACAATAGAGCGCCCTGTGAAGCCATGCCAGAGACAAAATACTGCCTAGTTTTCTCGGTTACCCCTGTGAGACACAAATGTTAGTAAACCGGCCAGCAGAGCCATTTGACAGCTTTACATCGTCGCGGCAAAACTTATGGCACAAAGCGGCAAATTATTCTGGCAAAGGGCACCTGCTTGTTCTCAACCAAACGCTATTCAAAGCAATCAAGCAGCAATTAATGATACAAAAATTACTTCACTCAATTATCGTATTTACAGACAATACTGCACACATATGTAAGCCATCATAAAAGTCGGGGTCATGAAGTAGCCAATATGAAAGGAAATTTGTATGCTTGTCCCATGTTTAGGATTGATTGGGATGATTGGGGTGATTGTACTGATCGTGTATGTGGCTCAGAAGTCGAGTGAAATTCGATTCTCTAAGGAGTTACAGCGGGGTCGTACCGCCCAGGAACTCCGCCGGGCGAGCATGACCCAGCAGGAGCGTGATCTGGAGGATTATGAAGCAAGGCGGCGGCGAGAAAGCGCAGAGATGCGCCGGGGATTGCGTGAAACGCCTGAATATTTTGACGAGAATGGTATTCCTCACAACTCTTTCGGAACTCGTCTGCCCAGGAATACAGACAAGTAAGACTGAATGGTAAAGCAGAAGTCACCAAGTTGTAAATGTGATCATGAGATGTCGTATTTTTTGTTTTGCTTCATGTTGTATTCTCTTCTCTTTCCAGCTTGAAAACTGACTATCTACTACATAGAGCGCGTTCAAAAGTACGACATCTCATGATCACATTTACAGTTCAAAGTTTATACTTACAGACACGCGCACTTGACAGGCTCTCAAAGGGGAGGTAAGGTACGACTAACATGGATTGGTTGTACCTGATCGGCACACCACTGGCGGCTTCCCACGCCGCAGGAGGCACCCGTGGCATCTCCACAGAGACCTCGCCGCAGTAATACCGGAGTTACCATCAGGGCGGCAAGAATCATGGCTAATGGTGCTATCATTGCAGCTATCTTAGGTGCCCTCATCACGGGGATAGTTCTCTACGTGAATAACCGGCTCTCTTCCCCAAATTCAACCCCCGAAGCCTCCACTGCTGTTACAGGGACGGCAAGAGCTACATGTGCTGCTGCCCCTACGCTCACCGGACCACCAGATGGACAAACGCTGAACTCTCGCACCTTGACCTTGACCTGGGAGGCACCACAGGGGTGTCTCCCTGATGGCTATACCGTTCGTATCAGTGCAGACTATGATCCAGAGGCGAAGCCCTGGATAGTGGATACAGGGTGGGCCCCAACCGACTACACCTATACCTTTGCTACTGATGGCACCTACTACTGGCATATTCGAGCTTGCCAACCGTGTACCCCCTTTCATCCAGGGAGCTGGGCGATACGCAGCTTTACCATCCACCCCTCATCACCTCCTTAAGACTTATGCATCGAGGTGCATCGGCGCGAGGGCAACTTCTGGCGCGCGTACCACTATCGCGAAGGCGACCTGATCGAACTCAACAGCATCGGCGTCCGCTTTTCTTTTGATGTGCTGTATCGCCGCATACCCCTGTAGTCTCTAAAATAACGTATAATATTGGCTATAGTGATATCAAAGTTGCTACTTTAAGTTTTTTAGGGGGTGTAGCTCAATGGCAGAGCAGCCCCTTGAAAAGTGTTTGATTTCGCACATCGAACATTTTTCAAGGGGGTCGGTTGTGGGTTCGAGTCCCATCACCTCCATCCTATATTTCCAATGACCCCAGACTACACCTCGCCCGTTGTGGCCCTCTACTCATGCCAGCCTCCTGCTTTACAAAGGCTCGGATTACCAGTATGATACAGACACACTGTAGAGGGGAAGCAACATCGTAGATGGCGACGAACACGAGAGCAGGCAGCACAACGAACCGGCAAAAGATCCGGCAATGCCTACGTGACTTCAACTTCAAGACACTCTTCGTCGAAGAACTCGGCTGGGATATCCTCAACGAACACCCTCTCGTGATTGCTGTAGATGGAACCACTTATGTGCTACGACCACTCGTTGAGAAGCGCGGCGTGAGGGTCTTCGTCTGTGATTCGGATGCTCAGGGCCGCATCCCCGCCGATGGAGTGTTGCGCAAGATCGAGCGGGAGGTGACCCGTCATGCCTACGAACATCTCATCATCTACATGGACGCGGTCAAGGAACACCAGGTGTGGCAGTGGGTCAAGCGCGAGCAAGGCAAACGGCTGGCCTCACACTTTCACCGCTATCACCAGGGACAATCAGGGGAACTGCTGGCACAGAAACTGGAGCGACTGGCTATCAGGCTGGAAGAGGAAGAGCCCCTGCAGATGACCGAGGTCATCAGGCGCATGGCGGATGCCTTAAACAAGGAGCGCGTGACCAGGAGGTTCTATGACTGCTTCAAACGCGAACATGCCGCATTCCTGAACCTCATCGGGGGGATTGCCGAGCAGGCTGATCGCGAGTGGTACGCCTCGCTCATGCTCAACCGCCTGATGTTCGTCTACTTTATCCAGTGTAAGGGCTTTCTGGATACACAAGTGCCAGGTCAACTCGATGGCGATCCCAAATATCTCTCCAACCGGCTCAGACGCGTGCAGCAGGAACGGGGAGAGGGACAGTTCCATACCTTCTATCGCTACTTCCTGCTGAAGCTCTTTCACGAAGGGCTGAGCCAGCGTGAACATGCGCCGGAACTCGAGGTACTGCTAGGCACGGTGCCCTACCTCAACGGGGGTCTGTTCGATATGCATGTGCTGGAGCGCGCGAACCCGGAGATCACCATCCCCGACGAGGCGTTTGAAACACTCTTCGCGTTCCTCAATGGATTCGACTGGTACCTCGATGATCGCCCACTAGGCAAAGACAATGAGATCAACCCCGATGTCCTCGGCTACATCTTCGAGAAGTACATCAACCAGAAGCAGATGGGAGCCTACTATACCAAAGAGGACATCACCGAGTACATCAGCAAAAGCACCATCCTCCCTTTCCTCCTCGATGCCGCCGAACAAAAGTGCCTGATCGCCTTTCGCCCCGATGGGCCGGTGTGGTCACTTCTGAGCGACAATCCTGACACCTATATCTATGATGCCGTCAAGAAAGGGTGCGACATGCCTTTGCCACCCGATATCGAGGCGGGGATACACGATGTGACGCAGCGCGGCGAGTGGAACAAGCGTGCACCGGAAGCCTACGCCCTACCAACGGAGACCTGGCGCGAGGTCGTGGCGCGACGCATGCGCTACCAGGGTCTACGAGCCAAACTGGAAGCGGGCGAAATTACCTCAGCCAACGACCTCATCACCCTCAACCTGGATAGTCGCCGCTTCGTCGAAGACGTGATCACCTACTACACCGGCACCGATCTGTTGCGGGCGTTGTACGACAGCATCGAGCACGTCACCGTTCTGGATCCAACCTGTGGATCTGGCGCGTTCTTGTTCTCGGCGCTTGGTGTCCTTGAAGTCCTTTACGAAGCTTGCCTGGAACGCATGGAGGACCTGGTCGAAGAGCGAGAGATACTGGATGCGGCCATACCCCCGGAGAGGCAGCATAGCTCCCCCGATATCGCCCACTTCCGGGCCATCCTGGAGCGGGTCAAGCAGCACCCGAGCCGGACGTACTTTATTTACAAGTCAATCATCATCGGCAACCTCTACGGCGTCGATATCATGGAGGAGGCCACCGAAATCTGCAAGCTGCGCCTCTTTCTCAAACTTGTCTCCCAGGTCGAGCGCTTCGACGACATCGAGCCTCTGCCCGACATCGATTTCAACATCCGCGCTGGCAATACCCTGGTGGGCTTTGCCTCCTATGACGAGACGAAACAGGCCATCGAGGGCAAAGCTGTGGGCAAGGCCTTCCAGAACCAGATGATCTTCGATGATCGGCTGGAGCGCATCGAGCTGAAGGCACAAGACATCGAGCGCGCCTTCGAGCAATTCCGTGAACTGCAGACCAGGCAGGATTTTGATTCCGCTGCGCTGGCAGCGAACAAGCGGCAACTTCAGCAAATGCTGGGGGAGAGTGGACCATATCATGCTTTACGCCGTTGGGGAATCCAAACTGACAAACCCCCTTGCCAATCTCCAGGCCGATTCTTACACTCTTCTTGAGAAGCGCGAGTGATGTTCGGACCGCGCCAGCTTTCAAGGATTGGTGTAGGAGAATGCCAAATGCTCATTGTGAACGATGACCAGCTCCGCCTCGCCGGGATCGTGAGCCTGGAGGAACGGTGTACCTACTGCTCAAAAACGCTCGCCGCGTATCCTCTCATCATGGGCGACGACGCGGATCAGACCGTGTACCATGTCACCTGCGCGCTTGAACTCGCCACAGACCTCATGGTCGATCTGTACACCTTCTTCAGCCCACCGGCCCCCTACCACCAGCTCTTTGTTCTTTTGACACCCGAAGTAGTTCCTCCACAGCAGACCGCTGTGGAGAGGGGATGAACGGGGTGCATCACGCAATAGCTCAGGGAAAAGGAGGAGCACATGCAATCAACGAATCTTCGCCAGATCAAGGCGGCGCTACGGGATCAAGCTTTCCTCGGTGGAACACAGGTGAGGTGTCCCATGGGACGTGTGGTGGCGATCAGGAAAAGGAAAGGCAACTCCAGGTGATGATCTTTGGCTGGGGGCGCTGGTACGCTGTGGAGAGTGTGAGCATTGACAGGATGTTGGTGTGTCAACACCAGCTCATGAGCAACGCGCCAACATTACCCCGCAGACTGCACACCGATGGGCCAGGAAAAACAACCTGGGGTGTGGGAGAGACCTGACGCAGGACACGCAGAGGAGAGAGTTCCGTGAAGTGACCCCAGCCGCACAGGGGCGAGTATTGCCTTGCTGTCGATGTGGCTCTACGGGGTTGGCGTCGATTGGCTTGTTTCACCGAGCCGGTCCCACCTGCTCTCCTGCTCCGCTTGCTGGCGCTCTTGCTGGTGCATCCAGCGCATGAACAGGATGCTCATGATCACGATCATGTACAGGCTGACAGGCACCCACATGAGCAATCCTCCGAGCTGCTGATCGGTGGCCGGAGAGAGTCCCCAGACCCGTGGCGCATACAGATAAGGCGCGTACAGCGGCGGCGCAAAGGTCAGCCCGGCTCCCAACAACACCATGGGCATGGAGCCGAAGAACAGGTAGAGGATTTGCCCGCCGATGGAGAGGCGCGGCAGCCCCTCTTTGACCGGGCTGAACATGGGCCACCAGTAGAGCAGGCCGAAGAGGACGAAGCTGAGATGTTCCAGGATGTGTAGGTTCTGGTTGAATAGTGTCGCGTCATAGAGCGGTGGAGCATGCCAGAGCCAGACATCAGCGGTAAAGAGCGTAAAGGCGACAATCGGGTGGGTGAGCACCTTCCCGAGACGCAGCACGACACGATGACGCAGGAGTGGCTCGATGAGCCAGCCGGGGGTTCCCAGCAGCACAAGCGGCGGTCCGACCATCATGAGGATGAGGTGCTGGAGCATATGTGCGCTAAAGAGATAGCGGTCTCCGAGCTCATCCAGGGCGGAAAAGAGCGAGAGAAACATCAGATTGACGCCCAGGACGAAAGCCAGAGCGCGGCCCAGCGAGATCTCGTCTGCCAGGTGGAACTTGGCACGCACAGGCCCGAGGGCAGACACATAGAGAGCAAGAAGGAGAATGGTTCCTCCCACAATGGAGGGTTGCCAGTTCCACTGGGTCAGCCAAAATTGCAGGTTTCCTGGTGTATTGCTCGTCATCGCTGTTTCCGCTCGTGCTTGTCTTGACGCTTCACTCTCGTATCATAGCAGATGGTCTCCCTCCTGCACAGTCCTTTGTCACGGGAGGGGTGTTCTGCGAGTGAGGGGGAGCGGTGCACGAGCTTTTCCATATTCCTCTTCAACTCCTGTGCGGCTGGTGGCATCTGACGGAACTCTCCTCCCAACAAGCACTCTTTCATCCGGTCGCGTTCAATTCGGGGAATGGGAGTTGTCGTGCCAGAGCGACGATCTTGCCCTGGTTCCTCCGCGCGACCGGTTCTGGTCGTCGCAAGGCGAGAAGCCACTCGGTCTCTGAGAGCTGCCAGAGGTCCAGCTGTGGACTGCGAAAATGCGTTTCCAGGCGGCGGGCATTCTTTACTTCGGTGATCGAGGCACGATCGGGAGAAAGGCGAACCGCATACAGCGAGAGGGTCGTCGCCCGGTGCTCAACTTTCAGCGTGTCCTCATAGACCCACACGGACACCTCTTCTCCGACCAGCCCATTTTCCCCAAAAAAACGCCAATGCTTGAACTTCACGTATCCATGCCGGTCCAGATGGCGTGTAAACTGCGTGGCGTACAATGCCCGCGAGAGCACCTCTTCGGGGTAGGTGCGCCCCAACACCCCACGCAACACGTCAGCGGGGCTGTGTCGCCCATCCTGGCGCTCGCGATGAGCATAATGATGCTCCACGTTGTAGTTGTGCCACCAGGTCTGGTGAGCCTGCTGGATCTCCGGCCAGGTGCGCGCGTTGGAGAACGCATGGTCGGCGAGCCTTCTCTGAATCGAGAACAACGTTTCCGCATAGTCCTGCCAGGGTTCCCCTGGATCGATGCGTTCTTTGCGAATGCCCAGCATGTCATAGAGCTGGATGGCGACGGTCGAGTAAAAGATCCCACCACCATCGGTGACAAGGGCTTCTGGTGCGCCGTAGTACCGAATGGCGTCAGCCAGGACCGCAAGATAGTCCCATTGGTTCTGCGTGGCAGAAACGGCGGAAGCGAGGACCTTGCGGGAAAAATTTTCAAAGACGGTGATGACGTAGACGGGCTTGGGGTCTGGCAGGAGATGCTCTTCGATGTATCTTACGTCACAACTCCAGAATTGATGACGCCTCACCGCTTTAAACGGCATTTCCAGCTTGGCGCGAGGCTGACGTTGGGGTTTCTCAAGGCCGTAGAGCTGTCGGTTTGCTTCCATGATGCGGCCACAGGTCGTCGGGCTGACCTCAATCCCCAGGCGTAAGAGCGCCGTATGCATGCGCCATTTTCCAAGCAGCGGGTTCTCCTGGAGCTTCCTGACCTCATTAGCGACTTTCAGTGTGACCTTGCGCGGTCCTTTGCGCGCCCTGGACTTCTCCTCTAAGCCTGCAACCCCTTCTTCCGTCCAACGTTGGAGCGTGGCGTAAATCGTTGGGCGGCTCGTTTGCATATACTCAGCAATGGACGTGATCGACCACCCCTCACTGTGGAGCCGGATCACGGCCAGCTTGCGTTCCGCTGGATCAGGAATCAGGTGCCAGGGTTGGTAGCGCCTGGCTTGGAGGGCGGGCGGAGGCGTAGCGGTCGCAATATGTTTGACACTCTTATGATCTGGCTTTCTGCCGGAACGAATGTAGCACACCTCGGCAATTTCTCGCCAGGACATGGTGGGTAATTCAGCGTGCAGGTCCACGATGAGTTGGCGAATCTCCGGTGGCAGCGTCTTACCAGTTTCTCTCGCTCCGCCTTGCTCCCCGGACGAGAACAGGCTTTGCATCCCGTAGTGTTCAAACTCATCCGCTTTGCGGGACAACGTGCGCTGGGGGACATCGATTTCCTTTGCTCGCTCCCCTGCGGTTTCGTGGAAAAGGATGAGGGGTCTGATTTGCTCGTAGAGTTCCTGCTCAGGCCACAGCGTCCACTCCTTGATACTCGCCCACTCATCGGTGCGCTCTCGGCGATGGCGTTTCGGCCCAGGCATCTCCCCCTACCTTTCGCTCAAACGACGATCATTTCAAGCGTACCCAACCCTCTCACCGTTTGCAAGGATTCGAGGGGATTTTAGCCAGTTTGGACCCCCAGCGTTAGCCAGTTTGGATTCCCCAACGGCGTAAAGCATGATATGGTCCACTCTCATGCTGGGGATATTGCGCGCGGAACTGGATGGCTATCTGGCCTCAGAGTACGGCAAAGACCGTAACAGCATCCCCAAAAAGGAAGAGTATGATGCGGCGTTTGCGCAGTGGCAGCAGAGCCACCAACCGTTCCACTGGTGGGTAGAGTTCTATGGGATCATGAAACGAGGGGGATTCGATGTGATCATCGGGAATCCGCCATATCTTGATTTTAAAGAGTTAACAAGTTATTCAGTCAAAGGCTTTGCTACCATTCCGACTCGAAATCTTTACGCTTTAATTCTCGAGAGATGCCAAAGCATGGTTTCTGCTCAGGGTAGACAAGGGTACATTGTTCCTGTCTCATCAATTGCTACTGAGGGTTATTTGTCTCTTCAAGAGATTATCAGTCATCGCAGGTTGGCATTCAGTTCATATGATGACAGGCCATCACATCTGTTTGATGGACTAGATAAGAATACACTTTCAATATTGTTATTATCAACCCCTGTACACCATTTCGAAGCTGTATCAACTCGTTTATATCGTTGGAGTGCCGAGGAGCGAGATCGGTTATTTCAAACACTAAGTTATGAGATCACACCTAACCCAAAACTAAAAGGGTGTTTTCCTAAGATTGGGAGTGCTATTGAAGCGGGAATATGGAAGAAGCTTTTTAACTCCAAGCCCCTTTACACCTTTTATAGCCAGGTATCCGGATTTGTAACTCACTACTCTCGAAAGGTGAATGCTTTTTTACAAGTTTTAGATTTTGTACCGGAGGTTCGCGACGGACAGGGTAAATTAAGACCACCTTCGGAGTTCAAAGAGCTACAATTTCCCACTCATGCACAAGCGGTAGCAGTGTTCTGCTGCTTGAATAGTACACTGTTTCGATGGTTTTTAGATGTAACATCTGATGGCAGTCATTTAAATCGCCGGGAAATAGATAATTTTCCCTTCGATCCTAAATCTGCAAGTTCTGCGTATCCTGTACTACTTGAACTTGCTAAACGCTTATCTGAAAACCTGCAACGAACATCTAGTAATAAGGTGATGCGATATAAGCATGATACTCTTACCGTACAATGTATACTTCCAAAATATTCAAAGCCCATCATTGACGCAATCGACCGCGTCCTCGCGCTGCACTATGGTTTCAGCGACGAAGAACTGGATTTCATCATCAACTACGATGTCAAGTATCGGTTAGGGCAGAGCAGCACAAACGAGGACGAGGAGTAATCCCCATGCCGCGCATCTTTGATAATATCGAGAGCCGCCTGCTCGAAGCTCTACAAGAAACCTTGAAGATCTCCGAGCGTGCCGACTTCTGCGTAGGCTATTTCAATCTGCGCGGCTGGCAGCACCTCGACCGTATGATGGAGCACTGGCAGGGCGGCACAATGAGCAGCTGTCGGCTCCTGATCGGCATGGCAGAGCGACCCGAGGATGAACTGCGCAAGCTGTTCATCCTGCGTGGTGGGCAGGAGATCGACCAATCGACGGTAGTGCGCCTCAAGCAGCGGATGGCACAGGAGTTTCGCCAGCAGTTAGTGATGGGTGCGCCGACCAACCAGGACCAGGAAGGGCTGCGTCGCCTGAGCGCGCAACTCAAAGCAAAGCGCGTCGTCGTCAAGCTATTCTTGCGCCACAAGCTGCACGCCAAGCTCTACCTGCTCTACCTGAAGAGCCATATCACACCCATCGTTGGCTATCTTGGGAGCAGCAATCTGACCATGGCGGGACTCCAGCATCAGGGCGAATTAAACGTCGATGTGGTCGAGCCAGATGCGGCCAAAAAACTCTCACTGTGGTTCAATGAGCGCTGGGACGATCGCTGGTGCCTGGATATCTCCGACGAACTGGCCGAGATCATCGACGAGAGCTGGGCGCGCGACGAGGTGCCACCGCCCTACTACATCTACCTCAAAATGGCCTATCATCTCTCGCAGGAGGCGCGCGCCGGGCTGCAAGATTTCGGCATTCCCCGCATCTTCAAGGATCTGTTGTTTGATTACCAGGTCGCCGCCGTCAAAATCGCCGCGCGTCATCTCAACAAACGCGGCGGTGTGTTGGTCGGCGATGTGGTCGGTCTGGGCAAAACGCTCATGGCAACCGCACTGGCCCGCATCATGCAGGACGACTTCGGCCTGGAAACGCTGGTGATCTGCCCCAAGAACCTGGTCAGGATGTGGCAGCAGTACATGGACGAATATGGGCTCGTCTCCAAAGTCATCTCCGTGACCAACGTCCAGAACGAGTTGCCCGACCTGCGGCGCTTTCGCCTGCTGGTGATCGACGAAAGCCACAATCTCAGAAACCGCGAGGGCAAACGCTACAAGGCCATCAAGGACTACATCGAGAAGAACGAGAGCAAATGCATCCTGCTCTCGGCCACGCCCTATAACAAATCCTACCTCGATCTCTCCGCCCAGCTGCGCCTGTTCCTCTCGGACGAAGAGAGCCGCGACCTCGGCGTTCGCCCAGAACGACTCCTGCGTGAGATTGGCGAAACGACCTTTAACAGTCGCTATCAAGCCCCGGTGCGTTCGCTGGCGGCGTTCGAGCAGAGCACCTACGCCGACGACTGGCGCGACCTGATGCGGCTCTTCCTGGTGCGCCGCACGCGCAGCTTCATCCAGGACAACTATGCCCAGACCGACCAGGCCTCCGGGCGCACCTACCTGGTTTTCAGCGACGGGCGGCGTTCCTATTTCCCCGCGCGTATCCCGCGCACCGTCAAGTTCCTCATCGAGAACGAACGAACAGGCGATCCTTATGCACTACTCTACGCTGACGATGTGGTGCAGATCGTCAATGGGTTGAACTTGCCGCGCTACGGCCTGGCCAATTACATCGCGAAATCGCCCAAAGAGCGGCCAACCCCCACGGAAGCAAAGCAGCTGGAGAATCTCTCGCACGCTGGCAAACGCCTGATGGGCTTCTGTCGCACCAACCTGTTCAAACGCCTGGAGAGCGGCGGGCCAGCCTTCATCCAGTCGGTGGAGCGGCACATCCTGCGCAACTTCGTCTACCTGCATGCCATCGACGCGGGATTGAACCTGCCGCTGGGCACCCAGGATGCCGCGCTGCTCGACGCGCGCGCCAACGATGAGGACGAAGAGGCGCTCTTGCCGGAGACGGCGGAGGAGAACGAAGGTGCAACGTCCACCCTCGGCGAGATCGAAATGGCCTTGCCGCTCACCAGTGAGACCACCTTTCGCAGGCGCGCCGCAGAGGTCTACGCACAGTATATCGGACCGCTGCGCCGCCGCTTCAAATGGCTGCGCCCTTCTCTATTCCATGCCAACCTGAAACGGGACTTGCTCGCCGACGCGCGCAACCTGCTCACCGTGCTAGACACCTGCGGCACCTGGGACGCCAGCCGCGATGCCAAACTCGCCGCGCTCTACGATCTGCTCACGCGGCAGCATCCAGACGAAAAAGTGCTGATCTTCACCCAGTTCGCCGATACCGTGCGCTACCTCACCGCACAGCTCAAAGCGCGCGGAATCCAGGGCTTGGAGGGTGTCACCGGCGACTCGGACGATCCGACCGAACTGGCCTGGCGGTTCAGCCCTGTCAGCAATGAGAGGCGCAATCGGGTGAGTCCGGAGAGTGAATTGCGCGTGCTGGTAGCAACCGATGTCCTCTCCGAGGGACAGAACCTGCAGGATGCTGCCATCGTGGTCAATTACGATCTCCCCTGGGCCATCATTCGCCTGATCCAGCGCGCGGGCCGCGTTGACCGCATCGGGCAGCAGTCCGACACTATCTATTGCTACTCATTTCTGCCCGCCGATGGTGTGGAGCGCCTCATTCGCCTGCGCGCGCGTGTGCGCCAGCGTCTCCAGCAGAACGCTGAAGTGGTCGGCACTGACGAAGCCTTTTTTGAAGACGAGTTGACGGAAACGGCAACGGTGACGTTTCAAGACCTGTACAACGAGAAAGCCGGGGTACTAGATGGCGAGGCCGATAGCGAGGTCGATCTGGCATCGCAAGCCTATCAGATCTGGAAGAACGCCATCGATGCCAACCCGAAGCTTAAAGGCATCATCGAAAAGCTGCCCGATGTGATTTTCTCCACGCGCGCCCATCGTGGCAGCGTCACCGCGCCAGAAGGCGTGCTGGTCTACATGCGTACCTCCGAGGGCAACGATGCGCTGGCCTGGGTCAACCGCAAGGGAGAGAACATCACGCAGTCGCAGCTGGCGATCTTGCGGGCGGCGGCCTGCTCGTCCGACACTCGGCCTATTGAGCGCCCGCCTGCGCAGCACGACCTGGTCAGGCAGGCAGTTGAACACATGGTGGAAGAGGAGACGCGCAGCATCGGCGGCCAGTTAGGGGGCGCTTCAGGCGCGCGGCGCAAAACCTATGAGCGACTGAAGGGGTATATCGACAAAATACAGCCCACCCTCTTTCCCGCGCCACCAGAGTTGCACAACGCGCTCGAAGACATCTACAAATATCCGCTCCAAGGAACCGCCAGGGACACGCTCAACCGCCAGCTGCGCAGTGGCATCAGTGACGAGCTACTGGCAGCGCTGGTCATCGACCTGCGTGCCGACAATCGGCTTTGCCAGGTCCACGAACACCTGGAGGTCCAGGAGCCGCAGATCATCTGTTCATTGGGACTGTTTGAATCGACCGACGCGGGTTGACAAATTTTGCCCCATGGATTACCCTGTATGAGGGTGAATGTCCGCTAACACCGATTAGAGGCCATTTGAGCAGGGTGGAGCCGCACTCCGATCAGAAATCTAAACCACGACACAAATCGCTCAAGGTCGCGAATACGGTCGCCCCTGAACTAGTCCGGGGAACGGCTTGACGCAGCAGGTGTGTTGCCTTTTTTTCGGCGACAACAAAATCGGCGTAGGCAGCGGCACAGGACAGAAAAAGTAGGTCGATGAGATCGTTATCGACCCAAACATCCTGGGGGTTACGCAGGCGTAAATGCGTGATTTCCATTACTCTGCCAACGAATGGAAGTTGCTGGAAGAACTCGACCAGGTTGCCGGAATGTAATCGTTGCTCGAGCTCGTCGATGTTAAGTCCAACCTGGTGCGCTGCTGCGGCCAGCTCTTGCTGTAGATCGTCAAGAGTTCTTGCCGCAGCTACAACCCTCAGGTCCCGTTTTGTGGGGTGCAATCTGAGATAGGCCAAGAGTTCTTGATGTGTCCATACCCACCCTTGGATTACCTCCAAAGCTGCCGCCCATTCGGTGGCTTCGTAGGTGTCAGATCGCAGCACGTCCGCCCACGCATAGCGCCATGACAGCTCATCAACGAGGTGCTGCATCTGTGGTGGGAGCGTTTGATCGCTGCACACATATGGTGTGTCGTTCCCGAATGGGGTCCCTGGGCGTTGGTTGAACACCTGGTCTCGGTCAAGCGAAGTATCTTGTTGTGCCAGTGCTCGGGCCAATTCTCCGCCGCGCACGATGACTGGATTACTCATATACCAGTTCTCATATGCAGAGAGCATAGTGTCCGCGAGTTGATGTCGTCGCGGGCTGTTGCCTGCCTTCGCCGTCTCAATCATATGGGCGCCAGAAAGCGGCAAGCGAATCTGACCGTTACCAGTTGCTTTAAGGATGAAGTCTGCCGCAGCAAGTTCATCGGGTGAAGGAATCTTGTGCCTGGCGAATTGTGCCCGGGCCAGGGTGATCCAATGGCACTGATCCAGGTAAACGATTGGAGGAGGTATCTTTGTCATTGGCGTTGGTTGTGCTCAGAATTAGCTAGCATACTTTTCTCTCGAAGCTACAAAATGATACTACACAAAATGATACTACTTGGAATAACGTAGTAGGTGCTGGCTCTATAACAGTAGCATGCCTGATTTCCTAATCCTTTCAATTGCTTGATGGTGATACCCGGTTATCTCGCGATGATTTCCACCCAATTCGGTGATTTTTGCTTGTAGGCGAGCTGGCCAAGCCACTTTTCGATAAGCCTGGGACTATCATTGATTCACGAGCAGCTCTACTCTGATGTGGGTATCAATTTCAGGAAAGGCTGCTCATTTGGCTGAAGTAATTGAAGTGGTTCCATTCTCGGCTCTATGATGGTTCTCAATGTGGTTGTAGTTACCCTGCTAATGCCTAACACGTCTGTATTGGTGTGAAATGTTGTAGATTGGATGACGTCCCCATGGAACCAGAAACTTTTGGCCGATGGCTTTTCGCTGCCGGCAAGCACATCGCTCAGTTCCGCTCCTCGGACATGGTTGCTACACATGTCTGGGCAACGCGACGGGCATCCCAGGAAGCTAACCTTCTTCTCCGTCTGCGGCGGCTCGGCACGATCAGCGGTGAGAAAGCAATTGCTTATGCTCGGGATGTCGGCATCGCTCCACAAGAGGCACTGCTCTTTTATCAAGGTCTTGCTACCACTGGGTTGATTGAGGTGGAGAGCCGAGCGGATGAAATTCTCCGAGTGACAGAGCGAATATTCACCGAGGGCATGGTGTAGGGGTTTGCCCATGGTTGGAACAGAAAGTCGGAATAGGAACGTAGCCCAAATGGACTAAGAATGAGGATGTAAGCCGAGAACGACGCTTGGTCATATGAGTTGGCGATGACCAGTACCTCTAGCTACTAGCAACCGGCGGCATCCAATTCAGCCAATTCCACTTATCGCTTCCAGCGCTTTGTATCACCTGCCAATCTGGTTGTAAGTCGCTTGGTTCAATAAGTAAATAGCTATTATTCTTACATCCAAAGATAGCTATGTTTTGCCTCTGAGATTGTTGATATGCCCAGGTCATATTGTTACAATCTTGGGTGCCAACAGCTACATATCGGGCTGCTGAGGCCTCTGAAGTGTAGAATGAGGGCATACTACTCAAGGCAATCTCGTAAAGCGACCAGCCTTCTGTCTTATTTGAAAGAAATGTCAGGTACTTTCCATCTATGGACCATCTTGGGTGCCAGGCGTATGCGACGCCATTGACATAATGAGATAAACTCGTTGTCTGAGGCATAGGGAGACAATCTTTACTAGGGACTGCCTCTATTGTGTTAGCTGCATCCTCAAAGGCTAACCACGTACCATCTGGCGAACACGCAGGCCAGCTCGCGCCGTAAGAAGACGGTATGAGCTGTTGCCGGTGAGTGGAAATATTTATCGCATATAAACCATCTTTCCCTTGAAAAATGAGCCATTGGCCCTTGGGCGACCACGTTAATATTTTACAATATGTTTTGGATGGATCATATGTACCAGAAGTATTACAGGAACTGGTCAGTAGAGTAGGCGTGCTACTCAGAGTAGGCCATCCTTTCCTTACGGTCACTTGAGCTATCCAGACACTTGCGCCTTGATTCTTCCCGTCAGCAACAAAGACAAGCTGATGTGTTACGGGCGAGTAATAAGGAGCAGCAAAGTTAGTGAGGTTCGGGACAGTTGTTGAATCTGCGAGGATTCGTACTTGACCAGTTTGAAGATTCAACGTTTTCAGCACATTTTCTCCATCTAAACTGCTTGCTTGGACGAAGAGCCATCCATCTATATGGGCATTCACTAATGGGATAGATGATATTACATGGACTTGGGATGACGAGGAAATCAACAAGGGGACTAGCAATGCTATTGCCACCAATGTTGTTATTTGAAGCCGCTTTCTCGACCATATATTAGTAGTGCGACCTCCTTTATAATTTGTCAGTGGAGCCGAAGATGAATCGCTTATTGTATCCGGCGGAGCTTCACTACTTGTTGTAGGTGCATAACTGCCGGTATGTTCATAAGTTGGTAACGTCGTACCAACAATAGGCTGTATGTTATTGCGAATATTTGGGAAAAAGGGAATGGATGCCACATCCCCATCGCTCTGGTCGGGCGAATGAACTTCTGGATTCGGTGCGCTCTTTCCAGCTAAATTTTCAAGAATATCTATTATTGGGTGCTTTAGATCATAAAGAGAGAGACGTGTCTTATTTTGTTGATATCTATTCTCAAGAGAAAGAGCGCGTACTAACGCCTCAGAAAACATGGTACCACTCTCATCTCGTAAGATGAGGGAAGGGTTTTTATGTCCCGAAGAACAGAGAAGTGCTGTACCCATTTTTGGAAAACCGCTTCCTTTATTTTTTTCCTCAAAAGCAGCTTCTGTTTGTTGTATAGCAACTTGATCAGGTGCTGATTGCATATACTTGAAGGACTCTGCAGCAAAACAACAATCCAAAATCACGATACGCCTCAGATATCTTGCCTTTGTTTTAAGAGTATGTGCCAGAGATGCCATTGCAACAGCAGAAGCCCCGATGCTCTCATCTCGTGTGCTTTGGATAGCGAGATGATACGCCTGCCCAGAGTCAGGAGCGAATACGCCATGCCCAATATAGTAGAAGAGGATGTCTCTGGCCGGAGTTCCAGCTTGCTCCATTTGCGAGAGGCGCTGCTCAAGGAAGTCGCTTATAGCTTGATCAACGTCATTGGGGCTATTTTGATGTTTCTCAAAGAGATCCAACCAATTCTCAGAAGGAAGTCCAAACAGATGCGGGTGGTGAAAGTAATCTCTCACCTTGTTCGCTGATTTAGCATAGGCTGATGAGTTCGCAAGCGTGGAAAACGGCCATACACTTGCTCCCAAGAGAATGACCAATGTGGTTTGTGGAGATGGTTCTATGTCAAGCATCGTGAAACCCACCTCACTTTTTATCTTGTTGCGCAAGTAAAAGTTCGGCCAACTTCAAAGCATCTTTACTGGTGAGATTAGTCCCAATGATCTCGCCATGAGAAGTTTTAATAGTAATGCCTACCTGTCTATGCAATATGAGCCAGTTCCCCAGCGCTTTTGCGACAGCAAGGATTGCTGGTGCGCCTAAAACCAACGATAGTGTCGTACCTAAATCTTGTGAGTAGGGGATATCACGCTGCTGCTCCACCGAAGCCTCGGATGTGGCATCAAGGATACGCTCCTTGAGTTCGCTTGCCCAGCGATTAGCATCGGCCACCGAGCCATTCTCAAAGGCAATAAGATATGTTTGCCGATCATCCATGAACGACTCCTTTTTATATCCATGCGATTTTCTCTACGTCCTGTTGTAGATCTTGCTTGGTCCCTCGAATATAGAGCATGGTGGTATCAAGCGAGTCATGTCCCATGATCTGGGCAAGCCGATGCAGGGGAACCACCTCTGCCATCCGATAGCCAAAGCGGTGGCGTAGGTCATGAGGGCTGACATCCGCAACCTGCGCTTGTGTGACATATTTTGCAATCAAATGTCCCAACGCTCGTCCTGTGAGCGCGCAATGTGTTTTTTCAGAGGGAAAGAGATACTGGCATTCCGCTGGAAGAGTCTCTAAATATTGGTTCAAGATGGATCGCGCGGTGGTATTGAGCGGAACTTCGCGCACTTTTTTGCGTTTTCCTGTAATTCGCAGTGTCCCATGTCGCTTGCCCAAGTGGACTTGCTGACGTGTCAAAGTACACAGCTCTTGGGCACGCAAGCCGGTGTGAAGCAAGAGCGTGATGATGGCTTGATCTCGCAGTGTCCCGGTGGCATTGACGGCAGCGACCAACGCATTTTCCTCCTCATTGCTCAAGTGTCGAGGAGGAGTCGCTTCTTTGGGCAAAAATTTGATGAGGCTTGCGGGATTGGACTGAATAAGCTGCGTTTTTCTCGTCCAGGCGAAATAGCGTTTGAGGCTCATCAATGTTCGATTGATCGTGGCTGGTTTCAAACCAAGCGTCATCTGGAGATAGTCCCGATAATGCATAAGCAGAGCTGGAGCCACTGCCTGTGGGGTAAAGGTGCGATCCTCTTGCACATTGCGCCACGAGTACTCACACCATGCAATAAACTGCCGCAGATCGCTCAGATAGTTGCGCAACGTGACTGGGGAGAGGTCTTCGAGGTACTGGAGTACCTGCATATACTGCTCCAGGGCTTGTTGGCCGTCTTCTGAAAGCATCGGTTGTGCTTCCCGTTTCATCTCCCATCTTCTCCTTGCTAGTATTAGCAGAAGTACTTTTTGCGTGATTTTGTCAGATATTAGCAGACATTCGTCCTGTTTTCTGTGGTCAGGCTTGTACTCTTCATGTCTGCTCAGGTATTTTAGCAGAAATGCATACACATGTACAGTTTATATGAGAGAACCTATGAAAAAGGAGTCTTGTGCATGCCAGTTGCATTTTTGACGGCCGAGCAACGAAGCCGCTATGGATGCTATGCCGGGGAGCCATCTCCAGAACAACTCGCCCTCTACTTTCATCTCGATGATCGCGACCGCACCTTATTGGAACCCCGCCGTCATGACCATACGCGCCTGGGCTTCGCCCTCCAACTCTGTACCGTTCGGTTCTTGGGTACCTTCTTGTCCGATCCGACTGATGTTCCTCACGGCGTCATCCTGACGCTCGCTTCCCAGCTCAACATTGCCGATCCGACGGTCTTGGCCAGCTATCGGGAGGGCCTGATGCGCCACGATCATGTCCACGAAATCATGCAGGAGTATGGCTACCAAGACTTCTCTTCCCAGCCTGAACACTTTCGCTTCCTGCGCTGGCTCTACACGCGCGCCTGGTGGAGCGAAGAGCGCCTCACGGTCCTCTTTGATCTGGCCATGGCCCATCTCATTGATCGCAAAGTGCTTTTGCCAGGGGTCAGTGTGCTGGAGCGGGTCGTCTCCAGCGTGCGCGAACATGCATCCATGCGTCTCTGGCGGCTCCTTGCCCAGCTTCCGACACAGCCACAGCGGGCGCTGTTGGAAACGTTACTGGTGGTGCCCGAAGGAGAACGGCAGACCCCCTTGGATCGCCTGCGTCGCGCACCGACGCGGGTGAGCGGTCCCGCGCTCGTTGCCGCGCTACACCGAGTCGATGCGATCCGCCTGTTTGAGATGGAACACGTGGACCTTTCCTTCGTTCCGAGAGGGCGCCTGAAAGCCCTGGCGCGCCATGCTGCCACTGCCTTCGTTCACAACTTGCGCCAGCTCGCCCACGATCACCGGATCGCCACCTTGCTTGCCTTCGCCCATACATACTTGGCAGTGGTCCATGATGATGCCTTAGACCTCTTCGATGTCCTCATGCGGACGGCCTCCTCACAGGCGACACGGGAAGGGCAACAAGCACGCTTGCGCACCATCCACGACTTGGATGCCGCCGCGCAGCTGCTCTCCGAAGCCTGCCAGGTCGTTCTCGATGAGACACAAGATCCCGCCACCCTGCGCGATAGCATTTATGCCCGTGTGCCGGCAGAGCACTTGCGGACAGCCGTGACAACGATTGGAGAATTGACGCGCCCACCGGAAGATACCTATGCGCAAGAACTGCTCAATCGCTATCTCATGATGCGTCGCTTTCTCCCGACGTTTTGGCGCACCCTTGACTTTGAATCGACGCCAGGAGGAAGGCCGACGCTGCACGCCGTCCAGTTCTTGCAACGCATCGAGGGACGGCCACGAGCCTCCCTGCAATCCGCGCCGCGCGCGGTGATCTCTCGCTCCTGGCAGCGCTATGTGCTGCCGCGTGGCACTTCAGCGGAAGATGGGCAACGAACACCACGCGTGGATCGCCCGGCGTACACCGTCTGTGTCGTCGAACGACTCCATGAGGCATTACGCCGTCACGATATCTATGTGGATCCCAGTGAACGCTGGGGGGATGCGCGAGCCAAGTTACTGCAACCGGAGCAATGGGAGGGGATTCGGGCGCAGATCTGTCAGACGTTAGGTCGCGAGATGGAGGCCTCGCGGGCGTTAGAGCAGCTTGGACAGCAAGTCGAGGAAGCGTACCAGCGCGTGGCTGCCCACCTGCCCACCAATACGGCCTTGCAGATCGAGCAGCAGAATGGGGTAGACATTCCCAACCTGGAGCGCCTCGAACGAGTGGAGGAACCAGAGAGCTTGCGCCTCCTGCGTGCGTCTATTGGAGCGAGTCTACCGCTCATCGACCTCCCAGAAGTGATTCTGGAAGTGGCGCAGCATACCGGGTTCCTGTCTCAATTCACCCATGTCAGTGATAGCAGTGCGTATGTGGATGATTTAGATCTCTCGCTGAGCGCGGTGCTGCTGGCGGAGGCCTGCAATATTGGTCTGACACCGGTCATCCATCCCGAGATCCCAGCCCTCACCCGTGACCGCTTGTCCTGGGTGCGACATTATTTCCTCCGAGCGGAGACCATTACGCGGGCCAATGCCTGCCTGGTCCAGGCGCAACGGGACATCCCACTGGCACAGATTTGGGGCGGAGGCTATGTGGCCTCGGTGGATGGTCTGCGCTTTGTGGTTCCGGTGCGGTCAATAAATACTGGTCCGAACCCGCGCTATTTCGGGCAAGGGCGCGGAGTGACCTATCTCAACTACACGAGCGACCAATTTACCGGATTGGGTGGGTTGGTCATCCCTGGCACGATCCGTGATTCGGTCTACGTGCTGGAAGCCCTACTCGAACAAGAAAGCGGACTGACCCCCACGGAGATTATGAGTGACTCCGGGTCTTATAGTGACTTAATGTTCGGTTTATTCTGGTGTTTGGGCTATCAGTTCAGCCCCAGGCTCGCTGAGTTGAAAGATGCCCGTTTCTGGCGCATGGACCCGGCAGCCGATTATGGCCCCTTGAATGGTCTGGCACGGCACCGGATTCATCCGAATCTGATTGCCACCCACTGGGATGATATCTTGCGCGTCGCCGGATCGCTCAAAGTGGGAACGGTGCATGCCTCGACGCTGGTGCAGGCGTTGCAGCGTGGAGGGCACCCGACGACCCTGGGGCGAGCCATTGCCGAGCTAGGCCGGATTCCGAAAACGCTGCACATGCTCAACTTTCTCGACGACGAATACTATCGCAGACGCATTCAAACGCAATTGAATCGTGGCGAGGGACGGCACGGTGTCGCCCGTCATGTGTTTCATGGCCAGCGCGGTGAGCTGCGTCAACGGTACCGGCAAGGGCAGGAGGATCAACTAGGCGTGCTGGGGCTGGTCGTGAATATGATCGTGCTCTGGAACACCTGGTATATGCAAGACGCGCTCGAAGAATGGCGGCTCAGCGGGCAAGAGATTCGACCGGAGGACGTGGAACACTTAGCTCCGCTGCGTTTCCAGCACATCAACGTGCATGGCAAATATCATTTCATCCTCCCAGAAACCGTTGCTCAGGGCCACCATCGCCCCCTTCGACAACCCTCCTCCTTGTCTGAAGAGCTTTTCTAAGGTCTTTCCAGAGAACCATGACCCTTTTGGGCTACATTCCTAATTCCAACTTTCTGTTCCTACCATGGGCAAACCCCGTGTACCGCGCTGTTGCAGGTCGGTTCGAGGTGCATCGACCCAACCCAGCAGAGCGTGCCTTGATCCCTATGCTGGCCCTGTTCAGCGCATTGCCATTGAAAGAGTCGGAAGCCATCGACCGCCTTGTCAGGGCAGGGCATCGGGAAGAGGACGTGCAGAAGACGCTCGAATTGCAGCTCGCATTTCAACTCGTCCGAGTCAAAAACCTGCCAGACTTCGGAGGCTCTCTTCTCTACAATGAATATCTGTGGGGACACAAGATCGATAAGATTGCGCCCATCATCGGAAAAATGTCTGGTATCGACTATGAACACCTGCGCGCACTGATCGAAGAGATCAAGTCTGCTCAGGGTCAGGGGATCGACCGTCTCACAGCAGCACCACCACACCTCATTCAGATGGCCGCAGCAGTAGGCATCATCGACACAGTAACCATTGAGACCATCAGTGGGCGTGAGCAGACGTTCACGTTCGCTCCCCTCTTCCACGGCTACCAAGCGGGTCCGGCAGATATTGCCCTACTTGACACGTCGGATCAGGTAAAGCTTTTTGTTGCCTCCATTCAGTATGGTGTTCGATACTCAGAGGATTTCAAACTTCACAGCCCCATTCTATTTCTCGAACACCTGCTACGGAATGGGGTTGCAGGGAATGCCACCCCGATTAGAAGAGACTACATCCTCGTTGAACGGCAGGGCATACTGGCAGTGGAGACGACGAGCGGAGACCGAGGTCGCTTTGTACTGAAGAAGGAGGACATCGTCCAAATGGCCAAGCAAGTCCTTGAAACGGGCGGTCTGCTCACTGACTCAAGTGGACGGTCAGATTCTCGATTCCTTGCCTCCCAAACGGGCTTCCGCTCACCTGAGGCAAACAGGTTTCTGAATTTGGCGAAGAGTCCTGAACGCGCCGACAGGTTCGAGAAAGAACTCATATCGGCTATCCGCGATGACTTTCAGGGAGGCAGCTGGTGAACGAACATAAGAATCAGCCGAAGGGCGGGACGTCTCGGGGTAGTATCCCTGCAGGTACTCAGTGGGAATACCGGCTCACGCGGCTGCGGTTCTACCAAGGCCAATTCGTCCGCCGATCCATCGACCTCTGGCCTCAAGGGCTAAGAGGTGACAAGCTCGCAGAACTCGACGTCATTGCGGTTAGCTTCGACCCTCAACTGCGCCGTCGAATCGAAGTAATCGAAGGCAAGACCTCCGCTGGCCGAAGTGGGGAAATCGACCGCGTCATCTGGCTACGTGGCATCAGCACGCTGGTACCCGCAAATGACGTTGTGATAGCCAAGACAAGGGTCGATGATCGCACACGACAATTAGCTAGGCGCCTGCGGGTCTCCGTACTCGATGAGCAAGCCGTGGTAGCAGCCGAACGCGCGCTGGGGATACAAGAGGACGACTGGGTCGGCATGCACGATCCGGAGTTCGGCGAACATATCATCAAACCGCTCCGTGAAGCTCTCGGGAAAGCTGAGGAGTTGAGTCGCGCTGGGAAATTCCTCTTTGGCGGCTATTGGTTCATAGACGAGTTTACACGCCTCAAGCAGCTCCGCACTCTATTCCGACTCACAGCAGACAAACTGGGCAAGATAGACGAGCATTTAATCAATTTGGCCGTCGGGGAGGCTACCGTACTTTTTGCTCTTGCTGCGTACAGCGTCGCTTCGTGGCACGATCAGTATGGTCCCGATGCTTTCAACCGGTTCCTAACGCATGAACTCTCCTCTGGCGTTGCCGACGTTGAGGACCTGCGTCGCATTCTCCAGAGGATCGATAACCTTCATAAGCAGGATATCGAGGCGATACACAACACGTATATCGCTGGGGGCGTCGCCCGTGCTATCGTCCCTGTTCGGAGTTTGGAGACTGAAATTCTTCGACCCCCAGAGTGGACTGAGGGGTTTCTCGACTTGATCGCCCGTCTCCGCGCCCATCCCCACCTCGCAACAGCGGTCATCCGTACCCTCGACTTGCGATCCGCACAGCGCCTCGGCAGTACGCGCGAGACAACGAAGGTCGAACGGGGCTGGCAATCAGATATCGATACCGTCACGAATCTGGCCGAAACTGTCGAACGGTTCCTCATCAGTGTGTGGCGGGCGCCTGAACCTGCCTATCTTCTGTCTCGGCATGCATCGCTAACCCCATTACCGTCGCGCGAACCCCTGTCCTCGCAACTGCCGGAGCTACTTCAAACGGAAACTGAACTCGGTCTCTGAGGAATAATCTTAAATTATCGGAAGTTTTTCACCCTCATTGTACCGCTGATTTCCGGGCTATGCAATCTTCAAATGCGCGCGTCAATTTATCATCGCTAAAGCGCTTCCATCCGCTCTCGATGAGCGCGATTCGGATCTGCCTGCTCAAAGTAACGACAGTTATAACGCAACTCGCAAGCTTCACAGGTTTGCTTATCGACATTATAATCAGGAGGAGGAGTATTATGGACCCAAGAATTTGGTTCATCCGCACTTGTCGTGCTGAATTTGCTGTTGCAACCGTGGTTCGTAAATAAAGAAGAGAATGCTTCTGTGGTGTGCAAAATTAGAAGGGAAGGACTTCATTCGTTGGAGGGAGTGCAATGAATCAATTAGATGAGTACCGAGACCTGACCAGCCGCCGGAAGAAAGCCATTGATCATTGCGCTCAGCAGATTGAATGGTATGAAGCCCATGGATCAAGAGAATCCTTTTTTTATCGCTTTTTCCAAACGTGTACGATAGTCTTTGGCGGGCTTACGCCCATCTTAATTCTTTGGAGCGATGTTCCTAAGCCTCTTCAAGCCCTTCCAGCAGCACTAGCAGCTATAGCGGCGGGACTTGTCGGCGTTTTCCAATGGCAGCAGAACTGGGTGCGCTTCGCAAGTACCGCTGAAGCACTAAAAAGCGAATTGATCAGGTTTGAGACGAGAACCTCTCCTGCCTACCGACCTGAAGTAACAGATGATGTAGCCATCGACAATTTTGTACAGGCTATGGAAGCTCTTGTGCTGAGTGAAACGAGCGGGTGGCATACCCAACTGCTAAAACAGCCAGCAAATACCATCCCCAATAAGGATTAATCGGTGGGCAAGAGCGTCGACAGGACTACAGGGAAAAACACAGCATTCCTGATCTCGCATAAGATAGCAACCGCAGAAACTAAAAAATTACGATACATAATGTGTAAA
>Ga0307374_10002064_pt1 | contig 36371 bp, 34 predicted proteins | sample OX3MG_FD_202532 | JGI IMG/M metagenome (GOLD analysis project Ga0307374, IMG submission 202532) | Soil microbial communities from Risofladan, Vaasa, Finland - OX-3 | ecosystem: Environmental > Terrestrial > Soil > Coastal area > Acid sulfate soil | place: Finland: Risofladan, Vaasa | collected... | reverse complement strand
GGGTGCGTTACCTGTTCGAAGAATCCTCGCTCCCGGAGATGCGGGTTATCATAAAGGTCGTGATAGCCGAAGACGGGCGCGGCAGGCACGCCCGCACTTGTAAGCCAGTTAAACACTTCGAGGCGGTCGTGGGCAGAAGTCCAAGCAGCGATCACTGCATCGAGTTCTTCCTGGCATCGATAGCGGGCGTCTGCGCTAGCGAAGCGTGGATCGTCTGCCAACTCCGGACGCCGCATCACGCGGGAAAGGGCCACGAAGTCAGCATCGTTGCGGCAGGCGAGCGTGACCCATTGGTCATCGCCCTTCGCTCGAAAGCATCCGTGGGGCGCCCATGCGGGATGCCTGTTTCCAATCCTCGGCGGATTCTCGCCGGTGATCGAATAGCCAACTACGTACTCTCCGATGAGCGCGGTCAGCGTTTCCCGTTGGGCGAGTTCGATGTATTGGCCCCGTCCCGTCCGCTTCCGCGCTAGGAGCGCGAGCAGGACCGCGCCCGCCGCCGCCGTACCCGCCACCGGATCGCCGAAGCTGATGCCAGTCTTTTGCGGTGCGCCGTCCTTGTAGCCGCTGAGAGACGCCAGCCCGGCAAGCTGTTCTACGTTAGTACCATACGCGACGTAGTCGCGTTCGGGCCCGTCCTTCCCATGTCCGGGCATCGAGACGAGGATGATATCCCGGCGCGCTGCCCGTAAGACGTCGTAGCCAAGGCCAAGGTTATGCAGCACTTCCGCCCGGTAGTTCTCGATGACGACATCGCACCTGGCGACGAGTTCGAGGAAGAGCGCCTTCCCCCGGGGTTTGCTCAGGTCGAGCGCGCAACCCAGCTTGTTACGGTTGTTGTGATTGAAGTAGGCCGACTTGTTCCAGACATGCTCGGTCTCGGGCGGAAGAAGGCTGAGCGCGCGCAGCAGGTCCGGATTGTTCGGCGATTCGATTTTTATGACTTCGGCGCCCATGTCGGCAAGTAGTCGGGTCGCGTAAGGTCCCGCCCAGACGGCACTCAAATCGGCAATGCGCACTCCTTCGAGCGGGCGTCGTGGCATGTCAAATCACCCCCGTACCGCGCAGCACGTCGATGTCGCCGGGTTCGAGCCCGAGTTCAGTCAGCACGTGGCTGGTGTGTTCGCCGAGGAGTGGCGCGCGCCGCAGTGACGACGGGGTGTCAGTCATGCGGAAAAGCGGACCAGGGTAGGCTAACGTCCCGGCCAGCGGGTGCTGCAGCGTTTGGAAGTAATCCCGGGCCTGCAACTGTGGCGACGTGAAAAGGTCACTCATCTCGTGCACGTAGGCGACCGGCGCGCGGGTTTCGCCGGCGCGCTGGTAGGCCGCTCTCTTTTCCTGCTGCGAAGCCCAGGCATAGACCATCGCGCGAAGCTCGTCGTCGTGCGCGAGGCGACTCGCGCTGTCGCTGAACCGCTCGTCCTCGACCATCCATTCCGCATCCATCAGCCGAGCGAGCGCGGGGAAGTTCCGCGGCATGGCGTGGATACCAAGGTAGCCGTCCTCGCACGGGAACAGTCCGAGAACTCCGGAAAGAACGTTTCCCTTGCGTCCACTCCAGTAGTCGACGTGGGCGTAGCAATAGGTGTTAAGCATGATCTCGAGCGTGGAGGCCATGCACTCCATAGCTGCTACGTCGATCGCGTCCCCGACTCCCGACTCGGCGGCGGCCCAGAGGCCTGCGAGCGTTGCGGTGAAGCCGTTGAGGCCAAGTTGGTAGTCTGCTTGAAATCCTCCGTTCTTGAGCGGCTCGCGATCTGGGTCGCCTGTAGCGGCCATTTGTCCGCCCGCAGCGAACGAGGTCAGGTTCGTCCATGGCAGCGACATGTAGGGGCCAGACTGTCCGAACGCCGAGAGTTGGGTAGCGACCAGTCTTGGAAACTCGTCGGCTAACCGCTGGGCGCCAAATCCCTCTGCTTCCAACGTCCCGAACGGGCGATCGTCAATCAGTGCGTCGGCGCCGCTGAGGAGACGACCAAGGAGCACTTTCCCGCTCGCCGTGTCCAGATCCAGCGTGATGCTGCGCTTGCTCGTGTTGAGGTACAAATGGAGGGCGCCGGTCTCGAGCGGGCGGCTCCGGTCGGCGAAAGGGCCCAGTGAACGCAACCCGCCGTCGGCACCCGTGGGCTCCACTTTGATGACGTCGGCTCCGAAGTCAGCAAGGAGCTTGGTGCAGAATCCGCCTGCGACGCCAGCGGATAGATCGATGACGCGTGTGCCTTCGAGTGCCGACACTTAACCCGATCCCCCGTGCCTGTGGTCCCCCTCTTGACAGGGTGCCGATGATTGTGACGTCACTGTCATCGCGAGGCACGCGATTTCTAGCATGCCTACAGTGCGATGTCAAACAATTCGAACAATAGGGGTCGTCGATGGATGCGTGCCCTCGCCGGTGGTCAACGTCTGCTGAGGCCGAGCGGCACGTTGTGTCTTTCCTCCGCGTTGCCTACTGTCAAGAGAGGCTCGGCGTGCCACGCGGCCACCCAATGCGAAGCGCTGATGACCGGCGCCCGTTCAGCCGAGGCGGCTCAACGAGAGGCATTCGGCGGTTGAACCACGCACAAGGGGACAGGACAGCATGACGACAGGTGACGATGGCGCCGGGAGCACGCCGAAAGGCAGCCCCGCTCGCCGGACGCTGCTTATGGATGCCGCGCTCCGCGTCCTCGACCAGAAGAACATTATCGATGCCACGGTCGACGACATCGTCCAGGAAGCGGGAGTAGCCAGAGGCACGTTCTACATCTACTTCAAGGACAAGTACGATATCCTGCAGGCGCTCTCCCGCCGTCTCAACGAGCAACTGTTCGAGAACTCTCACCTCCATCTCGACCGTCACGTACCACCATTCGAGCGGATACGGACGTCGTTGCGTGCTGTTCTGGACGCCTGGACGCGACACGGGGGACTTTACCGGTCGCTCACGCAGATGGCGCTTGGGCGGCCCGATTTCCTGGAGCTCAACCAGCAGAACCGGGCCGTTTTCATCCGCCAGATTCGCGGTGACATCGAGCGAAGCATCGAGCGAGGACATGCGAAACCCATTAATCCGGCTGTCACGGCGAAAGCACTTGCAGCGATGATGGACTGGATATGTCTGCTGTGGTTCGGCCTGGGCGAGGAGCCGTATCCCAACGCGACGGACGAGCTGGACAATGTGGCCGACATCCTCGCGAGACTCTGGTATCGCGTGGTGTACGCGGCGGACCCGCTCCAATATGAGGGTGGCGAAGACCACATTGTCCCCAGCCCCTAGCCTGCCCGGCCACGGCAAAGCACTGTCTCCAAATTCCCGCGCCTTCCGTGGTGGCCGGTCCCGGCTGCGGACGGCGCTGCCATGAGCGCGTGTTGACCGGCTCATTTGTGGCGTGGTATAAACTCGCCACTGACACTGGCGTCACTGTCATCGAGGTAAATGTTGGACTTTCGAGATACGCCCGCTATCTCCGGCTTTCGTTCCGAGGTGCGAGCGTGGATTGAGACGCTGGAGCCGCACGAACTCAACCTGAGCCCCGGCGCAGAGACGTCTTCCGGGTATCGGGACGCCGTGGCTGCGGTGCGTCGGAAGCTTTCGGCCAAAGGGTGGTCAGCTCCTGCCTGGCCCAAAGAATATGGCGGGATGGGAGCGACGGTCCGGCAACAAGCGGTGTTCAACGAAGAATTGGCGTATCACCGCGTCCCGGGGCCTGATTTCATCGCGATAAACTACGTCGGCCCGACTCTCATGTTGTTCGGCACCGACGAGCAGAAGCAGCGCTACCTCCCACCCATCCTGAATGCCGAGGAGGTGTGGTGCCAGGGCTACAGCGAGCCGGGCGCCGGCTCCGACCTCGCCTCGCTCCAAACCCGAGCAGAAGTGCAGGGCGACGACTTCCTCCTCAACGGGCAAAAGATCTGGACGTCCAACGCGCATCGCGCCGATTGGGTGTTCATGCTCGTGAGGACGGACCCGGCCGCACCGAAACATCGAGGGATCAGCTATCTCCTGGTCGACATGAAGTCGGCCGGAGTCGAAGTCCGGCCCCTGATCAACATGGCCGGCTCCCACGAATTCAACGAGGTGTTCTTCTCCGACGTAGTCGTGCCAAAACAGAACCTCGTTGGTGAACTGAACCGGGGTTGGTACGTGGGGATGGCCACGCTGGATTTCGAGCGTTCGGCCATCGGCCTCGTGGCGGCCATTCGTCGCGACCTCGAGGAGCTCGTCGAAAGACTCCGCCGCCAACCGCAGATGCTAGATGGACCCGCTCGCCTGGAGATCGCGGACCGCTTCATCGAGGCGGAAGTCGTGCGGGGGCTCTCCCTCCGCATCCTCTCCATGCAGGAACACGGCCTAGTCCCGAACCACGAAGCGTCGATGGCGAAGATGTTCACGACAGAGCTGAACCAACGCATATCCAGGACTGGTCTCAAGTTGCTTGGCATGGGCGGCGGGGCACGTCTCCCATCAGACGAGATCGCGGCACGATGGGCCCATCACTACCTGCGGACCGTCGCCAACAGCATCGAAGGTGGGAGCAGCGAGATCCAGAGAAACGTCATTGCAACTCGGGGCCTTGGGTTGCCGCGGGGATAGGCCGGACGAGGCACCTCATGCCGATGAACGACTGCCGGACGCCCTCCTTGGTCGCAGTCTATCCCCAGGCTCGCCCGCGGGCGCGAGTCTGCTGCCGCACACCCAATCGCACTGTTCGAAGTTGCAGGCCTTTTGGTCGACGATATCTTCGCGCCTTCACCACGCGATCTGCTGAGTGCCATTGACCGGCACTCAACCTGACTTCTCGACAAGCCTCTACGCAACGGACAATGTCTCCGCTGAGCACCGCGTCGCCATGGCCGAATATGTCTTCGTGCTGAGTTCGGAGATCACCAGAACTACCCGGAGGCTGGGGAGACGAGGAGCGGCGAGTTGCAGATGCCATTGCGCGCCTGAACGAACTCAAGGCTGCGGGGGATCGACACCCGGTTTTCGCGACGGGCAGGCTGTCGGGAGACGCTAGGTTTGCACTCCGAGTGCGGATACGGCCGGGAGGACCCCGGTTCTTGGCCCGGTGGGCCGTCTCTCCACTTCGGTAAAAGGTTCGGTTCGACGGCGTGAAAGAGCACATGGCACTGGCAGTCGCGGGCCGAACAACCCAAAATTGCCGGACGTTCGGCCCGTCGCGGCGTGGTCCGCAGCGGGCTATCATGCGTGTTCTTGCGGCGTGTCTGATTGGAGGGCTCATGATGGTTCTGGCCGGGCTGGTTGAGGCCGTGCCGCGCCAAAGAGATCTGAAGCGGGGCCCGGCATCCTGGCGATGCTCCGGGCTCAGTCGTATTGAGTGCGCGAAGTGGCGAGGGGCGGATGAGTCGGAGCCGCACCGGCGTTCGAGGCGCTCGGGGAATGCTCCGGCATCCGGCTGCCGCGGCGGCCGGCCATGAGCATGCCAGGCGAGCCGGAAACGGCGGCGGTGCGCGAGGCGGTCTCGGCGGTCTTTGGGGTCGGCGTGGAGATCGCGCGCGACCCCTGGAAACTGGCCGGTGGGACCATGCACGACATGTGGGCCGTTGATATCGCGCGCGGCGGTGAACGCATCGAGCTTGTTGTCCGCACCAGCCCGCGCGTCCGCGACGACCTGACCGTGGCGCGGCGCGAGTTCGAGACGATGAGCGAATCGCGGCGGCGCGGAGTCATCGCCCCGGCCGTGCACGGCGTGGGCGCGACTTCCTCCGGCGAGCCCTACCTGGTGGTTGGCCGGGTGCAGGGAGAGACGAGCCCTCGGCCGCTGCTCCGCGACCCGGAACTGGCCGAGGCGCGGCGCCGGATCCTCCCTCAGCTTGCTGCGTCCCTCGTGACAATCCACTCGATCCGCCCGGCGGACCTCGACGTCGCGCTGGATAGCCCGGCACCGGGGGAGGAGCCGCTGCTCGCACAGCTTCGCGGGCTGACGCTGAAATACGACGAAGACCGGCTGGAGCGGCACGCGGTGATCGAATGGGCGTTGCGCTGGGTCAGGCGGCAGGTGCAGGCTTCCCCGGCACGGGCCAGCGAGCCTGTCCTCGTGCATGGCGACTTCCGCGTCGGGAACATCATGTACGACCGGGATGGCCTCGTCGCCGTGCTCGACTGGGAAGGCGCACACGCGGGCGACCCGCTGGAAGACCTCGCCTGGTTTTGCGTGCGCGTCTGGCGTTTCGGTCAAGATAGGCTCGAAGCAGGGGGGCTTGCTCAGCGGGAGGATTGGCTGCGTGCCTATGAGGAAGCGAGCGGCCGCGAGGTCGACCGGCCGCGCTTCGCCCTCTGGGAAATCCTCTGCAACATCCGCTGGGCAGTGATCACGCTCAACCAGGTGAAGGCGCACATCGACGGGACGGTCCGCAGCCAGGAACTCGCAGCGATCGGCCGCCGCACCGGGGAGACCGAGCTGGAGATACTGCGCCTCGTCCAGCAATACAAGGATGGACACTGATGCAGGACCGGCCGACCGCTGACGAACTGCTCGAAGCGATTGAAGAATTCCTCCGCGACCGATCGAAGAAGGAGCCCGACCGCCTGCTCCGCTTCCAATTCCTCGTTGCCTCGAACTCCCTTGCCATTCTGCGGCGGGAGTGGGAGAACGAGGAGCAAGCTCTCGAAGCTGAGTGGGCCGGACTTGGCGCCCTGCTCGGTACGGCGGGACGGCCAGGCAGCTTGCGCGCCTTGCGCCAGGCGGTGTTGGAGCGGAACAGCCTGCTCTGTCAACGAATCGGCGAGGGCGCCTTCGACGGCGAAGCAGCCGAGGCCAGGCTGCTCGCGCACCTGCTGGAGGCCACGGAAAACAAGGTGCGCATCGCGACCCCGGCAGCCCTGCAATAGGACGGCAGACCCGCGGCCGCGTTCAAATCCCGCGCTTGAACTCGCAGTGAAAGAAGGAAACCAGCATGGATTTCGAAGTTCCAGCCGACATCACCAAGCTCCTGCAGGAGATAGACACGTTCATCGAGACGGAGATCAAGCCGCTCGAACAACAGGACGACAACATCCGCTTCTTCGACCAGCGCCGGGAGTTCGCGCGGACGGACTTCGAACACGGGGGCACACCCCGCAAGGACTGGGAAGAGCTCCTCGCCGAGATGCGGCGACGGGCCGATAAGGCCGGGTTCTTGCGCTACTCCCTGCCGAAGAAATATGGCGGGCGCGATGGCACAAACCTGAGCATGGCCATTATCCGCGAACACCTGGCGGCCCGCGGCCTGGGCCTCCACAACGACCTCCAGAACGAGTCGTCGGTGGTCGGGAATTTCCCGACTGTGAAGATGTGGGAGAACTACGGCAGCGAGGAGCAGAAGAAGCAGTTTCTCGATGGCATGTTCGACGGCACAACGCGTGTGGCCTTCGGCCTGACGGAGCCAAAGCATGGCTCGGACGCCTCCTGGCTGGAGACACGCGCCGTGCGCGACGGCGACGACTGGGTGATCAATGGGCACAAGCGCTTCAATAGCGGGCTGCACAACGCCACCCACGACCTCATCTTCGCCCGCACTTCGGGCGAAGAAGGCAAGCCGAAGGGCATCAGCTGCTTCATCGTCCCCACGGACGCGGAAGGTTTCTCCGTGGACTTCATGTGGTGGACGTTGAATATGCCGAGCGATCACGCGGAGGCGAGCCTCAAGGATGTCCGCGTACCGGCAGACGCCATGTTGGGCAGCGAGGGCGATGGCCTCGCCCTGGCGAACACTTTTACCCATGAAAACCGCATCCGCCAGGCGGCCTCGGGCGTGGGGGCGGCGCAATACTGCATCAACGAATCAGTGAAGTATGCGAAGGAGCGCGTCACCTTTGGCCAGCCGCTGGCAACGCGGCAGGCGATCCAGTGGCCCCTGGTGGAGCTGCAGACCGAATGCGAGATGGTGCGGCAACTCGTCCGCAAGACGGCCTGGGAGCTCGACCACCAGCACCACATGGCGATTAGCGACAAGGTGGCGATGTGCAACTACCGCGCCAATCGCCTCGTGTGCGATGCCGCCGACCGCGCGATGCAGGTACACGGGGGCATCGGCTACACCCGCCACATGCCCTTCGAACATATCTATCGCCACCACCGCCGCTACCGCATCACCGAAGGCTCTGAGGAGATCCAGATGCGGCGCATCGCCCAGGTGATGTTCGGCTTCGGGAGAAGGTAGCGGGCCAATCTGCCCCACCGGTAGTCGGGCCGTATCGCAGGGCCTGGCTATTCAGAGATCGAGTGATCGCTGGTGCTCGGTGATGTGCTCCCGCGGAGCGGGCAGGGTTCCTGTGACGCCGGTCGGCTGGAAGCCTTTGCTCTCGTAGAGCGCAATCGCAGGGGCGTTCGCGTCCGCGACGTCAAGGAGCACTCGGCCAGACCCTCTCGCGCGGGCCCACGCGACAACCGCATCGACGAGTGCACCGCCAATCCCGCGGCCACGGTGTGACGGCGCGACCCACATGCCGAAAAGGCCGGCCGAGCCCTCGTGATCCTCGTATTGGCGGCCGGTGGCGAGGCCGACATCCTCACCGTCGGCGATGGCTATGAACGTCGCCCCGTCGGGGTCGGCGAGCCGTGCACTCCATTGTTCAAGCGGTCTTGCCTCGTCCTGCGCGAAGGTTGTGCCGAAGGCATCGGGTGCGTCGGCAAGGGAGCGCAGGCGGACGGCGCGCAGCCTCTCCCATTCGCAAGGTGCCAGTCGTTCAATCGTCCAGCCGGGCATTGGCCGATTGTAACGGTCAGACGGCGGGACGGGGCGATCCCGCCGGCCGTTGCCGGCACTGGCCTGATGGTGGACCTGTCCCCGTCACGCTACCCGCTGTAGGTCCAGCCGGTGTAGTTGGAGGTTAGCGGTTCGGCCTCGCGGAGCACTCCACCCTTGCGGACGTATCCGGTCACGAGCGTGTGGTCGCCGATGGGCATGAAGTCCTCGGCCTGGCATTCGAGCCACGACAACGCTCCCGCAAGGATCGGCCCGCCGCCTGCGGCCGTCGAGTAGTCGAGACCGTCGAGTTTGGTATGGACCGGGTGGGCGGTGTGACGCATACGTCCCAAGACCTTCGCATCTTCGTATGGCTGCGCGAACCGCGCGGCGAGCTTCCGGCCCGCTTCATCTTCCGGCAGAAGGTTCACGGTGAACCAGCCGTTGGACCGGATGTTTGCAAGCGTGTGCGCATCGTTTTCGAACGAGACGGCGACGAGGCGCGGGTGGAACGAAACCTGCATCACCCAGTCCGCCATCATCCCGTTGGGGACACCGTTGCTGTCGCTCGAACCAACGATGTACATGCCGTATGGCATCTGTTCCATCACCTGGACGATGTCCGCTTCGACCGCAACCGGGACTGACATGTTCATGACCTCCATCACTGCAAGGTGGCACCGACGCCGACCGCCCAACGTGCTGGCACCCCTCGTACAACACCAATGTCGAGCTTCGGGGCAGGGTTCTGCTACGGCCAGTTGGGCCCGGCGTGCAGGCCCCTTCGACCGATCCGCGCGGGGCGGTCGCGCAATCGCTGCCGCCGCTGGTCCCAGTCTGGAATGCTCACCATCAGCCCGCTGCGTCGAGGCCAGCCCTCGACGGAGCGAGGTCGAGGGCACTGTGGCCGCCAGCCACACGGGCCACAACCCGGAAGCCTCCGCCGGGCGTGGAGTCGAGATCGAGGGCTCCGCCGACCAGCGCAATGCGTTCCTGCATGCCCATCAGCCCGAGATGACCGTTGCGCACAAGGTCGGCGATATTCGGACGTTCCGCACAGCCGAGGCCGTTATCGCCCAGGGCGAGCGAGACCGCGTCATCGCCAAAAGTCAGTTCCAGCGTGGCCGCTGTTGCCTGCGAATGCGTCTTCACATTCCGGAGTGCTTCCTGGGCGATGCGGAAGAGGGCGAGCTCAACCTGTGTGTCGAGGCGGTAGGGCTCGCCATGAACATCTAAGGTGATACCGCCGGGCAGCCACGCAACTGCCTCGTCGCCCATCATTTCGAGTGCTGGCAGCAGGCCGAGATCGTCCAGCACAGCGGGCCGCAGGTCGCGACTGAAACGGCGGACGGCCTGGCCTATGCCACGCAGTCCCACCACGATCTCGTCGAGGGCGTCGCTCGTGGCCCGGTCTGCCCGGCCGGCGCAACGTTCGACCTTCCGGGTGAGCACCACCAGTTCCTGGAGCGTGTCGTCGTGCAGGTCGCGGGCGATTCGGCGGCGTTCATCCTCCTGGGCTTTCGTGACGGCGCGAGCGTAGGTCTGCAACGCCACCTGGCGCCGATCCCGGAGCCGGGCATTCTCGATCGAGGCGGCAATTTCGCGGACAACCAGCTCCAGCAGGCGAACCTGGTCATCGTCCATCGCCGTGCCGGCCGGCGCCGTCGCCAGTAGGGAACCGGCCGGCGCCGTCGCCGGGCCAACGGGGAGAAACACGCTGGCTGCATCGACGCGGGTTGCCACTGCATCCCGGCGCGGCTCCTCGGGCGAACGCGCTTGCGGCTCGCCGTCCCGCGGGCCGTTCAGGGCGACGAAGCGCGATGGGACACCCGGCGCCTCCGGGACGAGTGTCAGGACCGCTGAATCCAGTGGAAGCTCCGCACAGAGGAGCCGAAGGGCAGGCTCCAGGGCGGGCTCGAGCTGTTCGCTGTGGCTGAGGGTGCGCGTGATGTTGTTAAGGAGGGCCAGGCGGGTGTTAGCACGTTCCGCCAGCGAACGTGCCTCGGCCTCGCGCGCGACCCGCCAGGCAACGATCAATGCCACCACGAGCCACAGGGCCAGGTGCTCCGTCTGCCCCGACCAAAGCGGCGTCAGCGACGAGAAGAGCCAGAAACTTGGAAGCGTAAGCAGCGTCAGCCAGAGCGCCGTCATCAAGGCCCCCTCCCAGCGAAAGAGGAGGGCTGCCAGAAGCACCGGGATCACGTACAACACGAAACTCAGGTCGTTGCGGACATCGCCGAAGCGGGCAATGCTTGTGCCCACGAGCGCGTAGTGGACCGCGATCATCCCGAGCGAAATCGCCTGGATCTGCCAGAATCCTGCGCTCCGGAGCCGGGCCGGGATGCGGCCGATAGCAGCGAGCGGCCCATCCCATACAGATGCGCGCCCCTGAATCGCCGCTGACCTGTTCACCCCGCGCCGCCGTCAGCTCTCTCGAGCTCATCAAGCGAGATGAGGTTGCGCCTAAGGGCGAGGGTTACGGCTTCCGTGCGCGAGCCGACACCCAGCTTGTCGAAGATATGCGTCAGATGGGCCTGTACCGTGCGGCCGCTGAAGAACAGCCGCCCGGCGATCTCACCATTGGACATCCCGCTGGCGACCAGGCGGAGCACTTCGACTTCCCGCTTTGAAAGCAGGAGCTGGGCGTTTGCCGGTGAGACCGTGTCGGTGCGCTGCGGCGACCCGCTCCCGGCAACTCGACTTCGAACCTTCTTCGCGATGGTCGGGTGGAGGACGAGCTCACCCGAATAGACGGCCCTGACGGCGTTTACGATTTCGACCGATGCCACATCTTTCATCAGGTAGCCATCGGCCCCGGCAGCGAGCGATGCCAACACATACTGGTCGTCGTCATAGGCCGTGAGGAGGAGGACAGCGGCCGCCGGACACGTTGCCTTGATCTTCGCCGTCGCAGCTATCCCCGACATGACGGGCATGGCAATGTCCATCAACACGACATCGGGTTGCGTGGTCTCTGCGAGTGATGCCGCTTCGGCACCGTTCGAGGCTTCCCCGACGACTTCCAGGTCCGCCTCGCGTTCCAGCAGTTCGCGCGTACCTTCGCGTACGAACACGTGGTCGTCAGCAAGCAGGATGCGGATCTTTTCCATAACTTCACCGAACGGGACTTACGGAGATCGCCTTCAGCCTACCTCGTCTCGCTATCCCTGATGCAGAAGCACGTCGATTGCCATATCAGAATCTTCTATATCACAGGTAGTCTGCCGCCGACGGCGGGGCGACGCGGCCGTTCGTTCAACGCGCCACGCGGTTGGCCTTCTCGTGGGAGAAGGTGATCACGACCGAGCAGTAGGGGTCACCCCACTTCTGCTCACCAGTCAGCACTTCTTCCGGGAACGTGCCCACCGCGCGGTACCAGCCGTCCCGGCGATGATAGGAGCCGCAGGCCGTCACGCCGCGCCAGCCGCTCGCGATCAGCCGTTCGTAGGTTGGGCACGCCTGGAGACGGACGTCCAGGGAAGTAGGGCTCCGCACGATCGTCGCCCCCTCGGCGCCGTCCCGCACCCCGCAGAGCTCAAACGCTGTCCCAATGACTTCCAGCACCAGCGGTTGCAGCACTGGAGGTTCGATAGCGAGCGCTGCCAAAAGCGCCCTCATCTCGTTTTGTCCGCGTCGCCGCTCGCTCCGCAAGTAGCGCCGGTTGGCCACCATCCACCCTTCGACGCTGGCCAGACGTTCGACCCAGCGCAGGTCGATCATCATTCCGAAGCGGTCGCGCAGCGGTCCGAGCTGGACTGCCGGGATGCGATCAACAAGCTCCATGATGCCGTCTCCTGACGCGTTTCCCGGTGCCGCCGGTCTGCCGCAGCCACCGCCATGCTGCCCGTTCAGGGTGGCTTGTGAGCATGGTTCGCCGCAGCGGGCGTGGCCTGGCCACAAGGTTGGACAGGACGGACTGACAGCGCTTTCGGTGCGGCACGCGTGTCGAGCCTATCTCGCAAAGACGCGTGCGGCGTGCGCAATCAGCGCACGTTTCGAGTGCCCATTCCGCCTACGACTTTTGCGCAGTCCGCCGGTCAGCCTGCGCAAAGACACGATCCAGAACTGCGTGAATGGCAGTATGCCCCGTCACTTGCAGGTGCGACTGTTTGAACGCGCCGGTCCGGTGGTCTCATGCGCTTCGGCCTGTTGGGGTCGACACGATGCGGACGGGCACGAATCTCACGAGATGGGGCGTGGCGATGGCTGAAACTGCGCAGGCAATAGAGAGCCAGGCGACGAGGCCGGGACGTTCCGCACGAGCACTGTTCAAGCGGCGGCGGCTGCTCGGCTTCTTCGGGATCGGGGCATTCGCGTTTCCGGCAGTTACGAAGGGCAGGTGGCTCGGGCCGCTGCTGCAGAAGAGCGCATCGAAGTCCGCGGCGGGTGCGCGGCTGCGGAAATGGGCAATGGTAATAGACCTCCGGGCGTGTGATGGCTGCCAGTCGGTTGGCAAGCCGCCCCAGTGCACCGAGGCCTGCGTGGAAGGCCACTACGCACCACAGCCGATGGAATGGATCCAGGTCTATGAACCAGAGTTAAGCGGCGGCGGCACGCAGTTCGTGCCCACGCCCTGCCAGCACTGCCAGAACGCGCCATGCCTCGCTGTGTGTCCGGTGGGCGCGACGTTTTCAACCCCCGAAGGCGTCGTGCTCATCGACCAGGACCGGTGCATTGGGTGCCGGTTATGTCTGGCGGCGTGCCCCTATGATCGGCGCTTCTTCAATTGGGGCACGCCGCCACAGCCAGAACAGGCCCTCTCGATGCACTACACGCCGGAACACCAGACGCCGGCCAAGCGCGGCACGGTGATGAAGTGCGACCTTTGCCCGGACATGGCCCGCGCAGGACGCCTCCCGTATTGCGCGCAGGCCTGCCCGAACAAGGCGATCTACTACGGCGATCTCGAAGAGGGCCTGGCTTCGAACGGAGCCACGGTGGTCGATATCTACCGCTTCCTTTCGGACAACTCGGGCTACCAGCTCAAGCCGGAGCTAGGCACCGAGCCGCGAGTGTTCTATATCCCCGGCCACGGCGAGGCCGTCGGCAGAACCCCGGAGACGCCGGGCACCAAACCAGTTGTGTGGCCGTGGAACCCCGTCGCCACAGGAAGTGAGACGTGGACGCGATGAGCAAAGCCCAGACAGATAAGCCCGGCAGCCCGATCGGCGAGTATCAGAGCGCGATGGCGCCCGGGGTCACGCCGGAATGGCGGGAGCGGTTCGAAGGGCGCGTCTTCGCACCGTTGGCGCACACCAGTTGGCGCTACTGGGCGTGGATCGGGTTCCTGGTGGTCGTTGTCGGTTGGGGGCTGTTCGCCTACATCCATCAACTCCGAGACGGGCTGATCGTGACGGGCATGCGCGACCGCATCTCCTGGGGCATGTACATCATGACCTTCGTTTTCATCATCGGGATCAGCCACGCAGGAACCCTGCTGTCGGCGATCCTACGCGTCTTCAAAGCGCGTTGGCAGCTCTCAATCACGCGCATGGCAGAGTTGATCACAGTTGTCGCGCTTATGGTCGGCGGGCTATTTCCGCTCATCGACCTGGGACGGCCGGATAGGCTGCTGAACCTGTTCAGCGAGGGCAGGTGGCAATCTCCGCTCCTCTGGGATGTCTTCGCAGTCATCACCTACCTGTGCGGAAGCACCATCTATCTTTATCTGCCGCTGATCCCCGACTTTGCGCGGTGTCGCGACCGTCTCGGGCCGCAGAGCTCGAATCTACGGCGCAAATTCTTCACGGTTGCAGCAGCCGGTTGGCAGGGCACACCGAAACAGAAGAAGGCTCTCGACCGGGCGATGTCGGTCATCATGATCATCATCATTCCCGTAGCGGTATCGGTACACACGGTGATCTCGTGGATATTCGCGATGACATTGCGGGCGCCGTTCAACAGCACCGTGTTCGGCGCCTATTTCGTGGCCGGCGCCATATTCTCGGGCGTCGCAGCGATCATCATACTGATGTCAGTACTTCGAAAAGTTCTTCATCTTGAAGAATACATCACCGTCACGCAATATCGCGCGCTCGGATTCGTGTTGGCAGCGATGGCGATGGTGATGATTTATTTCAACCTCTCGGAATACGTCACTACCGGATACAAGCTCGAAGCGGGCATGCCTTTCCATTTCCAGGACCTGATGACGGGGTACCTCGCGCCGATGTTCTGGTTCTACATCATCGGCGGGCTGATCGTCCCCGTGCTCATCATCGCCAATCCCTGGACGCGGAACACGCGCGGCATCATCACGGCGGCCGTGCTGGTGCTGATCGCGATGTTCATTGAACGCTACCTGATCGTCGTCGGCGGCTTCCGCGTGCCGCTGATGACGTACTCCGCCCGTCCGTACGCGCCCAGCTGGGCCGAGCTTTCAATCTTTGCAGGAGCCGTAGGGCTGTTCTCACTGATCATCTCGGTGTTTGTGAAGGTGTTTCCAGTGGTCTCGGTGTGGGAAGTGGTCGAACACCGCGGCCCGGAGGCGCAGCAGGAATCTCCGGAGGCTGTGCGCAAGGTGCCGGCGGCCGTCCCGGCGGGGTTTTTCGTGCCAGGGCACGGGGAAGGGGGCGAATAACCGTGAACCGCATTTCATCGGCATTGGCACAGGGGTTGCTGGCAGCGACGTTTGCGGCGGTGTTTCTTTCAGGAGCAGCCGGGGCAGGAGTTGCATCTGCAGCCTCCGGCGGGCCGGGACCGGTGGCGATCGGCATCGCCGTCCCCGCGAGCGTCCAGCTCGGCCAGGTCGCCCGTCTTGACGCGAAAGTCGTTAGCGCCAGTGGAGCACCCCTCGCGAACCTGAAAGTGACATTCACGAGCCCCGCCAGCTTCCTCAACACCAGCGGCGAGGTCGTGATTGCCACTGCCACGACGAACGCTGCCGGCATCGCGGAGGGACAGTTCCAGGCTCGCCGCTCCGGCACGATCACCATCAACGCCGCGTTTGCGGGGGATAGCCAGCACGCCGCTGCGCGCACCAGTGCCTCACTGCCAGTGACGGGCGACGGACAGCTCTATGTGCAGAGCGCCGGTGTCAAGCTGCCGGGCCTCAACGCGACTTCGACGGGCGCCACGACCAACTCACCACGGTGGGCCTTCAGTGGCTGGCCGATCGCGGCCGTGCTGTTGATCGTCTGGTCGCTCTATGGCACGGCCGTCTTCTTCATGTCACGCATCGCCGGTGCGAGCGACCTTCCCCAGGAGGCCTCGAAGTGAAGGTACCCATCTCCGCCGCGATGAAGTCACGCATCTTTGGGATCTGGACTATGCCCGCGATCTTCGGGTTCATGGTGGTTGTCCTCGGGGGCGGGCTCATCGCGATTTTCGTGCGCAGCCCCTACACCCACGACAACCTGGCCAGCGGATACAACTCGAGTTACACGCGCACAGAGCAGATTGTCGTCGGCCCGCCGGTGCCCTACGTGCCGCCAGGACTGAATAGCGGCGCGAAAGCGGCCACCGGACAGGTGCGGGCGGGCGAACTGCTCATGGTCGGCCTGAACTGTGCGTCCTGCCACGGGCTCCAGGGGCAGGGAGGCACCTTCGCCCCGCCGATCGCCGGCGCAAACGCGCAGACGTTGGCCGCCATCACGCAGTCCGGCCCAGGCGGGATGCCCGTCTTTGCCGGGCTCACCCAGCAACAGCTCACGGACCTGGCGGCGTTCCTCCAATACGTCACCAAAGCTTCTCCGACCCCCGGTGCCAAATGAGTGCGCAGGGCTCGGCGATGAGTACCGCCGAAGACTCGCAACGAAATGGAGATCGTGAACGCCCATAGCAATTACTTCAGGTGATCGATAAGCGCCCGCAATGACGACCACAAGTCTCTAGCACGGAAAGGAAACTCGTGAACACGCAAAACCAGACACAGGCTGACTCGTTGGACCCATCCGAGCTCTCAAGAGGGGTGAAGCGGCACCGGACCAGGGCCCTCCTCACGGCCGGACTCGTGGCCGCCGGTGGCCTGGTCACGCTCCTGGCGGCCGCTTGCGGCAGCAGTTCTCCCGCGCCAACACCGACCGCTGCGGCTCCGGCCTCGCAGCCGTCCGTCAGCGTCGCCGCGGCGACTACGGCGCCGGTCAAGTTGGACGTCTACATGACGATCGTCACGGGCGGGATGATTAACAAGAAAGATTGGCCCGCGGTCGTACCATCTGCCTTGAGCCTCCCTGCGAACGCAACGGTCACGGTGCACGTGCTCAACTTCGACGGCGCGGACGATATGAGCGCGGCGGGCCTCGTCCAATACACCAACACCACCGGCACGGTCGGCAACAAGGTCACGGTGCAGGCGGTTAGCAGCGACGATCCCAATAAGCTGGGCACAGCCCAGGACTTTTCGCAGCTCGACCCGAAGACCGGCGTAAGCCACACCATCACAATCCCGCAGCTCGGGCTGAACGTGCCGATCGCACCGAACGCCTGGACGACGTTTACGATCCAGACGGGTGCGGCCGGGACATATGTGTGGAAGTGCATGGTCCCATGTGGCACAGGCACCACCGGCCTCGAAGGAGCCATGGCCGCCGACGGCTACATGATGGGCAAGCTCACCATCAGCTGAGCGTCGGTTTTAACTCAAACTCGCGCAGACCGCCGTTCTGGAGGACATCGCCGTGCAAACCGACATCTATGAGCCCACCCGCCCCGCTTCACCCGCCGTCGACCAGATCGCGACGCCCGGTGCCAACCGCGGCGGGCTCAGGGCACATCGCCTGACGCGCCGGCAGGCCCTCCAGATCGGCCTCCTCGCAGGCGCGGCCGCTGTGACCCCGTTCGCCGTGGGCTGCAGCGGTGACGCGGCCGCCACGCAAACGGCGAGTCTGCCCAGACTCGGGGCCAGCCTCGCCGGACGCTCCTCACTAAATGCCAAGGCGCACGAGGCCGGCAACCTGTTTTTCGTGGATGTGGACCGGCTCGCTCTTTCCGCTGGCAGTGTCGCCGTCAAATTCGCCAACACCGGCACGATTCGGCACGAGCTCTATCTCTATCCACCACAGGACGTCAGCGCTTTCCTGCGGAGAGGTCACTCCAGCACGGGGCCTGCAGCCAGCCGCCCTCTTGCCAGTCTCGCCGCCCGATTTGCCAGCACACCCCCCGGGGTGACCAATACAGAGGCGTCCACCCTTGCCCCGGGTTTCTATGAGCTGGCTTGCTACCTCGTGGGCGACAACTCGGACGGCACGCCGTACGTCCACCTCGACAGGGGGGAGACGGCGACCATCGCGGTGCCGGGGCCAGGCGGCCCTCCCGCTGACGTGGTCGTAGCGGCCAATGCCTTGAACGTCCAGGTCGTGCCCGGCAAGGCGGGCTTCGCAAGCTCGTGGCTGTTCGTCCCCGACCGGCTGGTTGTGCGGGCAGGCAGCGTTGCGGTCACGGTTTCGAACCGGCTGAGCGAATCGCATAGCTTCGCCGTGTTCCCGCTTGCCGACCTCACCGCCCTGACGGCGCAGCTCCTGGCGGGCGGCGCCACGACCCCCGATCCATCTGCCTACCGGAGTATCCAGGCACAGGTTCTCCCGGGCGCGATCCCGCCGGGCCACACGACCGCCGGCAAAGTCGAGTTGACAGCGGGCTGGTGGGCGGCCGCCTGCCTCGAGGTGAGCCGCGATGGACGCGGAGACAGTTTCCTTCACCGCGACAAAGGAGAGCGCTTCACGTTCCTCGTGATCTAGGGCCTATCCATCGCGGTTGTACCGGGAAACGAGGTTCAAGATGGCAGAACTTTCGGTGATGGCGTTGTGGTCCGCCCTGGTCAGTGCCGGGATCTCGACCCTTTGCGTGGTCGTGACGCTAATCTGGTCGGGCGCAGGGCGGGAACTCAGCCCTGCCCTGGTCGTCCAAGGCGACGCCGTGGTAGCCATACCCGGCGGCTCTGCCAATCTGGCTCGCCCGTCGCGCGAAGCAGTCATCACGCTCGGGCAGTTTCTCAGCCGCGCGACCGTTGTCCTGCTCACAGCAGCTTTGGTGGCACGTGGGTTGGCCGAAGGTCATGCCCCTTGGGCTGACTTCGGGGGCTTCCTGGTCGCCTTTGCCGACGGCGCGCTGATCTATTACACCGTCGTCCAGCGGCAGTATCGCCACCCGGCACTGGGCGCGTTTCTGCTTCCGCTCGTCCTCGCCATGCTGGTCGCAGGTGCCATCTTCTTCACCAGGACCTCCGTGTCGCTTGTCCCTGCGCTGCAGGATGAGTGGCTACTCGTGGCGCATGTGGGCGTCATGATCCTCGCCTACGGCGCACTAACGCTTTCGTTTTCGGCGGCCCTCCTATACCTCGTGCAGGGGACCCGTGGCCGCTTCGCGCGCCTTCCGGCTCCAGCGGTGCTGGACCAGCTCGCCTACCGTTCCGTCATTGCCGGGTTTCCTTTGCTCACGCTGGGGATAGCCATAGGAGCCTACTGGGCGGACCTCGCCTGGGGTGCTTATTGGAGCTGGGACCCGAAGGAATCTGCTTCTCTCGCAACCTGGCTTGCCTACGGGTTCTGCCTGCACGTCCACGCCCGCCGAACGTGGCGTGGCACGCCCTTCGCCGTGATGTTGCTGGTGGCCTATGGGGCTGTCCTGTTCACCTACATCGGGGTGAACTTGATACCGGCCGGGCTCCACAGCTATGGGGGGGCGTAGGCGGGATGCGACCACCGTCGACAACGGGCCGCATGGTCCTCCCCGCTGCTGCCCGCGAGGCCCCACCGGCCGCTCCTGTCAGACACTACTGCCAGAGCTGGCTCGGTTTGATGCGGCGCCTCGTGAGTATTGCTGTGCGGTGGCTGAGCAATCCACGGCTGGCGATAGCCCTCATCGCGCTCGTTGCCGCGGCGACGGCTATCGGCACGCTTCTGCCTCAGACGCCCGGCTGGGCACGCAGCGACCCGCAGGCGGAAAGCGCATGGCTGCAGCAGCAGCGGCTGCGTTTTGGCGGATCGACCACGGTCTTCCAGCGCCTGGGGCTTTTCGACCTGTTTCACAGCCCGTGGTTCATGGCGGGGCTCACGCTGCTCGTCCTCTCGATCCTGGCGTGCACGGCAAGGCGTTTCCCGCCGCTCTGGCAAAACACGAGGCGGCCCCCGAAGCGGCCCCCCGATCACTTTTTCGAGACCGCCCACAACCGCTTTGCCGCAACCGGCACGGTGGAGCCCCAACGCCTGGTGCAGGTCTTGCGGAGGCATCGGTATCACGTCGAAACGTACCCCGGCCAGCGAGCGACGTACCTGTTCGCCGACCGGTACCCATGGGCACAACTCGGGACGTTCGCGACACACCTGGGGATCGTCGTGATACTCGTGGCGGCCTTCGTCGGTCATCTCACCGGCTTCTCCAGCACAATCGTCCTGGCGCAGGGGGCACCCCCGCGGCCGTTCTCCGGCCTTGAAGCCAATATGCTGCTCGTGGGTATTACCAACACCTCGCAAAAATTCGACGCTGCCGGGACGCTCGTCGGACTACAGACCGACCTCGCGATTCAACGCGGCGGGGCCGCTACGACGGCCTGCACTTCAACCATCAACAGCCCGTGCGCATATGGGGGCTACCGTTTTCACCTCGCTGGCTACTTCCCCTACGGTGCGGCCGTGAGTGTGCGTGACCGGGCAACGGGGCGCACGATCTACAGCGAGACGCTCATCCTCGGCGGCACGATCCCGGCACCGCACGTCGTCGTCACCGATGGGACGCGACTGCTGTTCGATGGGCAGGTCGTCCCCACGTCGATGGTGGGAGGCGCGTATGGGTCAATCGAACGGCTGCCTGGCGGGCGGGACGTCTGGATAGGAGTCACACCGGACGCGAACATGCGGCTCTGGCGGCTCGCCGTCTTCGGCGTCTCCAACGCCACCGCGTCCGTGCGGCTGGATCTTGCACCGGGCGAACAGGCCTCCGCGGACGGACTCACGTTCCGTTATGCCGGAGCGGCGTCGCTGCCGTCGCAAATCGTCAGCCGCTTTCCGCTGGCAGCGGCCTCAGCGTCCTCAGAGAGTCAGCACGGAAACGTTGTGATGGTGCTCAGCGACGCCGCCAGCGGGGCAAGCGCAACAGGTGCGCCGCCAGCCGGGCCCGCCACGCTCCACATCCTCGGCAGCGGGACCCAGGCTATCACGGTCGCCGCGGGCGCGAGTGCCGTCGTGGGCAGCTATGAGTATCACTTCGCCGGCCAGCGGGGCTTCACGAGCCTGGAAGTAACGAGGGACCCCGGCAACCGGCTGCTCTGGCCCGGCGTGGCGCTCCTCGTGGCCGGGCTGGCGGTGAGCCTCTGGGTCCCGCGGCGGCGGCTCTGGGCGAAGGTGACGGACGAAGGGATGGTGCTTGCAGGGATGGCCGGGCACCTTGCAGATGTCCCCGCTGAACTGGCGGCCCTGGCGGAGGAATCCGGCGCGCACCCAGCCGACGAGCACAGCTGAGAGTGGAGCAGACACGAAGGCGCAGGGTGCCTGGAACGCCGTCAGCCCAGGCAGTGAGTGGCCCAGGAAGCGACTCCCGGGGAGGCCTCAACCGTGAATCGCGGGGAGGAAAACGGTCGGGTCGTCGACCAGCAGCAACGAGGCTGCCTTGAAGATCTCGGCGTAGGCAACACCAGTCAGGCGCCCGAAGTATTGATCTTCGGCCTCGTAGAGCCCGAGCAGCCCATCGTTGGCCGTGAAGATTGAGCCGTAGACGGCGAGCGCTCTCCGCTTACGGTCATATACGTCGCTCACATCGACGGCGAATGCCGCGTCGGACCACCCTGGCTCCATCTTGCAATGAGGGAAGAAGAGGCGGTCGATCTTCCATGGCGCGTGGCCCGCCAACAACTCGCCGCCAGGCACTCTATCCCAGTTCTCCAGGCGTGCAAAGAAGACACCTGCTCTGACGATGGTGGCCGCGGCAGCGTGGTCTGGATGCACGCACGCCTCGCCAGTCCCAAACACCCAGCGCGGCCGGTGCTCCCGGATCAATCTTGCGACCTCGAGGCGCGCTGGAATCGAATCGGCAACCAGCCGATCCTGCATCGCGAGGGACACGCGCTGGACGCCGAGGATGGCGGCCGCGGCCGCTGCCTGCTCTGCGCGCTCGCCACGGGCACCAAAATCCGTGGGCTCGCCATCTGATAAGTCCACCAGCAGGATGCGTTGACCCCGGTCACTCAACTTCGCCAGTACACCCCCCATCTGCGCCTCGGCATCATCGGGGTGGGCGGCTATCACCATGGCGTCGTAGCTCATGAGTCTTCTCCTTCGGCGAGTTTCGCTGAGAATGCCCCTTTGGCCGGGAGTTTTCCCGGCCATCAACCACTTTCGGCAAGTTTGGGCTCCGTATCTCGCGTGCGAGAGGCGCGACCTGCAGGATGGCTGCAGCAGGAGAGCGCAACCGTGCTGCCCGGCGTCCGCCATGCTTTGGACAACGCGGCCCGGTCCTGAACGATCGCATCTCGTCGATCGTCCAACCTTCCCTGCGCCCGGTTCGTGGAAGGAGCAACATGGCCGCCGTCCATCATTGAGACAAGGCTGGGCCCCGGCATCCATACGCCGAGGCCCAACTCTTACGCCTCCTCCGGGCCCGAGGGAAGAGGCCCGCGGGGCGCAGTCAGCGAGGAGCCGCGCTGTGCGGCCGACCACCGGGAGTGTTATCGCTGGAGATCGTTTCCTTTGGACTCGAGTGGCGCGGGTTGAACCACTGCCAGGGCGTACGCACCATTGGGAGGAGCCAGCGATCCAGGCCAATCGTCCCGCCCACCTTCCACGCGATGACGAGAAACACTGCCAGACCAAACATGACCGGGTTGGTGCTGGCGCTTCCAGCGAGCATGAAGTTGAAATTCATGAACGTCCCGAAGAACGCTGCTACGCCGACAAATGCACCGACGATGAGCGCGATCCCGAGTGCCAACTCACCGAGAGCTATGAGCTTGGAAAACCAGGTATACCAGTCATGATCCAGCATGTATTGGAGGAATTCACGGTACCAACCGTAGGTGATAGGGGGCTTGCCCTTCGCGGGCACGCTGACTGCGTTCGCCCAGAAGCCCTTGAGACCCGCCCCACTCGAAAGCCACGAGGTGCCCGTGGCGGGCCAGATCTTTTCGCGGCCGGCCTCAAACCATTGCCAGCCGACATAGAGTCGAACGGCCAACCAAATCCAGGATGCGCGCGGGTCGGTAAAGAGCCAACGCGCCGCCTTGGGCGTGGTAACGGGTGCGGGACGATAGACCGCGTTTGCGACCGACATCACATGTCCTCCGACGTGTCCGCAGGCACAGGCTCGGCAACCGCCGCCATGGCCGCGAGCCACGCCAGCACAACGCCGAACACCAGTGATGTGATCAAGTAATAGCCGCCCACTTCAGGACCCTTGGCGCTGAGCCAGGTGAACGACTGGCTGCCCATATAGGTACCGAGGAGTGCGGCCGGCAGCACGTAGCGCCCAACCTGTGACACTCCAGGATTGTGGAGTTGCATGGCAGCCACGCTCACTGCCGTCGCGAGCACGACACTCACGACCAGCCAGACGATGATTCCGGTGCCTTCCATGTGTTGCATTAACTCCCTTCCGATTAACTATCTCCACACTAGCCAGCCGCGTGGACGCCTGCAATCGGCCGGAAGGCCCCGGAAAGTAGTCCGCATGGCGCAGTCTCAAGTTCTTATGTGCCGGGCCGATGGCTCTTGCGACCGCCTCAGTGGTTGCCTGGGAGCGAGGCGGTCGATGTATCGCGATGGCGTGCCAGAGGAGCAGCTGGGGCTCCGGTGCGGCGCCGGCCGAACGATAACCCGCCGATCGCCAGTCAGATGTCCCGAACTCTCAGCCGTCGAAAGACGCCGACCTTGGCTACATCGATGAGCAAAGCCGCGGCCAGCACGACTGCGAAGAGTGTGCCGGTCAGGCCCGGTGAAAGGCGTCCGTTCAGCACGCCGGTCCACGCGAGGGCGGCAGTGACGGCCACATCGCCGACCGTCGCGACCAGCAGCCAGCGACCCGGCATCGACTGCCAGGCGTGCCCGCGCTCGCGGACGAGATACACCGTTGCCTGGCTCGTGAGGACGAGGGTAACGAACACAAGGATGCGCAGGTCCGGGAGAGACAGCATCGGCCAGACTTCCTTCGCAATCCAGACGCAGCCCGTCGAAACGGCAAGTAGCGGAAGAGCGATGGCAAGCGCTGCGCTCAAGAGCGCGCCAACGTCCCAGCGATCCGGCTCGTGCGAAAAGGACACCCTGTCGAGGGTAATAGACATACTCACCACGTCGTTGGCGAGCAAGAGCAGCGCCATCAGAAGCGGGGTGAACAAGAACTGCCGCCAGGCAAGTACGCCGATGCTGAGGAGGATCGGGACTTCGATCTTTTTCACGCTGACGTTGAGTGCGTAGGTGAGGCTGCGCTGATGGATCCGGCGGCTCTCTTCGATGAGGCTGACGATGCCGGCAAGACCATCCCGCGTGAGCACAACACCTGCCGCTGACTTAGCGACATCCGTCGCGCTGGCGACTGCGATCCCCACTTCGGCCTCGCGCAGCGCCGGGGCGTCGTTCACCCCGTCTCCGGTCATGCCGACGACGTGTCCACTTGCCTGGAGGCGCCGCACCAGGTCGAGCTTATCTTCCGGCAACACCTCCGCGACCACGCCACATGCCGCGAGTGCGCTGTCCGAAGCGTCGCGCAAAACTGCCGGCGTCATTGCGGAGCCGCCGATCCCGACTTGCCCGGCGATGGCGCGCGCTGTCGCGAGCGTGTCGCCCGTCACCATGACGACGCGCACACCAAGTCCACCGACGGCTCGCACCAATTCACCAGCGTCCGGACGGGCCGGGTCAGCGAGCCCGAGCAACCCGGCCCTACGCCAGGCCCCGTCTGCCTCGTGGACGGCGACCCCAAGGACACGCATACCACCTCGTGCCAGCCGCTCCACATCGTCGGCGGCACGCTCGGCTCCCGGCGACTGCGGGCCGTGCACCAGCTCCGCGATGGCCTGCGGCGCACCCTTGGTGACACGGACCGTCGATCCACCGTCGTTCACGGTCGCTTCCGAGCGCTTCGTCGCCGGGTCGAATGGTGTGAACTGCTGGCGCGCTCGCTGCGGTAGGGCATCCGGACGTTCCGCCATCGCGTGCAGGATTGCAAGGTCTATCGGGTCCTGGGTGGCGGCATCCGAAGCCTCCGCCGCGAGACGAAGCAGCGCTACCTCGTCGAAGGGGGCATCGGGTTCGAGAGCCGCCAGCTCCAGCCGGTTTTGGGTGATGGTCCCGGTCTTGTCCACGCAGAGCACGTCCATCGCGGCCGCTTCCTGTACAGCCGGAAGACGCGCGGTCAGCACCCCCAGCTCCGCGAGGTGCCTCGACCCGAGCGCACCCGCTAGCGTGAACGCTGCCGGGAGAGCAACAGGCACGCTCGCCAGCAAGAGGACGACAGCGAAAGAGAGAACATCTTGCCGTGCGCCCGTCCCCACGGCGAGGTAGACCGTCCCCAGGACGGCAAGGGCCAGGTCGAGTGCGATGAAGGCGCGGACGACCCGGAACACGACCGCTTCGAGGTGAGCCTGCGGTTGAGCGGTGGAAACGAGTTCAGCCGTGCGTCCGAAGTAGGTGCGGCTGCCGGTTGCGATCACTTCTCCGGTAGCCTCGCCGCGGACGACCGTGGCGCCACTGTAGGCCGTCGCCTCAGCTTCCAGCTCGACTGCGACTGACTCCCCGGTGAGGACAGACTGATCGATAAGGACCTGTCCTTCCGAGAGCCGAAGGTCAGCCGGGACGAGGTCTCCCATGCGGACGTGGACGACGTCGCCGGGCACCAGATTGGCGGCCGGGATCGTGCTCCACGCACCATCTCTAAGCACGCGGGCGTGCACGGCGAGTCGCTGCCGGAGCAGGTCTAGCGTTGCCCTGGCGCGGCTTTCTTGCATGAAGCCGAGCATCGCGTTCATGACCAGGATCAGCGCCACGATAGCTGCTTCCGGCCACTTTCCCAGGGCGAGTTCGAGCGTTGCTGTCGCTTCGAGCATCCAGGGGATAGGCGCCCAGAACTTCGAAGCGAGCCCGGCCCACGGCCGCACACTTGCTTCGGCGACTGCGTTCGGACCGTATTCCCGGAGACGTGCTTCCGCCTCGCCGGCTCTCAGGCCCTCATTTATCACAGACGAATGCCCGGGCCGAAGGGGCACGCGCTCGTCGGCATGCCCTCGCCCGCTGTCCCACGACCGCGGGCTGCGTTAAATGATCCAGCCGCGAAGTCCATTAGCTATCGTTTGGGTGGCTGTGGTCGTGGACGTGCGCTTCCCGGCGGTGCTCCTTGTCCTCGTTGCGGTGCGGAAGGTGCGCGTGCTCCATCGCCGCGTGGTTGTGGAGGTGTTCGTGTACCGAGAGCATGTGTTCAACGCCGCCGAGCTGCGATGCATTGGTGTAGTGAGTGACGTGGGCGTGTTCGTGTGTGTGCGAAACCAGCGGGTGCGCATGTCCTTCGAACTTATTCCGTGCCATGTTTTCCTCCTCGGGCCGCGCGCGGCGAGACCGACCTGGCGCAATTGCACCACGTTGGTGGCTGTCCGGACAGGGCCGGTCGGCCCGCCGGGGAAGGGCCTCCGGACGTGTCTGCACAGTGGCGACACGCACTGGCCCTCTTCGAAATCATGGCCGAGTGCGCCGCCCAGCCCCCAACCACCCGATGCGCCAGCGGCTGAGACGGATAAGATGAGGCATATGATCGCACGCGTGCGCCCTCTCATCCTCCGGCCACGCCGAGCCTCCGGGCGCTCCTACCGGACGCCCTCACCGGCGAAGGTGTGGCGGGTGTGCACATGATCGCGGCCTCGCGGATCCGACTCTGCTGCCTTGGCGGGGCCTTCGCATTCACGCTGGGAGCGGCGCTGCTCACTTCCTGTGGGGGAGGGAGCAGCAACTTCAGCGACATCCGCGGCACGGCGACCGCCGCGGCCGCCCTGCACCCATCTCCCTCGGCGACGGTGGATCTTCACGCCGCGTACATCTCGCAACAGGTGACACTAACGGCCGAACTCCGGACACTCCTGGACCACCTGACAGCCGATCTGCTCGCCGCGCAGGCAAGCCAGTCCGACCCCAAGTGGCCCGGCGTGTTAACCGCGGACCTGGACCTCGTGAGTGCGAAGGCTGCAGCGATTACAGCGGTGCCGGCGCCCACCGGCCTGCCCTCAGGGCTTGCAGATCGGCTGGCAGCTGTTGCGGCGAGTGCTTCGAGCGGGGCCGCCCAACTCAAGACGGCGGTGCAAAACGCCGACGCCGTCACCGCTGCCAAAGCAGTGCAGACGCTCGACGGCGCCGGTACCGCCCTCGACAGCGTCCGCACCGAACTGGCTGCGCTGGCCGGCTCTCCAACTCCTACGGCGCAGCTTTCACCGGCGCCGTAGGCGGCCCTACGACCCGGCCGTCGCGCAGATACACGATCCTGTCCGCGGTCGCCGCGACATCTGCGTCGTGAGTGACGAGCAGGATGGTCACGTGCTGGTCTGCCTGGAGCCGGCGGAACAGCTCGAGAATGGTCTCGGTCGCCTCTGAGTCAAGACTGCCCGTTGGCTCGTCCGCGAGGATGAGCAGCGGCTGGTTCGCGAGGGCGCGAGCGATGGCGAGCCGCTGGCGTTCTCCACCGGAGAGCAGCGGCGGCTTCGTATGCGCACGTTCTCCCAGGCCGACGGCCTCGAGAAGTTCACGCGCGCGTTCGCCCTGTTCGTGGTGCGAAAGGCGGGAACCGAACATCGCGACTTCAATGTTTTGAGCGGCCGTCAAGTTCGGGAGGAGGTTGTGCAACTGGAATACAAGTCCAACGTCGAACCGCCGGTAGCGGTCCAGGTTGGGAATCGTGGCGAGATCGCGGCCATTAACGAAGAGTTTGCCCGATGTCGGTGAGTCGAGTGCAGCGATGAGGTGCAGCAGCGTGGACTTCCCACACCCCGATGGGCCGGAGAGTGCCACCCATTCGCCGGCTTCGACGGCGAACGAAACACCATTGAGCGGACGCAGCACGCCGTGTTCAAACGTCTTCACCACATCGACGGCGAGGATCGCGGTGGAGCCCGGCTCATTCATGACGGATGGCCTCCAATGGCTTGAGGAAGGCGGCGCGCAGGCCGGGATAGAACGCACCGGCGATGGCCATCCCGAAGGTGATCGCGAGTGCCCGTCCAAACACCGACGCAGGGTATTGTGGTTCGAAGACTCCGACGAAAGTCGGCACACGGGCAAGGACAGCGACGGCAACAAAGGCGCCACCAATACCGGCCGCCGCGCCGAAAAGGCTGACAAACAGTGCTTCCGTGAGGACATCCAGGAGCACCCGCCAGCGGGTCCAGCCGATGGCACGGAGCACACCGAACTCGCGTGTTCGCTCGAACACGGTGAGAAGCATGGTGTTCATCACGGTCACGGCACCAATCACCAGGGCCAGTGCCGAAACACCGACGTTTGCCGCCCCAATCAGCGCAAGGTTTCGATCGACCCGGCCGAAATCCGACTCCGTGCGGACGGTGGCAAGCTGGGGATTGTCCTTTTCGATCTGTTTTCGCAGAGCTTCAATATCGGTGCCGGGCTTGACGCGCACAAATGCGAGTGTGATCGTGCCGGGCTTTCGCTCGTTTGCCTGCAACGTGGCCAGCGGCAGCATCACCGCAGCGTCGCCGAAGACTTGCCCGGTGGAATAAATGCCAACGACTGTGTAACTGTTGCCTCCGAGCACGAACGAGTCGCCGATCGTCTTGTGAAAATCGCGCGCCGTGCGGTAGCCGAGCATCACTTCGTTCGACGCCGTCGGCGTGTAGGCGCGACCGGCAACGATCTCCACGCCAAAGTTCGATAACTGGCCCGGATCGAGGCCAAGCTGCAGGAAGAATGGATGGCCGGCATCCAGCTTGATGGGCGCTACAAGGACGCCAACCGTGCTCGCGACACCCGGATAGGACTGCAGCCGTTGCAGGTCGCCCTGGTCCAGCGAACTGTAGATCACGTCCGAAACGCCCTTCTGGGCGACGGAAAAGTCAGCCTTGCCCGTCTGCAGGACCGAGATGGCCGTTTGGCGAAGGCTCTGGGTGAGTATGCCCATGGTGATCACGACAGCGATGCTGATCGCAACCGCGAGACCTGTCAGGAACGCCCTCACTTTCCGGGTGAGAACGTTTGTCAGGCACAGGGACAAGAAGTACACGGGCAAAACCCCCCGAAGACGGCCACGGAATAGCCAATGTGCGTGGCGTCCGAATTGCCAGGCGCAGATTGCGGCCGAGCATACGCTACACCTCGGGGCGGCCCGACGGTGTTCGGCACCATCCCTCGTCGCATCCGTTCGTCAGCGAGTGGCGAGGGCCGAGATTAGCGGCGCGCAGCGGCAGCAGGGCGATGCGCCAAAGGCGAGTGCTCGATCAGCCACAAACCGACCCGGCCCGCAGCCGAACGGTCCCCTTCTGCGGGCCGCCTGGGCCTGTCCGTCTCCTCACTCCGACGCTAGACTCCGGTCGAGGTGTGCGATGGCGCGACCTGAGGAGTGCCTGGAGGCATGGCGGGCGGCCGGCTTGATTGATGAAGAGACCGCCGGCCGCATTCGCGTGTTCGAGGCAGCTCGAGCGTCGAAGTCGAAGGAGGATGGTCCCACGCTGACGGAGGCAGCCGTCTATCTCGGGCTCGCCGTGATCGCCGTTGGGGTGCTCATCCTTTTCGGCTCCAACTGGGATCACCTCGACGGCTGGGCACACATCGCGTCCCCGCTCGTTCCGGCAGTCCTCGCTCTCGGGGCCGCGCTTCTCATGCGACGTATGATTGAGCCGGGAGTCCGGCGTGGATCACACGTCGCGGCCCTCGTCGCTGGCGCGTTGCTCACAGTCTCCGTTGCTGCGGCCGGGCGGGAAGCGGGTGCCAGCAGCGAAACCACCCTCGCCGCTGCGGGCTGCGCTGCGCTGGTTGCGGCGGTCGCCTTGTGGCCTCTCTGGCAGGGTCACCTGCTTTTGGTTGGCCTCAGCGGGGCCGCCATCCTGTTCAGCGTGGGCGTTGGCGCGAACGCCCCGGCGCATGGCTTCATTGTTGGCGCGATCACGCTTGCGTTTCTGGGCAGCGCCGGCATCGCCCTGGCCGAATTGGGGGCACTCCGTCCGCGCCTGACGGCGCGGGTGTTTGCTGGCGCAGGCCTGGCCGGGGGCGCCTTTTTCGCCGGTGTCGAAGGCAGCGGACCGGCATGGACGGAAGCGGTGGTCTTCCTCGCTGGCCTGATCTTAATCGTACTGAGCATCCGCCGCGGGACGCTCGCATACATGGCTGCTGCCGTCATAGCGATGTTCCTTGGGCTCATTGATTCCGTGGTGCGCCACGTCCAGGACCCCACGGTCGCGGCCCTGGCGCTGATGCTCATTGGCGGAGCCGTGATCGCTACGGTGTTGGTGCTCATCCGCCTCAAGCCCTGGACAACCGCGACACGGCGGCCGTCCGTGCCGGCGCCGTGAGTGCCAAGCCCTCCCAGGGATTCGATGCGATCGATAGGTTGCGCGCTTCGTGCAGTGCTGCGGTGCGGCAGGTGTGTCGGGGAGATACCGTTATGCTAGTTTTGACATATCGCGTTGCTGTTTTCTCGAGAGTACAGTCGATGAGAGTCACGGGGCGATAGACCCCGACGGAGGAACCCATGGCACTTGGTGGCTACGCAGGCCGGGTTGGACACGTGGATCTGGGGACACGTACCGTTGAGTATCGTCCCATACCAGAGGAGTGGGCGCGCAAGTATATCGGCGCGCGTGGCCTCGGGGTTCGTTATGTGTATGAGGCGGGGCCGACGATCGACGCGCTTTCGCCAGAGAACCTGCTCTGCTTCATGAACGGCCCGCTCACGGGCACCGAGGCGACCATGAGTGGGCGCCTTGCCGTCGTCACCAAGAGCCCGCTTACGGGCACCGTCACCGACAGCCACCAGGGTGGTTGGACAGGGGCGCGGCTGCGCTGGTCGGGCTTCGATGGGTTGGTCTTCAATGGCAAGGCCAGCAGCCCGGTCTATGCCCTCGTTACCGGTGGCACCGTGGAGATCCGGGATGCCGCCGACCTCTGGGGCAAAGGGACGCACGAAACTATCAGGGTCCTCCAGGCTCGTCATGGAGAGGACGTCTCCGTCGAAGCAATCGGGCCGGCGGGCGAGCACCTGGTGCGGTTCTCGTCGTGGATGAACGAGAATGACCGCGCAGCGGGCCGCGGTGGCACCGGCTGCGTCGGTGGCTCGAAGAACCTGAAGGCGATCGTCATCAAGGCCGCCCGCGCCTACCCGCACGCGGCGAACCGGGAGGAGTGGAAAGAAGCCCACCGGGTGGCGCTCGGCAAGATCATGGACGAGTCCACGATCACGTCTCCGCGCAAAGGAGGCCTCTCGCTCTACGGCACCAACATGCTCATGAACGTCACGAACACAATCGGCGGACTTGGTGGCCGCAACAGCCAGGACACGCATTACGACCACGCGGAGATGCTCTCGGGCGAGTATGTAAAGGAGCACATTCTCATCCACGACCCGACGTGCCACGCCTGCCCCGTCGCCTGCAAGAAAGAGGTGGAGGTCACTGAGGGGCCCTACAAAGTCAAGATGGAGTCCGTCGAGTACGAGCCTGCGTGGTCGCTTGGCGCGAATTGCGACAATTCGGACATCAACTCCGTCGCGTTCATGATCGACGAGGCCAACGACATGGGCCTCGATGCCATCGAGATCGGGCAGGCCCTCTCGGCGATGATGGAAGCGACGCAACGTGAATATTTGCCCGCCGGTGAGGGACTCGCCTGGGGAGCAAAGGACGACATGATTGAGACCATCCGCGAGGTGGCCTTCCGGCGGGGCCGAGGGGCGAAGCTCGCCGACGGTATAGACCCGTTCGTGAAGTCGCTTGGCCACCCCGAACTCGCGATGACGGTGAAGGGTCAGGCCACGCCGGCCTACGACCCGCGCGGCCTCAAGGGAATGGGCCTCGGCTATGCGACCTCCAACCGCGGGGCCTGCCACCTCCGCGGCTACAGCCCGGCGAGCGAACTCGGCGTCATCGGTCTCAAAACGGATCCCCTCGCCTGGGAAGGCAAAGGCCAACTCTTGAAGCTGCTGCAAGACCTCCATGCCTTCAGCGACAGCCTCGACCTCTGCAAGTTCAGCGCCTTCGCGGAGGGCCCGGAGGAGTATGCCGAGCAGTATCGAGTGATGGTTGGGCTCGACAAATTCGACGCGAACGACGTCCTCACGACCGGCGAACGCGTCTACAACCTCGAACGCCACTACAACAACCTTGCCGGCTTCCGTGAGGGTTCGGACTACCTTCCCAGGCGCTTCACCGACGAGCCCTCGAACTCGCAAGGCTCAATGGGCCAGGTGTGCGAACTCGACAAGATGCTCATCGAGTACTACGAAGTCCGTGGCTGGAAAGACGGCGTGGTCACGGAGGAGAAGCTGAAGGAGCTCCAGGTGGTGTAACGCTGGCCACGATGTCCGCTCGCGGGGCTCCCCAGTTACGCTGGAGGGGCTCCGTGCTGGCCGTTGCCATACGGTGGTGGATTGCCCACGGAGAGCACACCGCAGAGTTTCGTGCCTGTCGTCGCATTAAGCAGGCGCTAGACCTTCGCGAGGCTCAGCCGCCGCCCCGCATGGTCATCCGCATCATGAAGCTGGCAGCTTCCGACTCGCGCGGGCCGTCGAAGTCGATGAACAGCACCGGGATGCGCGTATGTGCACTCGTTGCAATCGGCTCGCCCTGCACGAAGCGGGCAGTCCATCCATCACCAGTGACCGAACCATCGGGGTGGCGGGTCGCACCAAGATCCGCGACGAGATAGCCGATGAGCTGCTCAGCTGGCAGGAGCCGCACTTCGAGCCGCTTCATCCGCCCGCTGCCGGCGGGAAAATGTCGACTGTGGAAGTGGGCAACACGGGTGTTTCGAGCCCCTGCAGGTGGCGGGACTCCCGCCCATCGACGAAGACCTTGATGTAGTCACTCAGGCTGCCATCCGGTTGCCAGATGAGTGCTGCGATCGCAGGGTAGGCGTCTCCAATCGCGGCCAACAGGGTGCGGACGGTCGCGGTTTCGGGGAGGTCGAACGAAACTCGTTTGGTGCCTGTGATAGCGCGCAGGGTCGCGTAAAACGATACGTCCATCGGTGCCTACGGCTCCCTTGTTCCTTGCTGGATGGCCTCCACCCGAAGGGGTGAGGGGCCCTAACGATGCGCGCCCCGCGCACTCCGCGCCGCCGACCACGTCAGGCCGACTCGCCGGGAGCGCCGTTGTCGTCCTTCGGCTTCGACGCACGAAAGCGGACCGCATATGCGTTGGTGTCGACCCGCACCGTGGTGAAGCCGGCGGCAACGAGCCTGTCTGGTAGCCCCGCGGGGTCCAGCGGAAGACAGATATCGTCCTCGTGCAGCGCCCGAACGGCTTCGCTGTCGAGACTATCCACACCGGCGAGGAGGCCCCCCGGGCGAAGGACGCGGGCGAGCTCGGCCAGCAGACGGTCCTGCTGCTCAATCGAGGGCACATGGTGCAGCATCGTAAACGATAGCGCGGCGCTGTAGCGGCCTGCTGGCAGCGGCAGGCTGGTCGCATCCGCCTGGACCACCTCGACGTTCGAACCAGCGAAGCGCCGAGCGAGTGCCTGCGCAAGGCCGGGATCGAGTTCCACCGCGGTGACCCGTGGAGCCATTTTACTGATGACATCCGTCGTTCGTCCCGGGCCGGGACCGACCTCGAGGACGTCATCGCCCAGTTCGGCGCCTTCCAGGACCCAGGGCAGGATGTGGTCCCTCACCGTGGCTGCCCACTCATCGCCTCCGCAAAGTTCGAGATGCCTGGCATTCATCACCGCCCATCGTAACAGTGCCGCGCGGGGCCTGCCCGCGTGTACGCGATGAACTTGCGCACCCGCACTGTTTGTTTTTTGCCCCGAAATGATCAGTCGACCCCGTCTGCCCACGCCGGAGGGCGCTTCTCCGCAAATGCGCGCAGGCCCTCGCGCGCTTCGCCGGAGGCGAAAAACCGGGCAGACCGCGCCGCCATTTCGTCAAAGGCTTCGAGCATTGGCAGACCGGGCACGTCGCGGATCAGCCGCTTGGCGCCCGCGAGCGCTGCCGGCCCGCCCTTACGCAGTTCCGTCACATAGCGCGTGACGGCGGTGTCCAGCTCGCCGTCGGGCACCGCCGCCGTGAGGATCCCGAATTCGGCTGCCTGGGCGGCGCTGAACGTCTTGCCGGTGAGGAAAAGCTCGAGCGCCCTTGCCACGCCCAGTTTCGGCAACAGGACGACCGAGATGATCGCGGGAATGACGCCGATACGGACCTCGCTGATGGCAAAGGTCACGCTCTCCGGAGCAATCGCCAGGTCACAGGCGGCGACCAAGCCGAGTCCACCGGCACGTGCCGGGCCATTCACGCGGCAGATCACTGGCTTCGGCGAATCCCAGATCGTGGTGAGCACCGCTGGGAGGCCGCCCTGGGCAAGCCCGGTCGGACGCGGCTCAGTGTCTCCCGCGGCGTTGGCTTCGCGCTGTTCCTTCAGGTCGGCACCCGAACAGAACGCCGGGCCGGCGCCGGTGAGGACGATGACTCGTGCGCCGTCGTCGCTGAGTGCCGCGGCGAGCTGGCGCTGAAGGTCACTCACCAGCTTGCCCGATAGCGCGTTGCGGTTGTGGGGCGAATCCAGCGTCACCGTGGCGACGCCATCGCGCACCTGGAGATGGACGAGCTCGTCACTCATGCCTGGGGGCCTTCGCTGGCAAACTCGCCGGGTTGCCGGCCGGGGCCGGGAGGCCCGGCGAACGCCTGCGCGATCGCCATCCATTCGGCGGCAGCGGGGCCCTTCACCACAAGCCGCGTATCGGCGAGGTGGCGGCGCTGGGTCACGACGCGGCAGAAGTCGGTGGCGGATCCCGTGATCACGTCGGTGTCGCTCGGCTCGCCGAGTTCCCAGGTGGCGCCCGAAGGGGAGGTGAGCAGCACGCGAATGGGAGCCTGGTTGGGCTCTAGCCCGCGGTTGGCATAGCTGAACGGCCTCGTGCGCACACCCAGGAACGCGACGTGCCGCAGCCGGTCGGTATCCGGCCGCTCACCGTGCACCGCATCGACCACATCGAGCCCGTGCGACCACGTTTCCATGAGGCGGGCGGTGATGAACGACACTCCACTCATGGGCGGGCCATACCAGGGCAGCCGCGCCTTCGGGTCGACGGTGCGCGCGGCACTGATCAGCGACGAACTGGCGGCGCGCCACCAATCGAGCAGCTGGCGGGATGACATCGCGCGGCCCCTGGCGAGGTAGCGCTCCTCCTGTTCGGAGCCGGAAGCCGCCACCTGCCTGACCTCTTCAGCAAACCCTGCGGGATCCTGGATTGCACGTGTTGCGGCTTCATCGAAGAACGCGAGGTGGGCGACCTGGTCGCGCGCCGCCCAGCCCGGGGCGTGGCTAGGGGTGTCCCACTGCTCGGGTGTCATATTTTCGAGGACCTTCAGGAGCGCGCGTTGCTCATCGGCCAGGTCATCCACGATCTCATCGAACTGGGAGCTCATGCTGCGCCCTCACTGTCGGCTTCGATAACCAGCAGGAGCGTGCCGGCCTCAACCTGTCCGCCCTCGTGCGCCCGGATCTCGCTGACGATACCGTCGGCTGCTGCCACGATCCGATGCTCCATCTTCATCGCTTCGAGGATGATCACGACCTGCCCCTTCGCGACGCGGTCGCCGGCGCCGACGTGTACGGCGATGATCTTGCCGGGCATTGGCGCGGTGTATCCGCCGTGGATCGTTTCGGCCTCGGGCTCGGGAAAGCGCGGGACCTCCACCAGGTGAATCTCGCCGCCGGTCCCCTGCGCCCAGACTTCGCGCCCAGACTTTACCACGGTGAGGGTCTCGAAAATTCCATCCACCTCGACCAGGGCGCGGTCGCCGTCCAGTCCGAGGAGGCGGGCAATGCCGCGATGCTCGCCGATCTCGTAGGCGAAGCTCCCATCACGGCCGCTCAGATATTGGACGGCAAGTTCTTGTTCGCCAGTGCGATACCGCAGCTGCTGCATCTGCGACGGGTTGTTCCGCCAGCCGCCTGGCACGCCACGCAGTACGGTAGCACTCGCCCGGTTCCGCGCCTGCTCAACCAGGGCCGTCGCAACCAGCGCGGCCCGTAGCGTTGCCTCATCGGCCGGGCGCGAGCGGGCAGGGCGATGCACATCGATGAACTGCGTGGTGGTGTCACCTGTGAGGAATGGCTCGCTGCGCAGGACATTAACCAGGAAATCGCGGTTCGTGGTGACACCGTGGACCCGCATCCGCTCGAGGGCACTCGCGAGCTTCATCGCCGCCTCCGTGCGAGTGGGGGCGTGCGCTATGAATTTTGCAAGCATCGGGTCGAAGTGAATTGAGACCTCCGAACCAGTCTCCACGCCGCTGTCCATCCGCACGGGGATGGTCGGGTCGGGCTCGAATCGCACGAGGCGGCCGGTGGCCGGGAGAAAGTCCTGCTCCGGGTCTTCGGCATAGAGCCGTGCCTCGATCGCGTGTCCATCCAGGCGCAGCCCATCCTGTGTGAAGGAGAGGGGCCGGCCTTCCGCCACGAGGATCTGCTCGCGCACGAGGTCGAGCCCGGTGATGGCCTCGGTCACCGCGTGCTCCACCTGGAGACGCGTGTTGACCTCGAGGAAGGAGAACTGGCCGCCCGCGGCAAGCATGAACTCGACCGTGCCGGCGCTGTCATAGCCAATTGCGCGCGCGGCCGCGACTGCTGCAGCACC
>Ga0307374_10002062_pt1 | contig 36374 bp, 31 predicted proteins | sample OX3MG_FD_202532 | JGI IMG/M metagenome (GOLD analysis project Ga0307374, IMG submission 202532) | Soil microbial communities from Risofladan, Vaasa, Finland - OX-3 | ecosystem: Environmental > Terrestrial > Soil > Coastal area > Acid sulfate soil | place: Finland: Risofladan, Vaasa | collected... | reverse complement strand
GCACCCCCAACTTGGAGGTCAGGTAGGCTGCGGTGTTCCCGCCGACCAGCTGCTCCCGGCGCCAGATCGTCCGCTCCTTCACCAATTCGCGGACCGAGTTGAGCATGCCGAACCACACGGCCGAACACCCGAAGACGAACACCGGGGCCGTGCCCTTGATGTCCCAGACCATCGGCCGGGCCGCCACCATGGCGGTGAGCATGGCGACCGCCACCCCTTGCAGGAGGCTGAAGGCGATGGCCGTCCGGTCCCGGCTGAGCAGCCGACAGTAACGCTCGGCGAAGATGCTGCCCTGATGGCGGACCATCCGTCGCCACTCGGGCGAGCCGAACGGGGCTCGGGTGGTCTCCGGGTCGGCGACGGCCGAGGCGGTCATCCCCATGGCGGGAGCCTGGCCGTCATCCGGCACCCGGCTGGCCGCCCGGGCCGCCGCCTCCGGCGTTTCCACCAATGAGAAGGTGTCGCCCAGGGAGTGGACCCCGAACCACGCCGGCGCCTCGTCGGGCTTGCCGGTGTAGATGACATGGCCACCGGGGCCCATCAGGGCCAGGGTGTCGCACACATCGACGTGCTCGAGCGAGTGGGTGGCCAGGACCACGGTGCGGCCCTGGTCGGCCAGCAGGCGCAACAACAGCATGATCTGCTTGTCGAGACCGGGGTCGAGACCCGAGGTCGGCTCGTCGAGGAACAGGACCCGGGGATCACTCAGGAGCTCGGAGGCGATGGAGACCCGCTTGCGCTGGCCACCGCTCAGCGTCTTGATGATCTGGTGGCGCTGGTCGTCCAGCCCGACCAGGGTCAGGGCCCGGTCGATGGTGGCCTGGCGCACTTCGGGCGAGGCGTCCGTGCCCAGCCGGAGCCGCGCCTGGTAGCCGAGGGTCTCCGACACCGTCAGGTCGGTGTGGACGATGTCATCCTGGGGAACGAACCCCATCAGATGGGATTGGCTCTTCCGGCAGGCGGCCAGGTCGACCCCGTCGTAGTGGACCGCACCCTGGCTGGCCCTGACCTGGCCGGAGAGGAGGCGCATCAACGTGGTCTTGCCCGAGCCGCTGGGGCCGGCGATGGCGGTGAGGCTGGCCGGGCGGAGGTGGATCGAGACATCGTCGAGAAGGCGGCGGGTGGTGCGGCGCCGGCCCCGGATGTCCACCGATGCGCCGACCACCGAGACGTCGATGCCGGGGACCTGCTCGAGCGACTCGAGGGCATGCCGGCCGATCCGGGCACTGAACGGTCCGACCTGGATGACGTCGCCGATGGCCAGGTCCCGCCGGCCCCGCAGGCGTTGCCCGTTCACGTGGGTCCCGTTGACCGAATGCTTGTCCTCGATCCACAGCTGGTCGGAATGGGATCGGCCGAGCATGGCGTGGCGGGTCCGGATCAGCGGATGGACCAGCCGGATGGCGGCACCGACATCCGAGCCGATCTCCAGGGTCTCGCCGACCAGGGGCAGCTGGCCGCGCAACTCGTTGGCGGGAACCGGGAGCGGAAGCAGCCGGGTGAGGTCGATGGGCTTGGTCCGTCCCAAACGGGCGGTGGCGAAGTCGACCAGGCGGTCGGAGAAGCGTCGGGGTTCTCCCGGCTGGTCTCCGAATGGCTGGTAGTCCTGTACGAGGGTCATCGTTCCGCTTCCGGGTCTGGTTTCGCACAGGAGCTATCGGACGTTCGGACCGGCTCCTTGACTCCCAGGCAGCGAAGGCGGGATCCGCGGAAGTGAGGGGGCAGCCAATGCTGCCCTTGTCCCGGATTCCGACTTCCCCATACCGCATCGTGAAATCATGGCTTCATGGTGAGGCAGACGACCGTGCGGCTCCCCGAGGACCTGGCCGACCAGGCTGAGGCAGTGGCGCGCGTCAAGGGCACAAGTGTGAATGCACTCATCATCGAGTCACTCTCCGCTGAAATCGCCCGCGTCCGCACCGACAAGGAATTCACCACTCGAGCCAACAAGCTCCTCAAGCGAGATAAGGATTTGCTGGACCGGCTTGCCCGTTGACCCGATTCATCTCCCTGGTCGAATTCCTGTGGCTTGCCGAGCAGGTCACGGGAATCGACGCCGAGGTCCTCGCCATGTCGAGCCGGATCAACCCCGCCGGACGTAGACGAAGCGGAAGCAGCGATGCTCTCGGTGGCGGCGCATGGGGTTGACGAAGGGTGGTTGGCCAACTGGCTCCGGGAGCGGACCCGTCCGGCTGGGAAGCAGCCAGATCCTCCGGGTCCCGGCCGCACCGCCGACCGAAGCACCGGTCGCTCAGCGAAGCGGCGCTCCCCATTCGGTCTCGGTGCGGAGGACCGGTTTGAGCACCTTGCCGCCCGGGTTGCGGGGGAGCAGCTCCGGACGGACCGCCAGGTACTGGGGCACCTTGAAGTCGGCCAGATGGCCCCGGGCGAACTCGATGAACGCCTCGGGGTCGAAGGTGGCCCCCGGGGTCGGCACCACCACCGCGCCGACCTTCTCGCCCATCATCTCGTCGGGGACCCCCACCACCGCGACCTCGAAGACCCCGGGGGCGGCGGCCAGGACGTTCTCCAGCTCGACGCTGTAGACGTTCTCGCCGCCCCGGTTGATCATGTCCTTGGCCCGATCGACGATGTAGGCGAATCCGTCCCCGTCGATCCGGGCCAGGTCCCCGGTGCGCAGCCAGCCGTCGACGAACGCCTCGGCGGTGGCCTCCGGCTTGTTCCAGTAGCCCATGACCACGTTGGCGCCCCGGATCAGCAACTCCCCCACACCCGTCTCCGGGTCGGGGTCGGCGAGGTCCAGGTCCACCACCGGGGTCGGGAACCCAACCGAGTCGGCGTGGGTGTCGGCATACTCGTCGGGCAGGAAGGTGGCCAGGCTCGAGGTCTCGGTGAGCCCGAACCCGTTGCCGACCCGGGCGGCCGGGAAGCCGGCCTTCACCCTGCGCACCAGGTCCGGCGCGATGGGGGCCCCGCCGTAGGTGGCGAAACGCACCCCGCTCACATCGAAGTCGGAGAAGTTGGGCTGGCTCACGGCCAGCCAGAAGATGGCCGGCACCGTGGTCAGCACGGTGATGTGCTCCTCGGCGATGGCGGTGAGGAAGCGCTGGACCTCGAAGGCCGGCATCACCACCGCGGTCCCGCCCTGTCGCAAGGTGGGCAGCAGTTGGCTGTTGCACCCGGTGACGTGGAACAACGGGACACTGATCAGGTTGCGGACACTCGGGTCGTACTCGGGCATGTCGACCACCCGACGGCAGCTCTCGGCGTTGGTGAGGAAATTCCGGTGGCTGGTCATCGCCCCCTTGGGGAACCCGGTGGTCCCCGAGGTGTAGAAGATGGCGGCCAGATCGCCGCCCTCCAGCCCCTCGACCACATGGGGTTCGCCGTCGGGGAGCTCGGCGTCGGGCTCGACCACGGAGGTGGCTCCGGAGTCCCCGACCACGTAGGCGACCTCGCTGTCGGTGAAGCGGGTGTTGACCGGGACAGCCACCCCGCCGGCCATCAACGTGCCGAAGAAGGCCAGCACCCACTCCAGCCCGTTGCCGCCGCGAATGGCCACCCGGTCACCGTCGCCGATGCCGGCGGCCCGCAGTCCGCCCGCCACCCGGGCGGAACGGTCCCACAACTCGGTGTAGGAGACCCGGGGCCCGTCCAGCACCACCACCGCCTCGGCGTCCCCGTCCCGCTCCACCGACGCCCGCAACATGGCCAGCAGGGAGGAAGGCAATCCCTGGTACTGCTTGATCCCCTGCTGGTCGCGGGCGACTCCGGTGGCATCGAAGGCGTGGGCCGGCATCAGTAGGTCCCCACGTTCTCGAAGATCCGGCGGGGGGTGCCGGTCAGCATCGTCTCGATCTGGTCCTCGGTGACCCCCTTGTCCAACAGGTAGGGCAGGACGTCGTCGAGGATGTGCAGGTAGTGCCACTGGGGGGTGGCCGCCAGGGCCCACGGTTCGATCCAGTCGATGTAGCAGGCGGCGTCGTGGGCCAGCACCATGCTGTCGGCGAAGCCGCGCTTGCACAGCTCGACCACGGTGTCGGCCCGCGACTCGAAGGTGGACTCGAGGTTGATACCGAAACGGTCCATCCCCAGGATGAACCCGGCCTCGGCCAACGGCTGCAGGTAGTCGAGGTCGGAGGAGTCACCACTGTGGCCGAGGACCACCCGGCGTGGATCGACCCCCTCGTCGTCGAGCACCTTCCGGGCGGCCAGGCCCTGCTGGGTGCCGGGGTGGGTGTGCACGGTGATCGGGGTGCCGGTGGCCCGATGGGCCTTGGCCACCGCCCGCATGACCCGCTCCACCCCGCCGGTCATGCCCTGGGTGTCGATGGCGCACTTGAGCATGCCGGCCTTCACCCCGGTGCCGGCGATCCCCTCGGTGATGTCGGCGACGAACATGTCGACCATCGGGTCGGGCACATCACCGAGCGCCGGCCCCCGGTAGTGGAAGAAGAACGGCACGTCGCTGTAGGTGTAACAACCGGTGGCCACCACGATGTTGAGGTCGTGGACCTGCTCGGCGATGCGCTGGATCCGGGGGATGTAGCGCCCCAGCCCGATGACGGTGGGGTCGACGATGGTGGTCACCCCGCGGCCGGCCAGCTCGTTGAGCTTGTGCACCGCGTCGGCCACCCGGGTGTCCTCGTCGCCCCATTCGTCGGGGTAGTTCTGTTGCACGTCGGGGGTGAGCACGAAGATGTGCTCGTGCATGTAGGTGCGCCCGAGGGCCGCGCTGTCGACGGGGCCTCGGACGGTGGGAACCTGGGTCATGACGCTCCTCGCTGCTGGTGGTGATGGCGGCGGAGATCCGACTCCCCCTGGTTACTCTGCCATCCTCGTCACCCCTGGGGCTGGAACATGCGCCTGACGGCAACCGGGCCAACACCGCCTCGGGCAAAGAACCTTGCCCGGCACCACTCAGAGTGTCATTTTGGGCTGATATGCGCGCCTAGTGTCACAGCGACAGACAAATGACTCATGCTCCCTTCCCCGAGTGTCGAAGTCACGAACACGAACAGTGTTTCGATGGCTCCTCAATCGAAGGGACGAGTCATGAGCGTTACCCACCACATCCGAGGCAACAAGCGAGGCCTCCTTGTATCCGTCGCCGCGGTGGTCGCCCTGGCCACGACCGCGGCGTTCACCCTCGGCGCCTTCAGCGCCACCATCCAGAACCCGACCAGCAACTTCTCGTCGGCGACCATCCAGCTCGAGGAAGGCAGCGGCTCGACCACCTGCTTCTCGACCGGCACCGGAACCGGCGGCTCAGTGACCTCGACCAACACCAACACAACCTGTGGCATCAACGTCCTGACCGGGACCCTCGGCCAAATTCCCGGGGGAACGGCCCTGACCAGCACGATCACCCTCACCAACGTCGGGAACCATGCCGCCTCGGCGTCGAGCCTGGTAGTGGGCGCCTGCACGGCAGCCGCGGCAACCGGTAACAACGGCTATACCGGGGCTGACCTGACCGGCAATGCCTTCTGCGGCAAGGTCGACGTCACCATCGCCAACACCACCTCCGGGGCCACCGACGCCTGCGTCTACCCGACCCAGACCGGGGCATGCCCGACCCCGTCGACCACCAACAACCTCACCACGCTGGCGACTGCCGGGACGTTCACCGCACCGATGTCCGCCCTCGCCGCCGGCGCTTCGGCCACCTATGTGGTGACGGTCCAGCTCGATTCCTCGGCCACCAACGCCGACCAGGGATTGACCGCCACGGTGCCCTTCACCTGGAGCATCAGCCAGTAATCCGGGAGCATCCGCCAATAAACCACGAGGCCTGCTGCGCCGGTGGCCCATCCGGGCCTCGGCCCAGCCGACCTCGGCGAGCTTCGAAAGGGTCAGGACAATGCGCGTAGCTCCCACCCTCTCTCGGCGTGGTGCACGTAGGACCCTTTACGTCATCGGGATGGTCGGAGCCTCCCTCCTCGTCCTGGGTTCCGCGGCGGTGGCTGCCGGGTTCGGGGCGCACCTGACCGGCAACTCAACCACATTCTCCTCGGCGACCATGCAATTGAAGGGGTCGACAGGCTCCATCAACTGTTACTCGACGGGTACCGGCTCGGGCGGCTCGGTGAACGCCAACTCCACCGACTGCGCGACCGGATCCCCGCTCCCCACCGGGTCGCTGTCCAGTTCCTCGTCGTCAAACGCGACGACCACCTTGACGTCGGTAGGAAACGTGAACGCCTCGGCCGCCACGGTGAGCTCACCGACCTGCGGGGTGGCCCAGCTCGCCGACACCGGCACCAATGTCAAGTGGAGCGGTTCGGGATCCAACACCGCTCTGGTGTTCAACGGAATCACCTACCAGGCGACCGGTCCGATCGCCGGAGGCCAGGGGATCACCACCGACGGATCGACGGGGTGGGCGGAGACGACCTCCTCCTACGTCAACCCAGAGACCTTCACCGTCCTCGTGTGGTTCAAGACGTCGGCGGCGTCCGGAGCCCTCCTCGGGTTCGGCAGCCAGTCGAACCCCACCACCGGCACACCGGCAGAGCACGACCGCCAGCTATGGCTGGACTCGAGCGGCAAACTGGTCTGGGGCGTGTACAACGGTGCGGTCGACCAGGTCACCAGCTCCTCGGCCGTCAACAACGGGAATTGGCACTTTGCCGCCGCCACCATCGGAAGCGGCGGCCAAGACCTGTACGTCGACGGAGCGTCCGTCGGCACCGGCGCCACCACGGTCGCCCAGAGTTACACCGGATGGTGGAGCCTGGGCTACGCCTCGCTCGCCGGATGGTCGGACGTCCCCTCCAACTACTACTTCAACGGTGCGATGGCTCAGGTGGCGGTCATCCCGTCCCAACTAAGCACAACGCAGATCTCCACCCTCTACGCCGATCGCAGCTCGCTCAGCACCTATACCTCCGCCGTCAACGGCTTCAACCCCGTCGACAGCTGGGGGCTCAGCGACTCGGGATCGGTGCCCTACCAGGGATCGATCCCGGGGGCGACCGCCTCAACCACGCTGGCCGACGTCTCCGGCAACGGCAATTCCGGCTCGGCGCAGGGCGGGGTCACCCTCCAGGCCGCGGGCCCCACCACCCTGGGGGGCAACGCCGTCTCCCTCAACGGCTCTTCCGGCTACGTGCAGACTGCCAATTCCTACTCCAACCCCGAGGGGTTCTCCGCCGCCGCCTGGTTCAAGAGCTCGAGCTCCTCGGGGGGGACCATTCTCGGCTTCACCACCCAACCGACGGACAACACGTTGTTGCTGGTCAACTGGGATCGCACGCTCTGGCTCGACAACACCGGCAAGTTGGTGTGGGGGGTCTACAACGGGGCGACGAGTGAGGTGACCTCGCCCATGGCCTACAACGACGGGAACTGGCACATGGCGGTGGTCGAGATCGGCTCGTCGGGTCAGCAGCTGTGGGTCGACGGTACCCGGGTCGCATTCAACGCCTCGGTGACCTCGGCACAGAACTACACGGGTTGGTGGCACCTCGGCTGGGGATATGAAGGCTCCTGGTCTGACGCACCGACCCATCCCTACCTGTCCGGCTCGTTGGCTCAGGTGGCGATCATTCCGACCCAGCTCGCCGGGTCGGACGTCGGCAACCTGTATGCCGATACCTCAGCCGCCTCCTTCGAGGCGGACATGGGCGGATACTCGCCCACTGCCTACTGGCCTCTCGGCGACTCCGCGTCGAACGTCTGTGGTACCACCGAGGTCACCGTGCAGCAGACGGTGGGTTCCACCAACACCTGCATCTACCCGTCGGCCGCGGGGGTCTGCGCCGGGCCCAGTTCCGCCTACCTGATCACTGGTCTCGGTTCGCAGTCGATCAGGGCCCCTGTATCAGGGACGACCGTGGCGATCAAGGTCACCATGGAGTTGAGCGGGGCTTCGGGAGTGCCGATCAACGGCCTCCACCTGCTCCCGGACATCTCGTTCGCGATGACCAAGGCCCCGACGCTCTGGTCCGCCCAGATCGCCTATTCCTCCGCGTCGGTGATGCTATGACCAGGGTACGACCATGACCATCGTCGTGGCGCCGCCAGCCCGGTACAGCGTGACGGAAGGGAACGTGGCGACACGCGTTCCCGCACACCGGGACCGAGGTGCGTCCGAGGACATCAGGGATCGGCGTCGGCCCCGAGGGACATTGTCGCTGGTGGCAATCGCGGTGGTGGTGCTGGCGGTCGTGGGGGTGCTGGGTTGGGACATCACCGGCGGGAAGCTGCTGGTGATGGAGACGCCCTCCATGTGCCCGACGGTGTGCGTCGGGTCGCTGGTGGCCGACCGACCCCTGGTGGGCTCGGTGCATGTCGGCGAACTCATCACCTTCTATCCTCCGAACACTCGTGCCGAGACCTACACCCACGAGGTCTCCCATATTTTCGCCAACGGGATGATCCAGACCCGCGGGGTGGGAAATCCACAGCATGATCCCTGGCTCATCACCCGTTCGGACATCGTGGGCAGGGCCACGTTCAGCGTGTGGGGACTGGGGTGGGCCTTCAAAGCGCTGCCCCTGCTGGCCGTCGGCGTGATGGCGTGGGTACTGGCTCGCCCATGGGTCGCGGCTCGCTCACGGAGAGCTTGGGACACGGGATGGGCAACCATCCTGGTGGCCCTTCCGATCTGGATGCTTCATCCCCTCGTACAGGCCACGGTCATCTCCTCGGCTGTCGACCCGGCCCACCCGCATTGGGCACGGGTGAGCGTGGTGAACACCGGGATCCTCCCCGTCACCTTTCATATATCGGGCGGGACGAGTGTCGCGCATGTGGCGTCGACAGGCCGGGCTCTCGTGTCGGGCCCGACGTCCGCCAACGGGCCCTTGGTTGTGCACCAGATAGTGTCCCTCTCGTGGTGGGGCTGGGCGATCGCGGCTTTGTTGGTGCTTTCGCCTCTCGCCGGCTACCTCTGGCATGCCTGGCGGGACAACGATGTGATCCCCGAGGTCGACAGCAACCGGATCGATTCGACCGACCTTGGCCGACTCTTGGCGGATCTCGACGGCACCGGGGGTCTCGGACCGGTCCTCGCGAACCGGTCCGCCGGTTAGCGTCCCAGAACGAACTCCCGTTACCGTTGCTGCATCGTGCCGCACGGTGCTGCTCTGCGTCGGGTCCGCACTCAGTCGGCACCGGCGGGCAACGGCCCATGTCGAAAAGGGGATAGGACCAGTTGAAAGCGCACTCGGAACGAACGCCGTCGGGTCAGGGCTCGTTCCCCTTCAACCGATGACCACCAAGAGCGTCATCAGGGTCGACGGGCTCAGTGTGATTCGGGACGGGACCGCGTTGATCGAGGACATCGACTGGGAGGTGCATGCCGGCGAACGGTGGGCCTTGCTCGGTCCCAATGGCTCCGGGAAGACCACACTGTTGCGGGTGGTGGGGTCGGCCCTCTGGCCCACCCGGGGTGTCGTGGAAATTTTGGGCGAACGTCTCGGCCACGTCGATATGCGCATCCTGAGGCAACGGATCGCCACCGTCAGTGCATCGATCAGCCGGTCGCTCCGACCCCAGTTGTCCGCCCTGGAGGTGGTGCTGACCGGCCGGTACGCGGTGCTCGAGACCTGGTGGAACGAATTCTCCGAAGCCGATAGGGCCGAGGCTGATCGTCTGTTGCGGTTGGCCGGATTCGGCGGTGACTCGTTCGACAGCCGGCCATTCGGGTTGCTGTCCGAAGGAGAGCGCCAACAGGTGTTGCTGGCCCGGGCATTGATGGGCCGACCCGAGCTGCTGTTGATGGACGAGCCAGCCGCCGGGCTCGACCTGGGGGCACGGGAACGATTGGTCCGGCAGCTGTCGGCGCTGGCCGACGATCCGTCAGTTCCGGCGTTGGTGCTGGTAACTCATCACGTGGAGGAAATCCCGCCCGGAATGACCCATGCCGCCCTCCTCCGTGACGCCAGGATGGTGGCGGCGGGACCGGTGAACGAGGTCCTCACCAATACCGCCGTGTCTGATGCCTTCGGCATCGATGTAGTGGTGCACCTGTCCGAAGGCCGTTGGTCGGCTCGGGCGATGCCCCGGTAGGCAACAACGTGAGGGGTGGTACCGCTGAGGTCTACGAAGCTATGGCTCCGGCATCGACAGATGCCGCGAGGGCAGCAAGAAGCTCGCCGTCGCGTTCATAGCTGAGCAGCGCCAAGGCACCGGCAACGTCGAGCCAGCGCAGCTCGTCCACTTCATCGTTGACCGCGAAGCCGTTGTCGTTTTCCACGGTCATCATCCAGTAGGCAACCACCTTCTGGCGGTCCTTGCGGTCGCGGTACTCGGTGTGCCCGAGGAACGTGCCCAATCGGCAGACGAGGCCGGTCTCTTCGTGGACCTCGCGCAACGCGCATTCCTCCAACGTCTCACCCTCGTCGAGTTTGCCCTTCGGAAAGGTCCAGTCCACTCGCGCCGGGCGGTGGACGAGTACCACTTCCAATCGTCCCCTGACCCTCCGCACCACCAGTCCGCCTCCCGCCCTGACGATGCCGTTCGACTGGCCCGATTGGAGGGAGAGGCCCTGGCTAGTTCCCACATTGCGACACTACCGCCGTGGACCGTCAATTACCGGCATTTTCCGACGGGCGGCTGAAAGATCCTCAGAACGCGGCTCGGTACTGGCGCAGTAACCTTCGGCCATGGCGGATCAAGCGCTACAAGAGGCCGCGGCAGCCGGCGACGACGTTGAGGTGGAGTGGCAGTTCGATGCCCTCGACCTGAGGCCGGTCGAACGGTGGATGGCCGCGCTTCCCGGACTTCCGCTGGCGGGAGAGTCGGCGACTCTTTCTTTGACCGCCTTGGCCAAGCCCGCCGTCCGCCAGGTTGACCGCTACCTCGACACCGAGGATTGGCGGATCGCCCGGGCCGGGCTCGTCCTGCGGACCCGACGAAAGGGCCGACGCGAGGAAGCAACCCTGAAGGACTCGCGTCCGGCTGATGCCGGGGGTCTTCGCCGCCGGCTCGAATTGACCGAATCCCTGCCGCCCGATGGAATTGCCGCACTCGGATCTGACGGCCCCGTCGGTCGTCGGCTGCAGGCGATGGTCGGCAACCGGTCCCTTCATCAGGTGCTCGAGATTCGCACCCGTCGGCGAGCATTCTCGCTGCGAATTGACGGCGAGGACGTGGCCGAGCTGGCGCTGGATGAGACCACCATCGTCGGTGATTCAGGAGCCAGGCCGGCCCATCTCCGGCGCGTCGAGGTCGAAGTGGTTCATCGGTGGGTAGCCGCCCTCGAACCGGCGGTCGGTGACCTTCGCGACGGCTGCGGTCTACAACCGGCCACGCTCTCGAAATTCGAGGCAGGGCTCCTGGCCCTGGGCATCACTATTCCGGGTCTGCCCGATCTCGGATCGACGGCGGTCTCTTCAGAGTCTTCGATGGGCGAGCTCGCCTATGCCGTGCTTCGGCGCCATCTCGTTGTGCTCCTCGCCCGGGAGTCCGGAACCCGGCTCGGTGAGGACATCGAGGAACTCCACGACATGCGGGTAGCCACACGGCGTCTGCGCGCGGCGATCGACATGTTCGGCACCGTGCTGCCGGTTCGGATCCAGGGTCTACGCGGAGAGCTCGGCTGGTTGGCGGCGGCGTTGGGGGAGGTGCGTGACCTCGACGTTCAACTCGAGCATATGGACAACATGGGCGAGTGGAGTATCGCCTGGGCGACCTCCGAGGTGGCCGAGGATCCACTTGTCCACCTCCGCCAACTGCTGGTCGACCAGCGCTCCGAGGTTCGCCGCCACCTCCTCGTCGCGCTCGACTCTGCCCGTTACCAGCGGCTCCTGAAGGGGTTCATTTCCCTCGTGGTCCAGGGTCCCTCCCGACGTTCGGCTGTCGCGGGGGTCCCGGCAGTGATCGCGGTGCCGGATCTGGTTGCTCACCGGCATCGCAGCGTGCTGAAGGCGGCGAAACGCGCCCGCAAGAGCGGGGTGGCCTCCGACTTCCATCGACTGCGCATCCGGGCCAAGCGGCTCCGGTACTCCCTGGAGTTCAGCGCCGGACTCTACGGAGGGAGCACCGACCGCTTCGTTCGACGGATGGCCCGCCTGCAAGATGCTCTCGGACTGATGCAGGACGCCGAGGTAGCCACCCAGCAGTTGGTGGCCACCACCGCCGAGCACGGTTCCGACCTTCCCCCATTGACAATTTTCGCCATGGGAAGCGTGGCCGAGCGGTACCGCGACGAAGCCGCCGACCTGCTGGCTTCGATGCCCCGGCGCTTGAAGGTGCTGAACGGCAAAGAGTGGATCGCACTGGACGAGCTGATGACGGCCCGTCGTGAGGAGGCTGTGGCCGCGGCTCCGACCCCTCGCCCCCGAGTCCGCCCGACCCCGCCGAGTGGAGCGGAACCGGCGAGCGCCCCACCCGCGGTCGTGCCAGCCGACCCACGGCCAGAGGGTGAGACACCGAGAACTGCGGACCGGGTTGCCGCCATCGCCCTTGCGGTGGTTGCCGATGGGGCGGCGTCAGCGCCGGACGAGGAGGCCAGCGAGGAACCCGGCCAGAAACAGCAACCTGGCCAGAAACCCGAGGCGAACATCGGATTGGTTGCCTATCAGGGGCCACCGCCGGCGCCCGACGGCCTCGACTCCGGGGGTCCCGTCGAACCGGTGCGCGACGTCGGTGACTGATCACACCCGGGGGACCGCTGACCGACCCGGGATCGAAAACTCATGTGACCACTAGCGGATGAGTGACATCACCAGCAACACCTGCGCAATGTGGTAGGTGATGTGGACCACCAACGTCCCCTGACGGATCGGTCGGACGAACCGATCGGTGGCCAGCAAGGTATCGGATGCCAGGAAGCAGGCGGCCCCGATAGCCGCCGCTGGTCGTCCGATGTTGGTTGCCAACACCACCATGGTCAGGATGACTCCCATATACAGGCAGACCGGTCCGACCAGAGCAGCTTGCCGGCGGCGAAGCATCGATCGGATGATGATGGATGCGGGGAGGATTGCGACCACCAGCACGACCCCGGAGGACAGAGCTAATCCTGCCGACGAGAAGGCGAATTGCCGGGTCGACCCCGAAGGCGATGGCTGGAGGAGCCCGACGATGAAGAAGGCGTGGCCGGCCAGGAACGCCACGAGTCCGGGGATGAAGAGGTCTCGCGGAAGCATGAGCAACACGTCCCCGACCAGGCAGAACGACAGCGCGATCACGAACCATCCTCGCCGGCCGCCGGAGACGGAATGGGCAGCGGGAATGAGCGCGGCGGCGGCCACCAGCAGAGCCAGGACCGCCGGCTTGGCGGCGTATTGAAGCCGGTCATTGGCGGTCCCCACCGCCAGCCAATCGGCCAGGGCGGCGACCGCGGCCAAGGCGATGAGGCTCCAGACCGCGGTCACCCGCTGGACGATACCGGGTGATCACCCACCTCGACCTGGACTAATCAGAAACCGTTTGAGCGCGGCTGACGAACGGTGTACAACAGTCCCAACACAAACGGAGGAGGCCGTGGCGGACACCCAGGTGTTCCATGTCGGCATCGTCATTCTCTGACCATCCACCACTGCGGAAAAGCCTGTCGTTAGGGTTTTTCAGGAAAGAAGGTAGGTCGAGGAGTTGACGCTCATGATCGTTGTGGTGATCCTCGTAGTGGCATGGCTGGTGATTCTTGGTCCCTCGATGTTCCGGCGACGCTCCGAGCATGGAGGTGGAGTCAGCTCCATCTCACACTTTCATCATCAGCTCCGAGTCCTCGAACAGTCGAGGGGAGAGCCGATTGTCTTCCCGGCGTTCCGTCTCCAGTCGGTGCCAGGCCATGGCGCTCCGGCTGAATCGCATTCCACTGCCACCCCCGTGAGGCCGGTGCTTACCGTGGTCGGCGCCAAAGAGCTTCCCCGTCCGGCATTGGCCTTCTTGGGCGAAGCGGCCACTGCTCCCGATCCCGAGCCCATCCATCGGGAGGTGTACCGCGGTGGCAACGCAACGCCCCGGTTGGCCAACCCCGAAGCCCGGTCCCTGGCCCGCCGCCGTAGGCGCGACACGTTGACCGTGCTGGCGCTGGTATTCACCCTCACGTTGGTGATCGGGAGCATCCCGGGAGCGCGACCGGCATGGGTGGTCTCCGCCATTGCCGGTGTGGCGTTGGGTGCGTACGTGGCCATGCTGGTCCACATGCAAACGGTGATGGCGGAGAGCGAACGCAAGCTCCACTACCTTCGACCCGGAATGGGTCCGGGTAGGACCCGGGATGAATACCTGGCGATGGCGGGTATGCAGTACGAGGACAGCCGGTATGGACACCCGGCTGGCCGCGCCGCTTCCCGTTGACCGACTCTCTTCCTTCGGCATTCGACCCCACGTCATTCAACCCGGCTCCCGCATCGGATGCCCGGCTCGCTGAACAGCTGGCGGTGGTCGGCCCTTCCTTGCGGGAGGAGCTCGCCGGTGCCCATCAGGCCAGGGAGGTCTCGTTGCGGGCGTGTCGGGACACGATCCGGCAGTGCCCCCGGTGCCCGACTTTCCATCCAGACAAGCATCAGCGGGGTAGGTCTTTCGGTGGGGGGAACCATCAGTGTCACGATCAACACGGGCGTGAATTCCCTGACGCCCCGACAGATCCGTGCCGCGACCATCACCAACGCATAGTCCCTGAACAGCAATCGGGACCTTCCCGGAGCCAACACGCCGCGTCTACCCGCGGGACTGGGTACTATGCGGCATGGCAATCACCCTTGACACCACAGCCGGATCGAAAGGCACGGCGATCGCCCAGGCGATCGAGGTAGCCCTCGTCGGCAGGATGCTCCTTACCCACCCCTTCTACCGGCGGTGGGAGGCAGGCGAACTGGTTCCGGGCGAGCTCGACACGTATGCCCGCCAATACCGGTCCTTTGAGGCCGCCCTTCCCGAGATCCTGTCCGGGGTCACCCGACGCCTGGTGGCCGACGGCGCAGCTGACGTCGCCGATCTGGTGCAGCGCAACCTGGACGATGAGCTCGGACACCCCGAGCCGCACCTGGCCCTGTTCGACCGGTTCGCAGTGGCGGTATCGGTCCAGGACCCGTCAACCGGCGCCGGAACCGGTGTGGGTCCGGCGGCCGACGCCTTGGTGACCACCTACACCGATTTGGTCGAAGAAGGACCAGTAACGGCCCTGTCGGCCCTGGCCGCCTACGAAACCCAGGCGTCGGCGATCGCCGCGTCGAAGGCCGAGGGGCTCCGCCGCTTTTACGGGATCGACGACGAGGGTGCCGCCTTCTGGGACGTCCACGCGACGATGGACGCCGATCACGGTGAGTGGGCAATCGACGCCCTGGTCCAGCTCAAGGCCGACCCCGAGGTGGTTGGCAAGGCAGCCAGGCGGGCGGCTGACGCCTGGTGGGCCTTCCTCGACGAGCGTGAGGCCGACGCTCCAGTGGGCGCTGGCTCCTGCGCCAGCTGAACGGTCGACGCTGCTACCGAGCCTGAGCCGGTCTTAGCGGCGGGCGATGCGGACGGCGGTGACCACCAACGGCACCTGCAAAGGGAGTCGCAGCCGCGACGCCCATGATCGAATCGAGCGTGGTCGCCCGGCGTCGACCGCCATCTGGATATTGGCGGGATAGACACCGACAAGGGTGGCGGCGGCAAGCATTCCGCCTCGCCGGCGGGTAGCCAGGTCGGAAGACAACATCAGGGCACCGGCGGTGGCCTCGACCAGGCCAGAGGCGTACACCCAGAAACGAGGATGCCCCAAGAAGCGGGGAACGATCTTCATGAACGGCTTCGGAATGACGAAGTGGCCGACGCTCGATGCCAGGAGCATCCCGGCCAGCCGTAGCCGTGACCGCCGCTGGACGGGAGTCTCGGCAGGAAATTCAGCGTCGTCGACACTCATCGAGGTATCTGGCATCGGCTCATCATAGGAACCGCCTTGACGGCCCGTTATCCGCCCGCCCGCGCGAACCGCCGTTCCCGAACCTCACCCGGGTTCGGTGCCCACCACCGAGACGAACGACACCATCTCCCCGGGATACCCGCCCAGGTTGTGGATGAGGGCGAGCTTGCGATCGGTCTCGATCTGACGCTCGGGGGTGGCTTCGCCCCGGAGTTGCAACCAGGCTTCGAAGTGCATGCGTAGGCCCGAGGCCCCGACCGGGTGGCCGAAGCTCTTGAGGCCGCCGTCAGGATTGACCGGGAGCTCGCCGGTCCGGTCGAAGGTGCCGGCCAGGACCTCCTTCCAGGCAGTGCCACGCTCGCAGAAGCCGAGGTCCTCCATCAACACCAGCTCAGTCGGAGTGAAACAGTCGTGCACCTCGGCCATGGCCAGCTGCCGGCGCGGGTCGGTGATCCCGGCCTGACGGTAGGCATCCTCCGCCGCCAGGGTGCACTCCGGGAACCAGGTGTAGTCGTAGTCGGGATCGATCAGCCCCGAGCCGCTCCCGGCCGCGAACGACAGCGCCTTGATGAACACCGGGTGGTCGGTGTAGCGGTGGGCGTCCTCGGCCCGGACCACGATGGCCGCCGCCGCCCCGTCGGCCACCCCGGCGCAGTCGAAGACGCCCAGCCGGCCGGCCACTCTCGGCGACGCGCAGATGGTCTCGGTGGAGACCTCCTTGCGGAACTGGGCCCGCGGGTTGCGGGCCCCGTTCTGGTGGTTTTTCCACGAGATCCGGGCCAGCACCTCGCTGAGCTCGTCCTCGCCGACCCCGTACTTCTTGCCGTAGGCCGGGGCCACCATCGAGAACATCGCCGCCGCGGTCAGGGTACGGGCGGTCCCGTCGTTGGGAATGGGGAACGAGTTCAGTCCCTGGTACCCAGAGTCCTTGACCTTCTCGGCCCCGACGGCCATGGCCACGTCGTAGGCGCCGGACGCCACTGCGTAGGCCGCCGCCCGCAAGGCCTCGGACCCGGTGGCGCAGTAATTCTCCACCCGGGTGACCGGCTTGCCCTCTAGCTGCAGCGGTCGGGCCAGGGTGATCCCGCTCATGCCCGACTGGGCGGTGCCGAACCAGTAGGCGTCGACGTCGTCCTTGCCGATCCCGGCGGAGGCGAAGGTGTCTCCGGCCGCCTCGACGATCAGGTCGTCGAGGCTCTTGTCCCAGTGCTCGGCGAACCGGGTGCAGCCCATGCCCACGATTGCTACTTGGTCTTTGATCCCATGCGATCCCATCGCTCGTCTCCTCTGGCTCTCGTGCTCGTAATCGTGGATGGTGCTCGGGTGCCTGCCGACCGCCCGGCCAACTGATCGGCCGGGCGCACCCGCCGCTGGTCTAGTCGGACGTGCCGGTCCGCAGCGGCTTGGCCTTCCAGAAGTAATCGTGGATCCCGTCGGCGGTGAACAGCTTCCGGAACGTCATCGCCACCCGGTCGCCGATCGCCACCCGGTCGGGGTCGACATCGGTCAGCTCAACCGGGAACCGGCCGCCGCCGTCGAAGTCGAGCACCGCGAACACCGTCGGGGGGCTGGGGGAGTAGGCCATCCGGTCGACGGTATAGGTGGCGATGGTGGCGATGGCATCGGCCCGGCCGATCGGCTCCATGTCGTCGACGGCCCCGCCCTTCATCGAGATCCGGGAGGGCGGGAGGTGCACCGACTCCGAGGTACGGTCCTTCGAACCCACGAACCCGTACTTCCAGTCCTCGTTGCGCCAGGCCGCTGAGGACGAGACCCGCTGGGGCTCGGGCCGGCGGGGCGGCTCGGGGGTGACCATGCCCCGCCAGGTGAGGAACTTCCCGTAGGGCAGATCCGCGCCCGCCGCGACCTGGTCGGCAATCGGCTCGCTTGGCGACCAGTCGGCGACCGCGGGGGTGGTGCGGAACACTATGACGTCGGCTCCGTCGGCCAGGGCCACCACCGCCAGCAGCTGGTCCGGCTCCGCCCGTTCGAGCATCGATGTCAGCAGGAGGCCGGCGTGGGCGGCGCCGGTCTGGCCGACGGTGGTGGACAGGTCGTCCACCAGCCGATCTGCCTCCACGCCCAGCTTTCGGGCCAGCGCCTTGGCCGCCCGGGAGTGCATGCCGGTTACCGCCACCTTGTCGATGTCTTCGGCCACCACCCCGGCCGCCTTCAACCCTGCCGCCCAGGCCTGCTCGCCCAGCGGCACGTAGCGGGTCTCGCCGAACCGCTCCTCCCAGGTCTTCGACCGCCGATCGCCCACCGTCCGCCACCGGTCGAGGAACTCGTCGGTGACCGAGGCACCGCCCAGGTACTCGGCGATCACCGGATGGCCCGGTCCGTTGTCGCCCACGACCAGGGCCGCACCCCCGTCACCACCGGCAGATTCGTCGGCCGAGGTGGGTAGGCCGTCACGGATGTCGGCCACCACCACCAGGGTGGCCCCGGAACCATCGGCCCGGAGCGCGCAGACCAGAGCGCCCGCCCCCGAGCGGAGGGCCCCGCCGAAGTCGAAGGCCGGCACCTCGGCCGGGAGGCGGAGGGCGGCATGGATGGCGGTGGCGTTGGTCTTGTCCAGGTAGGCCGGAGTGGCGGTGGCGAACCACAACCCGTCGGGCGCCACTGCCGGAGCCGACCGCAAGGCCAGACGGGCGGCTTCCACCCCCATGGTGGTGGTGTCCTCGTCGTGGGAGGCAACCGCCCGGGAGCCCTTGCCGCCCCCGCTCCCGAAGACCTGGGCCACCGCCGACCGCTGCAGGCGGCGGTAGGGGACGTACCCGGCGGCGCTGACGATACCTCTCATTCTCTGACGATCCCTTCGTTGTGGCGATGACCGGGTAGGCGATCTGCCGCTCCCACGGCGCTGATCACCCGGATACAACCATGCTGGGCTGGGACAATAGTCTCGGCGCCGGCAACGTTGGCTTGGGCTCGGACCTCATCCTATGATGCCCACAGTATCTGACGGTCTGTCAGATAACCACTGAGGCGCTGCCGCGCCAGGACCGAGGAGGGACGCCATGGACTTCGAGTTCACCCCTGAACAGAACCAGTTTGTGGCCGACGTGGAGGCGTTCCTCGACGCCAACGATGACCCCGAGGTCTTCGATGTCACCCGCGAGAACATGGCCCAGATCGTGGACACCCCCCTGCGCCGCAAGTTCATGGCCAAGCTCGGCGAGCAGGGCTGGCTGGGGATCACCTGGCCCAAGGAGGTCGGCGGGTCGGAGGGCGAGGGCGTCTACGAGTACCTGCTGAACGAGGCGCTGGCCGCCCGGGGCGGGCCGCAGATCGGCAAGGGCGTCGGCATCATCGGCAAGACGATCATCAGCCACGGCAGCGAGCGGTTGAAGCAGGAATTCCTCCCCAAGATCCTCCGCAATGAGGTCGAGTTCGCGGTCGGGTACTCCGAGCCGAATGCCGGATCGGACGCAGCCTCCATGCAGCTGAAGGCCACCCGGGACGGCGACGGCTGGCGGCTCAACGGGCAGAAGACCTGGACCACGTCGGCCCACTTCGCCGACTGGTACTGGGTGGGTGCCCGCACCGATCCCGACGCCCCCAAGCACCACGGCATCACCCTGTTTCTGGTCCCGATGGACCATCCCAACATCACGGTGAAAGAGATCTGGACGATGGGCGACGAGCGGACCAACGAGGTCTACCTCGATGATGTCTTCGTCCCCGACGACTACGTGGTCGGCGAGCTGAACCATGGATTCCAGTACATCTCGGAGGCGCTCGACCTCGAGCGGTTCACCCTCTTCACCTACTCACCGATCGCCCAACGTCTCGATCTCCTCACCGAGTATGTGGCCACCGCCACCCGCGACGGCGAGCCGCTCAAGGACGACGCGGTGGTGCGCGAGCGGATCGCCCAGCTTCACACCGAAGCCGAGGTGGCCCGGGTCCTCGGGCTCAAGTTCGTCTTCAAAGCCGGAGAGGGTGGGGCGCCGCCCACCTCGGAAGCCTCCGAATACAAACTGTTCGCCACCGAGTACTCACGGCGGTTGGCCGACGCCTCGATGGACCTGGCCGGGCCGGGGGGGCAACTTCGGGTCCGGTCGGAGGACGCCCCGATGAAAGGTCGGTCCGAGTCGACCTACCGCTACACGGTGATCGACACCATCGGTGGTGGTGCCTCGGAGATCCAAAAGAACATCATCGCCCGGCGCAAACTCGGATTGCCGAAGAATTTCTGATCGGCGAGTCTCCTCTGTGACCGAATCATCCTCGCCGGCCCTGCCTCCGTCGGAACCGGCCCCGGCCCCGGACGCCTCCACCGCCCCGGCTCCGGGGCTGTTGGCCGGTGTGGTGGTGCTCGATCTGTCCACTGTCGGCCCGGCGGCCCGCTGCACCCGGCTGCTGGCCGACTACGGCGCCACGGTGGTGAAGGTGGGAGCCGTTCCCGGCCGGGGCGCCCAACCCATCACCCCGCCGTTCTTCGCCTACAGCGGGGGGCGGTGGTTGCAGCGGATCGCCATCGACCTGAAGGATCCTGATGGCCGGGACGCCTTCTTGAGCCTGGTCGCGAAGGCAGACGTGGTGGTGGAGAGCTTCCGGCCCGGGGTGATCGACCGGTTGGGCATCGGCTACGCCGCCCTGTGTGCGGTCAACCCCGGCATCATCCTGTGCTCGACCACCGGCTTCGGGCAGTCGGGGCCCCGGTCGGGCTGGGCGGGGCACGACATCAACTACCTCGCGGTCGGGGGGTACCTGGCGTCGTCCGGGCCCCGGGCCGACGGGGGGCCGCCGATCGCCGGGGCCACCCTGGCCGATGCCGCCGGCGGGGGTATGCAGGCGGCAATGGCGGTCATGGCCGCCATCATCGGCCAGCGTCGGACCGGAGTCGGGGCTCATCTGGACGTCTCCATCGCCGAAGGGGTGCTGTGGTTGACCTCCCTGGCCGTCGACGAGCACCTGGCCACCGGGGCCGAAGTGGGCCCGGGCCGCGACATACTCAGTGGCCGCTATGCCTGTTACGACTGCTACCGGGCTGCCGACGGGAAATGGCTGGCGGTGGGGGCCATCGAACCGAAGTTCTACGCCAACCTGTGCCGGCACCTCGGGTGCGAGCAGTGGGTGGCCCACCAGCTCGACGATGATGTCCAGGAGAAGATCCGGGCCGACTTCCGGGCGGCCTTCGCTACCCGGGATCGTGACGAGTGGGTGGAGGAGTTGGCCGGGTCGGACACCTGTGTCTCGCCGGTGCAGACGGCGGCCGAACTGGTCGACGACGACCAGTTCGCCTCCCGCGGCGCAATCGTCGAGGCGGTCATGGAAGGCGCCGGTGACACCGAGCAGCCGGTGAGATTCCGCCAGGTGGGTCCGGTGCTGGCCGGGATGGTCCACCCGGAAGGCCCGGTGGCGGTGCGCCGGCCGGGGACATCCGATGCCGACAAGCTGTTGGGAGCGGCGGGCTATCCAGCCGAGCGGGTGGCCGAACTTCGAGCGAAGGGGGTGTTGGCGTGAGCGCGATCAGTGAGGCGGACATCGACGGCCTGATCGGGGTCGAGCAGTACGTCGAGGTGGGGGAGTTCCCGGTGGAGCGGGGCTACATCTGGACGACGTGCTCGTCAGTGGAGAACGGCAACCCGCTGTTCTGGGACGACGAGGTGGCCGATCGGGTGACCGGTGGGCCCATCGCCCCGCCGTCGATGGCGTCGGTCTGGTTCCGGCCCCATCACTGGGCCCCGGGGCGCAGCCAGGTCGCGCTGCCCCTCCAGGTCCACTTCGATCTCAAGGAGGGGCTGGGCCTCCCTGAAGCGGTGATGAGCGACAACACCATGGTCTTCCATGAGCCGGTGCGGCCGGGCGACGTGCTCCGGACCAGCCAGATCCTGCGGTCGGTGAGCGACGAGAAGACCACCCGGCTCGGCACCGGGCGCTTCTGGGTCATCGATGTCGAATACCAGAACCAGCGGGGCGAGCTGGTGGCGGTGGAGAGCTACACCGGCTTCGGCTACCGGCGCTCCGATGCCGCTCCGCCCGGCGACCGGGTGGCCGCCGACCGGACGGGAGCCGGCCAATGAGCACCACCATCACACCGGCCCGGCTGCACGCCGACGTCCAGGTCGGTGACATGCTTCCCGAGCTCGCCTATCCGGTCACCGCCACCACCGTGGTCCTCGGGGCGTTGGCCTCCCGGGACTGGCGGCCAATGCACCACGACAAGGACTTCGCGGTCAACCGCAACGGCACCCGGGACATCTTCCTCAACACCCCCAATCAGGCGGCCTGGTTCGAGCGGTTCATCACCGACTGGACCGGTCCCTACGGCCGCCTGCAACGGATGACCTTCCGGATGCTCGGCTCGGTGTTCCCCGGCGACACCATGGTCTTTCGGGGGCAGGTGGTCGACACCGGCGTGGACGGGGTGGGTTGCGGCTGGGTGGCCATCGACATCTCGCTGACGGTGGGCGGGGACGCCAAGACCACCTGCCGGGCCCGGGTCGCACTCCCACGCTCCGGCCAGGACAACCCGTGGACCCGAAAGGGCGACCAGTGGCAACCGTGAGCCTCATCCCACCAGCAGAGGAGTACTGACCATGTTGGACCTCAAATTCACCGCCGAACAGGAAATGCTGCGCCAGACGGTGCGAGGGGTGTGTGCCACCACCAGCCCGCTCGCGGTGATCCGCGAGCTCCAGGACGACCCGATCGGCTACTCGGTGGACCTGTGGAAGCAGCTGGCCCACCTCGACCTGATCGGCCTGCAGATTCCGGAGGAGTACGGGGGATCGGGCATGAGCGCCATCGAGGGCGTGGTGGTCTATGAGGAGTTCGGCCGGTCACTGGCCCCCTCGCCCCATTTCGTGAGCTCTGTCCTCAGTGGCGGCGCCCTGGCCCGCTCCGGCAGCGAGGCGATGAAGGCCGAGTGGCTTCCGAGGATGGTGAGCGGCGACGCCGTCCTGACGCCGGCGTGGCTGGAGCCGGAGAACGGGTTCGGTCCGAAGGGGATCCAGCTCCGGGCCGAGCCCGACGGCGAGGGTTTCGTGCTGTCCGGGGCGAAGCGCCATGTCGGCTTCGCCCGGGCGGCGACCCGTCTGGTGGTGCTGGCCCGTACCGGTGACCGCCCCGATGACATCGACCTGTTCCTGGTCGATCCCAACGCCGAGGGCGTCACCCTCACCCAACAGATGACCATCGCCTCCGACGCCCAGTACCGGGTCGATTTCGACCGGGTCCGGGTGACCGCCGATGATCGGATCGGGGGACCTCGGTCGGGCTGGACGACCTGGAACGCCGTGATGCACGAGGGGATCATCCTGGCCGCCGCCCAAGCCGTCGGCGGGGCCCAGTACGCGCTGGAGATCACCGTCCAGTATGCCAAGGACCGCCACCAGTTCGACAAGCCGCTGGGTGCGTTCCAGGCTTTGGCCCACTACCTGGCCGACAGCGTGACCGCGGTGGACGGTGCCGAGGTGCTGGTGCACGAGGCGGCGTGGGCCAGTGCCGTCCATCGGGACATCTCCAAGCTGGCCCCGATGGCCAAGCTCTTCGCCTGCAACACCTACCGCCAGGTGACCGCCACCGCCCAGCAGATCTTCGGGGGGATCGGGTTCACGCTGGAGTTCGACATCCAGCTGTACTTCCGGCGGGCCAAGCAGCTCCAGATCTCGTGGTGGGACACCCGCTATCTGGAGGACCTGGTGGCCGCCGCGGTGCTCGACTCCTGAGTCCGGTCACGTGACCCCTACCTGAATTCCGTGTGACCCTCGTGCGGCGGGGCTACGGTGAATCTGCGATAGCGCCGCTAGACGAGCGGGTGGAGAAAGGCAGGGGGATGACAACAGAACAGGTTCCAGCCACGGTGAGTCAGGAGCCGCCCGGGTCCTCCGAGCATGGGGCTTTGTTCCGCTTTCTGTTCGTCCACGAAGTCGACCAGTATCCGAGCCCGGCAAGACGGACCGGCTTCCTGGCCCTCGCCGTTCTGGCCACCATCGTTCTCTACTACACCTACTACACGCAGACCGGGGTGACCCCGAACATCCTCCGCTACTTTCACATGTCCTTCAGTTTCTATGTGGGCATCGTGATCGTGTCGAACCTCATCGGGGCGTTCGCCTCGCTCCCGGCCAGTCAGACCGACCGGCTGGGTCGGGCCAACGTGGTCATCTACGGGCTGCTGATCGTGGGGCTCCTGGTGGCGGTCGGGGTGCCGAATGTGAGGACGGAGTGGGGGTTCGCCATCGTCATCTCGGCCATGGGCCTGGTGGAGGGGGCGATCCTGGTGGCTACCCCCGCGCTGGTACGCGACTTCAGCCCCCAGTTGGGGCGGGCCTCGGCCATGGGGTTCTGGACGATCGGACCGGTGGCCGGCAGCCTGATCACCAGCATCGTGGCCACCCATACCCTGACCCACTTCGGTGATTGGCAGAGCCAGTTCATCATCTCCGGCGTCAGCTCCCTGGCCGTCTTCGCCATCTCCCTGGTGCTGATGAAGGACCTGTCGCCCCGGTTGCGTGATCAACTGCTGGTCTCGACCCGCGACCAGCTGCTGATCGAAGCCAAGACCCGGGGCCTGTCCGAAACCGAATTGTTGTCGGCGACCAAGCGACCGTGGTCGCAGATCTTCAAGTGGGACCTGATCGGGTCGGCCGCCGGCATCTCGGTGTTCCTGTTGATCTACTTCGCGGCGGCCGGGTTCTTCACCATCTACTATTCCACCACCTTCAAGAACCCCGACGGCTCCAACTTCTCGGTCACCCAGGCCAACGGGCTCAACGTGTGGTTCTGGGGGGCGGACGCCATCGCCCTGGTCATCTTCGGGGTCCTCTCCGACCGGCTCCGGGTGCGGAAGCCGTTCATGCTGATCGGCGCTTTCGGGGCCATCGCCATGCTCATCGTCTTCCTCATGCAGGCCAACAATTCCAGCACCGGGTACTACACCCTGGCCGTCATCGAGGTGTTCCTGGCCATGTTCCTGTCCATCACCTATGCCCCGTGGATGGCCGCCTATACCGAGACGGTGGAGGCCAAGAACCCGGCCCTGGTCGGGACCGGCCTCGCCCTCTGGGGATGGATCATCCGTCTGGTGGTGGGCATCTCCTTCATCTTCCTCCCGGTGGTGATCAACAGCGTCAACCCGGTGGTCGACAACCAACCGCTCGCCACCAACACCATCCCCGGTACGACCACCAATGTCCAGCAGTTCCTCATCCAGCACCCGAAGTCAGTGGCCTTCGCCCAGGCCCACGCCCGCCTGTTGACGATCCTCAACGAGCCCCAGAACGCGCCGATCGTGACCGCCCTGGCCGCCAATCCGACCGCGGCCAACATCACCGCGGCGGAAAACGCGTTGGGAGCCCAGGTCTTCGGGCAACTGGTCATCTACCAGACCCAGTTGAAGACGCTGGTCGTCCCCTACGCCAACCAGTTGAACTACCTGGCTGCCCACCAGGCCCAGCTCACCGCGCTGCAGAACGGGGTGAACGCCTCGACCCGGCAGTGGCAGCACTGGTTCTGGGTGTCGATCGGGGGCATGGTGCTGTTCATCCCGACGATCTTCCTGATCCGGGGACGGTGGAGCCCGGCCAAGGCCAAGCGCGACAAGGACGAGCACGACCAGCGAGTGGCAGCCGAGCTGAAGGAGCTGGTCGGGTCCCACCCCTGACCGGCGGCCGATGGGTTTCTACGGGCTGACGGGCAGGTAGCTCGCCGCCTCGAGTTGCCGTCCTGGCGCCCGCGGAGGGGCCGCGGGCAGGGCTACGCAGCCCGCGCCCCAGGCTTCCCGCCCCCCAGTTTCCGTTCATTCATTCACCGAGAGCATGCGTGCCGCCCCGCATGTGAGGGTCACAATTGTGCAGCCCAGGTGGACATACCCGGGATCCGGCCCGCCAGCCCAGGTGGCATACCCGGTTTTGTCACACCCCCCATCTACCGTGGTACCTGTGAATAACACGAGTGTGATTCGTCCGGGGTTCGCGGTCATCGATGTGGAGACCACCGGGTTCTCTGCCACCCACGACCGGATCGTGGAGCTGGCTGTGGTGGTCATCGATCCGGTCGGGGTGGAGCTGGATGCCTTCAGCACGGTGCTCGATCCCGGATGCGACCCTGGCCCCACCCATGTCCACGGGATCACCGCGGCGATGGTCGCCGGTGCGCCGACATTCGGCCACGTCCACCCCTTCCTGGCGGAACTGCTGTCGGGTCGGGTGATCGTGGGGCACAACGTGGGCCGATTCGATCTGGGGTTCATCCGGTCCGAGTGCCACCGGCACGGCGGGGACAGCCTGGTGGTGGGCGAGGTGCCGATCGTCGACACCCTGATGGTGGCCCGCAACCGGATGGGGCTGTCCGGCAAGGCCAAGCTGGTGGACTGCTGCGACTATTTCGGGCTGACCTGGGACCATCACCACAGCGCGTTGGGAGACGCCAGGGTCACCGCCGCGTTGTTCACGGCCATGGCCGACAAACTCGGGCGCGATGCACTCGAGATCTCGGATCTGCTGGCCTGGGCCGCCGGGGTCGGGTGGCCGGGGGCAGCGTCCACCCGACCCCTCGTCCGTGGCCGTCAGAGCTCGGACTGCGCCGGCGCGATGTCGGCGTCGGGGATGATGGCCACCGGATTCAATCCGCGCTGACGGGCCGTCGCCAGTAGCTCCGCGGAACCATCCGCACCGGGTACGCCCACCACCAGTTTGGTCTGGGCTAGTACCACCGCTCCGGTGATCAACACGACCAGGGCGATGCACTCCATCACCGTCCTGAACGCGCCACCACGGAGCCGGTCACCGAACAGGTTGATCCCGATGAGGATGCTGACCAGGGGGTTCACCGTGACCAGTGTCGTTCGTGACGCGGTGATCGGCCCGGCATGAAGCGCGTTCTGGAGCAGAAAGACGGTTCCGAGCCCGGTCACGGCCAGCAGGTAGGGCTGGGCATGGGTGAAGACGTGGCCCCACCCCTGGGAGACGAAGATGGTGGTCGACTTGGTCAATGCGGCACTGAACGCCCCGGTGATGGCGGTGGCGGTGCCGAAGGCGGCGGCCCGCCACCAGCGGGGGCCCCGGAGGCCGGCCAGGATGAAGACGGTAATGGCCACGATCAGCAGTGCCGACGCCACCAACCACTGACGGTTGTCCGGGCTGAGGTTGCCGCCGCTGGGATGGGCCGCCAAGAAGAAGCCACCGAGCCCGGCCACAATGGCTACCGAGCCGGCCCACTCCCGCCAACCCAGGTGATAGCGGAACCAGACGGCCAGGATGAGCAACAAGAACAGCAGTTCGGTGGTGAGCACCGGCTGGACCACGCTGAGCTGGCCGAGGCGCAAGGCGGTGGCCTGGAGGGCGAACACCACCAGCATGAGGGCGAACCCGACCAGCCAGATCTTGCGCCGCACCGCGTGGGCCATCAGGCTCAACCGCATGGCCGCGGATGACGGGGCCGACTCCACCCCGATCCGTTGCAACACCGAGGTGAGGGCGTTGACGAAGGCGGCGGTCACCGCCAGGACGTATGACACCCGATAGTTGTAGCGCGTCGACGCCCGCGGCGCCCGCCAACCGGGCCGTTCACCGACTGCCCGACCCTGTCACCGACCTGCCGCTCCCGGTCACCGACGACACCGTCGATCCACCCGGCCACCAGGGGCCACATCCCGTCGCGACCCAGGCTGACTAGCATCTCGCCATGGCCGACATCACCGTGACCACGCCGACGGCCCGGTCGTCGCCGACGGTGCCGGATCTGCTGGATCCCGGGTTCTACGTCGATATCGGGGCCATGCACGAGGCGCTCCGTCAACTGCGTCAACACGACCCGCTGGCCCGCGACGAGAAGAACGATCTGTGGGCGGTCACCCGGCACGCCGACGTGGTCGAGGTGGAGCGACGTGATGACGTCTTCCTCAGTGGTCAGGGGTACCGGTCGTTCTTCGCCCCCGGCGAGGACAACATGATCTCCCTCGACGATCCCCGGCACAGCCAGCAGCGGAAGCTCATCTCCCGCCGGTTCACCCCCAAGGCGGTTCGCAGCCTCGAGTCCCCACTGGCCGCCATCATGGATGAGCTTATCGGGGCCTGGATCGATCGTGGCGAAGTGGAGATCGTGACGGAGCTGGCCGCGCCGCTGCCGGCGCGGCTCACCGCCCGGCTCCTCGGCTTCTCCGAGGACCGTTGGACCGACATCAAGTCGTGGTCGGAGAGGCTGATGCGTTACGACAAGGCCGCCAACGACCCGGAGGCGGGCCAGGGGTTCTTCGAGGCCATCATCGAGTTCTCGGGGTTGCTGAACCAGGTGGCGGAGGCCCGGAAGGCGCAGCCGGCCGACGATCTGATCTCGGTGTGGGTCAACGCCGCCATCGACGGGTGCCCGATGTCGGGTGACACCATCATGAACGAGACCGGGTTGATGATCTCCGGTGGGGCGGAGACCACCCGCACCGTCATCACCCGGTCATTGGCCGAATTCTGTGATCACCCCGACCAGTGGGAGGCCATGGCCGCCGACCCGTCCCTCATCCCCGGTGCGGTGGAGGAGATGGTCAGGTGGGTGACGCCGCTGAACAACTTCTTCCGGACGGCGGCCAGGCCGGTGACGGTCAGCGGGGTGGACATGGAGGCCGGGGACCGGGTGATTCTCCTGTACCCATCGGCCAACCGCGACGAGGAGGTGTTCGACGATCCCTACCGCTTCGACATCCGTCGGGAGCACAATCCGCATGTGTCGTTCGGGTTCGGCACCCATTTCTGCCTTGGCGCTCCGCTGGCCCGGTTCGAGCTCCGGATGCTGTTGGAGCGCCTCACCCAGCGGATCACCAATCTGTCGGTGATCGATCCGCCCGAGATCGAGGCAAACATCTTCGTCGGCGCCGTCCGTTCGTTCCGGTTGGGATTCGACCGGCGGGGCTGAGGGTCGGCTTTAAGCGACCACGTCGCTCTGGTCGTCGCATCCGCCGTGTCCGGCGGTAGCTCCATCCTCGGGCATCGCCAGGCCCAGCGAGTATCCGTCCAGGAAGGCGTCGGCCTCCCGCCGGCGCGGATAGCGGTTCTCCAGCGACTTGAAACGGTGGCTGTGGTTGGGCTCGAGGAGGTGGGCCAACTCGTGGACGATGACGGCGTCGAGCACCCAGCCGGGAGCCGACCGAAGGCGTTCGGAGATCCGGATCTCCCGCGACAGCAGCGTGCACGATCCCCAGCGCTTGGTCTGGGAGGTGGACCAGCGGATCGAAGACGCCCGAACGCCGCCGAGATAGGTGTCGCCCAACACTTCCGCCCGCTCCTTGAGGTAGACATCGGAGGCGTGGAGATGCGGGCGGTGCCGCTGGAGCCGGCGGGCCAGATGGTCCACCATCTCGTCCCGGGCGGCCCCGCGAAGATGGGAGGGGACGACCACGATGATGCGGTCGCCTTCCCAGTGGGCCCCCGCGGTCTTCTTCCTTCGGGTGCTGACCCGAATTTCGACATCCGGTCGGAACAGGTCAGGTGGTTCTGTGGTGTAGGTCATGAAGGGGAAGGTACGGCGGGGGTGTGACAACCCCGGGTACACCACGAGATCTTAAGAAACCGAGGGCCCAACCTGGTGGATCTCCGGGGTCGGCGGCGAATGGGACCCGGCGAATGTGGGCGGTACGCTGGGAATGTGCAGCGATTCTTCACTCCCCGCCGGATCGGGATGCACATCACCCTCCTCGTCCTGCTGCCGACCTTTGCCTGGCTGACCTGGTGGCAATTCGAGCGGGCGTACCACGGGAACACCCTGAGCTGGGCCTATACCTTCGAGTGGCCGCTGTTCGGCGGGTATGCCATCTACGTGTGGTGGCAGCTGATCCACGACGACCCCACCGTCTTGACCCGCGGCCGCCAGGGCGCCCGGCGCGGGCCGGACGGCGAGCTGCTGGGTCCGGAGGAGCAGCCGGGCTGGGCCCTCAGCGGGAGTCGGCGTTCCGGACACTGGCGGGGCCCGGTGACCGCGGCAGACGCCACCACCGGTGCCGCTACCATGGTCCGCTCGCCGGCCGACCGGCAACCATCGGGGTCGGTAGGCGACCACGAGCTCACCGGGACCGAGGTCGTGGACGCCGATCAAGAGGACCAGGAGGATCCCGAGCTCGCCGAGTACAACCGGTATCTGGCCGAGCTCGACGCCGGCCCGGACAGGAAGCGATGGTAGAAGTGCCCGGAACCGGGTCGAAAGCACCGAGGACCAAGAGTGCCGACCCGATCGGCGGAGCCATGCTGCGCTACCGGGTGATGGCCTACGTCGTGGGGACGGCTCTGGTGATTCTGGTGTTCGTGGCCATCCCGTTGCAGTACTGGGGCCATGACAAGATCGTGGCCGAGATCGTCGCCCCCATCCACGGCTATCTCTACATCGTCTATCTGGTCGCCGGAGCCGATCTGGCCCGCCGGGCCCACTGGCGTCTGGGCAGGATCCTGTTCGTGGTCTGCGGGGGATTCGTGCCCTTTCTCGCCTTCTTCGTGGAGCGCTGGATCACCCGCAGAATGAACGCCGAGCGGGCCGCCGAGGCGGCGGTGACACTCGAACCGGCCGCCCTGAATTCCGCCGACCACTGACTCGCGGTTCCCCGAGGAGTCCAGTTTCGGGCGTCAGCGGGCGCCTCGTACCAGAGAGCCGGGTCGGGCGCCGGTGTCCGTCCCGTCCGTAAAGGTGGTGACCCCGGACTTGATGGTCTCGACGTAGCCGGTCGCATCCTGGACCAGCCGCATCCCGCCGGCCGGGAGGTCGGCGATCACCGTCGGATTTCCCAGCTGGAGTCCGTCGTAGTCGATGAGGTTGAGGTCGGCGAGGGCCCCGGCCTCCAGGGTGCCCCGGTCGGTGAGCCCGTACAGCCGGGCGGTGTCGTGAGTCTGCTTCTTCACCATCCACTCGAGCGGCAGCCGCTCGCCGCGTACCCGGTCGCGGGTCCAGTGGGTGAGCATGAAGGTGGGCTGGGAGGCGTCGCAGATGACCCCGCAGTGGGCCCCCCCGTCCGCCAGGCCGGCCACCGACCGGGGGTGGAGGAGCATCTCCCGGGCCGGCTCGAGGTCACCGTTGGCGTAGTTGAGGATCGGCACGTAGAGCAGCCCGCGCCCGTCGTCGTCGAGCATCGCCTCGTAGGCGACCTCCAGTGGAGTCCGGCCGGAGGCGGCGGCCAGACCGGCCAGCGACCGCTCGGGCCCGGGTTCGTACTCCGGAGGACTCCCGAGCGCATAGGTGGACCGGTACGCCTGCTCCATCCGGGCCCGGGAGCCCGGGCTCTCCGGGGTCCACGACTCGATGGACAGCCGGACGTCCGGGCGGCGGAGGCCGGCGATGAGCTCGGCCGGCGCCAGCCCCTTGGCCTTGAGGTCCTGGTAAGCGGGAATCTGGTCGAACAGGCTGAACGAGGTGAAGTGCCCGGAGAGCAACCCGGTGGCCCGGCCACCCACCTGCGGCCAGATGTCGGCTCCTTCCGAGGTCGCCCGCAACGACTCGCCCATCAGCTGGCGCCAGAGGTCGGGGGCGGAGTCGACCTGCACCAGCGCGAAGGTCACCGGTCGTTGGATGGCGATGGACAGCCGCCGCATCCAGTCGACCTCCTTGGCCGGCCCGATGAGGTCTTCTCCGGCCACGCCGGCCGGGGCCAGCTCGAAGACCCCGGTCTTCAGCTCCCCGAGGGCGCGGCCGATCCCGAACAGCTCATCCTCGGCCGCGTAGGTCCCGGGCACCGGCTCACCGTCGATGGCGGTGTGGGCGATGGTCCGCGAGGTGGAGAAGCCCAGGGCGCCGGCGGCGACGGCCTCTTTCACCAGATGCTTCATCGCGGCGATGTCCTCGGGGGTCGCCGGCTCGTTGCGGGCGCCGCGCTCGCCCATCACGTAGGAGCGGACCGCGCCGTGGGCGATCTGGGTGCCGACGTCGAGTGTCCAGGTCCGCCGACCGAGCGTGTCGAGATATTCGGGGAAGGACTCCCACTCCCATTCGATGCCCTCGGCCAGCGCCGAACCCGGGATGTCCTCGACCCCTTCCATCAGCCCGATGAGCCACTGGTGTCGGTCGGGCCTGGCCGGTGCGAACCCGACGCCGCAATTGCCCATGACGATGGTGGTGACCCCGTGCCAGCTACTGGGGGCGAGTACCTCGTCCCAGGTCGCCTGGCCGTCGTAGTGGGTGTGGATGTCGACCCACCCCGGGGTGACCGTCAGCCCATCGGCGTCCACCACCCGGGAAGCGTTCACCCCGGGAAATGCGCCGACTCCGGTGATCCTGCCGTCGTCCACCGTGATGTCGGCGGTGCGTGCCGCCGCCCCGGTGCCGTCGACGACGGTCCCCCCTCGGATGACAAGGTCGTGCATGGCGAGATCCCCTCCTGGCGTCGAGCCTCATCGATGCCCGCCCCACCCTAGTGGCGATCGACACCCTCGCCCGGGGGGATCGAGTAGGTGACCTGGGCTTTGGCGATGACCGCCTCACCGCCTTCGGAAACCATGGCCACCTCGACTACCGCCAGCCGTCTGCCCAGCTTCAGCACGGTCCCGGTGGCCACCACGTCGATGAGTGCCGGCTTGCGCAAGAAGTCGATGTGGAGGCTGGTGGTCACCGCCAATGGCACCGGTCCGATGTGGCCGACGATGGCCAGCCAGGCGGTGCAGTCGGCCAGGGACATCAACGCCGGGCCGGAGACAGTGCCGCCCGGCCGACCGTGGGACGGGAGGACCGGCAGTCGGACTCGGATGCGGTGGTCGCGAACCTCCTCGACCACAAAAGCCGGAGGGTCGAACGGGAACCCGTCAATCAGAAATTGTTGGAGTTCGTCGACCGTCATCATGGGCATGTCCCAACCGTATCGGTCGACGGGTCGGGCGCTACCCGACGGCGAAGTCGCCGTGGCGACCGGTGCCGGCATTGAATCGGGCCGCGCCCTCCAGGGTCTCGCCGCTGGCGATGGTCACCAGACCGTGGCGAACCTCGTTGACCACCGCCTGGGGCTCCCCGAGATCCCATTGCTCGATGGCCGAGAGCCGGTCGTGCCGCATGCAGGTCTGGGGAAAGGCCGCCAGTTGATGACCGAGCTCGATCGCCCGTTCCAGCGCGGCGCCCGGCTCGGTGACCCGGTTGACCAGACCCATGGTCAACGCCTCGTCCCCACTCACCCCGCGTCCGGTGAGGATCATGTCCATGGCCCGGCTGTGACCGATGAGGCGTGGGAGCCTGATGGTCCCGAGGTCGACCAGCGGGACCCCGAACCTCCGGCAGTAGACGCCGAGGGTGGCCTCGCGCGATGCCACTCGCAAGTCGCACCACAGTGCCAGCTCCAGACCCCCGGCCACCGCGAACCCTTCGATGGCGGCGATGACCGGCTTGGACAGCCTGAGCCTGGACACGCCCATGGGTCCGTCGCCCACCTCGGTGACCTGGTTGCCCCGGCCCTCGGTCAGCCCCTTCAAATCGGCGCCGGCACAGAAGGTGCCGGAGGCGCCGGTCAGAATGGCCACTGAGGCGTCTCGATCCGCGTCGAAGTTCCGGAAGGCATCGGCCAGCGCCGCGGCGGTGACCCGGTCGACAGCATTGCGCCGCTCCGGGCGGTCGATGGTGATGATACGGACACCGCCGTCGTCGGCAATGGAAATTGGTTCGTGATCGCTGGGCATCGGGGCGTCTCCTCGCTCTGGCCCGGATACACAACCGCTGGTGCCAGTGGATCAACTATTGCATGCCCCTCGGATCTCGGAGGGGTCCGCAACCAATGTCGTTGGTGTTGCGGGTCCGTAGTGATCCGGTGGATGCCAGCTCGAAGAGCCGAAGGATTACGCGGCCCGGACCGAGGGGAACGCCGTCGAATGGTGCAGGGGCCCCGTATCCGGAATGGGGTCTGTATGTGGGTCGCGGCGTCCTGCGGTCATCGCGCTGAGAGCCACGAACAACGGGCATATCCACACCGCCAGGAGACTGGCACCGGCGGCAAGTGCGACCCGGGCAAACGGGAAGGCATTCGAACCGCAGTCCACTTCGTCGTCGTCCTCGAACGGGATGCTCGCCAATGCTTTCACCTTTCGTGCGAAATCATTGCCTCTGTTTTACCCGCCCGGGACCAAGATAATTCCGCGTCCTCCGATCGTTGGGCCCGGCCTGGGCTTTCCACAAGCCGTCGCCGCTACGGGCGACTTCGGGCCCGGCCATCCGTTCGGTCAAGGGCGGCGTGGAGCAAGGGGTGCACGGTCGGGGTGGAAGCCGTCCGAGTCCATACGAACAGGTGTTCGTATAGACTCGGACACGAATGTCAGCCCTGCAAGGTTCACTCTTCGATGCCGGTGAGGAAATCCGCCTCCGTTCACTCCACGCCGCGGAGCGGATCCACCTGACCGAGGGTGCCTGGGTCGAGCTGCTCCCCGGATGGATCGCCGGCGCGGCGCCTCTGTTCGAACAGTTGGTGGACGCGGTTCCCTGGAAGTCGGAGCAGCGGAAGATGTACGACCGTACGGTGGACGTTCCCCGCCTTCTGGCCTTCTACGGCGAGGACGAGGCGCTGCCGCACCCGGTCTTCAATGAGGCGAAGTCGGCCCTCGGCGCGCACTTTGCCAACGAACCAGGCGGCCCGTTCATCACCACTGGGTTCTGTCTCTACCGAGACGGCCGGGACGGTGTTGCCTGGCACGGGGACACCATCGGCCGGAGCAGCATCGACGACACGTTGGTGGCGATCATCTCGCTCGGGACCCGGCGTCGCTTGCTGCTGCGCCCGAAGTCCGGCGGACCGGCGCGCCGGTTCGCGGTCGGTGAAGGGGATCTCCTGGTGATGGGTGGGAGCTGCCAGCGCACCTGGGAGCACACAATCCCCAAGACCGTCCGACCGGTGGGGCCACGGATCAGCGTCCAGCTGCGGCCTCGAGGGGTGACCTGAGCGCACCGTTGCCCCAAAGATGCCGGCGACCCGGCGACCGTCGATCGGGTGGCTCAGGTTGACGCGGTGTCCATGTAGATCTCACACCACACCGATTTGCCGTGTTCGGTGGGCCGCACCCCCCACTGGTCGGCGATGGCCGAGACCAGCTGCATCCCCCGACCATGCTCGGCGTCGAGGCTGGATTGCTGCCGGCGAGGGACGGCAGTGGTGCCGTCGTGGACGGCAACCACCAACCGATCAGAAGTGCGGCTCAACCGGAGCTCGATAGGCGACCGGCTGTGCAGGATGGCGTTGGTGACGAGCTCGCCGACCACCATAACCACATCATCGATCACGTCGGGGGCGATCGACCAACCGCTCAGTACGTTGGTGGCAAACCTTCGAACCCCGGCCACTGATTCCGCCGCCGAGGGGACAGCCAGGACGGCGAACCCCGCATCCGGACCGTCGCCGGGGACTTCGGCGACCAGTACCGCCACATCATCGTCAGAGCCAACCGGCAGCAGCGCCTCGACCAACGCCAGAGGTAGATCCTCCACCTGGCCCCGATAGACCCGGAGCGCGCCTTCGAGTTCGTGGATCCCATCTTCGATGTCGTTTCCCCGCTGCTCCACCAGGCCGTCGGTGTACAGAGTCAGGAGATCGCCGGCCGACAGGATCAATCTGGTCTCCACCAGATCGTGGGGCCCGGTACCCAGTGGCGGTCCGAAGGTTCCGATCAGGCGCCGGATCGGTCCGCCCGGGGACCGCACCAGCGGCGGGAGATGCCCGGCGTTTGCATAGACCAGGCTCCGATCTTCCGGATTGAAGACCGCATAGACGCAGGTGACGATCTTCTCCTCGCTGATGTCGCGGACGGTGGCGTCCAGATACTCGAGGACCCGGGAGGGTGACAGGTCGAGCTGGGCGTAGGCCCGGATGGTTGCCCGGAGTTGACCCATGACCGCCGCCGCCCGAATCCCCCGGCCCATGACGTCTCCCACCACCAGAGCGGTACGTCCACGGTCCAACTCGATGACGTCGTACCAATCGCCTCCTACCCGGGCGTCGTCGACTCCGGCTTGGTAGTGGGTTGCCACCCTCAATTGTTGAGGGGCGAAGGTGTGCTCTGGCAAGAGGCTCCGCTGCAATTCTTCGGCGATCAGTTTCTCGTGAGCCGCCGCCTCCTTCTCGGCTGCCGCCAGGTCCGCCGCCTTCTTGGCCGCGATCCGTTCAGTGATGTCCTGGATGCTTCCCCGAAGCCCGATAGGTTGGCCCTCGGCGTCGCTGACCATCTCGCCGACCGTGTGATATGTCCGCTCCTCCCCGCCCGCGCGAACCCGGACCTCGAAGTTGATCACTTCCCCTTCGGTGGCGGCTCTCAGCGCGGTGTTGATCCGGTCGACGTCGTCGGGATGCACCCGGCGGATGAGCTTGGCGATGCCATGGTGACGCAATTCGTCCGCACCAAGCTGGATCTGGCGGAAGAATTCGTCGGAGCCGGAAATGGTTCCCGAATTGAGATCAAATTCCCAACTGCCAACGTGGGCCATCCGTTGCGCCTGATCGAGAAGACCCCGCTGCGCTTCCAGTTCGGATACCAGCCGCCGGACTCGGTCGAGCTCGAGGTTGGAGCGGATACGGGCCAGGAGTTCGCGGCCGGTGAACGGTTTGGTCAGGTAGTCGTCGGCTCCCGCTTCCAATCCCTCGATGGTGGCCTCATCACCGGCCCGAGCCGAGAGCATCACGACGGGGACGTGCATGGTGGCGCTGTCGGAGCGCATGGCGGCAAGGAGG